>Ga0335072_10002669_pt1 | contig 27458 bp, 21 predicted proteins | sample Lox_Sample_21_FD_206725 | JGI IMG/M metagenome (GOLD analysis project Ga0335072, IMG submission 206725) | Soil microbial communities from Loxahatchee National Wildlife Refuge, Florida, United States - Lox_Sample_2.1 | ecosystem: Environmental > Terrestrial > Soil > Wetlands | place: USA... | reverse complement strand
CCTCCAGCAGGTGAAAGGTGCGGGTGTAGCGGTGGGGCTGAAACAGCACGTGCACACGGCGATAGCCGCACAGCCGCGCGGCGTCCAGAGTGGCGCGGATTTCAGTGGGGTGGTGGCCATAATCGTCGATCACCGTGACGCCCGCTTCGACGCCGCGAACCTGTAGCCGGCGATCCACACCCCGGAATGCCGCCAGGCCCTGGCGAATCGCGTCAGGCTTGACTTCCAGTTCGGTGGCGACCACGACCGCCGCGGTAGCGTTCAGCACGTTGTGGCGCCCTGGAACGGGGAGGTGGAAGCGGCCGAGATCGCTGGAGCGGTAGCGCAGGCGAAAATCGCTGGCGGACGCGCCGCAGGAAATTTCGGCGGCCTCGACGTCCGCCTGGGCGCTCGTGCCGTAGGTAATGGTACGGCGGCGGATGTCCGGCAGAATGCTCTGCACATTGGCATCATCCAGGCAGACGATAGCCGCGCCGTAAAACGGCACCTTGTTGACGAACTCGATGAATGCCGCGCGGATGGCATCGAGAGACGGGTAGTGATCCAGATGTTCGCGGTCGATATTGGTCACCACGGCGATGATGGGCGCGAGTTTGAGGAACGAGCCGTCGCTTTCGTCCGATTCGACGACCAGGAAATCGCTGTGGCCGACGCGCGCGTTCGACCCGCCCATGGTGCCCACCCGCCCGCCAACCACGACCGTAGGGTCGAGCCCGGCGCTATTGAGAATGGTGGCCGCCATCGAGGTGGTCGTAGTCTTTCCATGGCTGCCGGCGACGGCGATGCCGTACTTCAGGCGCATCAACTCCGCCAATAGCTCCCCGCGGGGAATGATCGGGATCTGCAAGCGGCGCGCTTCCACCAGTTCAGGATTCTGCTCGTCCACGGCGGAACTCACCACCAGCGCACGGGCGCCTGCCACATTGGCGGCGGCGTGTCCTTCGTAAACTCGCGCGCCCATCCCTGTCAGCCGTTCGGTAATTGCGGAGAGTTTCACGTCGGACCCGCTGACCTGGTATCCCAGGTTGAGCAGCACTTCGGCGATGCCGCTCATGCCAATACCCCCGATCCCCGTAAAATGAAAATGCTGCGGACGAAAAAACATTATATTGCTTTATTGTTTCGGCTCAAAGCACAACTGTCAATCAAAAATTGCCGTTTAGACCCGAGCCACCTCCTCGAGAATCTCCGCTGCCCTACGTGCCGCGCCCGGCCGGGCGAGGCGGCGTGCCGCGCGCGCCATGGTTTCCAACGTCTTAGCCTCGCTCAATTCGGAAATCGCGGTGAACAGGCGCTCGCCTGTCAGTTCCGCGTCGCGGATGAGGCGGGCCGCGCCGGCGCGCTCCATGGCTTCGGCGTTGCGGGTCTGGTGATCGTCCGCCGCGAAGGGGAATGGCACCAGAATCGATGCTTTACCCGCCGCTGCCAGTTCCGAGACGGCGCCCGCACCCGAGCGGCAAACGATCAGGTCTGCCTGGGAAAACGCCGAGGGCATGTCGGCGATGAACGGCACGATTTCCCCATCGAGCCTCGATTCCGCGAAGGCGGCGCGCAGTGGCTCATTCTCGCGCGGGCCCGTCTGGTGTACCAGGCGGACGGGCAACTGGGAATTGCGGATCAGAGGCCACGCAGCGCGGGCGGCCTGGTTGAGGGTCCGCGAGCCTTGACTGCCGCCGGTGATCAGGACGTTCAGCACCGGTCCGCGAACACGCTCCGGGAGACCGAAGAACTCCTCGCGCACGGGCAGACCGGTGATCTCGGTCCTGCTTTTCGGAAAGTACGATTGCGTGGCTTCGAAGGAGATGAGCGCGCGCGACACAAACCGGCCGATGACTCGATTGGTGAACCCCGGGATGGCGTTGGGCTCCATCACAACTACCGGCTTTCGCGCCAGAAGCGCCGCCATCACCGGTGGTCCTGCGACGTATCCGCCCATGCTGAAGACGGCGGACGAGGAGCGCGCGAATTTGCCGCAGGCGAGGGTGACGAGGGGCAGCTTGACCAGGGTGGTGGCCTTCTGTGCGATGCCCACGCGATTCAGCCCGCCGATATCGATGCGTTGCAATTCAAAACCTTCCGCCGGAACCAGCTTGGCTTCCATGCCGCGATCCGTTCCCACAAAAAAAACTTCATGCCCCCGCGAGCGGAGCTCGCGCGCCACTGCCAGCGCCGGAATCACGTGCCCGCCCGTCCCGCCTCCGGCCATCAGAAAACGTTTAGCCCGCACGGTAGGGCGGACCCCCTGGACCGCGCGGGTCCCCGACGAGGGCGCCGGCCGCGGACCAGGGGGTCCGCCGCAGCCACAGAATCAGCCTCATCCCGCGTGCTCCGATACATTCATCAGAATTCCCAACAGTGTCAGCGTGCTCAGCAGCGAGCTTCCGCCGTAACTGATCATGGGCAGAGGAATGCCTTTGGTGGGCATCATGCCCAGTACCACGCTCATATTGATGAACCCCTGCACCACGATCACGACAGTCACGCCGAGCGCCAGATAGCGGCCGAAATCGTCCTGCATGCGCACCGTGGCGCGCAGGCCGCGCCAGAAGATCACCCCGAAACCGACCAGTAGCCCGACCGTTCCGAACAGTCCAAGCTCCTCGCCTACCACCGCGTAAATGAAATCGGTGTGGGCTTCCGGAAGGTACATCAGCTTCTGGCGGCCGTCGCCCAGTCCGACTCCCGCCGGTCCGCCGGCGCCCACCGCGATCTGCGATTGCTGCAACTGGTAATTGGTATCGCGTGTGGCCAGCGATTTTTCCATCTGCGCTTTGATTTTGCCCTGAGCGTCGAAACGGCTGATGAAGGTGAATTGCGGGTCGAAAAACTTCACCACGCGGGCCAGCCGGTAGGGCGACATCACGATGCAGAGCACTACGCCGACGGAAGCTACCGCGGCGGCGATCGTCACGTAGCGCCACTCGAGCCCTGCCACGAAAAAGATTACGGCGGCCACCGCGCCCAGCACCACAGCGGTACCCAGATCGGGCACCACCACCAGCAGAATGACCAGTCCGACAGCCAGCGCCGCCGGCGCCAACGTGTAGCGCGCGTTATTGATGGCGCGCCGCCGCCAGGTGACGAAAAATGCCAGGAAGATCACCAGCGCGGGCTTGGCGAGTTCCGAAGGTTGGACGCCGAACGGGCCGGTGAGCCGGAGCCAGCGATGGCTCTTGGTGTCCAGGAAATAGACCGCGATGAGGAGCATCATCACCACGCCGATTGCCCCGAAAGCTACCGCGGGGTTCTGGAAGCGGCGGTAATCGGTCTTTTTTAATGCCATCATGGCGAGGACGGCGACGCACGCCCACATCAACTGCCGCGACACGACATGCAGGGAAGATTCGAAGTGCGGGTCCACGCTCGCGCCCGCCTCGGCCGGTTTTACGGCCGCGGCGATCGACGACGCGCTGTAGAGAATCAGCAGCCCGAAGGCCAACATCGCCAGGACGGTGCCGAAAAGAGTCCAATCGGTTTTGAGTTGCTGTCCCATTTCACTCCTTGGGCGTCAACGCGCCCACGATCTGCTTGAAAACTTCCCCGCGATGTTCGAAACTCTTGAACTGATCGAAACTGGCGCACGCCGGGGCCAGCAGCACCGTGTCGCCCGCTTTGGCATGAGCATATCCGTATGCCACCGCGGCCTCGAGCGTGCCGCAATCGACCAGCGGAAGGGCCCCGTCGAGCGCGGCGCCGATTTTCGCCGCCGCGGCGCCGATCAGAAGCGCCGCGTGCGCGCGCGCCGCCAGCGGCTCGCGCAATACGGAATAGTCCAGTCCCTTGTCTTTTCCGCCGAGGATGATCCACAGGCCGCCCTGGAAAGCGTCGACGGCTTTCCGGGTGGCATCGACGCTGGTGGCCTTGGAATCGTTATAGAAATCGACCCCGCTGACCTGGCGTACGAATTCCAGACGGTGCTCGACGGCCTCGAACGTGCGGACGGCGGCGGCTATGGCGTTGGGGTCGACGCCGGCACGGGCGGCGGCCACCGAAGCCGCGAGCACGTTTTCGATATTGTGGCGGCCGCGGATGGGGATCTCGCCGGCCTCCATGAGCAACTTGCCGTCGAGAATCAATTTATCGCTGCACAAACTCGCGCCGGATTCCACTTTGTGCTTTCCGCTGAACCATTCCACGTGCGCCGCGGTGTGGCCGGCGTATGCGGCGGTCACCGGGTCGTCGGCATTGAGGATGGCAATGTCGCCGGCGCGCATGGTTTCGAACAGCCGCCCTTTGGCGGCGGCATAGCGCTCGAAAGTGTGGTGGCGATCGAGGTGATTCTGGGTGACATTGAGCGCGAGCCCGATATCCGCGCGGAAATCCACGATAGTCTCCAGTTGGAAGCTCGATAATTCGAGCACGTTCCAGCCATCGGCTCGCGAAGTACCGATCATGGCCGTCACCGGCGTGCCGATATTGCCGCCCACCTGCACCCGAAGCCTGGCGTGGCGCAAAATATGGCCGATCAGGCTGGTAGTGGTGGTTTTCCCATTCGATCCGGTGATGCCGATGGTGCGGCCCTGAAGGAACGGCGCCGCCAGTTCCACTTCGCCGGTGACCGCCGTGCCGCGTTCGCGCGCGGCTTCCAGTTGGGGAAGGTCGGCGGGAACGTCCGGCGAGAGCACGATCAGGCCGTAGCCTGCGAATGTCTCCTCGGACTGCCGGCGGAACGGGAGACCGAGGCGCGCGACGAATTCAGCGGCGCCCGGAAGATCGTCAAGCGCTTTCAGGTCGGTCAGAGACACCTGCGCGCCGTGGCGCAACAACAGTTCCGCCGACGCCATGCCGGACTTCTTCAGCCCCACCACCAGAACCTTCGCCCCTTTTAGCTCTCTCTTCATCGCAATTTCAACGTCGTCAGTGCGAACAGCGCCAGCACCAGGCCGGCAATCCAGAATCGCACGATAATTTTCGATTCCGTCCATCCCAAGGCTTCGAAATGGTGATGAATCGGAGCCATTTTGAAAAGCCGCTTGCCGTTGCGCAGGCGATAGCTGCCAACCTGCAAAATCACCGAGACGGCCTCGATGATAAACACGCCGCCGATAAACAGCAAGAGAATTTCCTGCTTGATGAGGACGGCAACTACGGCCATGGCACCGCCCAAACCGAGCGCGCCCACATCGCCCATGAAAATTTCCGCCGGGTGGGCGTTGTACCAGAGGAAGCCGATGCTGGCGCCCGTCATGGAGCCGCAGAAGATGGTCAGCTCCGACGTGCGCGGATTGCGCGCCAGTTGCAGGTAGCCGGCGAGCGTGGCGTGACCGCCGGCGTAGGTCAGCACGGTGAGCGCACCGGCGGCGATCACCATCAGGCCGATCGCCAGCCCATCCAGGCCGTCGGTGAGGTTGACCGCGTTGGAGCTGAACACCACCACCAGCGCTACGAAGATGCAAAATGGCGCGGCGCCGACCACGTACGTCCAGGGATTGTGCATCAGCGACTGGATGAGCAGCGACGGCTGGAACTGTTTGATGAACGGAAAGTTCATGGCCGTCGAAAAATCGCCGTAGGCGTGCAGCACCAGCAACAGCGCGGCGAAAATGAAGCCGAATAAAAACTGGTAGATCAGCTTGGCGCGGCCGGAGAGGCCCAGATTGCGCTTCTTGGTGACCTTGGCGTAATCGTCCATGAAGCCGATCCAGCCGTAGCCGACGAGCGCCGCCAGCGCAATCCAGACGTAGCGCGATCGCAGGTCGGCCCACAAAAGCGTAGGCACCACGATCGAAATGATGATGAGGACGCCGCCCATGGTGGGGGTGCCGGCCTTTTTCTGATGCGATTTCGGCCCTTCCTCGCGAATATATTGTCCGATCTGGAATTCGCGCAGTTTATGGATCAGCCACGGGCCCAGAGCGATGCACAGGAACAACGCCGTGAGGCTCGAAAACGCCGTTCGGGCAGTGACGTATGAAAACAGTCGAAACGGGCTGAAATGCCGGTAAAGCTGTTCGTACAGTAAAAAATAAAGCATGAAATACTAAGCCAAAAATCTCTCCAGCGCGCGCTCCACGTGAACTCCGCGCGAACCCTTGAATAAAATCGCATCGCCGGCGCGCGCGTTTTCGCGCGCGAATTCGCCCGCTTCCGCGGGCTCGGCGAAAAAGTGCCCGGCATCGGCAGGCAGCCCGGCGTCGATCGCCGCATCCACCATGGCCCGCGCCGCGCCGCCCACGCCGATCAGCAAATCGACCCCGCGCCCGGCGGCGTATTTTCCCACCTGCCGGTGAAGTTCGTCCGATGCGTGCCCGAGTTCGAGCATCTCGCCGAGCACCGCAATGCGCCGCGCCGCGGGAGACTCGCCCAGGACGTCGATCATCGACTGAGCAGCCTCCGGGTTCGAGTTATAACAATCGTTCCACACCAGGATTCCGCGGTGCTCCAGCCGCTCGCCGCGCATCCTTCCCACCGCGAAGCTGCCCACCGCGTCCCGCACTCGCCCCACCGGGATGCCGAACTCGCGCGCCACGGCGATCGCCGCCAGCAGATTCATCACCGCGTGCCGGCCCACCAGGCCGGTTTCGTAATCCACGCCATCCACGCGAAAGCTTGTTCCATCGGCGCGAAATTCCGCCGCTTCGGCGCGCACATTGGCATCGTCCGCGAAGCCGAACGTCACCGCGCGGCCGGGATGAACGCCGTGGAACTTGCGGACGCGCGCGTCGTCCGCATTCAGTACGGCCACGCCATCGCGCGGCAAACCCTCGATCAATTCGCGCTTGGCGGCGGCGACGCCTTCGATGGAATCGAAAAATTCTACGTGGGCATACCCCACGTTCGTCACCACGCCCATGTCCGGTTGCGAAATGGCTGCCAGATCGCGAATTTCACCCGCGTGGTTCATTCCCATTTCGAGCACAGCCACCTGGCAGGCGTCCGGCAGGCGTAGAATCGAAAGCGGCACGCCCACGTGATTATTAAAATTGCCGATGGTCTTGCCCACCGGCAGTTCCGTCTCCAGCACGTGCGCGATCGCGTCTTTGGTTGTCGTCTTGCCCGCGCTGCCCGTCACTCCCACCACCGTTCCACCCCACCTGCGCCGCGCCCACGATCCTGACTGCTGCAAGGCGCGAAGCGTGTCGCACACCACTAATTCTCCGGGCGCGCCGGCCGGATGATCCACCACCACCGCCGAGGCCCCCTTTTCACAGGCTACGCCGACGTAATCGTGCCCGTCGTGGTTGGGTCCACGGAGCGCAAAATATACATCGCCGGGATTCTGTGTCCGCGTGTCCACGCTCCAACCGGCAACGGGGATCGCGGGAACCTCGCCCGCCGCCGCCATCGCCTTCGCAACCTGCTGCAAGTCCAGGGTCATGGTCTACGACGTTTGGTGATACCCGTAACCTCTTAGCACGTCCCTGGCCACCGCCCGGTCGTCAAACGGAATCGTCCGATCTTTCAAAACCTGATACGTTTCGTGTCCTTTCCCGGCGAGAATGACTACGTCACCCTCGCGAGCCTCTTTCAGCGCGCGCGCAATGGCGGTAGCGCGATCCGGCTCGATAATGTGAGGCACATCCACGCGGCGGATGCCTACCAGCGCGTCGTTCATGATGGCCAGCGGATCTTCCGAGCGCGGATTGTCGCTGGTCAGCACCACGAAATCGCTGGCTTCGGCCGCGGCTTTCCCCATCAGCGGGCGCTTGGAGCGGTCGCGGTCGCCGCCGCACCCGAAGAGCGTAATGATCCGCTTGGGATTGAGCCCGCGAGCCACCGCGATGGTGTTGCGCAGCGCGTCGTCGGTATGGGCGTAGTCCACGGCTACCACGAAGGGCTGTCCTTCGTCTACGCGCTCAAACCGGCCGGGCACGGCCGGGAGCGATGCGATGCCGCGCGCCACGATTTCCGGCGCGATGCCGAAGGAGAGCCCCGCGCCGCAGGCCGCGAGGATATTATAGACGTTGATTTTGCCGAGCAGCGGCGATTCCACCGCGAAACGGACCTTGCCGGACTGCACCTCGAAGCGCAATCCCTGAAAGCTCGAGTTGATGTGGCGCGCGCGCAGATTGGAATCCGGTCCCAGACCATACCAGTAGATTTTCGTAGTCGGATGCAGTTTGATTTCGCCGGCATGCGGATCGTCGCGATTGAGCACGGCGAATCGCGGCGGAGGTCCGCCGGCGCCGGCGAAAAGCCTCTGCTTGGCGGCGAAGTACGCTTCCATCGTCTGGTGATAATCGAGGTGATCGCGCGTCAAATTGGTAAATACCACGGTGTGAAACTGCATGCCGAAAACGCGTCCGAGGTCCAGCGCGTGCGAGGATACCTCCATGGTAACGTGCGTGCCGCCGGCCTGCTCGGTTTCGCTGAAGAGCCGCATCAGATCGAGCGATTCCGGCGTGGTATTCACCGCCGGCAGTACCCGCCCGGCCACGTGATATTCGATGGTGCCGATCATGGCGGTGATCTTGCCGGCGGCGCGCAGGACGGCATCCGCCAAATAGGCCGTGGTCGTTTTCCCGTTGGTGCCGGTGATGCCCGTCAGGCCCAGGCGTTCGTCGGGTCGGCGATAGAAGTTTCGCGCGGCGAGCGCGAGCGTCTGGCGGCCGTGGTCCACTTCGATCCAGCGTTCGGAAAGACCGTTCGCCAGATCCGGGGGAGCGGACGACTCCGCCACCACCGCCAGGGCTCCGCGCGCGAGGGCGTCCTGCGCGAAACGGCGTCCATCGGCGCGGGAGCCTGGAAAAGCGAAAAACAGGTCGCCCCGATGGACCCGGCGCGAGTCGTATTCGATCCCGGCAACTTCCGCCGTGGCAAGCGCCGGCGCTAATGGCTGTTTCAGCCGTTCGCCGGGGAGTATCTCGCCTAGGATCATCGGGCAAATTGGACGCGAATGCGTTCCCCTTTATGCAAAACGGCGCCGGGCGGGGGATTCTGCACGCGGGCGACGCCGGTGCCGTCCGGCTGTACGGCGAGTCCTTTGGCCGCGGCTTCCGTCAACACCGCCCGCAGCGTCATGCCTCTGAAATTCGGCACCGTGCCTGCGGCCGGCTGCCAGGGAGCGGCGGGCAATCGGGGGCCCACGAACGTGTGCGGCGGCGGCACGGCAGCGGCTTCGTCGTCATCGGTGTCTTCGAGGATATTGGGCTGGCCGGAGCCCAGGTCGAGCGGAAGATCGTTCACATCTTTTGGGTTCTGCGCGATTTCGGTGGGCGGCGGGCTGTCGGGCAGGTCCTTCGGCACATCGAGAATCCGCAGCGCCTCGGTGACCACGGCCTTCCACGTTGGGATCGCTACCTCGGCCCCGAACCCGGCCTCGCCCCGCGTTCCGTTCAATGTGACCACGGCGATGATCGCCGGGTTGGTGACCGGCGCAAATCCCATGAAGGAGCCGTTATAAGTGTGGGTGTAGCGGCGGGAGGCGAAATCGAAGATTTGCGCCGTTCCGGTCTTTCCGCCGGCGGTGTAGCCGTCGAGACGCGCCGTCTTGCCGGTTCCTACCAACACCACCTGCTCCATCATCTGCCGCATGGTGATGGCAGTGTCCGGCCTGATCACCCGTTCGGGCGTTTCTACCGGGACCGCCTCATCGCCCAACTTCGTGACCAGGCGAGGCTTTACCAGCATCCCGCCGTTCGCCACCACCGCGACCGCGCGCGCCAGTTGCAGCGTGGTCACGCTGACTTCCTGCCCCATCGAAACCGACTCGAGAGACGTGCTGCCCCACTTCGTGAGCGGCCGTAACCGGCCCTTCGATTCGCCGGGCAGCGGGACGCCGGTCTTTTCCCCGAAACCGAACCGCCGCACGTAATTGTACAGGTTCTCCCGCCCGACCGTCCGGCCCACCTCGATCGCGCCCACGTTGCTCGAGTGCGCCAGTACCTGCCACATCGGCACGACGCCCATGCCGCCGTGCGAATCGTGGATCACGCGGCCCCCAGGCAATCCGGTGAGCACGCCGCCGTGGCAGTTGACCATGCTTTCAGGCCGGAGGCGGGTGGTTTCGAGCGCCGCCGACAGCGTAATCACCTTGAAGCAGGAACCGGGCTCGAAAGGCACGGAAACGGCATGGTTGCTCCTCGCCGCCACTTGCTGGGCCGTCTCCGGAGGATCGTTGGGATCGAACGTGGGATAGCTCGCCAGCGCGAGAATTTCGCCGTTGTAGGGATTCATCACCACCAGGCTTCCGCTCACCGCCCCGTGCGCTTTCACCGCCGCGGCGAGTTCGCGTTCGGCGATGAATTGCAGGCGCTCGTCGATGGTCAGGGTGACCGAAACTCCCTCGCGCGCCTGCGTGGAAACCAGTTCGAAAATGCCGTGATGATGGACGTCGGTGAGGATGTCGGCGCGCCCGGGCGTGCCATGCAATTCCCCCTCGAGCGACTTCTCCACGCCGCCGTTGCCCTTCTCTTCGAAATCCACGCCGCCCAGAATGTGCGCCGCAAGCTCATTATTCGGGTAATGCCGCTCGCTGCCTTCTTCGACATGGATCCACTCGGCTCCCAGGCTGCGAATGTCGTCGGCTTCCTGAGGCGTGAGGTCGCGCTTAATGAGGAAGAATCCGCGGCGATCGTCGCGGGCCGCCTTGATGCGCTGGAAAAGATCGCTGGATGGAAGGTGCAGTTCCCGCGCCAGCAGATCGGAATCGAACCCGATGGAGGGCACGTTGCGAGGATCCACCGAGACGGCTTCGGTGGGGACGCTCATGGCCAGAGGATGGCCGTTACGGTCGAGAATGGGGCCGCGTTGCGCGCGCAGTTGTACCACTTCCTCCTGCCGCGCGCGCGCCTTCTTCACGTATTCCTGGTGATGCAGAACCTGCAAAGCCACCAGCTTGCCGAAGATGGCCGCGCCCCACAGCAGGACGATGCCGGCGAGCCAGATTAATCGTCGCTCGACCATATTGCGTAGCGTCCCTCAATCGCGTCCTTTCCGTTTTTGTGCCGGCCGTTAGTGCCTGACCATGGCGACCTTGCTCTCGCCCTGATTATCCAGATGCACGATCTGGCTGGCGGAAGGAGTCACGAGGTGCTGTCCTTGCGCCAGTCGGTCCAGGCGTTCGGGGCTGAGCAGTTCCGCTTCCTGCAATTCCAGCGTCCGGCGTTCGTCGGCCAGTTTCTGCGATTCCGCGCGCAACGACTCCAGTTTGTATCCCGCCACGGTGTTGGCCACATGAGGCGCCAGAACTCCGCCGCCAAAAGCCAGCATCAGGCAGGCGGCGCCGATCACGCTCCAGCACGCTCCGCCCGCGCGCGGGTCCGCCGAGCGGACCAGCTTGGAATTGTCCATCTTCTTGGGACGGAAATAGACGTCCTCGAAAGGCAATGCGCGCAGCTGGAAGGGATCGCGCTTCGGCTGGCGTTCTTCGCGCGTCTCCATCGAGGCCAACGTTTCTCTGCTCAGGAATTCGGGCATCGTCGCCATGACTTACAAACCTCCGGTAATCGCCACCGCGCGCAGCTTCGCGCTGCGCGAAGGTGGATTCTGGCTGATTTCTTGTTCACCCGGCTGAAGCGGATGCTTGGTCAGCACTTCCGCCCGCCCTTCTCGTCCCAACGATCGGAACCGCTCTTTGACTTTACGGTCTTCACTCGACATGAAACTTATGACTACCATCCGCCCGCCTTCACTTAGTAAGTCGGGACCGGCGGCAAGTAATCGGTCTAACTCCCCGGGTTCGTCGTTCACGGCCATCCGCAAGGCCATGAACGTCTTCGTGGCCGGATGCAAACGGCCCGTCCGCGGCACGGCCCGCGACACCACATCGGCCAGATGGAGTGTGCTTTTGATGGGCCGTGCACGGACGATTGCTCTGGCTATCTTCCGCGACCCCCTTTCTTCGCCTAACTGATAAATCAGGTCGGCAAGTGCCTTTTCGGCTGTATAATTGACTAAGTCGGCCGCTGTTATGCCGGTATCTTGCGACATCCGCATATCCAGAGGTCCGTCCGTCAAAAACGAAAAACCCCGGTGAGGCGCTTCGGCCAGTTGGAAGCGGCTTGCTCCCAGGTCCGCCAGCAGACCGTCCACTCTCGAAAACCCTTCGGCTTCGATGGTGGAGCGCAGCTGGCTGAAAGTTCCCTGCCGGTAGCGGATCCGCTCCGCCCACCGCGCCGTATTCGCCCGCGCCATCTCCAACGATTCCGCGTCGCGGTCGTTCGCGATCACAATGCCCGTTGTCAGCCGCGCGGCGATCAATCCTGTATGTCCACCCATGCCCGCCGTGGCATCGACGTATACGCCTTCGGGACGAATCGCCAGCAGCGCCAGCGCCTGTTCCGCCATCACCGGAAAATGCATACGCCATCAGTTCAACCCCGCGGCTTCAAGCTTGCCGACGTCGTCCGTCGTCACCTGCGTGGCTTCCTTCTTGCGCTCTTCGTAGATCGCTTCGGTCAAAATCTCGATGCGGCCGCGGTACGCGAATAGCCGCACCGGCTGGTTTTCGATGCCAAGTTCGCGGCGGAGTTCGGGCGAAAAAAGAATCCGCCCCTGGCCGTCCATTTCGCTCTCCGAGCCCATGTCGGCCGCATTGAACGCGATCTGCCGCGCCAACTTGACATCCTCACGGTAATTTTCAAAGAACTTTTCGTTGCCTCTCCAGACTTCCATCGGGTATATTTGGGCTGTGCGACGGTCCAGACTGGTGACAAACAACTTCTTCTCGCGCAGCGCCGAAAAATACTGCTGGAAAGCCGCAGGCAGCTTCAATCGGCCCTTATCATCCAGTCGGCTAGGGTACATACCCCTAGGGGGTTCGACCATCGCCATTTGTTGCGCCAGGATCTCCACTTTTGATCCCCGATTAGGCCATTTTTAGGCCACATCGGCCACAACCAATGGTGCCATACACTTGCGCAATGCGCAAGAGATTTTTGCAGGAAACTTCATGGAATCAGTGCGTTAGTGTGCCACAAGACTTGGCGGCAATAATCGTGACACATACCACATATAGGCCATGAGGCGAATATAACGCGAAAGACAGCCTGGGGGACTGTGGGAGGGCAATAAAAAAGGGGGGCCGGAGCCCCCCGGAGGAGTTCTAAAGAAGCTACTGGCCGATGGGAATCGTACTGTAATTCGATAAGGTCTGAGTCGCCGCACCCGATGGCTGTGCACCGACATAGATCTGCACGTTATTGCCGGTAGGCGCATTGCCTGGAACCGTCGCCTGTACTTCGTACACGCCGATCAATCCCGGTGCCTGGTGTGCCGACACATTCGTGAACAGAATACCCGTCCCCGGGAAGCCCATCTGAATCGAGGCAAGCACGTTGTTCTGCACTTGGAACACGTAGGAGTTCGGATCCTCCAGAGTGTCTGTTACCGAGGTCGGGTCGGTCTGGCCCAAACCGGTCACGTAGAACCTCACGACTTCGTTGAGGCGCACCGGGTTGGTCGGATCGGCGGAATCGGTGCCGCCGATATCGGCATAGCTTCCATCCGCCCGCACCGCGACCGCGCGGCTGGTCCCATCGGACATCACCTGCTGGAAGATGCCGGGACTCACTGCGTAGATCGGGATGTCGGCGCTAGCGGTGGCGCCGCCATTGACCGTAACCACCACGGGAACGGTGGACGAGGGCGTCACTTCGCAAGGCACCTGCAAAGTGACTTCGGGATAACTGGCTCCCATCGCCACGCTCACGATCGGCGCGGCGAGCCCTCCGAACGTGACGCTCAGGCCATGGAAGGTTTTCGGATAGCGGCCGGTGATCAGCGGGAGAGTATAGTCGGCCGTCCCATCCGGTGTCAGGCCCGGTGCGGCCACGATGGCCAGGCTGCACGGCGAGAGCGCGCCCACCTGCCGGCTGGCCGCGTTGAGGAAACTCGAGGCGCTGATCTGCGGTCCCGGAGGCGCCACCGTGAGGTTGAAGGTGGCCTGAAATCCGGAGATCGACGCCGTGACGGTGGCGGCTCCCGAGGTGCTCCCGGCGGTCGCATTCACTGCCGCCTGACCGCTGCTGTTAGTGGTGACGGAAGGAGCCGAGAGACTGATCGGCCCGGACGGTGCGAAGTTGACGGAGACTCCCGAGACCGCCCCGGAGCTGCTATTTACCTGCACCACCAGCGGCTGCGTGAATCCAGCGCCCAACTGCGCGGACTGATTATTTCCGCTGACGATGCTGATCGAGGTCGGAACAGGTCCCGTGGGAGCGCTGGATACCGTCAGGGTGAACTTGGCGGACAGGCCGCCGGCAATCGCGGTGATGGTAGCCGTACCGGCGCTCTGACCCGCGGTCACATTTACCGAAGCCTCGCCGTTGGCGGCTGTAGCCACCGTGGTGGTACTCAGGATGGCGGGGCCGCTCGCCTGGAATTGCACCGGATAATTCGCCACCGGGCCTGACGCATTCTGAAGTTGAACCACCAGGGGCTGAGCGAAAGCCGTCCCGGTCTGGGCGGTCTGGCCATCGCCGCTGATTTTGTTCAGCACCGTCAAAGCTCCCTGGACGCTCTCCTGGAATGTCACCGAAATGCTTGGATTACTCGCCAGCGAGACGGTGATCGTCACACCGGAGGACGCCAGCAAGTCGAGCGACACGGTTTGCGAGACTTCGCCGTTATTGTCCGTCACCAGATTCTGGTTGCTCAGGGCGACCGCTCCGGCGGGCACTACCGACCACGCCACGGTTTGTCCCGGGACCGGGTTTCCGTTGGCGTCCACCAATTGTGCCACCAGCGGGTTCAACTGCGGCCCAATCGCACCCACCTGATTGTTGCCGCTGATGATTTGAAACTTCGCCGGGGCGCCGGGAATAGAGGTGAACGAATATCCGCCGCTAGCGCCCGAGGGCGTCGGGAACGCGTCCAGATAGAGCGCCGTGCTGATGTCGGTGGCGGGCACACCGCCCACAGTGATATAAAACCTTCCGCTGCCGCTGCCTGTGAAGACCGGATAACACGTGGCGAGTCCCAGCGTGGCTCCTAGAGAACTGCTGCTCAGCACGCTGCCCGGGTCGGCATACCCTCCCTGGCTGGCACAACTCAGCGTGGGGGAAGTCTGCTCGTTCACGATCCGCACCGCTACGTTGGGGACACCGTTGCCGGCGTTATCAAGACCAGCGACTTGCACTAGAATTGGCGTTGATAAAGTGGTGCCGACACTGGCGCTCAGGTTGGCGGCACTTAAGGGCGCACCGCCGAAAGTGGGGCCTTCGGCCTGAACTTCGGTGGCCTGCGAAGAGTCGTTCAGCAGGGAATTGGTTTCCGTGAAGACGACGGATTGGTTGTTGCAACTAGCCTGGATGGTGTTCACCAGGTAGGACGCCAGGCCGTTGGCGAAGAGCGAATACAGCCCCTCGGTGAAATTCTCGGTGGCGATTCCATCCGAGCCGGTGACGGTGGTCGCATTCCCGATGATTAACTGGCCGCTGGTGCTGGTCCAGGTAACCGTGGCGCCCGCGACCGGGCTCCCGCTGCTGTTGGTGGCTTTTACCGAAATTGGCTGCCAATTCTGCAATGTGCAGTTAGTCGCGGGGCAGAGCACCTGCCCATTACCGGACTGCACCGCCAGATGAGCCACGGCCGAGGTCTGGGCCGGCATCAGATGGGCTCCGAAAAAAGCCAGCAGTCCGCTGAATAAAAGGGTTCTCACGTTGCGCAAAACTACCTCCTGGTTCCGGGGGAACGGGAAATACACTTGGATGGACGCGGAGAGAATATCAGTGTAGCACTAATCGTTGCAGTTCGAACCAGGCCGCGCGTGCCAAAAAAAAGAGGGGAGCCGAAGCCCCCCTCTTTGGTTTTTGCTGCTAAGCCAGGTCTAGTGGACCAAACTTTCGATGCTCTGCGCACCAGAACGGGGGCTGATGCCCGGGGTTCCATTCCCGGCGCCAGTGCCCTGCAGTTCCAGAGCCAGATAGCTGGACCACAGATTGCGGATACCGAGGTCGGTGACCGCTGCATATCCGTGAGCATACTGGAAGTTGCAGATTGCGATCACATAACCCTGGAATCCGGGGAATACGGACGAGGCGAGGACGGTTCCAACCTGTCCCGAAGGAACCACCGGGAAGCAATTGGTACCCGGTAGCGGGTTGGCGATCACGTCGCAACCCTGCACCTTGGTGAGACCGGCCGTGCTGCCGCTCGTCGTGGTGGTAGTGCCGTAACCGTACAGAGTGCAAGACCCGCTTTGGTTCTTCGTGTTCCACGGATCCATTGAAGTATTGGCAACGGCGATGCCGGTGTCATAAATCATCTGGTAGTTGGTTACGTACGGATAGAGTAGCGTGGTTTCGCAGAGCCCGATGTTCACGAACCCGCCATTGTATTCGGGATGGAGGATCGAGAATCTCGGAGTCGGTACCTGGCCCTGCGTGTAGTTGGCGGTTGAGAAGGTCCCGCCGCCAGGCTCCGGAGCAAAGCTCAAAGCCACGTTATTGGGGTTCCCGTAGGGGCCATTGCCAAGTGTCGTGATCGGCAGGCCGTACGGCGCACTCGAGGTAGCACTGGTCGCCGTGTAACTGACGTACACGCCGAACTGCAATACGTCGATCGCCGCGGGATTCGAGTTGGTCACTTCCCAAACTGCGGTCGCGGATCCACCGGAGCTAGCCGAGAGAGCCGTCGTGCCGCTCGTGCCAACCGGGCTGAACCCGGCGGTGCTGCTGCTGTCTGGGGTCGCTTCGCCGCTGTTGGTCGCTACCAGGACGGCAAACGCAGTCGTGGAAGTACCTCCGATGGGGCTCGGCGTAGCAGTGTTGATCGAAGTGTTCGAAACATACAGCGTCAGGCCCGACGGGATGTTGGTAAATACCGCCTTCAAGCGGGTACCGTAATCGGCGAGACCTGCCGTATATACGACGCCGTTGATCGTTCCGGTCAGATTCGGCTGAATCAACCCGGACTCGGAGTTCAGCGCGAAACCGCCATAGAGACCACCCGGGATGTTTTGATTGTTGGGCGGCGCGCCGTTGTTAGTCGCCTCGGCCGCGTATTGCGTGTTTGTAAGCGGCACCACGCGCGTCTTAAACGAAGTAGCAAACCCTTCGGTGAAGGTCAGGGTTGCGGTCTGCGCCAGAGTCTCGTTGACGCACTGCTCGAACGACTGGACCTTGCCTACCGAAGCCACCATCGCGGGACCGGGGACGCCGATCGTGATGGCGGAACTGGAAATCGGCAGAACCTGGTTCGGGTTGGTGGAAATGAACGCCGACAGGTACTGGCTGATCTGACCACTGGCTACCGGGACGCGGATGTTCGTAACGCGGAAAATGCGCTCGACGCCGGACGTCGCGGGAGGCAGGACTGGGACGCCATAGAACGTCACGCTCTGCGGGCCGTAGTCGCCGATTTTGCCTTGGTAAACATTCGCCGCTGTGGTGCAACTGTTAGTCTTGCTGATGCAGCCGGCTTGAGCAGCCGCCACCAACGTACCAGTGGAATCGGTTGCTGCATAGGCGGCGCATCCACCGGTACCGGTGTAGGGGCAAACCACCTGAGGTGCGGTGGGGCCGTAACCGGTAGCAGCGGGACCACCCAAACCGGAACCCGGTTCATCGATCAACAACAGGGCTTCCGAAGCTCCACTCGTGCCGAGGAACCGGCTGGTGATCGGTACACTGGGGGTCATGTAAACAACGATGTTGGTGGTCGGAATCGGCGTGCCAGGGGTGTAAAGCGTACCGCCCGTGCAAGTGATTACGATGTCACCGGCAAGCTCGGTGTAACCTTCCGGCCGCAATTCAGGCGTGCCGCCGGCGGTTGCATTGCAAGTCAATGCGCCGCCCGAGCTTCCTCCACCACCAATTTGTGCATTGGCCGCAAACGCCACAACGGCGAGGACAGCCAACACGGTTAACCATCTGCGAAAATCTGCCATTTGCTTCTCCTTGTTAAGATGCGGTGTTGAATCGGTCGAAGTTCTCTTTCAACCTGAGCCTCAAAATCGGGTCTTGATACTGCTTTCACCTTTGGAACTTCTCCGTGTCGGGCGGAGAACTTCTTCCAGCGGCCACCAAGCTGGACACTGGAATTTGCTGCTCAAATCTTACCCGCGGCACTGTTTGTTATTTCTTGCGTGCTCTTCGGGTACAAATGCAAAAATACACACTACAACCGGACGCGGTAAAAAATAGTGTTAACTGATTGCACACTCTGTGTCAAGAGTAAAACCGTGATCGCTCCCTAACCTGGTGGCAAGCCTGCCACTCTAAACCCATAGACAGTCTTAAAGACCTGATCTCGCCCGATTTAAGCACGCGCGGCCGCTTCGCGTCAATAGTTTCACACTGAATAGTCTCAATTTTTGTCCATTAAAATCGGCTAATTGCGCGATTTCCACTCGTGACAGCCCTCACACTCAGGTAAACCCCGTAAATAGATCGGTATTATTAACGTTGCGCAACACATCCCTGGTGCGCAAGTCGCCCGGCAAACTGCGCCGCCGCGTCCGGGAGTCTTGCCGCGCGGAGCAATGCCGCCAAATCCGTCAAGGCCAGGCAGAGATCCGGCTGAATTTGCGGGCAAGCTTCATTCAGCCTGATCCAGCCGTTACCCCGCTCCACCGCGCACGATTCAGCACCATAGACCTGCGAGACCTGCGCGAGAGCGTCAGAAGTGGCCCCCAAAACCAGAACCTTTTCCAGCACGCTGGCCGCGGCCATCCGCGCATCGCCTTTCGCAGTATAGGCAGCGGCAAGCAAATCGTAGAATTCAGGCGTGCGCGGATCGATTTCGCGGCCGTATCGAATGGCTTCGATCGCGTCGCCTAAGCGGCCCAGCCGCATGTAAACCAACCCGAGGTCGGCATACAGTGGCTGGTACGCCAGCCGCGTCGCCAGCGGCTTGCTATTCGTCAATTGTGCGCGATCATACGCTTTCTCGATGGCTTGCGACGATTCGCGCGCCCGTTCCAGAATCGCCGCCGATTTTTCATACCAATGGCGGTTTTCAGGCGGCCCGGCGGCATCGCCTTTCATGCGGTAATAACCGCCCAGCCGGGCCGGGGTCTGCTGATAAATTTCCGCCGGAGGCAGCACCCGCAGGATTCGCCAGGCCGCTTCGCCCTCCGTAATGGCGGCGTCCAGGTTGTGAACCGGATCTTCGGCGAACTCGGCGCCGGCCAGCATTTCGTGGAGGCGGGCGCTGCGCGGCGCGCTGGAAACGTCTGCCCGCGCCAGCGTGAGGTTGTCCTGCCATTCGCCATTGCGGGCGAAAGTGCGGCCGGCCAGGAGAATCAACCAGACCGCCCCAATCGCCCGCGCCGGAACCCGTCCCTTGAGCCTGTAGAGCAAAACCGCCACCGCCATGGCAAGCCCGATCGACGGCATATACAGAAACCGCTCCGCCATCGCGGCGCCGATCAGAAAGACCAGGTTGGCAACCGGCAAAATCGCGACAGCGAACCAGCCGGCGCACCAGAACATCGTACGGTCCCGCCGGTGCCGCAAGATCGCGGCAGCCAATATTCCGAACACTGCCGCCAGCGATAGCCAGGCCCACGGGTCGCCCGCAGACGCCGGCACGATCTGCGCGAAACCGCGCTCGCACGCCAGATGCACCGGCCAGAGAAGCAGTCCCAGATCCATCCCCAGGACCTTCATAGCCGTCCAACGCGCTGTCCAAAATCCCGCGCCGCGCAGGGCATTGTCCGCGAAGGGCATTTCCGGAACCGGCGCGGCCGCGAATACCGCCGTGCGCGCCGTCAGCACGATCGCCAGAGCCAACAGAACCGCCCCATACGCCGCCGCGCGCCGCGCGCCGCCGCCCCGCCAGCCCGAGCCGCACACCAGGTCCCACAGCAGCATCAGACCAGGCAGAACCGCGGCGCTTTCTTTGGACAGCATGCCGGCAAGCGCGACACCGAACAGCGCCGCCACTCGCGGACGCCAGCGCTCGCTCGCCAGTACCCGATCGTACAGCAGCACCGCCGCCAGAGTGGCCATGGTGGCCAGCAAATCCGCCCTGCCGGCGATGTTCGCGACGCTTTCGGTCGCCACCGGATGGACAGCCCAGAACGCGGCGGCGAAACACGCCGCCATCGTTTCCCTCACCAGGCGCAGCGCCAGCAGAAAAACCAGCAGCACGTTTCCCATGTGCAGAACGACATTCAGAACGTGGTAGCCGGCGGCATTCGCGCCATTGCCCAGGACCGCATAATTGAACAGGAACGACAGGGTCGTCAGGGGACGATAAAGCGTATCCACCGAGCTCGGCCACCAATAATCGTTCTGGAAGATCAGCGCCAAATTCTGTGCCGAAACCGAGTGTACCCGTGGATCGCCTTGCACCACCCCGATCGCATCCAGCGCGAACCCCAAGCCGAAGGTATTGGCGTAAATCGCCAGCGTGAGCAGGGAAAGCCCCGCTGCCAGCTTCCACGGGAAATGCCTCTTGTGCTCAGGCTTGGTTTTTCGCGGCACTGTCACATTTTCGCGCACAGGCGGCAGCCAGCGCCCCGGCGGTCGCCAGTAGGTACAAGAGCCACAAAAGTATGAGAAGCGTGGACGGCACGAATTCCGAGAGGCGCGCCATCGCGCCCCGGATTCCAACGCTCTGCAATCCCGCCGCATGCAGCGCTTCCAGGCTGCCGTTGGGGCGGTGACGGATCATGCCTGTGTAGTAAGGGATGTCGACGGCGTGAACCGTGTAAAGATCGAGCAGCGCGAACATCGCCGCACCGGCCGCTGGTATCCAGCGCGAGATGCCATCCGGCAGAAGGCTCCGCAAGCCCGCGATCGAGAGGACGGCCTCGGCGCCCACCACCGCGTACATGTACCAGCCCATCGATCCGCCGAGCCCCTTGCTGGCATAAAGGATCACGACGTTATAAATTTGGCCAAGCCAAAAGCAGAAGTACAGCGTGAGCAGAATTCGAACCGCGGGCCGCCGGATTTCGCGCAGCGCTCCTACGGCCGCCGCCAGGATCGCGAGGTAAAAAAGGTGGTACATCCAGCTCCGCACCGTGAGCGAACTCCAGCCGCCGAAATACAGATGCGAGAAGAAAATCGTATCGATGGCCTTCAACCAGTTGATCTCGAGCGCCTGGTGGAAAAGCTCGCGGAAGCTGGTGCCGCGCACCACGACCGATTCGTTCAGGCCGGAAAGCGTTCCCGTAGTCCGCAGATTGCGGATGTACCACCAGCCGGCGATGAGCGTCCCGAGGGCGGCCGCCTTCAGGCGAAAACGCCTGCCCCGCCACAACGCCGGCATGGCCGTCAGGAAATAAGCTTTGGTGAGCAGACCAAGCCCTAAAACGGCCCCGATTTCCAAATCGCGCGCGGCGCGCACCAGCAGCCAGGTGAGAAGCGTGAACAGCACCACGGCGAGACAATCGTTTCCCACGCGGGCGGTATCGAAGGCCAACCCCGGCATCAGCGCCACCAGGGCAGCACTGCCCAATGCCGGTGCGCGATCTCCCCATAGTTCCCGCCCGATGAGATAGATCAGCGGGACCACCAGCGACGCCAACAATGAGCTTGCGAATCGCAATACCAGCACCTGCGTCAACAGGCCGAAAGCCCGAAACAGCCAGAGAAACGGCACCATCAGCCAGTAATAAAGAGGAGGCTGGAGCGCCTCGTAGGCTTTGAGCGGTCCGGTGCCATCTTCCCTGCCCCAAGCCACCGGCATCGCCCGCAGCTCCGCCTCGCGCCGGGCGCGATCCTCGGGGCTGAGCGCCCAATACGCGTCGCGAGTGACGGCAGGTGCCGGGAGGGAGCGCAACTCCCACGGCACCGGCGCCACATCCAGAGATGCTTCCACATCCCGCGGAATGGCGGCATCGCGAGAGACCAGCCAATGGCCGCCAAATGCCATTTGCCGCACGACGGCGAAGTGCGCCCATTCGTCGTACCCCTCCCACAGCGGCAGCATGGCGGAGTAAAAAAGCAGGCGGATGAGAAAGCAGGCCCACACCACCAACATCCATCGCCGCGCGCGCACGGAGCAATGATAGCGAACGGCGGACCGGGCCGCTGCCGCTACCACGAAACCAGATAAGTACAGGATTCTCCCTGTTTCGCACGGCAGGGCTTCGATCCGTCGTGCTCCACGCGAACCATCGCACCAGCCGGTTTGAACTGATTCGCCACAGCTTCGATCAGCCCCAGATCGAATTCACAGGGGTATGGGTTCCGGCAAACCAGCATGGCTTTCGCGGAATCCGATTTGGTGAGAGCATAACGGCCGATTTCGCCGCCCCGGTGATTCATGTGATAGGCCGCATCGAGCGACGCCAGAGCTTTTTCGACGCTGTCGATTCCAGGAGGAAACCGGGCGTTCTTGGGAATGCTGCGCCCGATTTGTTGCAGGGTTTTGGCGCCGATCTTCTGGGCGATCTCGCGGAAGGCATCCAACCAGGCCTGCTGCGGATACCATTCCGCGGGCTGTAAATTCGTAATTTGATGTCGTTCGAGAAGACGTACGGCCGTCTCCTTGAACGCCCCCATCCCGGCGATGACCGAGAGCACGGTCTGGCCGTTTACCATTACGTGCGGCGAATAAGCTTGAAATTGTGGCATTGTGCTTTGAAATCTGAGACCTTTCCTGCCCAACTTATCGGCGCGACAGGAAAAAAACTGAGACGGAATCGCCATGTCGCGGCATCCCGCTACAATGGTTGCTTCCACCGTGAAATCTTCAGGCCTCTTCATCACCTTCGAGGGCATGGACGGCTCCGGCAAAACCACCCAGATGCATCGTCTGGCCGGCCGCCTGCGTTCGCTGGGGCGAACCGTGCTCGAAACCGCCGAACCCGGCGGGCCGCCCGTCGCCATGCAGATTCGCCGCATCCTGCTCGATGCGGCCAACCGCGAGCTCAGCCCTACCACGGAAGTCCTGCTCTACTTCGCCTCCCGCGCGCAAAATGTCGACCAGTGGATCGTGCCGGCGCTGCAACGCGGCGAGATCGTGCTCTCCGACCGTTTCACCGACTCTTCGCTGGTTTACCAGGGCACCGGCCGCAACCTGGGCGCCGGGACCGTAACCACGCTCGAAGAGATTGCCTGCCGCGGTCTCAAGCCCCATCTCACCATCCTCGTGGATGTGGATGCCGAGGCCAGCCTGGCGCGCGCCCGCGCCCGCAACGCCGCCGCACCGCACTGCGAAACCCGCCTCGACGACGAATCCATCGAGTTCCACAAGCGCGTGTGGGAGGCCTACCACGAACTTGCCCGCAAGGAACCCGGGCGCGTAAAAATCGTTGACGGGCGAACCGGCCTCGACGCCATCGAGCGCGCCATCTGGGAGATCGTGAGGGCGTATGTTTGAGAATTTCTGGGGCAACCGGCACGTCGCCGAAGCGCTCGACCAGATGATCGCGCAGGATCGCCTCTCCCAGACCTTGCTTTTCTCGGGCCCGGAGGGAGTGGGGAAAGCCACGCTCGCGCGGCGCTTGGGAGCCCGCCTGCTCGGCCATCCGGAGAAGATCGAACAGGACGATCTGAGCCTCCCGAATAATCTGGCGATCGTGGCCGACCGCGAGAAATGGACCTCCGACAAGCGCAACGACGATCCATTGTTTTTTTCCACCCACCCCGATTTCGTCACCTTCGCGCCCGATGGTCCCCTGCGCCAGGTCACCATCCAACAGGCTCGGCTGATTAAAGAGCGCGCGCCCTTTCTGCCGCATCACGGCAGCCGCCGCATCTTTCTGATCGACCACGTGGACCGCGCCAACGAGCAGGCCGCCAATTCCCTACTGAAAACCCTCGAAGAGCCGCCGCCGCACCTCATCCTCATCATGACCGCGGAGAACGCCTACGATCTGCTGCCCACCATCCGCTCGCGTGCCGTGCCGTTTCAATTCGCGCCCCTCTCGCAGGACGAAATGCGCGGGTTCGTGCAAGCCCGAGGGCTCGATCAGCCGGAGCGGCGCATGCCGCTCGCCGCGGGCAGCCCGGGACTCGCCATCTCGCTCGATCTCGCCATCTACGAGAAGCGCCGCTCGGCCATGCTGCTGCTCCTGCAGGTAGCCGCCGGCGCCGCGCCCTTCGCCAACTGGCTTCCGGTTTCGGAATCGATGGGCCGCGGCAAAAGCGACAAGCTGGATTTCTACCTCAAGGTGCTCTACGAACTGCTGCGCGACCTGATGCTGCTCCACGAAGGCGCGGGCGAGATCCGCAACGTCGATATCCGGCGGGATTTGGAAGCGCTCGCCGCCAAAATTCAATTCGCGTGGATTCGCAAGGCGGTGCGGCTGGTGGATGAAATCGTGGAATTGCTCCGGCGGAACATTCAGAAGAACATCGCGCTCGACGCGATGATCGTGGAATTGCGCGGATAGTCTAAATTGACCCGTTTCCGCATTCCGTGAGGTAGCTTTTCTCTGCCCTCTCTGTGCCTCTCTTGGAATACTTTTCTACGGCTGCTGGCTGACCGACGCGAGAACTTTCCAGAATTCCGGGAACGAGACCGAAGCCGCCTCCGCCCCGATAATCTCCGACCCGCCATCCGCGGCGAGAGCGGCGATCGCGAAGGCCATGGCGATGCGATGATCGCCCCAGGAATCGAGAGACGCCGCGCGAAATTTCCGCCGCCCCGGAATCGTCATACCATCCGGCAATTCTTCGGCCTCGATGCCCATGCGGCGCAGGTTCTCCACCACCGTGCGGATTCGGTCGGTCTCCTTGATACGCAGTTCCCCGGCATCGCGGACCGTAAGCCCTTCCTCGGTGGCCGCGCCGAGCACCGCCAGAACGGGAATCTCATCGATCAGCGCCGCGGTCAGAGCGCCCTCGATGACGCCGCCCCGCAGGCTCGCATACTCCACTTCGAGATCGCCCACCAGTTCACCGTTTTGGCTCTCCAGCTTCGCAACGCGAATGCGCGCGCCCATCCCCACCAGAAAATCGAGCAGCGCCGACCGCGTGGGATTCAGCCCCACGCCGGAAATAGTCAGCCGCGATCCCGGGACGAGCAGCGCCGCCACCAGGAAAAATGCCGACGACGAAAGATCCGAAGGCACGGTGACTTGCCGGCCCTCCAGGCGCGGCCTTCCCGCGACCGTGATCCGATTCTTGGCCACCGTGAGATCCGCGCCGAACTCGCGCAGCGCGATTTCGGTGTGATCGCGTGAGCGGACCGGCTCGACAACCGTGGTCTGGCCCCCGGCATAGAGTCCTGCGAACAGTACGCACGTTTTCACCTGCGCGCTGGGCACGGGCAATGTGTAGTCGATCGCGCGCAGCCTTCCGCCCGCGATCGCGAGCGGAGGAAACTGCCCGTCGCGCGCCTCGATCCGCGCCCCCATCTGCCCCAGCGGCGTCAGGACGCGCTTCATCGGACGCCGCGACAGCGATTCGTCCCCGAAAATCCGCGAAGAAAACGGCTGTCCCGCGAGAATTCCCGACAACATCCGAATCGTGGACCCGGAGTTGCCGGCATCGAGATCGCCCACCGGCGCCCGCAGTCCATCGAGCCCCTTGCCGTGGATCACGAATTCCGTCCCCGCGCCTTCGACTTCGATCCCGAGCGCGCGCAAACAACCGAGGGTCGAGTGGCAGTCTGCGCCAGTGGAATAGTTCGCAATGCGGGTATCGCCGTCGGCGATGGCGGCGATCATCGCGTAACGGTGCGAGATGGATTTATCGCCGGGCAGAGTAATGCTGCCCGTGACGGCCGCGGCCGGTGAAATTCGCTTTGTGGTATGCAATCTTTCATTAAAGCACTGGCTCAATTCGCCAGTGTGTGTCTTCTCGATGTGGTCGTCACCAGCACGTCCACCGGCCGCTTCGTGCGGGTGAGTTTGTGGCCAAGCGGCGTTCCGGCGTCGTTTACCAGTCCGGCTGCCATCGCCGATGCCGCATCGGCCTGCTTCCCACGCCCGGGAGACCACCAAGTATCGGCCGCCTGAAGCCTCCCGTGGCCCCGACCTCGAAGCCCTGCCCGAACCGGCGGGAATCCTACCGCGAGCATCGGCAGGAATCGGGCAAACCTATCGCACCTCCAGGCTCATTCGTATTGCTCCGGGTATCCCGCGCGCATTTCGGCGGCCTGCTCCTGCGCGGCGGCGATCTGAATCAGCGGTCCTTTTCCCATTCCCGGGCAATATTTCGCGGTCTTCAGCCATTCCCGCCGGCTTTCCAGCAATTCCGGCCAGAAGGGGAAAATCCGGCATTGGGTCGGTTTCGCCGGATGGATGGAACAACCGCCATCGCGCAAAAAGCTGCACTGCGAGTCGCCCGGCACGCGGAGTCGGCGCCGGTTCCTGGTGCGGTAGACGTACTTGCGTTCGAATGCCGCAGGCGTCATTCCCAGGAATTGCGCGGCGCGGGGTATATCGTCCTCGGCCAACCAGACGAACCCCTTTTGCTCGCAGCAGGCGGTGCAACCGGGCTGGCATTCGAATCGCAATCCTTGCGGCATCGTGCTCTAGGTTCATGATAGGTGGATTGCCGGGCGAAATCGAACAGGAATTCCGTAAGCGGATGTGATATAGTTCCGGTAACAATTCTTGCGGGGTGCGTCTATGTCGAACGTACGCGCGATCGTCGGGGAACGCGTTCTCTTTTCCGTCCAGGAGAACGAAACTGTGGACAGAGTGGCTCGCCAGATGGCCGATTTCCACGTCGGCGCTATTCTCGTAATGAGTTATGGCCAGTTGCGAGGCGTGTTCAGCGAACGCGATCTCATGCTTCGGGTGGTCCTTGGCCGGCTCGATCCCGCGACCACGCCCGTCCAGACCGTCATGAGCACCGAGGTCACGACCATCGAGGAAACCGCTACCCCGGAAGAGGCTATGGAAGCCATGCACCGCCACGGCTGCCGCCATCTTCCAGTCACCCGGAACGGGGAAGTGGTCGGGTTCCTTTCGATGCGCGACCTGATGGACTTCGAGCTGGCGCGCCGCACCGAGGAACTCCACCACATGAAGGCCTACATTCATGGCGCCTAGCTGCAACACCTTGAAAAAGAATATCCTCACAGTCGCCCTCAAATAAACTTGACAATAACCCACTAAGGTTTGATAATGGGAACGTGCTTAATCGCCGCTGGGAGCGGCGCCAAGGCTGCCCGATCCCGAATCGGCACGCCATTCTAGGCAAAAGGTTTATTCGAGGAGGATTTTTTTAATGGGAAAAATTATCGGTATCGACCTGGGCACCACGAACTCTTGCGTGGCCGTGATGGAAGCCGGCCAGCCCACGGTCATAGCCAATCAGGAAGGCGCTCGCACCACGCCCTCCGTCGTGGCGTTCACGAAGAGCGGCGAGCGGTTGGTCGGCCAGGTGGCCAAACGCCAGGCCATCACCAATCCGGAGAATACGATTTTCTCCATCAAGCGATTCATGGGCCGGCGCTTCGACGAAGTCAGCGAAGAGATGAAGATGGTGCCCTATAAAGTGGTCCGGGGCGATAACGGCGATGCCCGCGTCGAGATCAGCGGCAAGAAGAACTCTCCGCCCGAGATCTCGGCCATGATCCTGACCAAGCTCAAGGAAGCGGCGGAATCGTACCTGGGCGAAAAGGTCACTCAGGCAGTGATCACGGTCCCCGCGTACTTCAACGATTCGCAGCGCCAGGCCACCAAGGATGCCGGCAAGATCGCCGGCCTGGAAGTCATGCGC
>Ga0335072_10002668_pt1 | contig 27460 bp, 17 predicted proteins | sample Lox_Sample_21_FD_206725 | JGI IMG/M metagenome (GOLD analysis project Ga0335072, IMG submission 206725) | Soil microbial communities from Loxahatchee National Wildlife Refuge, Florida, United States - Lox_Sample_2.1 | ecosystem: Environmental > Terrestrial > Soil > Wetlands | place: USA... | reverse complement strand
CGCGGCCCGCAAAAGAATCCACCGCCCGTCGAGACGACCCCGGCTGATGCCAACGGCACAGCGACATCCGCGTGCATCTGCGGCTGAACAATTCTTCGCCGCGCCCAGAATGAAAAGCCCCGCTAGTGTCCAGCAGCCCGGGTCCGCAGCCAAGCAAGAATTTGGCCGCAGATGCACGCAGATGCACGCAGATGCACGCAGATGCACGCAGATGCACGCGGATGTCGCGTACCGACCCGATCCCCTGCGGCTGCTTTATTCTATCGATAATGGCTCTCGCTTGCCATCACCTCCGAGGTTTGATTGCGGGCCTCAGGCCGCAGGCTCGGAATGCAAAGCCTTATTAAACCGGCAACCACGCCCATGCGAAGCCGGCGTTGTCTCGTCCGACCCAGAAAACCTACTGGAACGGATAGTAGCGAAAGCTCACCATCACGATATTCTCGTCCGGCGATGGCTCGCCGCCAACGCCCGGGAATGTGTCGCGCCGCACGTAGGCATACTGCGCTCCAAGCTGCAGCGTACCGAAAATGCCATGCAGGAAGCGCCACCATGCGCCAATCGTGCCCTCGGTCAGGCCGGAGGTATTGCCGGTGCAGGCCAGCGGGCTCAGCTCGATATCGCAGCCGCTGTTGACAAACAGCGGATTGCCATAGCCGAAACCCTTGCCACCGGTGATGAACGCCGACTTGCTTTCTTGCTCCGTGCCGAAATAGGCATAGATGTCGACGTCCGGGATCGGATGTCCGACCAACCGATCAGCGCCTGCACTTCCGGGATCGCCCACGGCGAGCCGTCCGCCTTGATCGTCGCATCGGGCAACTGGCCCGCGCCGTAGCGGCCGATGCCGTAGCCCGCCAGCACGCTGCCCTGCAAACTCAGTACGCCCGGTACCAGCGGCAGGATCGTCGCACCACCGATGCCACCCGCCGGCGTCGTCGCGCCATGGCCGCCGCCGACAAAGTCGACGCGGTCGTGCAGGAACCGGGCGATGCCGTACAATTCGTAATGGCCGAAGCCGGGATCCCACGCCAGCTTCGCGATGAGATCCGGTGCCACCGCGTCGCTGTAGTTGACGGTCGGCGCGAAGCCGCTGCCGCCGGCGTTGTTGGTATTGACGAACTGACCGTTGGGCAGCGTGATCAGGTTGGCCGTGCCAACGGTCGAACTGGTGAACCCGCCGGTGCTGAACACGGTCTGCGGGTTCTCCAGCGACACGCCGACCGCGAGCTGGTTGTCGAACAACTGCTTCACCACCCTGATCTGCGGCTGGCGCGTCCAGGTGAACCCGACCACATACTGCGCGTCGATCACCAGCGGGATTTGTTCCTTGCGCGGCGTGATGCCTTGCGAGCCCAGCGTCAGCAGGCTCCAGGCCTGGCCGGCCAGCACGTCGACACCCCAGTCCTTGCGATCATAGGTCAGGTAGGCCTGCCGCAGCCGCGGCGTGTAGCTGTTGCTTTCGTTAGAGTTTGCGGTTGGCGCCGCGGCCTGCAGATCGATCTCGCCGTAGCCGGAGATCCTGGTGACGTCGTCGGGCTCGCCCTCGACCAGCGCGGTGATGCGGCTCTGCCGCGCCGAGAAGCGCAGCTCGGTCTCGTGTCCCTGCGGTGTGTTGGCGAACGGAACGCCGGAAAACGTCGAGCCGATGTCGGAAGTCTCATTAGGTGAGCGGAAGATGCCGGCCGCCTCGATGTAGCCTCCGAGCGTGATCGTCAGGCCGCCGGTATGGAACACGCCAGGTTTGCCCGGCGGCGCGGGCGGTGGCGGCGCGGCCTGTGCCACCGCCGCGGCCGGCAGCGTCGTATTGAGCGGCGCACCGCCTGCCGCCCGCGCCGCCGTACCCTGCGCCTGCGCCTGCGCCGCCGTCGCCTGCGCCTCGGCCGCCTGTCGTTGCGCCGCGCGCAACGCCGCGTCGCGCTTCGCAAGCTCGGCCTTCATCTGCCGCAAGTCCCGTTGCAGCGTATTGATCTGCCGCTCGATCGCATCGATGCGCGCCGTGTCCTGATCCTGCGCCAGCGCCGGCGCGGCGAGCAAACTGCAGGCGATCGCGGCAGCGCCAAAGGGCATGGCGCGGAACATGAACGGCTTCATATTTTGTCCAGCCGGGAGTTGCTGGCCGGCCGTTACAAACCTTGAAGCACTGCGCCGCGTTGTGCATGACACTTGTGATAAATCGCCACGGCATCCGAACCTGTACCGCGCGTTTTTATAACATCCGCTTTGGCGAGTATGTACGTCGCATGCGGCATTTCAATTTGCATTCACATGCATCGGCGACACAGGTTGCGAATTTTGTTCCATGGCCGTGCCCATAGCATCGAATCAGCAGGGCCCCGACCTTGTCATCACGCCGTCATCGGCAGAGCATGGCGCGGAACACGGAGCCTCTCGCCATGCACTACACGCCCCCACCGCACGTCACGCAGTACTGGGAGCAAAGCAAGCCATCGGCGAAGGGCCGCCGCGGCATGGTCGTCTCGCAGGTGCGCAGCGCGGCCCAGGCAGGGGTCGCAGTGCTCGATGCCGGCGGCAACGCGGTGGACGCCGCGGTGGCGACCGCATTGGCGCTTGCGACCGTTGAGCCGTGGAACTCCGGTCTCGGCGGCATCGGCTTCGCGCTGGTGCACCGCGCCCACGAGCCACGGGCGCACGTGGTGGATTTCGGTCCCCGCGCTCCCGCCGCCACCGATCCCGCCCGCTACCGCCTCACCGGCCGCATGACCACCGACTTGTTCGCCTGGCCCGAGGTCGAGGGCGACATCAACATCCATGGCCCGCTGTCGGTGGCGATCCCGTCGGCCGTGGCAGGCTACGACCACATGCTGCGGCAATGGGGCCGACTGCCGCTCGCCGACATCATCGCGCCCGCCGTCGCGCTGGCCAGGCGTGGCCTGCCGCAGGACTGGTACACCGGCGTCAAGATCGCCAACTCGGCGCGGGTCATCCGCAAATATCCCACCACCGCCGCGGTCTATCTGCCGGACGGCCTGCCGCCTGTGCCGCCCTATCAGGGCACGCCCGGCTTCTTCCGCCAGGGCAACCTGCCCGCGACACTGGAACGCCTGGCCAGCGCGGGCCTGCGCGACCTCTATGAAGGTGACATCGCCGCCGCGATCGCCGCCGATATCAAAACGCTCGGCGGTGTGCTCTCGGCCGAGGATCTTCGCGCCTGCCAGCCACGCACCTGGCTGGCGGAGGAGCTTGGCTGGCGTGGCCGCACCCTCCAACTCACCGGCGGCCTGACCGCGGCGCCGACGCTGAAGCGCGTGCTGGAGGCCATGTCGGACGCACCCTATTCCGGGCGCGCGCCCTCGCCGGAGTGGTACGTGGCACTCGCCCGGGCGATGAAGGCGGCCTATGCCGAGCGCTTCGCCGGCCTGGGCGAAAGCGAGCCGGACAGCGCGGAAAGCTGTACCACCCACCTGACCGTGTGCGACGCCGAGGGCAACACCGTCGCGATCACCACCACGCTGATGTCGTCGATGGGCAGCCGCGTGCTCCTGCCGCAGTCCGGCATCCTGCTCAACAACGGCATGATGTGGTTCGACCCTCGGCCCGGCACGCCGAACGGCATCGCGCCAGGGAAGCGGCCGCTCTGCAACATGCTGCCGATCATGCTGACCGCGGGCGGCCGGCCGTTCCTCGCCGGCGGCGCCTCGGGCGGAAGGCGGATCATGGCGGCGGTATTCCAGCTCATGACATTCATCGCCGATTTCGGGATGGACGTGGAGACCGCGGCGCACCATCCGCGCATCGACGTCTCCGGCGTGGATCGGGTCAGTGCCGATCGCCGGCTGCCCGCCGCGGTGCTGGACGCGCTCGCCGCGGACGGCCCTGTGGAGGTGGTGGAACATGGCGCGGTGCCGATCAACTTCGCCTGTCCCAATGTGATCGTCCAGCAGACCGACGGCATGCGGGTGGGGATCAGCGACGCGGCATCGCCGTGGTCGGGCGCGGTGGCGCAGGAGTAGGCCCGCGCCCGCTTCCGGCCTGCCGGACGCGATCCTGGCGGCGCGGCTGATTTCGCCGCCACCCCGGCGGGCACCCATGGCGCTGACGTAAGGCCGAGGACCGCGAAAACGCCCCCCGTGTCATGCCCGGCGAAGGCCCATACGCGCTAACCTAAGGCGCCAGGCGGTCTTGTGTCATGGCCGCGCCTGTCGCCCCACGTGTCATGGCCGTCCCCGGGCTTGTCCCGGGGATCAGCGCGGCCGTCCATGTGTGGACGGCCCCGCGCTCGCAGGGGCAGGCTCTTCGCCGGGCATGACACGGGGGCATTTCCGCTCTCCTCGGCCTTAAGTTAGCGCCTATGGGCGAAGGCCGGGCATCCACGTCTTTTCTGCTTAACGCACGGAAAGTCGTGAATGGCCCGCCGGCGCCGCCGCGGCCGGCAGACTGCGCGCAGTTCGCAGCTTGTTAAGCATTTCCCGCCATCCTGGCGGAATGAAACGGATGGAGTGTCTGGACGGGCTGCGCGGCGTGCTGGCGGTCTATGTCTTGCTCGGCCACCTGGCACCGTTCGCAACGCTGCCGTCATGGCTCATCCATCCGTTCTCGCACGGCGAGGCCGCGGTCAACGTGTTCTTCATCCTCAGCGGCATGGTCATCGTGCAGTCGCTGGAGAGCTTCCACTGGCACGCACCCAGCTTCCTGATCGCACGGGTGGCGCGCACCTACCCGGTCTACCTGGCAATGTTCGCGCTCGCCGTGATTGCCCTGGCATTGCCCGGAGACATTACCGGCCTGTCGTGGCTGCCACCCGACAGCCTCGCGCGCGACATCTGGTCGGATGGATGGCCGAGCGCGTGGCCCATCGAAATCGCCACGCATCTGACGATGACGCACGGCCTGCTGCCGAACGGCATGGTGCCAGGCGGCTGGATCTCCTTCCTCGGGGCAGCGTGGAGCCTCTCGACCGAGTGGCAGTTCTATGTGCTGGCGATGTGGCTCGGCGTCTGGACCGGCCCGCGGCGCATGGCCGAGGCATTTCTATTGCTCTCCGCCGCCGGCTTGCTCTGGCAGGCATTCGCCCCGCCGCAATGGGTTTTCAGCCGCGCATTCCTGCCCAACAAGGCGCAGTTCTTCGCCCTCGGCATCGCCAGCGCCGCACTAGCGCGCGGTGACACGCCGCGGCGCTACGCGCTGGTCCTGCTTGCCACGCTCGCCACCTGTGCGGTGGAGCGGAGGGGCGTCAAGCTGTTGCCGCCGCTGGTCTGGACATTGTGCCTCGCGGTCCAGCTTCACCCGGAGGCGCGATTGCTCGCGCCGCTGGCGCGCGTATTGCGGTCGCGATTGCTGTTGTCCCTGGGCGCGCTTTCCTATTGCATCTATATGGTCAACGAGCCGGTCCACAGATTGCTAGGACTGTTGCTGGCGCGAATTGTCGCCGGAGACGGAGCATTGTTCACCATGCTCTGGCTGCCCGGCGCGGTGTGCCTGCCGCTGCTGCTGTCGATGGCAATGCATCGCTGGATCGAGACGCCGGCATTGCGCTGGGGCCGAGCCCGCGCACGCAGCATGGCCGCCGCCGAACCTCCGCCACTGCCGCCGCCGGCGGATCCAATTCGCGAGCCAACCGCCGCCGTCCGCCGTTAAAAAATCTCCGAACCCTCTCTGGCCCGCCGCAGCCTGGCAGTCTCAGTTTGAAGATACCATCCAGAGAGACTCCACTTCGCAAAGTGCCGTGGCGGCGGTCCTAATGTGCAGGGGGCTCCATCTGTGCCTCGCCGCCCTCGGTCGAGATCGGATACCAACGGAAGGTACAGCGTTCGGCGGACGTTCCCGGACGCGGCGCAAGTCCCGTCCGGATCAGAATCCAAGTGGCGCCGCGCAGCGGTTTATCATGATAGGCGATCCTGGAATGCTCCCCGGTTGTGGCTGCGATATGCCGTAGCAGTTGGCAGTGTCGTGCTCTGCTGGCTGCGATAAGGCAGCCGTTGGGAGCACCAAAGCCACCATGAGCGGCGGAACAATCCTCATACTGGACGGCTTACCATGACCGGTCCCCTCGGGCCATCATTGGCCATGGCAATCGCATTTGCCCCGGTCCACCCGGTGGCACAATCAAGGACAGGCGTGGCGGCACAGTGCGACATGCAGCAAAGAAAGCCTGTTCACCAGTAGAGTCGAGGAGAGGCGCGGTGCCGCGTGAGCGGTCCGTTTCCCCTCCCCGCTCATCAAACCGGACGTGCGGTTTTCCCGCATCCGGCTTTCCGACCGGCTTCACGGCGGGCTCACGACATGGCGCCCACGCGGCGACAGTGACGTGCGCGTAGCACGCCCAGCGCGCCGAAGACCGCCTCTTTCGAGAACGGTCCGATGCTTCGCGGATGCATCTTGTGCCGCCTGACGAGGAAGTTGCGCACATGGTCATAGAGGTGCTCCTCGATCGCGCGGTCCTGGCGTAGTGGCTGCCCGGGCTGAAGTAGCCGCCCCATCCCCGCAGCATGCGGTTCAGTGTATCGCGCACTTCCTCCCGGGAACCCTGGTTCCCCGGAACCAGCATCGCACCCACCTTGTCCTTCAGACGCCGCACGCTCTTCTGCGACGGGCTCGCCCCGATGAACCACCGGCCGGTCTGCCGGAAGCAGTGTGCCCCGAAGCTGTAGCCCAGGAAGTCGAACCGCTCCTGGCGTGCATCGCACAGCCGGGTCTTGCTGCGGTTGAGGGTCAGCCCCAGTCGCGTCATCACGCGATCCGTCCACGCCATCGCCTCGGCCGCATGGCCCCGGCTGAGAATAACGAAGTCGTCCGCATCGTTGATGACGTGCGCCTGCCAGGCCTCGCCCCTGCCGGTTCTTTGCCAGTGCTTCAGGAAGCGGTTCATGTAGAGGTTCGCAACCAGCGGGCTGATCACACCGCCCTGCGGCGTGCCTCGCTTGCTGGCTTTGCCCCCCGCCATACGCTTCCTGCCATCGTCTCCGGCCGTCTCGACCGGCGCCTTGAGCCACTGCTTGATCAACCGCAGCATGTCGGGATCGACGATGCGGCGGGCAATCGACTGCATCAGCTCATCGTGCGGAATGGTGTCGAAGTACTTGCTCAGATCGGCATCGACCACATCGGTGTGGCCTTGCCGCAGCAGCACCAGCACCGCCTGGATCGCGTCAATCGCACTGCGTCCCGGCCGATAGCCATAGGCCGCCGGGTCGAAGTCCGCCTCGAAGATCGGCTCCAGCACCAGTTTTGCCGCGGTCTGCACCACCCGGTCCCTGATGGTCGGGATGCCGAGTGGCCGCTCGCCGCCGCCAGGCTTGGGGATCATCACCCGTCGCACCGGCTGGCACTGATACGTCTTTGCTCGCAGTTCCTCGCCGAGCCGTCGCAGCCAGTCCTCCACCCCCGACGCCTCGATCCGTGCGAATGTCATTCCGTCCACACCTGGCGCGCCTTGATTGGCACCGGCCAGGTCATACGCGTGGCGCAGGATGTCGGTCCGCCAGACCTTGTCGTAGAGCAGGTAGAACCGGAACGCCGGCTCTGTCTTCGCCTTGCCATACAGTTTGCTCTGCAGCGTCCGGATCGAGACTGGTGTTTGCAGGCTCATTGCCAATCACCTCACCTCGGTTGCTTCACAAACACACCAGAAGTCAGGCTCCTTCCCTCCGCCGACATTACCCGGCTTCAACGGTACTATGACCCCGTCCGCCTCCCGCACCGACCGATGCCTCGCAGCACCGTTGAGGCCGCTACCCTCGACACGTGCGGGTCTCCCCCAATTACCTGGCTGACTGTCTCGACGTGCGATGTCCATTACCCCGGTGGACCGGCCCAGGTGCATCTGTCGGCTGCTTCCCAAGACCGTGCTGCCTTCCCCCTAATCTGGCCGGGTCGGCGTCCACGACTTCCCTTTCGAGGCCTGCTCAGACTTCACTCGCGTTACCGCCCGTCGATTCGCTCCGCTGCCCGAGGCAGCGTTTGTCGCAGGGCTTCGATCCAGCCGGTTGCCCGACCAAACCGCCTGCCAGCTTCCGGGCCAACCGACCGTTACCCGGGTGAGACTTTCACTCACTGGTCAACCACGCCTTTGGGGCGCACCAGATTTCACAGAATAAAGCGCGGACCACTGTAACCTATCGCACGATAATCGGCCCGCATATTCGGGATACGTCAGCATGCGTCCGAGCCTTACTCTCTGAAATCTGTGGTGAACTGGCTTTCTTTGCTGCACATCGCACTGTGCCGCCACGCTTGTCCTTGATTGTGCCACCGGGTGGACCAGGGCAAATGCGATTGCCCTGCATCCGGACCCGGACAGCCGCGACGCCAATGTTCCACGGCCACGACCCAACGCCGCGCCCGCCCCACGCGGCGCGCCGGCAATGCCCGTCCCGGCTTGCCAAAGCAGCGTTACGTTATATTATAACGCCCGCACCCACCCAGCGTGCCACGCCACCCACACCGGAAAAGCCATGACCAGGCTCGCCGCCCTCGCCGCTGTCGCGGTATTGCTCCTTGCGGCCCGCCCGGTCTCCGCCGCCGCGCCCATCGCCATCGTCGCGGCGGAAAACTTCTACGGTGACATCGCCACCCAGATCGGCGGAGCCGATGTCGCCGTCCGCAGCATCCTCACCAATCCCGACCAGGATCCGCATCTCTTCGAAGTCAGTCCCGCCGTCGGACGCGACGTCTCGGCGGCCCGCGTCGTCATCTACAGCGGCATCGACTACGACCCGTGGATGCAGAAGCTGCTGCATGCCACGCAACCGGCCAACCGTCAGGTGATCGTCGTCGCCGATCTCGTCGGCAGGCATCAAGGCGACAACCCCCACATCTGGTACGACCCCGCCACCATGCCGGCGCTCGCAGGCAACCTCGCCGCCGTGCTGACCGCGGACGATCCGGCCCACAAGGCCGGCTACGCGCAGCGCCTGGCGCAGTTCCGCAAATCGATGCTGCCGGTGCTGGCGAAGATCGCCGCACTGCGCCGGCGCCTGGCCGGTACCCCAATGATCGCGACCGAGCCGGTGTTCGGCTACATGTTCGCCGCCCTCGGCATCGATGTTCACAACATGCCATTCCAGATCGCGGTGATGAACAATACCGAACCCGCCGCCTCCGATATCGCCGCGTTCGAGAACGATCTGCGCCATCACCAGGTGCGTTTGCTGGTGTACAACAGCCAGGCGTCGGATCCGATCGCGACGCACATGATGCAGCTTGCAAAAGCGTCCCTCATCCCCGTGGTGGGTGCGACGGAAACCGAACCGCCGGGGGAGACCTACCAGGCGTGGATGCTGAGCGAACTCAATGCCATCGACCGCGCCCAGCCGCGTTGACCGGCCAACCGATCGCGTCATCGCGCCCCAGGCGCGGCGATCCCGGTCGCACGACCCCATGAACTCCCGCACGGGACTGCCTTGCTCCGCTCGCCATGACATCGCGTTCCCCGCAACAGGTACTCGCCGGCGGCGCCATGTCTGACCCCATGAACGCCGTCGAACTGCGCGACGTACGCCTGGCGCTTGGTGGACGCACCATCCTCGATGGCATCAGCCTCGACATCGCCCCACGCGAATTCGTCGGCATGCTCGGCCCGAACGGCGCCGGAAAGACCACGCTCATGCGGGCCATCCTGGGCCTCGTGCCGCCGGCCCATGGCACCATCCGCGTGCTCGGCCACCCCGCCGCGCGAGGCAATCCCGCGGTCGGCTACATGCCGCAGATCCGCGGCGCCATCGCCAACATGCGCCTGAGCGGCTGGGACTTTGTCGCCGCCACGGTGAACGGCCATCGCCTCGGCGTGCCAATGCTCTCCAAAGCCGACCGCCTCGAAGTGGATTGTGCCCTCGATCTCGTCGGCGCGCGCGATCTCGCCCGCCGGCCGCTCGCCGAGACTTCCGGCGGCGAGCGTCAACGCCTGTTGCTCGCGCAGACGCTCATCGGCCGCCCCCGATTGCTCTTGCTCGACGAACCGCTGATCAGCCTCGACCCCGGCTATCAGCGCATCGTGGTGGAGCTGGCAAAGTCACTGCAATCCGAGCTCGGCATCGCCGTATTCTTCTCCGCCCACGAGCTGAACCCGCTGCTGAACGCCATGGATCGGGTGCTGTACCTCGGCAACGGCCAGGCGGCGCTGGGCAGCGTCGATGAGGTGATCACCGGGCCCGTCCTGTCGCGCCTTTACGGCTCGGATATCGACGTCGTGCGTCTGCGCGGCCGCATCTTCGTCATGTCCGGCAGCCACGATATGGAGCATGACGAGCATCGCCACGAAAACGGCCACGCGCACGGCCACCCGCCCCACCGGCATCATCACTCACCGACCCATGCTTGACTACGACTTCATGCGCAACGCGTTCGCCGCCGCTGCCGTGGTGGCAGTGCTCTCTGGCATCGTCGGCTATTTCCTGGTGCTGCGTGGCCAGACCTTCGCCGGCCACGCCCTGGCCCATGTCGGCTTCACCGGCGCCACCGGCGCAGTGCTGGTCGGCGTGGCACCGCTCTGGGGAATGCTGCTGATGACCGTCGCCGCCGGCATCGGCATGGGACTGCTTGGCGAACGCCTCACCCAGCGCGACGTCGCCGTCGGCCTCGTGCTCGCGCTGTCGCTCGGCTTCGGCCTGTTGTTCCTGCATTTCTATACCGGCTTCGCAGCACAGGCGACCTCGCTCCTGTTTGGCAATGTCCTCGCGGTGGACGCCGGCACGGTGTGGCTGCTGTTGCTACTGGGAGTGCTGAGCCTGGCAGCACTGGCCACGATTTCGCGCCCGCTGTTGTTCTCGACCCTGCAGCCCGAACTGGCCGAAGCCAAAGGCGTCTCCCTCCGCCTCTATGCCGTATTGTTCCTGGCAATCGTCGCTCTGGCCACGGCCGAGTGCGCCCAGATCGTCGGCGTGTTGCTGGTGTTCACCCTCATGGTCGGGCCGGCGGCGGCGGTGCAACGGATAACCGCCCGCATGGGACGCGGCATTCTGCTGTCCGCGGTCCTGGCGCTGGCGGAAGCCTGGGGCGGCATCGCGCTCGCCTACTTCACCGACTGGCCGGTGAGCTTCTGGATCACCGCATTGAGTGGAGCGGTGTATCTGACGGCCTCAATCGTGCCGTCGCACGCCGTATCGGCGCAACCGACCGGAACCGTCTGACCGCCACAGTGGCCGGCCGCCTCGCCCAAGGCCGGTTTGCATTCCCGCCGAACAAGGCCAATCTCCGCGCCGCGCCCACCAGGAGCATTGACCGATGTCCCATTCCCGTCCCGCCGGCCGGCATTTCCTGCAAATCCCCGGCCCCACCAACGTGCCGGACCGGGTGCTCCGCGCCATCGATAATCCCACCATCGATCACCGCGGCCCGGACTTCGGCCGCATGGGCCGCGAGCTTCTCGTCAACCTGAAAGCGATCTTCCAGACCAGCGGGCCGGTGATCATCTACCCCGCCTCCGGCACCGGTGCCTGGGAAGCCGCACTGACCAACACACTCTCGCCCGGCGATACCGTGCTGATGTGCCGCACCGGCTGGTTCGCCATGCTGTGGAAGGAGATGGCGGAGCGCCTGCAGCTCAATCCGGTGTTCATCGACACCGACTGGCGCCGCGGCGCCGACGCGCCCGCGCTGGCCGCCGCGTTGGCAGACGACAAGGCGCACCGCATCAAGGCGGTGTGCGTCGTGCACAACGAGACCTCCACCGGCTGCACCAGCCGTATCGACGAAGTGCGCGCCGCGATCGACGCCGCGAAGCATCCGGCACTGTTGCTGGTGGATACGATTTCGTCGCTCGCCTCGATCGACTACCGCCACGATGAATGGGGCGTGGACGTAACCGTGGCCGGATCGCAAAAGGGCCTGATGCTGCCACCGGGACTGTCCTTCAACGCGGTCAGCGAAAAGGCGCTGAAGGCGGCGGAACAAGCCAGGTTGCCACGCAGCTACTGGGACTGGCGCCCCATGCTCGAAGCCAACAAGACCGGCTACTTCCCCTACACCCCCGGCACCAATCTCCTATTCGGCCTCAACGAGGCCGTGAAAATGTTGCTCGAGGAAGGCCTGCCCAACGTCTTCGCCCGCCACGACCGCCACGCCGAGGCCACGCGCCGCGCGGTACACACCTGGGGCCTCGAAATCCAATGCGCCGAGCCGCGGCATTATTCGTCGTCGCTCACCGCTGTTCGCGTCCCCGAGGGCCACAGCGCCGACGCCCTCCGCGGCGCGATATTAGAAAAATACAACATGAGCCTCGGCAACGGCCTGGGCATTTTGAAAGACCGCGTGTTCCGCATCGGCCATCTTGGCGACTTCGGCGACCTGCAACTGATCGGCACGCTGGGCGGCGTGGAGATGGGCCTGCGCGTCGCCGGCGTGCCGCACAAGCCGGGCGGCGTGCAGGCTGCGGTGAATTACCTGTCCGGCAACGCCTGATCGCCGGCCGACACAACACCCATCCATCGATGCGGCTGCCCCGGCCGCCTCACTCCACTTCCGTCTCCAGCGTGACGTCGCCCGCGACAATCCGCGCCCGACCCTGCGGCGTATGGAGCAATAGCGTGCCGTCGGTATCGATGCCCAGGAACTCGCCCGTGACAAAACGGTCCGCCAGCCGCACGCCCAGCGAACTTCCCGCCGGATGCGCTCTCGCCAGCCACGCCGCGCGCACCGCCGCGAAACCGTCCGTCTGCCATATCCCGATCCACCGCCCCAGCGCCTCGAGCAATTTCTCGCGCGTCCCGTCCACGGTCGCGAGACCGCCACAGCCAACGATGGTCGATGCACGATAGGATAAACCGCTCGGCGCATGCAGCACGTTCAGCCCGATCCCCAGGATCAGCGCGTCGCCCGCTTGCTCCAGCAGAATGCCCGCGATCTTGCCCTCCCTCACCAGCACGTCGTTGGGCCATTTCAGCATCGCCCGCTCGTGACGCGGCAGCAGTGCATCGACCGCGTCCGCCACCGCCAGTGCCGCCAAAAATCCAAGTTCGACATTGCGGGCCGCCGGCAAATCCAGCCGCAGGACGATCGAGATATACAGATTGCCCGGCGGGCTGATCCAGCGCCGCGAAAAACGGCCGCGCCCGGATGTCTGCTGGTCGGCATGCACGACAGTGCCGTGCGGTGCGCCAGCCTCGATCAGCCGCCGCGCCTCGTCGTTGGTGGAACCGAGTTCATGGTAGTGACGAACCTCGAATGCCGTCATGCTGGCGTGCCCAAACGAAGCCTCCCGCTGAACCGTAGCCGACACAAGGCGCCCACGCCACAATTGGGTTGCAATGCGCGCTTGACCCGGCGCGCCGCGACTTGGCACCCATGACACATGGCTCGTTCCGCCCTGCCTCGGATTCTCCTGCCTCTCTGGCTGTCCGGCATGCTGGCGGTTTCGCCGGCACACGCGCAATGGGCGTCGCCGCCGCGCGTCCAGCCGGCCGCGCTGCATCCCCTGGCGACAAGGATTGCGCAAGAGCAAGCGCCGCCCGTTGTCCAGCCACATGGCGCGCTGCATCCGGCGCGCCCGCCGCATCAGCCGGAGCAACGCCAGCCGCTGCCGTTGCCGCCGCCGCTCCCCAATGAAGCCGCGCAACCGGCGCCAGCCGCCGCCCCGAGCCCCGCGCCCGTCCCGCCACCCAAGCCGGCCGAGCCAGAGAAGCCGGCAACCACCGGCCTGCCGGTGCCGCGCTTCGCCGCGCTGCGCACCGACGATGTGAACATGCGCGCCGGCCCTGGTTTCCGTTATCCAATCCTATGGGTCTACAAGCGCCGCGACCTGCCGATGGAGATCGAGCGCGAGTTCGAAGTCTGGCGTCTCGTGGAGGACCCCGACGGCACCAAGGGCTGGGTGCATGAGGCAACCCTCACCGGCCGCCGCACCTTCCTCGTGCAAGGCTCCGACGCCACGTTGCGCGCTCAGCCAAGCGAGGGCGCCCGCGCCGTGGCAGTCCTGAAAGCGGGCGTGATCGGCCGCATACGCTCGTGCGACGCCGGCAGCGCGTGGTGCCGCGTGCAGGTCCGCGACTACAGCGGCTACCTCGAACGTTCCCAGTTCTGGGGCACGCTGCCCGACGAGGCCATCGCTCCCTGAACCCGCCAAACCAGGCTGCGCGCTGCCAGCCCGCGCGCTCCGCAAGCCGTGCCGTCGGCTGCCTCGCGTTGGACCCTACAGATACTTCGCCGGCCGGATCATCGCCCGCCACATATGAGCCACCGGGCTGTTGTCGAAGCCAAGGCCTTGTTCCGGCTGGCGGAACGCCCGGCCGATCACGTCGGTGAACTCATCCAGCTCCACCTGCACCGCCGGATCAAACGAGTAGATGTCGTGCACCGTGATCATGCGCCCCGACATGTACCATTTGTGGTTGCGCATCCGCTTGTAGTCTTCCTCGACATACGGATCGGGCGTGTAATCGGCGCCAAACGCCTTGATGTAGGACTGCGGATATTCATAGCCGACCGAATCATCGGCATAGAACCGCAGCACCTGGTGGGCACGGATCGCCCAGGTGACTTCCTCATCGACATACGGCTCCACCAGTTGCGCGCCCCAATAGCCATGGTCACCGCGAATGAAGCCGATCGTCGAGATGTCGTGCAGCAGGCAGGCCAGCACCATCTTGTCCCCCAGCCCCGCCTTCTGCGCATGCCGCGCGCTTTGCAGCAGATGCGCCGCGGGACCGAAGCGGTGTCTGAAGAAATCCATCAGCGTCGGCTTCTCTGGCATCGGCGGCAGCCGCGGATCGTCGCCCATCAGCACGCGCGCCTTCGGATTTGCGGCCATCATCGCGGCGGCATTCGGCGGCGGGCTCATGTCGCCGTCAGCCATGCTGTAAAGCCGCGACTTGATCACGATGTAATCCAGCTCGCGGCTCATTTGCTCCTCCAGGGCGTCGGCGCGCTGGGCGAGCGTGGCGGTGTCGTTCATGGATTTCCTCCTGCCGGCAATGGCGTACCCGCCAGCCTAAAGTAGTTCCCGGCTGACTGGAAATCCGGCCGCCGCCCTTATCGAGCAGCCGCCATCATGTCGCATCCCGCATCCACGCCGGGATGCTTGCCTGCCCCAACCAGCCGCGGGAACCGGCCCGCGGCCAATGCGTCCAGGCTCGGGGTCGGCAATCGCAGCCCCGCCGCGTAGCGCCACGTCCAGGCCAGCACGTCCTCGACGAACGCCCGGTCAACCGTGTTCGGCATCGCTTCCAGGAACATCAGCGGATCGCCCCCGGCGTTCACCCGGTCGGCCCAGCGGCGCAGCCCGAATGGTCCCTGCCGGTAGGCCGCAAGCAAGCGGATCAGGTCGCCGTCGATCGCCTCGTCGTCGGCCAGTTCCAGCAGATAGCGCTGCCCTATGGCGAGGTTGACGCCCGGATCATGGAGCCGCGCCGTCTGCATCCCGGCAAGCGCGCGCGCACCGCTGATGGTCCACGCGGTCGCCGGCTTGATCTGCATCAGCCCGACCGCCCCGTCATGCGATACCGCGCCGCTGTGAAAATCCGATTCATGGTGCACCAGCGCGTAGACCAGTGCCGGATCCAGCATGAACCCGCCGGCCGGATATAACGGCGGCGGCGCCGACCCCAGCGATTCCGCGTAAGCCGCCCCCTGCATCTCGGCGCTCAGCCGGGTCAGGCCGACCGCGCGTGCCACCGCCTGCAGCGTAACCGCGACAGCACGGCTCTCGCCGGCATCGGCCCAGAGCTGGCTGAACTCCGCTTCGGCACGTTGCGTCTGCCCCACCTGGAGCAATGCAAAGGCGCGGCGCCCCGCGGGAATGGCAACCAGCGCGTCAATATCGGCAACGCCAAGAGTTGCCGGCGGCAGGCAGGCCCTTGCCGGCCGCAGCACACGCGCCGCGATACGGCCATAGAAGCTGTCGCGATCCTCAGCGGCGCGCCGAAACCAGACGATGGCCGTGCCACGGTCCCCCTGACGCAGCGCCGACCGGGCAGCCCATAGCGCACCTGCGGCCCGCCGGGGCGCGGTCGGTCCCGCGCGCCAGGCCGCCTCGAAGAACGTCTGCGCCGTCGCCGCCTCGCCAAGCCGCCACGCCGCGAGACCGCCCGCGAACAACGCCTCGCCGGACCGCGGCAGCGATGCCGGCCGGGACAGCAACGGTGCCGCCGCCGCGACCGCCGCCTCATCGCGGCCCTCCAGGAACAATGGGTAAGCCGCCGTCGGAACCGCCGCGCCAGCCCCACGAACCGTCAGCCGAGCCTGACCCGGAAAAGCCTCCGGCGCGATCCGCGCGCGCAACGCTCGGATCGCCGGCCCGTCCGGCTGATCACCGAACCTGGCGAGCCAGTCGTTCAGTTCCGCCACGCTCGGCTGCCCTGGGCCGCTGAGATAGCGGTCGGCAAGGATCGCCCCGAGCAAAACATGATCGTCCAACTGGCCGGTTTCGCGCGCCGCATCGGCAACGTCGCCCTGCGCCTGCAATGCGAAAATCCGGCGAATGCGGGCGGCCTCGCTCGGGGCAAGCGGCTGCGGCAATGCCACCTCCGCGGTGGTGCCCAGCGCAATGCGCGGCACCGCGAATGCCGTTTGGTCGTCCGTCCCGCGCATCGTCTGCGCATGGGCAATAGAATAACCGCCCGCAACGGCAATAGCCGCGCAGAACATCCCCGCCCAATGCAACAGACGGCGGGTCGATGGAGACCTGCCCCCTTGCATCCATTCCCACTACACGAGGCCATGATGCTTGGCAATACAGAGAGTCAAACCGCTCGGCGAGCCCGGGCACAGCGGACCGCGAGTCACTCATTGCGTTTATGCATTTTATATGTCTTGGCCAATTCCAACGATTACTGCCGCAACATTCGTTGCTGGAAAGTTATGTCATCGCCAGCGCGTCCGCATCCCGTCCAGACGCCAAACCCCATCCCCCGCCGCCTTGTCGCGCAAGTGCTCTCTCTCGCCGCGAAACCATTCCCCATTGACGCTGCGCCCGCCCAAGCCGCATCTCGTCCATCATGCAGTTGCTGCGCCTGACGCTGACCAACTTCCGCAGCTACGCTGCGCTGGCCTGGCGGCCACGTTCACGCATCGCCGTACTCTTCGGGCCTAATGGCAGCGGCAAGACCAACTTGCTCGAGGCCGTTTCCCTCCTCGTCCCCGGCCGCGGCCTGCGCAATGCCCGCAATGCCGACCTGAAACGCCGCGACGCGCCCGACGGCTGGGCCGTCGCAGGCCGCTTCGCCACCAGCCAGGGCGAAACCGACATCGGCACCGGCACGCCGCCTGACGGCCCAGCAGAGCGCCGCGTCTTCCGCCTCGACGGCGTTGCCCCGCGCAACCAGGCGGAAATCGCCGCCCGCGTCGCCGCCGTGTGGCTCACCCCGCAAATGGACCGGCTGTTTCTCGAAGGCCTCTCCGGCCGCCGCCGTTTCCTCGACCGCCTGGTCTGGGCACTCGAGCCCGGCCACGCGCGCGAAATCGCCGCCTACGAAGCCGCCATGGGCAGCCGCAACCGATTGCTCGCCGACGGCCGCCAGGAACCCTCGTGGCTCGCCGGACTGGAGGATGCGATGGCTCGTCACGCCGTCGCCGCCACCGCCGCCCGCATGGCGCTCGCCGCCCGCTTGAACATGGTGCTGCAGGACGGCGCAGTCGGCGCGTTTCCCGCAGCCTGTATCCGATTGGTATGCCCGATCGCCGATCGCCTCGCCAGCGAACCCGCGGTGGCGGTGGAAGACTGGCTGCGCGACGCCCTCGCCGCATACCGCTCGCGCGATGCCGCGGCAGGCACGACGGCACTCGGCGCACACCGTACCGACATGGCGCTCGCCGACGCCGCCAGTGGCACGCCGGCAGCGCTCGCCAGCACCGGCGAGCAAAAGGCGCTCCTGATCGGCGTGATTCTCGGACACGCGACAGTGATCGCCGCGGCGCGCGGCTTCGCCCCTTTGCTCCTGCTGGATGAACCCGCCGTCCACCTCGACCCGGCACGGCGCAAATCCCTCTTCGCGGCCCTTGTCGCGCTGCCCGCTCAGACGCTGATCACCGGCACCGACGCGGACATCTTCCTTCCGCTGGCTGAGGTCGCCGAAGGCCTGCACACCGGCGGCGGAGAATTGCGTCCCGACGGGCGATTTTCGCAGTCTGAATCGGCCCCTGCCCCTGTCCCGCGCAGCGGTTGAACGCTATATTCCAGGACATCCGCCCGAGCTCTGGAGTCACCCATCGGCATGTCCGATTCCGCGTTGCCGCCTTCCGAATCCGACCCCGAAAATGGCGACGCCTACGACGCATCGTCGATCTCGGTCTTGCGAGGGTTGGACGCTGTGCGCCGCCGCCCCGGCATGTATATCGGTGATACCGATGATGGCTCCGGCCTCCACCACATGGCCTTCGAGATCATCGACAACGCCGTCGACGAAGCGCAGGCCGGCTTTGCCACTCGCTGCGAGCTGATCCTCAACGGCGACGGTTCCGTCACCGTGCGCGACGACGGCCGCGGCATCCCCACCGACATCCACCAGGAAGAAGGCGTCTCCGCCGCCGAAGTCGTGCTGACCCGCCTGCACGCGGGCGGAAAATTCAACCAGAACAGTTACAAGGTCTCCGGCGGCCTGCACGGCGTCGGCGCGGCGGTGGTGAATGCATTGTCGGAGTGGATGGAAGTCCGCATCTGGCGCCACGGCCTGGAGCATTTCATCCGCTTCCGCGACGGCGAACCCGAGGCACCGCTCGCCGTCGTGGCCGAGGCCCCCGACCATCCCACCGGCACCGAGGTCACCTTCAAGCCCAGCCCCGCAACCTTCACCAAGACCGAATTCGATTTCGCCCAGCTCGAACGGCGGTTGCGCGAACTGGCGTTCCTGAACTCGGGCCTCGTCATCCGCCTCTGCGACGAACGGCATGCGCCGCCCCAGGAAGTGACCTTGCACTATGAAGGCGGCCTGATCGCCTTTGTCGACTGGCTGGATCGCGGCAAAACGCCGGTCTTCACACCGCCGATCTTCCTGCGCGCTCCGGCCGACGGGCAGGGCATCCGCGTCGAATTCGCGTTGTCGTGGAACGACAGCTACCACGAGACGATGCTCTGCTTCACCAACAACATCCCCCAGCGCGACGGCGGCACGCATCTCGCCGGCTTCCGCCAGGCGCTCACCCGCGTGGTGACCAAATACGCCGAGGGCATGGGCAAGAAAGAGCAATTGCAGCTCGTGGGTGAGGACATGCGCGAGGGCATGACCGCAGTGCTCTCGGTAAAAGTGCCGGACCCGAAATTCTCCTCGCAGACCAAGGACAAGCTGGTGTCGTCCGAGGTTCAGCCGGCGGTGCAGGCCGGAGTGGCCGATGCCGTATCGCATTGGTTCGAGACGCATCCCAAGGAAGCCAAATCCGTCGTCCAGAAGGTGATGGACGCCGCCTCCGCACGCGAGGCTGCCCGCAAGGCGCGCGAACTCACCCGGCGCAAGGGCGTGCTCGACATCTCCACCCTGCCGGGCAAACTCGCGGACTGTCAGGAGCGCGATCCGGCGAAATGCGAAATATTCATCGTCGAGGGTGACAGCGCCGGCGGCTCCGCCAAGCAGGGGCGCGATCGCAAGTTCCAGGCGATCCTGCCGCTCAAAGGCAAGATCCTGAACGTCGAACGCGCCCGCTTCGACCGTATGCTCTCCAGCCAGGAAATCGGCACGCTGATCACCGCGCTCGGAACCGGCATCGGCCGCGGCGAGCCGGACCAGGGAGGGTTCGATGTCGCCAAGCTGCGTTACCACAAGATCGTCATCATGACGGACGCCGACGTGGACGGCTCGCACATCCGCACGCTCCTGCTGACGTTCTTCTTCCGCCAGATGCCGCAATTGATCGACCGCGGCCATCTCTACATCGCCCAGCCACCGCTCTATCGCGCCAAGCGCGGCAACGACGAGCGCTACCTGAAAAACGACGCCGCGCTTGAGAGCTTCTTGCTCGAAAAGGCGCTGGCCTCGGCACGCATGACCTACGCCGACGGCACTGTGCTGGAAGGCGACGACGTGCGGCGCGAAGCCCTGTGGCTGCGCGAGGCAACGCAACAACTGCGCCGCCTCTCCTCGGCCGCGCCAACGCCGCTGCTGGAGCAAGCCGCAATCGCCGGCGCGCTGACACCGGATACCGCGCGCGCAACCGCGGCAGCACAGGCCCTGGTGGCACGGCTGAACGCAATCTCGCTGCCGCATGAGCGTGGCTGGATCGTCGGCGTGGACGGCGGCCTGACCCTCTCCCGCACCGTGCGCGGCGTCGCCGAATGTTACTTCCTCGACGGCGCCGCCCTGCGCAGCGCCGAGACGCGCTGGCTCGCCGATCGCGCCGACACGCTCGCGCGAAAATTCTCCGAGCCCGCCAAACTCAACCTGGACCAGCAGGAATTTCAGGTGCCGGGTCCGGCAAGCGCATTCGACCAGATCATGGCGTTCGGGCGGCGCGGACTGAGCATTCAGCGGTTCAAGGGGCTGGGCGAGATGAACGCCGACGAACTGGGCCGCACCACGCTGGAACCGGACGGGCGCACCCTGCTGCAAGTCAAGGTCGGCGACATCGAGGATGCTGCGCTGGTGTTCTCCACGCTTATGGGCGATGTGGTCGAACCGCGGCGCGAGTTCATCGTCGGCAACGCACTGAAAGTGGCCAACCTCGACGTGTAGCGCGCGGCTTCGCACCATCGCTCTGACCGGCACCGCCACCCGGCACAGCCCGCGCGCTCCACCCGCCGGCGCGCACGCAACGCCGCCACTCGCCCGCCCGCCCCGTCACCGCTGTCAGGAAACGCGCGCCGGACCGATCGACACGCGCATGCCGTCCGTGGCACCGACCGGCGGGTCCAGGATCAGCCGATCACCGGCGCGAAGGCCTCCCCTCACCTCCACCGTCGCGCCATCGTCAGCCGCAATGTCGAGCCGCCGCAGATGCAGCACGCCCTTGTCGTAAACCGCCGCCTGCAGCCCGTCATCATCGAAAATAACCGCGCGGGACGGAACCGAGATCACCGGATACTGCCGCGGCTCATGCAGGTGGACGATCGTGTAGACACCCGGCGCCAGCGCACCATCCCGGTTCTCGACATCGACCTCGGCGAGCACGGTCCGCGTGTCGGACTGCAATGCATCCGCGGTGCGCGCCAGCGTGCCATGGAATATCCGTCCCGGCAGCTCCGGCACCGTCACGTCCGCCTTGTCGCCGACCTTCATGCCGAAAAAATCCTCCTGCGGCACATAAATCTGCACGCGTAACGTATCGGTATGCGCGATCGAGAACAACCATGTGCCGCTGTTGTCGTTCGCCGTCACCAGGCTGCCGACATCGATCTGGCGGCTGGTGATCACGCCGTCGAATGGCGCCACGACTTGTTCAAACCCGGTCAGTTCCACCAATCTGTTCACCTGCGCCTGCTGCGCCGCCACGTTTGCGCGGGCAACGGCGAGCGCCGCGGTGTTGGCCGAAAGCGTATCGCGATCGACGTCCGCCTGTTGCGCGCTCGTCCAGCCATCCCTCGCCGTCTGGGCAGTACGCCAGGCGTTGTCATAGGCGACCTTGGCGGCCGCCTGTGCCTGAAGCACGTTCGCCTGAAGCTGCACAAGCTGGGCACGCGCCTGGGCAAGCTGCTGGTCGAGATCCGGCGCGGCGATCACCGCCAGCACCTCGCCCTTCCGTACCCGGCTGCCGATATCGACGTCGCGCCTGGCAATATAGCCGGTCGCGCGCGCGTACAGCGTCGCGGTATCGAACGCCTGGGTCGAACCCGGCAACTCGACGTCGCGCGGCGTATCCACCGCCTTGAGAACCACGGCCCGCACGTCGGGCACCGCGTCGCGCTGCGCTGCCAGGGTGGCGTCGGCCGACGCCGCGCGTTCCGCGTGGCTATACGCACCGAGACCGACCAGCAGAGCGAAGCCTGATACCGCGGCCAGCCCAAGCAATCGGCCGATGCGCCGCCGCCGCCGCTCCAGCCGAGGGTCCGGCGACTGCAACGGAGACTTCGACCCGTCCGGAAGAAGCTCCGTCTGTGAAGGCATTTCGTTCATGGATGCATTCCCGAATTCATCAACTCTTCTGGCAGCCCGGTGCGGCGGCGTTCGAACTTGCCGACCACCGAGTAGAGATACGGCACGAACAACAGGGTGGTGATCGTACCGATCATCACACCGCCAATGACCGCGCGCGCGAGCGCGGCGTTTTGCTCCTCGCCCGGCCCCCCGATCGCCATCGGCAGCATGCCCACCGTCATCGCCGCAGCAGTCATCAGCACCGGCCGCAAACGCGTCGTCCCGGCCGACAGCGCCGCCTCGAACGCGCTCATCCCGGCCTCGCGTTGCTCACGCGCGAACGTGACCAGCAAAATCGAGTTGGCCGAAGCAACGCCGATCGCCATGATCGCGCCCATCAGAGAGGGCACATTGAAGGTCGTCCCGGTGGCAAACAGCATCAGGATGAGGCCGCTCGCCGCCCCGGGCAGCGCCAGCAGCACCGCAAGCGGGTCGAGGAAACTCTGGTAGTTGACCACCATCAGCGCGTAGACAAACACCGCGGCAAACAACAGCCCGATGGTCAGATTGGCGAATGCCTGATTCATGCTGGCGATCTGACCGCGGATCACAATGTGATCGGCAGGGCCAAGCTGGCCTTGCATCTGCCCCACCACGTTCTTGATCGCCGCGGCGACGCTGCCGAGGTCACGGTCCTGCACGCTGGCATACACGTCATAAACCGGCTGAATATTCGAATGCGTGTAAACCGATTGCACCCCTTCCCGCCTCGCCGTCGCCACGTTGCCCAGCAAGTCAGGCACCACCGCATTGCCCGCAAGCGACGCCGCGACCAGCGTGTTGTCGAGCTGCTGCTTGTTCGATATTTTGTACTCCGGCGTTTGCACCGCGAAATAATACGGAATCCCCGTCTTCGGATCCGACCAAAAATTTGGCGACACCTGCTCCGATGAACTCAAACTTATATTCATGTTGTTCGCGATCTGGCTGATGTTCAGACCAAGCTCTTGCGCCCGGGTGCGGTCGATCGCATAGAACATTTCCGGCGCGTCCAGCTCCTGCTGCACATGGCTGTCCACGACGCCCGGAATGTTCGCCAGCCGCGTCGTGAGCTCCTTGGCGATCTTTTCGTTGGCCGCGCGGTCGCGGCCCACCACCTGGACATCGATCTGCGACGGCACCCCGAAATTCAGTACCTGGGTGGCAAGGTCGGCCGGCTGAAAATAGAACATGACATCCGGGAAGGCGACGGTCAGCTCCTGCCGGAGCTTCTTGATATAGCCGGCAGTCGGCGCATGCCCCTCCTTCAATTGAATCAGAATCTGCCCGTCATTCGCCCCGATCGTGCTGCCGTCGGTATAGGCGAGATTGTACACGCGCTGCGGCAGGCCGATATTGTCGAGCATGAGGCCGAGATCCCTCGGCGGAATCTGCCGGCGGATATTGTCCTCGACGGCATGAAACACTTGCTCTGTGTATTCTATGCGGGTACGCGGCGGCGTGCGAACGTGCAGCTCGATCAGTCCGGCGTCGATGCTGGGGAAAAAGGAGGTGCCCACGAACAAAGCGACCACCATCGCGCTCGCCACCACCGCACCCGCGACCAGCGGCGTAAGCACGCGGCGACGCAGTATACCAACCAGCACCCAGGCATAGAATTCACGAAACCGGTCGAAATGCCGGTTGAAGCGGTCATGGAACCGGGCGAGCCAGCCCTTCGGCCCATCGTTGTCCCGATGCTCATGCTCGCCACGCAGCAGCAGGCGGATGATGATCGGCGTCAACGTGCGCGAGATGCCGTACGAGGCAAGCATGGCGAATACCACCACCATCGCGAGCGGCGTGAACAAATATTTCGACGCCCCTTGCAGGAAAAACACCGAGACGAAAACGCAGCAGATCGCCAGCGTCGAAATCAGCGTCGGCACCGCGATACCCGCCGCGCCCTCCAGTACTGCCCGGTCGAATTGGTGCCCCTCCTCGAGCAATCGATGCGTATTCTCGATCGTGACGGTCGAGTCATCGACCAGAATGCCGACCGCCAGCGCCAGGCCGCCAAGGGTCATGGTGTTGATCGTCTCGCCCAGCGCCGAGAGCACCGCGATGGATGTCAGGATCGACAGCGGGATCGACACCATCACGATGAGCGTGGAGCGCCAGGAACCCAGGAACGCCAGGATCATCAGCGCCGTAAGCCCGGCTGCGATCGCCCCCTCCCGCAGCACGCTCACGATCGCCTGCTGGACGAACACGGACTGATCGAACAGCAGACGGATCTGCATGCCCGGGGGCGCGGCCTTCTGAATCGCCGGCAACGCGGCTTTCACCCGTTTCACCACATCCAGTGTCGAGGCGTCGCCGTTCTTGATTATGGTGAGCAATACCGCGCGCTTTCCGCCCGCATGGACGATGTTCTGCTGCACCGCCCATTCATCCGCCACGTGCGCCACGTCGGCAAGATAGACCGTCCTCGCGCCGACCTGCTTGATGGGCAGGCGATTGAGCGCCTGGATGGTGAGCGGCACCGCGTTCACCCGCACAATGAACTGCTGTCTCCCCATCTTCGCATCGCCCGAAGGCAACGTCAGGCTTTGCGCGTTGACCGCGTTCACCACGTCGTCCGGCGTTATGCCACGCGCGCGCAGCGCGTCCGGATCAAGATTGACCATGATCTGACGGTACTTGCCGCCATACGGCGTCGGCAGCGTAATACCGGGAATCGGTGCCAACTGCTGGCGAATTTGGTAAATGCCGTAGTCGTAGAGCTGTTGCTCGTTCAGCGTATCGGAACTCAGCGAAAGCTGCAGCACCGGCACGGAGGAGGCATTGAACTGCACGACGATCGGCGGCTGGATGCCGGTCGGCATCAGCGCACGGATGGCGTTGGTGGCGGCCACTATCTGCGCGATCGCGAGGTCCACATTGACGTTCGGCTGAAAGTAGATCTTCTGCACCGCAACGCCTTCCAGCGTCTGGCTCTCCATGTTGCGGATGTCATTGACGCTGGTGCTGATCGCATACTCGCTATACGTGGTGACCCGTTGCTCCATTTCCTGCGGCGACAGCCCGGTGTACTGCCAGATGACCGAAACCACGGGAATGTCGATGTTCGGAAAGATGTCCTTGGGCGTCACCAGAATGGCGCTGACCCCCAAGAAGAATACGAGTCCGGCGAGCACGTAAAAGGTGTGCGGAAATCTCAGCGCGAAGCGGACAATTCCCATGATGACATTCTCCAGGCGAATGGGCCGATCACACCGACTGACCAGGTTTCAGGGGGATGCGCCGTTGCTCGCCGATGCTGTGTCTGCCCGTCCGCCAGTTTGGCTCCACAAACTGGACGAGCCTCACCTCCCGGCGATCGCGAGTGACAATCCGCGCGCTCCGCCGAATGTCGGTGGCACGTGCTTGTGCGGTATTGTCGCCGCGCGGTGAGGTGTTGTACGAAAATCGGAGATATCGGGCGGGTTGACGCCGCCGCGCGCCTCCCAATCCCCCGCCGCGCGCTTCTGGACAGGCCACCGAACGCTCACTAGAACCCGCCCAACCCGGAGGCGAACGCCATGGACAAAGAAACCACCACCGACAACCTGACCGACGGCTTTCACCTCGCGGTTGAGGCCATGAAGCTGAACGGCATCGATACCATCTTCGGCGTCGCCGGCATCCCCATCACCGAACTCTGTCGCCTGGCTCAGGCGGAAGGACTCCGTTACATCGGCTTCCGCCACGAACAACAGGCAGCCAATGCCGCCGCAATCAGCGGCTTCCTGACGCAGAAGCCCGGTATCTGTCTCACCGTTTCCGCCCCCGGTTTTCTCAACGGCATGGTCGGGCTCGCCAACGCCACCACCAATTGCTTTCCCATGATCCTGATCAGCGGCTCGAGCGATCGCGCGATCGTCGATCTCGAGCAAGGCGATTACGAGGAAATGGACCAGATGAGCGCGGCCAAGCCATTCGCCAAGGCGGCGTTCCGCGTTAACCGCCCGCAGGATATTCCGCTCGGCATCGCACGCGCCATCCGTACCGCGGTGTCAGGGCGTCCGGGCGGTGTCTATCTGGACCTCACAGCCGATGCGCTGCGCGGCGTGGTGGACGCCGATGCCGGTGCGAAATCGCTGATCCGCGTTGTCGATCCCGCGCCGGCACACATCCCTGCCCCTGCCTCGATACAACGTGCCCTCGACTTGCTCGCCCATGCAGAGCGCCCGCTCATCTTGCTCGGCAAGGGCGCCGCATACGCGCAGGCGGATCAGGACATCCGCCAGTTCATCGAAGCCACCGGCATCCCCTTCCTGCCGATGTCGATGGCGAAAGGCCTGCTGCCCGACGCTCACCCGCAATCGGCCGCCGCCGCGCGATCCTTCGTTATCGGCAAGGCCGACGTCGTCATGCTGGTCGGCGCGCGACTCAACTGGCTGCTGTCACATGGCAAAAGCCCGCTCTGGTCGCCCGATACCCGACTGATCCAGCTCGACATCGCCGCAACCGAAATGGACAGCAACCGGGCCATCGAGGCACCCGTCGTCGGCGACATCAAATCCTCCGTCACCGCATTGCTCTCTGCCATGAAACCGGGCCAGGTGAACACCCCCGAGGCCTGGCTGAAGGCCGTCGATGAAAACAAGCAGCGCAACGTGGAACGCATGGCGGCACGGCTGAACGCCGACCCGCATCCGATGAATTTCTCCAGTGCGCTCCGCGCCGTGCGCAACGCACTGGCCGGCCGACCCGACGTCCACATCGTCAACGAAGGCGCCAACACGTTGGATTTCGGCCGCAACATCATCGACATGCAGTTGCCTCGGCATCGCCTGGACAGCGGCACCTGGGGCGTGATGGGCATCGGCATGGGCTATGCCATCGGCGCCGCCGTCACCACCGGCAAGCCGGTCGTCGCCATCTGCGGCGACAGCGCGTTCGGCTTCAGCGGCATGGATGTCGAAACCATCTGCCGTTACAATCTCCCGGTGGTAACGATCGTGTTCAACAATAACGGGATATATCGCGGCGATCCCGAGGGCGCGGCGCCGTCACCCACCGGCTTCGTGCAGGATGCGCATTACGAAAAGATCGCCGAGGCATTCGGCGGCGCCGGCTATTACGTCACGGAGACCGCCAGCCTCACCAGGGCAGTGGCCGAGGCGCTCGACAACGGCAGGCCGGCGCTGATCAACGCCGTGATCGATCCGAAGGCCGGCACAGAGAGCGGCCACATCCAGAATCTGAACGCGACAAGCTCGTTGCAGAAAAAGCCCTGACTCCCGCCGCCTTCCGCATCGGCTGACCGACCGCGCCTCGTGCCATCGCGCGCGCAACACGCCCGGACCGGTCAGCCGCGCCTCTAACCAACTCCCCAGCCGCTAACCGATCCCCCAGAAGCGCGCGATCTCAGTAACCGCATCAACCGTCCCCTGAACGGCGAGTTCCGACCCACGGCCGCTGCCGGCGCCGATCGCCCACGCATGTCCCAGACCCGGCAGCGTCCACAACTCGACCGCATCGCTCCAGCCCTGGCAGTACGCACTCCGCCGGGTCGGCGGCTCCGGAAGCCCGTGCAAGGCGCGCCA
>Ga0335072_10002667_pt1 | contig 27462 bp, 19 predicted proteins | sample Lox_Sample_21_FD_206725 | JGI IMG/M metagenome (GOLD analysis project Ga0335072, IMG submission 206725) | Soil microbial communities from Loxahatchee National Wildlife Refuge, Florida, United States - Lox_Sample_2.1 | ecosystem: Environmental > Terrestrial > Soil > Wetlands | place: USA... | reverse complement strand
TTCCGCACCGCAGGAATGAGTGCAGCGTTAGTGATCACGCGAATCCTGGAGTCCACGGCCGCATAGTTCCGTGCGATAGTGGCTGTGGCGTCGGTGCTGCAGTTGTCGACAATCAGATAATCCCAGTGAACATAGCTCTGAGAAAGGACACTTTCGATGCACTCGGCCAAAAGTTTCTCTTCGTTGTATGCCGGTGTAACTATGCTGACAAGGGGCAATGACATGCTCTTCGACGGTCCTGACGGTCGTGCACTTTCTATCGAGGCTCAAGAGCGCACTCGCCCGCATCTTTCTTGAGGGGCAATCCATCGGCGTGCATTCCTGAGAGATCCCACTTCTGGGGAAAGAATACGATCCCGCAGCGGCTGTCAAAATCCTTGCCGGACTTGTAAATATTCGCGCGCTCCACTTCGAGAGTTATGGCGCACTCGACATTATCAAAGACTACCGCACCGTTATCATCGGTGGCCCACAACGAAAGCGCATAGTTTGCCGGCATCAAGTTAAGGCAATCGATCTGAAGGTCGAGATGACCGGCGCCGGGCTCGAGCACAGGGATGTGAATCCCGTGATGCCAGGTGCTCGTCTCGGTGACCAGTGTGCCCATTTCGGTATAGAGGCGAAGTCCGAGACTTGGACACGGAACTGGCTCATGTGCGATGTAGTGCAGCCGAATCACAAGCGGATCTCCAGCACGAACAACACGTTGCGCCGTCCCATCAGGAGCCAATAACTCCACTGATTGAAAACGGACTTTACCATTGCCCTTCCTGTTTTCCGTGTTGCCGAGATCAGCCTGGCCGGATGCCCCTCCCACCATAGCGTCCATGTATGCCTTCACGATTTCGTGCGTATCTCCATCGGCGCGCACACGGCCGCCATCGATCCAGATACATCGGCTGCAGAGGTTTTCGACTGCGGCAAGGTTGTGGGAAACGAACAGCACCGTACGCGCCCGCTCGCGCAGACTTCCCATAGTGTCCAAGCACTTCTTCTGAAAGGCCGCATCGCCCACAGCAAGCACTTCATCGACGACCAGGATTTCAGCATCAAGATGAGCGGCGACCGCAAATCCCAAGCGCAGGCGCATACCGGACGAATAGCGCTTGATTGGAGTATGAATAAATTTTTCCACGCCTGAGAACTCAATAATTGCGTCCAATTTGCTCTTCACTTCCCTCCGCGACATGCCGAGGATCGAGCCGTTCAAATAGATGTTCTCTATGCCAGTGAGCTCGGGGTGAAAGCCGGTGCCCACCTCCAGCATCGCTGCCACTCTTCCGCCGACCATAATCGATCCAGATGTGGGCTCCGTGATTCTGGAGAGTATCTTGAGAAGCGTGCTCTTTCCAGCACCATTCCTTCCAATGATTCCGACGGTTTCACCCGCTTGAATCGCAAACGAAATATCACGCAGAGCCCAGATAATCTCTGCTTGCGACCTATCCCGCTGACCGGTAAAAGTGAGCAGGCGGGAAAGATGCTCACGGAGCGTGGTTGCATGGCTCAGCCCCACCCTGTATCGCTTGGACACGTCATTTACTTGTATAACAGCGCTCATGAGAGATCCCGTCTATCACTATCCTAAATAATGTCAGCAAATCCTTTTTCCGCTCTTCTAAAATAGACAAATCCAAAAAGAAAAAGAGCGACTGTCACTGCAAACGAGGAGCCCATGAGGCGAAGGTCAAAATGCAGGTTCTGAAAGAGACAGGCGCGAAGCCCATCGACAATACCCCAGCAGGGATTCAGAGCAAGGATTGGCCGAAAGCGTGCCGGAACGACCGACATGGGGTAAACAATTGGAGTAGCATACATCCAGACTTGAATCAGGAAAGGGAGCGCATAACGCACATCCCGATAGCGCACGTTCAGTGCAGCGGTGAACATGCTTAAACCGGAGGTCATCAGAATCATTGCGGCGAGTATGAAAGGAATCAGCAACAGAGACCAGCTAACTCCCACATGATAATAGATCATCAACCCAACGAGGAGAATAGAACCGATCGCGAAGTCGAGGAGTCCAGCGAGAACCGATCCAGTCGGGAGGAATACCCTGGGGAAGTACACCTTGGTTAAGAGCGAATCATTATTGACTAAGCTGTTGCTCGCAAGACTGATAACGCCTGAAATGTAGGTCCAGGGTAACAATCCACAATAGACAAAGAGCGGGTACGGAACGCCGCCGGTCTGGATATGTGCGACTCTGCTGAACAGCAGAGTGAATATGATCATTGTAAGTAGAGGCTGCAGCACGGCCCAGCCTGCCCCAAAGGCGGCCTGCCTGTAGCGGACCTTGATATCACGCCAGGCAAAGAAATACAGCAACTCATGAAAACGCCAGAAGTCGCTGAGACTATTCCCTCTCATGTTAGTTCTGATAAAACACCTCATATCAGAGCGTCGTAACACTATTACCATCTATCCCTGACTTATATCAGTTAGACGGAAATAACGTTAACACGCCCTAATTCGTTTGTGATCCCGAGGCCGAATACCATGCGTCACGGCGCGGATGAAATGTCTATCCGATGCCAGACGAAATATAGCTGGCCGGAAATGTCGTGCGTAGCGTGAAAGATCGAAATGGGCCTGCCCCAGATCGCACCTGCGCTCATCCAGGATTGGCCGAAGTAAATACTTGGACTGCTGGTCGTCGATGGACCGGTGCTTGAGTACGGCCAGTCTCTCGACAGCAGGTTTCGTAGGAAACTCGGTCCGCACAGTCCGGAATCGTTTTGCTGGACTACTTCCTCAACCATCTCGCGGACACATGCGCATGGCTCGCTCCTTGCAGGCGAATGCCAGCAAAACAATAGCAATCCAGCATGCAGTCCTTCCCTTCTGCTCGCATCGTCCAACTGAGAATCGAAGAAAATGTCTGTATGAGCCGCGCGACGTTCTTAGGATCCTATTCGGCCGTTCATGATCTCGTGGCGCAGACAGCCGCTGCGATGTTTGCGCGGATATGGCCCCTGCCACCCTAGAGCACTATTTTGCGGCTGTAGAATGCCTCCGCATAGCCGCTCTCGGAATTGCACTCCATCCCCCGAAGCCGCATCAGCGCCATGAAAGTGCTCTCTTCGAACCAACTCTTCGGTCGCTGAGAAGCAAAGGACTCCATAAGGTAGGTCACCTTGGCTGTGCAGGTATCCCGATCCAGGGGAACAAACACATTCGGTCTGCCCATATCGCCGTCATATTTTGGAATCTCGTATTCTAAAATCAGGTGATTGCGGAACGTATTCCAAGTTAGTTCACCAATCAGTCGGTGATCTTGATGCGCGTCGGCATGGTTTTGAGTGAAAATGATATCCGGCTCTAGAGGCTTCAATTCCGCCTCGAAGACGTCCTTGATTTCTGCGCCGTTATAGGGCATGAAGCCGTCTCGAAACTTCTTCAACAGCGGTGGTGTCCTCATATTCGCCCCGACGAACAGGGATGCACTTTGCAGCGCTTCATCCGCTCGAACCCCAGCGGAACTGAAGACCGCCCAATGAAAGCGGCACCCTTTATACTTTTGCTGCAGCCAAAGCAACGTACCGCCGCAGCCAATTTCAATATCGTCGGAGTGACACCCAATGCAAAGCACGGTTATGGGTCGAATTATATTTTGTGCTAGTTGTAAATTGATCATATATCCGCAAGAGCCCGCTCCGACTCGGATTCCGGTGCACGCTTCAACCAGACCTTCCACGGAGCCGAGCCATCGTTGAGTTCGTCCAATCTCTGCTTATCCTTGAAAGTGTCCATGCACTGCCAGAATCCGGTGTACTTGTAAGCTAGCAGAGCACGCTCCGCAATCAATCTTTGAAGCGGCTCACGCACGAGCTCTTCTCCGGAATGCATGTAACGGAATATCTCGTTGCGCATGATAAAGAATCCGCCGTTAATCCATATATCAGTCCGGCTGAGCTGACAGACATCGGTAACCCAGCCGTCATCGCTGGCGTTTACTAGGTCAAATGTGGCCGTAGGCTGTACCAACAACAGAGACGCAATTGCTCGCTTTTTCTGAAACTCCTCCATCATGGGGATCAACGGGACATCACTCAACCCATCTCCATAACTCGCCAGAAAAGTCTCTTCACCCTCGAGGTATGGCTCCACGGCTTTAAGCCGCTCGCCGACATTCGCTGTAGCTCCTGTTTCAACGAATGTAATGGTCCAATCATCGATATCGCGATTCACGTACTCGATCTGACGCCCCCCTCGGGACCATACAAAATCGTTCGACACAGACTCATCATAGTGGAGAAAATAGTCTTTGATCACATTACCCTTGTAGCCAAGACACAGGATGAAGTCTTTGTGTCCATGATGTGCATAGTACTTCATCAGGTGCCACAGGATAGGTCGGTTGCCAATCTGCACCATCGGTTTGGGGACATCATCCGCATATCCCCGGAGGCGCATCCCAGCGCCGCCACAGAACAGTACTACCTTCATTGGTTGCCCCCCAGATATTCAGAAGATGGAGAGACTGGGAATCGGCACCACAAACTGCCCGCCCCACTCTCTGATGAATTCCAGTTGCTGCATGATCTCATTCTTCAGGTTCCAGGGGAGAATTACCACGTAGTCTGGTCTGGTCTCACGAATGCGATCGGGATGATAGATCGGAATGTGGCTACCCGGTAGGCATCTGCCTTGCTTGTAGTGGCTTCGATCTACCGTGTACTCGATGAGATCCTTGCCAACTCCGCAATACTGCAGCAGGGTTGTGCTTTTGCCTGGTGCGCCGTAGCCTGCAACGCTCTTGCCTTCCCTCGCCGCTTTCAGGAGGAAATCGACAAATTCAATTTTGGTATGTTTCGTCTGGCGCGCAAAGGTCCCATAGCCTTCCAGCGTGCCCAACTTCGCAGCCATCTCATCATCGATCACCTTCTGCACATTTCCCGTCACTGTATGGGCGTTACTTTCTGCGCGGCAGGCGAAGATCCGCAGCGATCCACCATGCGACTTCAGTTCTTCCACATCGAAGATGCGCAGGCCATGTGCCTTCAGGATCCTGTCCGTGCTGAGCATGGAAAAATAAGAGAAGTGTTCGTGGTAGATGGTGTCGAACTCGTTGTTTTCAATGAGTCGCAGCAGGTGTGGAAACTCGAGAGTGAGGACGCCATCAGGCTTCAGCAAGAGCCTCAGACCCTCTGAAAAGTCGTTGAGGTCTGGGACTTGCGCCAGGACGTTGTTGCCCGCAATTAGATCCGCACGCTGTCCATTGGCCACTAACTGGCCGGCGAGATGTTCTCCAAAAAAGCGGACAAGAGTCGGAACACCCTTCTGCTCGGCTGCCTTCGCCACATTGGCTGCCGGCTCAATGCCGAGGACCGGGATGCCCATCCGCACGAAGTATTGCAGAAGATAGCCATCATTACTGGCGACTTCTACAATGAAACTCTTTTCATTCAGACCGAAGCGGTCCTTCATCTCGGTGCAGTACTTTTCGCAATGCTTCAGCCACGAATCGGAGTACGAAGCAAAATACGCGTAGTCGCTGAAGATGTTCTCAGGGCTTTCGTACTCTTCGAGTTGCACCAGCCAGCACCGATCGCAAACAAAGACGTGCAGCGGATAGTACATTTCGCCCTGATTCCATTCGCCGGCGGATGGATAGGTTTCGCATAAAGGCGACATACCCAGATCCACAAACGTATGTTGCAGGTCCGCGCCACAAAAGCGGCAAGTGTGGGTTCGTGTCATTGACTCTATTTCCTGAGCGGCCACCGCGGTCGTCATCACCTGATCACCTGACTTGCTATTTAAGCATTGACTGGTGTTTCGGCATGTCTGCCTGTCCACCGAAGAGTGTTGTCCAGCTTCTGCGCTCCCTGCAAGCGCCGTACTTCACTGATTCGAACGTAGCGTCCACATTCGACCTCAGCAGCCGTGAGTCCAGCGGCTCGAAACGCTTCATAGAGTTCCGAGGCGCCTTTTCGCGCGGTCCACTGCGGCTGAAACTTCGGAACCATCCTGTTGATCTTGTCGAAGCTGACGCGGTAGCAGCGAAGATCAGGTCCGCCGTTCGGAGCATACTCGACTCGGCCGCCTGGCACAACTTCAGCCACGATATCAGCAAGTTCGCGGATGCGGAAGTTCTCGTCGTTGCGGCCCACATTGAAAGTCTGATTGTGGACGGTCTCGCGCGGCGTATCGAGCACGGCGATCACAGCGCCTATAATGTCACGAATGTGGACGATCGGGCGCCATGGCGTGCCGTCGCTTTTGATGTAAATCAGGCCAGTGGTAAGCGCCGAAGCCACCAGGTCGTTGAGCACGATATCCAGGCGAAGCCGCGGCGACACGCCATATGCAGTCGCGTTGCGCATGAACGTGGGCGAAAAATTGTCGTTGGCTAGCAGCGCAATATCGCGTTCTGCGAGCACCTTCGATTCGCCATACGGAGTCACGGGATTCAGCTCCGAGGTCTCATCGAGAAAGTCATCGCCTGCCGCGCCGTAGCTGCTGCATGAAGAGGCGAAGACAAACCGCTTGACACCTGCACGTTGAGCCAGCCTCGCCAGCTCAACCGACGCAATATGGTTGATATCGTACGTGAGCTGTGGATCAAGATTGCCTATCGGATCGTTCGACAGAGCGGCAAAGTGCACCACTGCTTCAAAACCATCCAGGTCTGCCGGTGTCAAGTCGCGGAGGTCCTTGAGAATTTCGGGGATGACGGAAGGAGCGGTGCCAAAATTGCATTGGGCGTAGAGATCGGTATCCAGTCCGACCACATCATGGCCTTCAGACTGAAGCATAGGGCCTGCAACAGCTCCAATATATCCTTTGTGTCCAGTCACCAGTACTCTCATATATCTCCTAATGTTAGTATCTCGAGGTTATTCGGAATGTTCTGGCGCCGTGGCTTGCTCTGCCAGCAGACCAGCGTCCTTAAGCAACTCCGCGGCATCTCGAATCGCTGCGAACGGCATGCCGGAGCGCTCCGCAATGTCAAGCAAGGAATGATCTCCGTCGCTGAGATTCAAAACCCACAAGCGAGCATGAATCTGGCAATCAACCTGGTGTCCGCCGGTGTCACGATAGAGGCCCCTTTTCCCCAGTTGCGGTTCGCAAAAGGGATTCAAGTTCAGAAAGGTTCGATTGTTCTCGAGAACATCAATTGTGGACCTGCAGAGTACGAATGATCGTGCCAGTTGCTGAGGCCGAATGAAGTCGAGATTGTCTGCAGAGGTATGGTATTCCGGAAAGCTGCCCCAGACGCTGCGCATCAGGCACCCGACGGGGAGGTTGAACCCCGGCGAGCAATACTGGCGTTCATCGTAGCCATACGGAGAAAAGTCGACCACTTCGTAAGCCTCTCCACCGTGCTGCAGAACATGGGCCATCGCTCGATCAACCTCAGCGTTGCCGCGCCTGCTTTTCTTGTAGTGAAACCCACCTCCATCTCCTATACAGGTAAGCACCAGCCCATGCCGAACCTGCGCCAGGGTATTCTGATGGCGTGCCAGCCATGTGATTGCGCCAATCGTGCCCGGAATAAAAAGAAAGCGGTATGAGTAGCGATTGCCACCGCGCGCCATCATCTGTGCCAACGCGGTTGCAACTGCCACCCCGGAGAGATTATCGTTGGCCAGCGACGGATGGCACACATGAACAGAGATCAGAACTTCTTCAGTCGACGAGCCCGGCAGGAAACACTCACCGTAGCACAGCGAGCCATCTTCGAGCGTCGCATCGATGCAAACCTCATACTCGCCCTCTCTAAGATCGGCCAACTGGTTGTCAGCGAGGCAAAATCCCCAGTCTTCCTTGTAGTACGATGTGCGATATGGAATCCAATTCGGGCGATCGGGCAATGAATGCAGATGTGGCCTGAGCTCGCTGAGAGATAATCTGCGTCGTACCGGCGGGCTGTAATTCACGACGTGGAGATTGTGCTCGCGAAAGTCGACGATACGGTCTCCTTTTGCGTCCTTGATCCATGCATCACGAATGTTCCATTCCTTTGGGACCGTCCAGTCAAATACGTTTGTGCCACTTGCAACATCGAATACATTAAGCGGGATGCGCTCAGCAATCTTTCCCAGCGTCACGCGGGTTCCATCGCCAGTAATGCTCCGGCAGATTGGATAAAGCTCGGCTGCAAAGCTGTGGAGGTCTTCTCCAAGCCTGCCCGGGTTTCCATATTCAAACTCGAATCTCGCGGCAGATGTCATAAAAAATCCGGTAATGTACGATCTCGTTCCGAGATCACTTCCACGGCAGCGGGCCATGCAATCTTGAACGCCGGATCATTCCAGCGTACGCCGCACGCTGATTCGGGATGATAAAACTCCGACATCTGATAAAAAACCTCACTTGCATCTTCGAGGGTGAGAAGACCGTGCGCGCATCCTGCCGGGATATACAATGCACGTCGATTACGTGCGCTAAGCTCAGTTCCGTACCATTCGAGAAATGTCGGGGATTCCTCGCGCAGGTCCAGTGCCACGTCGAAAATGGCGCCCGCGGTACAGCGTACCAGCTTTGCCTCTGCGAACGGGGCCTTCTGATAATGAAGCCCGCGCAGCGTCCCACGCGACGCACTGAATGAAGTGCTACACTGCACAATTTTGTCGGAGAGTTCAAGACTGCGAAATTCCCTCTGGCACCAGGTCCTCGCGAACAGCCCTCGCTCGTCGCAGTGTGGTTCGGGATCAACTTCAAATACTCCTGCCAGCTTCGTCTCTGTGAAGATCATGATGAAAACCGGACTAACAGATTGCGCACGGCAGGCGCGCGGCAAAAAGTTGCGCCTAGGCCGGCGCCAAGAGTGTTTGTGATTACGTCTGTCATATCGGAGTCTCGGGTGGGCAAAAACCACTGGAGCGATTCCATTGTCAGACTGAATAGAAAACCTGCAAGGACCACGGCCGCAAAAGGATGTTTCACCTGCCCCATTGACAATAGATAGTTCATCAATACGAGGCCCAGCGGAACAAAGCCAGCGATGTTCAAAAGCGCATCCTGCCAGTAGCTCCAACCGGGCCAGCCAAAGCGAAACCGCTCCCACGCCGGGGTTAGAAACCGCGGATGCAGCACGAAGAAGTGCGTTGGGATCAGCAAATCTGCTGCAGAGTCGAAGTGGTTGTGAACAATTTTTCCTCGATGTTCATCAAACAGGTAGAGCGCGACTGGCATCTCACCCGGAGTTAACGCAGGTGCATGGCCGTTGTGCCACGCTTGCGCATGTCTCTCCACATCCGCCCCCGTCAGTCTGCCGTCATAAACAGCAAGCCCGCGAATCATGCCAGACCAGCTATCAGCAACAACAGACGAATTTCCCACAACGAGCCTTCCGGTCAGATTGTAGGCCGAGTCACCAAGTACTTCAGAAGATTTCGCCAAGCTCCCGTTTATATACACTAGCGTCTCATGCGCGTTCAGAACGACTGTGATAACAACAGGCCTCCCCAGTTCAAGAGCTCTCGGAACTCCGAAATATGCCGTGCGGCAAATCCCGTAAGGATCGACGTTGTGCCGCTGAACGAAGAGCGCATCCCCATTCTGCTCGATCAGGAACGCCGCACCGGGGTGACGCGCGCTGTCGAATGCAAGAATCACCTGTCGCCCTGGAGTTAAAGCAGGCTCCATCCATACTTCCAAACTACCGCCGGTCTTATCACTCGAAGGGTCCTGCTTGAGGTCTGCTTCGCTTATCAGGCTACCGTGGAGGCCCAAACGTATGCCGTTACCGTCGCGCTGCCATGTCACGTCATTGATGGGCTCATGAAAAGGCCACAAACACGCGATCATGATACCGCATAGCATTCCGAAGCAGGCAACTCGAGCACGAATCACAAGCGGCCTTCAAAGTGGATTATCTCCGAAATTGCGCTTACTTTGATGGCAAAGGCTCCTGGCCATAGGCAAAGCTGCGCTCCTTCATGAGCGATTGATCGTACTGTACTTCCGGTTCGTATACCACCACTTCACTGCCTTTAGTCGAAAACTTGAATGGAACACAGAGCAGCTTTTGCAGGCGTTGCCTCAGAGCCGCTCGCTTCTCCGGAGGAACGAAGAAGAGCATAAAGCCGCCGCCCCCGGCGCCCAGGAGTTTACCGCCTAGAGCGCCTGCGCTGCGCCCGGCTTCATAAATTTCGTCGAGATCGGCGTTAGAGATTTTTTGTGTCAAGGTTCTCTTGATCTGCCAACTCTCATGAAGCAAGCGGCCAAATTCGCTCAGATCTCGTTGCGGATTGACCACAATGTCTTCCGCTTCGTCAACCATCTGAAGCATTGCGGCAAGCTCACGCGTCTTGTGCGGCGTCATCCTAAGCTGCTCCTGCGCAACTTCTGAAGCAATCCGGGAAAAACCGGTGAAATAGAGCGCAAGATGATCTTCGAGATAAGCAACGCGGTCGGGTGAAGTGAGAATCCGCTTCACATCGATCGTGTCGTCTGCATTGAAGTTGATGCGGTTAAAGCCTCCGTATGCAGCACTCACCTGATCTTGTGCGCCCACCGCCTCGCGCAGAAGGTTTTGTTCAACATCGATCGCTTCGGCAGCGAGGGTTCGCTTGTCGCGCATCCGATTATTCAGCGCATAGAGCCCGAGCAAAAGTCCGACCGTAAAAGCCGAACTTGTGCCAAGGCCTGTACGCGCAGGCAGGTCGGCAATATGATGAATCTCCACTCCCGCATCGATGCCGAGATATTGCAAGCATGCTCTTACAGAAGGATGCTGAATGTTGTCATTCCTATCAACATTCTCAACCTTTGTATATGAGACACGACTGTGATATTCGAAAAACGGCGGCAGCCAGCGCGTCGTAATGAAGCAGGATTTGTCGATCGTCGTTGATAATACCGATCCGCCATGTTCTCGGTACCATATCGGGTAATCGGTCCCACCACCGAAAAATGAGATACGGAGTGGAGTACTGGTAATAATCATCTGATTGACCTCTAGCCAAGCTCGTTGCGGCGTCTGCTGCAATACATTTTGCTTCGCCCTGGAGCGCAAGCGTATTACCTAGATCAATCGCACGTCGGACACAATCGATCGGTTCGGAAATCTGTAAACAATATCAGTCAGGCCCCAAGCAGGGTTGGGGGTCTTCGCCTTTCCAAACGGTGGAGCAGGTCATCCCATCGACTCATCATCAACCACTTGAATGCACCAAGTCTCAACTGAGCGCGGTGGGCAAAGCGCCAACCGAACAGCGACTGCATCCAGGAGAATTTCCAAGACATGCGCGGGGGTTCGATCTGTCCGCCTAATTCCCTCGATAGTCTTTGTGCCTTCTCAAAGATATCCAGTCGATCTGGATAGAAGGCCACCATCCAGTTTTGCATCATTTTCACGCACGCGGCTCGCGCACGTTCACCGTCGTCCAGCGATCTAAGATAGCTCATATGCAGTTCCATTGAGATCCATTGTGCATCGCGTTTCCTGTCCGAGGTGCCCACATAACTCAGACTACCAGCACCCGCCTGCCGATAGTAGATCCTCGCTCCTGGGACAAAGCGCACATCATCACTTGCCAGCAACACACGACAGAAGTACTCACCGTCGTCATCTCCCAGCAGGCGCGTATCCCAGGGCCCCGCTGACTCGCATAGATCCCGGCTTATCAGCCACGAACCCGTCTGCATATAGACGTTCTGCTCCATCTTGCGCATCAACCATTCCGTCTTGGACAGACTGCACCACAGACCGGTCGGAACAAACTTCGCCCGCGATGGCCGATGCATGAAGCTGCCCCACTCTCCGGAAAGCAATGTCCTTGGATTAGGCGAGTCACCAAGGGCCTGCATCTGCTTCGCGATCTTATCCGGGGCGAGCAGATCGTCGGCATCGAGCCACTGAATATAGTCCCCGTGGCAGAGCGAGTAAGCCTTGTTCCTGGTGGCTGAGGCGCCTGAATTTTTGTGGGTATAGACCTTTACGATGCCAGACTCGAAGCTCCGCGCCAGGGCAAGGGTCCCATCTTTCGAGCCATCGTCAACAATTACGATCTCTTTGTTTTCCCAGGTCTGGCCAAGCGCCGACCGAAGCGTGTCGGCCAGCCATTTCTCCGCGTTATAAGCTGGAATCAGAATTGAGACAAGAGGATTCATTGGCTAACCTTCCCCAGTATCGCTTCGTAGGCTCTGCGTGTGAGATCGGCGACAGCTCCCCACGAATGGTGAACATCTGCATAATTCTTGATCTGCTGGCGTTGCACGACCAAGTCGCGGTAGAGATCGCTTGTAAAGTAAGTTTTGATTGCTCTCGCAAGGTCTTCAGAATCGCCAGGCTTGCACAGATACCCAGTCCTGCCTTCGACAATTTCTTCTCGAAACGACCCGACATCGGTTGCAATGACGGGCAAGCCGAAACTGTATCCCAGGAACAGAACCCCACTTTGGAAGATGTCCTTATACGGGAGAGCGAGGACATCTGCGGCCTTGAGGTAGATCTCCATGTCTTCATCCGGTATGAACTGCGTGCGGAGAATGACTCGCCCATCCGCCATCTCACGTGGCATCGCCTGCAGCAGTGAGTCGAGATAGCCCTCGTTTCCCTTCTGTACCTCGCCGGCGATGATGAGCCTGTACTGGGCATCTCCGGCCGCCAGCTTCTCGAATGCCGCCAGTAAATATTCGATGCCTTTATAAGGTTTGATCTTACCAAAACAGAGGATCGCCTTTTCAGATTTGCAAAGGCCAAGCCGGCGTTTTGCTTCCAAGGGGGTTAGCTCTGTATCCGGAAACGCATCGTTAATGGGATGACGAATTACCGTGACTGCCCGGTCTGCAACGCCGAAGTCGTTCAGCAATTCGTCCTTCATCTTGCGTGTGTGAACGAAAATATGATCGGTTAAATGGTACTGGATTCTCAAGGTGAATCGATTCAGCCATGTGTCGCGCGAATCTCGCCGCGCCTGATTTACGTTATGCGCTGTGAGTGCAACCTTTTTCCCCAGCATCTTGTAGTAGAGCATCAGGAGCGACCGGTCGAACACCTGAATCTTGCTGTTCCACAGGATATGAAACACACGCGGGCGCGCAGATGCTGCGTAGCTGATAAGCATGCGATAGTGGCCCAGCGTACGTGAGAGCTTCGAAAAGATGCTCTTCTTTGCCGACCTGGGCGGCCAGAGGTTGAAAAAAGTCAGATTCGGCGTATCGTGCATTGCGGCGCTATCGACGGCGTCACTCCCGATCACGTCGAGTTGCACATTCTTTGCCGCCAGCGCCATGGCCATGCCGTATGCATACGGCCGGTCGACGCCACCAGTCAATAACGCAGCATGAATCGGAGCCTGAGGGGCAATGTCAGTCGTCTCAGACACGATCCCATCGATGATCACAGCCTCTTTGGTTTCCATTAATTGTGAACTAACTCCATATGCCAACGTTAGGACAACTCCGGCGGCGACTGTCAGGCAACGGAACAAATGCCATGTAGTGGTAGCGGACAAAAACATGTTGCTTGCTTCATCTGCTGGCCCTTCGCCTGGCCGTGGATGCGAGGTGATGATGCTCAGCAACCTGGCCCGCGTAAGTCCAAATCTTGAGGCGGCAGATGAATCGCGCTGATGGATTGAAGGATACACACCAGCGTGCAGCCTCGACAGCCACGTCCCATATCACCCGAATCGGTATGCCCCAAAAACGCAGCCTATCCGTCTGGCCGCCGTGTTCGATAACATCCGTTCGCCCTTTGTTAAACCACCACTTGAGAAAATACTGACGGCGAAGGCGAGATGGCTCCACGGGATGTAGGGTTATCGCATTGGGTTCAAAGCGCAAGCGCAAGCCAGCGGTGAGAAGGCGTCGGCCAAACTCAGTATCTTCACCGCTCAGCATTCCATTCCCAACGCGCCCCAAATCTGTTCGAAATGCTCCGAATCTTTCGAATACGCTTCTCTTGAATGCCATATTCGCCCCAAATGGCGGTTCGATCAGGTCCACTTCGTCCACGGTGGGCTCAAACATCGCGATAGGCCCCGCGAGAAACGAACTCTCACCCAGCATCCAGCGTGGACGTCGGCTATTCCACTGCGGAACAACGCGGCCGCCTGCGCCGACCCACTCGTCACTGTGGAGATTTGCAGTGAGATTTTCAAGCCAACCCTCCGCAGCGGTTTCGTCGTCGTCAATGAAGGCGACGATCTTCCCTCTAGCTTCTCGTATTCCCGCATTGCGGGCAAAGGAGATGCCCTGCCGCTCCTCTCGCAGGTATCGAAAACGGCCTTGAAACCGACTTTCAAAATCCTCGACGACCTGGTGCGTCATATCTTTAGAGTTGTTGTCAACAACCACGATCTCCCAGTCAGTCCCTTCCGGCAGAGACTGAATCACCAAGCTCTCGAGGGTTCTTGCCAGACTCGACGCACGATTATAGGTACATAAAACAACAGAGACAGAGATATGGCTAGCACTTTCCATTGTCGTAACTTCCCAATTCCAAGTCTCGCTTTTCGAAGGATGCAAACTCGTCAGTCGTGTGCCGAATTGTCGAATGATTTCTCATCCGCCAGCAACGCCGTTAATAGTTAGTAGTCCGTAGTTAAGCTGCGGTCTCCGCTGTTGCGGCCTTGGTTCTTCTGCGCGCCAAAAACGGGAGGTGTTTACCAGCAGTGGCGAGGTCGGCGCGGTCGATGCCGCGCACAAGGACCATGCCTGTAAGGTAGACGGCTCCGAATGCGATCAGATCTGCCGCTAGCATCTTCCAATGGCGCAACCCAAGAAGCCCAACCGCGGGTATCATCACAGCAGCAACAGCAGCACAAAGCAACGGCTTCACATATGTTCTGCGCACGGTCTCGAATAGATCTATTTGGAAGTATGGCCGACATATAACGAAGTAATAGACAGTGCTAACAAGCATCGGTATTGCCGTGCCCAAAGCTGCACCAGAGAAGCCCCACAGTTTGATGAATACATAACTCAACACCACGTTCATTCCGCTGGCGAGCAGCGCGGTGTAGACGGAAGGCCTCAGAATCCCTCGCCCGACTGTAACGAAGTACATCGGAGAGCCCATCTGCGGGAAGAGGTTTCCAACAACCAGCACGGCGAACGTGAATGAGATCAACTCCAAATGACCGCCAACCCAGAGATGGATCAGCACCTTAGCATCCATGACCGCGAAGACAACTAGCGGGATTGCAACTATTGCAAGATACTTGTGCGCGCGAACATGGAGTTCCTCGAGCTTTTCGCGTTCGTTGCGAGCCTCCAGTTCAGACGCTGCTGCAAGAATCGGGCCGAGCAGCAGATCGGGTACTCGCTTGATCTTCGCTGCTCCTTGGCTTGCGACATCATACCAGCCCACGGGAATCACGCCCACCATACGGGCTAGATAAAGTCGCTCTAACTGTCCCTGCAGCGTTGTCATCACGTATCCCGCATAGAGTGGCACGCTGAATGTCGCAATCTTCCGCAGTGTAGCGAATTTGCACCGAAACGGATTTGGTGTAATCCCCGGCAGAAGCCGCTTGGTCAGCACCAGGCTTCCCAGGAGAATGAACAGCCCTGAGAGCAACTGCGCAAGCAGCAACCCCCTGACCCCGGCCCCGTTCAGAAGAAAGATCACCGTCATCGAAACGCTCAATATCTCGCCAGTAAACAGCAGAAGGTTGGTCAGATCCATCCGCTGACGTCCGTTAATAATGGCCAGAAACGGGGTCAAAATCAGGAACGTGGCAATGCAAAGCAGAACCAGCGGCCAGAGGGACAGGATATCGGAGACGGCCGGTGCTGAGGGTCCGCGAAACAGCTCATGGATGATGAAGTAAGAAGAGAATCCGACGACGCAGACTGCCGCAGATGCCATCAGCAAACAGATCGCGGCCCCCGCATCGACAACGCGCCGCATCTCCGCAACATCGTTTTTGCCGCCCGATTCCGCTATGTATTTGGTGACCGCTGGTCCAAGCCCCGGATCCATAAGCCAGGCCAGATTGATGACCGTGGATAGAATTGCCCAGATACCGTAGCCCGCAACCCCCAGCTTAAACAAAGTAAAAGGGACGAGGAGCAGGGAGATGGGCGCCACAATGAGTTTCCGCACCACAGAGGACACGACGCCGCGCGCGACCTTGAAGCCGATTGACTTGTGCCCAATTCGGAAGGTTCGCGATAAAACGCTTGATTTGGGAGAGTCTGGTTGTGACGCGGTCATATAGCTCCGGGTAGATATTCGTTGATCCGGTGTGTCTAAGGAAGTGTGTATCTCGTGCCGAAAATGCTCTATTCCATCAAACCGCGGGCAGTCCAAGCCCGAAAGCGACTACCGTACCAGGACATGACGCTATTTCTAACACGCTCGAGCTGTTCAAGAAGTTCCTTTGCTCGTGCAAGATACTTCTTTCACAATCGATCTTCGACGGTTCCTCAATGATCCCGGCCCCGCTCTGCCGCATTCTCCGCGACCTGACTCGGAGCCGGACTCTCGCCACCCAGTCGAAATGCGCCCTGTTCCACGAGCTCTCGCACTACAAGGGATGCGCCAAAGCGGCCGAAATGGTCTGTGTCGCCCAACAGTGGGATGCCGCGCCCAGCGTCAGCATATTCAATGCAGCCTTCGGATCCGCAGATTGCGCGATACAGAGACACGTAGGACACGTGCCAGTCATCGGCGGCCATGTGCTGCATCTCGGCATCCAGAGTTCGCGAGCTCGCCACGAGATGTTGGCTTGGCAACTTCGGTTCGTTCCATGCAATCGAGTAAGCGAGGAGTCTAGGCAGCGGTGCATCATATTCGGCAACCGGGCCGAAGACCGTAACAGATAATCCCCGCTCCTTTGCCCAGTTGATCACTTCTCCGAGCGCGCTCAGATCCTTCTCTTCCCACCGCCCCGCAATCAGTAGCCCCTGCACGCGGTGCGACTGCAGATAATCATGGAAGATATAATCCATCATCATTTTGCAATTGGGGAGCCCCGAAGGATGCAAGGAGGGCTCGCAGGCTGCAACGCTCGCCTGCATCACATTTGCACCCTTCAGAGACGAAGCCAGCGCTGACCAGAGCATTGCCGAGTGACTGTCGCCGAGCAAAAGATAATTCGGCTTGTCGCTTTCTTCGCGAAGGCACTTGCTTGGGTTATACATTTCAAAGTTCTGTTCGGTGGTGATAAAACAGACGCCGGTCCTCATAAAGTTGTCTTCCCCATCCGAGTCAAGAGCCGCTGCAACTTGTTCCGCCCGGGCCGGGAAGCGCCCCTTGAAACCACCTGCATAGATAGTCCAGGAAGAGAAAGTCATCAGGACGAGAGCGACAACACCCGCAGTCGCGAAGAGCGGCCGCCCGCTCATGCGCAGCTTGCCATTGCGAAACGGTTGCTCCACAAACTTCCAAGACAGGGTCGCGATCAAAATGGAGAGGATGAATTCAAAGAAAAGGTCGAAACGGTGTGACGTCAGCAGCCCGATGTGACTGATCGGCCCTAGAGCGCCCACTCCCACGAGCCCGCCCATCTGCTGAAGAACAATAATCGGCCAGTGCCACAGGTAGAGCGAGTATGAGATCAACCCGACGAATACCACCGGACGCCAGGAAAGCGCCCTGCCAACCAGCGATGAACCACCCTCACCCGTCCAGATAATAAGAGCGGAGCCAAGACATGGCGGCAAAGCCCAAGCGCCGGGGAACGGGGTGTCCTGCGTGTAATGGAGGTCCGCATAGAGAATCATCGCTATTCCCACAATCGAGGCCAGATTGCGTAGCCAGAGCGACTTCAGCTGAGGGAGCAATTTGAGTGACAGAATTGTTCCCAGCAACAGCTCCCACGCCCGCGTGTACGGCATATAGAACGCAGTTTGTGCATGTTTTGCCACCATCACAACGCTGGCTGCGAACGAGAGAAAGAAGACCACCACGACCGCAAGTTTGAGCCGCCGCGGAAAATACCTGCGAATGATTAGTAGGAAGAGAGGAAACGAAAGATAGAACTGCTCTTCAACCGCCAGCGACCATGTATGGAGCAACGGCTGTGAAAGCGGTTGATCGAAGTAGCCGGAATGCTGCCAGAAATAGAAATTAGAAACAGAGGCCGTGGCGGCCAGCATTGACCAAGAGAAGTGGACCAGTTCATCAGGGAGCAGATAGTGGCAGGCAAAAAGTGCAGAAACAGCCAGTACTGCGATGAGAGCCGGCAGAATGCGCCGGATCCTGCGCTCATAAAAGCCGACCAGCGAGAAGGTCGAAGCTGCAATCTCAGCAAATATGATTGAGCTGATCAGGTAGCCAGAGATGACAAAGAAAACGTCGACACCGATGAATCCGCCGGGAAACTTGCTCCACCCCGCATGGAAAATGAGCACACTAAGAACCGCAACTGCCCTAAGACCATCAATATCGGGCCTATACTTCATCGCTGCCCGTGCTTGGTGTGCTTCACCCATCTGCTAATCAACCTCTCCGATTCTGTGAGGGACGTCCACGTCCGATACTTGCCTGAACACACGTCCCGGATAAACATTCAGCAGTCGAGTACGACCGTGCTAAAACTCAGCAGAGAGATCCGTACTCCACCTGCTGTCAACCGCCGCAGGATTTGAAGGCAGCGGCTGGGTTAAAGGCGATGAAAGCTGGGAATCTTCCTGATAGCTGGATTCGGGATAGAAATGCCGGAAGGCATAATTGTCGCAGCTGATCGTTTCTTCGTTACGCCACCGCGAGATCCCAGACTTCGGGGCCGATCGAGCGCATACCGGGTAGAAGTGATGTGCGCAATCATCAGAAATGTCCAGGTCGGCGTAAGGATCCGGAACCCCGCCTCTGTGATCCCGTACATCGCAGTGGTAGCAAGGAAAGCCAGCATCAGGCTCCCTATCTGCGGATTGCGCCGAAAAGCGGCGGCCGCGCGCAGATAACCGGTCACCAGGATGAGCGCGAGAAATCCAATGCCCATCCAGCCCAAATTCAGATAAACCTCAATGTATCCGTTGTGCGCCTCGTTAATGCCGCTTGCAAATGTGCCCAAAGAACGGATGTCTCCGCCGTAGGTATTCCAAAAGCTCTCGAACCCAGCCCCGACAAGGCCATTGGGGCACATAGGCAAGACCGCGGCCCATATCTCGGTTCGGCCCGTGAGAGTGGAATCACGGCCAAGAGCCCCAAGAACTGCGCCTTCGCCCCCGAAGAGCATCATCACCCCTCCAATTGCGAGCGATGACAGAACAAGCACATGGATCCCGGCAGGTGTTCGCTTCACTTGCGGTAAAAATGTCGCAAACATCAGAGCGCTTCCGAGCACGGTGCAGGCGATCGAGGTTGCAGAGTGCGCCTGGGCCAGGACAACAAATCCAAATACGACGAGGGTACCCATTGCAACAAGCTTTCGCTTTTTGTTGCTCCGGTGCTTGCTGCGTAGAACCTGAATGAGACTCCAAACTGCTCCGATGGTAATGACAAAGGCTAGGAGGCCAAGGGAATTCTTGTTTGTTGTAACCCCTGTATTGACAGGTCCACCACTCGGGTCATATGCGCGTCCCAGAGGAGAATACCGAATCAGCAGCACGGATGCCGGCAGCAAAATGAATCCTACGCCTGCGAAGAGGCGCTGCAGGGCCTCGGGAGGATCTACTTCGGTGGCAATGAGGAGCGCCATTGCCACATCGCCCAAATCTTTCGTCCAGCGCTTGATCGCCACCTCTGGGATGCGTGACCAGAGCACACTCACAAGACAATACCCGTACCACAGCAGTATCGGAGCGCTGGCCAGGAGTATCGCACGGGCCTGCGGTTTTCGCCGAAGCAGAATCGCTACACCGACGATAAGAAATAGCGCATAAATTACAGCGTCCAGAGGGCTGCCATCCATTTGCGCATAGAGATCCCCGCCGACCGACCCTCCAATACTGATACCGGTCCAGATATAGAGCCATGTGGCAGCAGAACGCGACCCGTTCATCGCCAGCCAGAGAATAGGCAGCCAAATCGCCTTTGAAACTCCTGCGGACTTGTCCCGGTTCAGGTAAAAGAGCCCGGCGACCCCGGTCGCGCAGATTAAAAACGCGATGTTAAATCCCATTGGTTTTTTCCACTAGCTGTGGCACCAGGTCGGTGAGCGCTCTGGCGGCGAGTTGATGCGTTCTGCGGCGACAGCTCGATTGCATGGTCAACACGATCCTAATTCGTACGACCGAGATGACGAACCGGCATGCAGCGCTAGGGAAAATCGTTCGGAACCTTCGCCGAAGCACGAAAAATGCGTCATACCGCAGCGCCCGAGCGCTGGCTTTCTAATTAGTCGGACGACCGATCAAGAGCGGGAAGCTTTCGCCAGAGACACAATCGGTTGCGGGCCCTAAACGCTCAATTGCCTAGCGAAATCGCGATCTAACTAGATGCCCGACAGGGCGGGTCCGCGATCCTGAACCGCGCCCTTCTGTGAGCTTACATCGATATAGACAAAGCACCCTCGCTATAACTTCTCGGTGCTCAGGATACCAGCTCGGTTGAAGTGGTCACGTTCAACCGAGACTGCATCCTTATTACGAACCAGGACTCGCCACGGGGCTCCCAGAGACGCCTGTGGGCGGTTGTGGTTGCACGCTCGGTCCTGCACTGTCCGTCGCGTAGCAGCTTGCAGGATTGAAGGTCAGCATGCTTCCGGTGCCATCCGGCGGTCCATTCATCTGGTTTAGGTAGCAGCGCATGGCGGGGTTGGAGTTTCCGTAGCCACCGTCTGCCGATGCCTGGAAACTTCCACCGGCGCACTGCGCGCTATTAAGCGCGAGAGCGAACTTGTAAGTTCCGCTCGTACACATGCCAATGTCACCACCGGATACGTCAGGACCAATAGAAGGATAGGGAGGGCAGGTCCCGGTCGTCGGATTCTTCCAGAACGAAAGACCCGTGCCACAGTTCTGAAAGGCCCCGGTCACGCCGTTGTAGAACGAGGACGGGAATGTATTCGTAGCTGGCACCTGATTCGGGAAGTTGGGATCCGTAGTGGGAACCTCTTTTGGATTCCACTGCACCGAACCATTGACCACATCGTAGTTGCCGTAGCGATAGATCGACGTCGCGGTGAGCAAATCATTCGGCTCCGCTGGAGTGTTGCTGTAGTCGATCTGCGATTCAGCTGAAAATCCAAGATCCCAGATATGCACGTAGCCGGGATAGCTGCCAGCATCCGTCGAGCAATATTGCTGAGTCGCTGAAGACGGTATGCACTGATAGACCTTGTGGTAGCCCGCCGTCCCCAACACGTTGGCCAGATAATTGTTGTAACGCGAGAACGCACCCACAGCCACCGGTATAGTTGCCGTGTTAGTAGCTACGCCGTTATTCGCTTCGTAACCTGTAAGATAATTGCGAAAGAACGTATCAGCCAAGTGCGGCCCATGCGTGTTGTCCTGGTAAATTGCCGCACCAACGTTTCCCTCTTCAAGCAGATAATCGGTCGCCGCCGAGTGCATCGGGGAAGATGCAAACATTACGTTGGAGGCCGTATCGTACTGATTAACAGAGAAGTTATATGCAAAAACGCATCCGGTGCAGGATCCGTTTACATTAAGCGGGTCAACAACGCCCTGGATAATGTTGTTTTCAAACAGAGCATTCCCCACCTGTCCACCGGAGCCTATTCCATAGCTGGTGGTGCCGGCGTTCTTTGTCCAGTAGAAGTAGCTGTCGCGAACCACAAAATTGGTGGCTACATACGCGTATACGTGGAAGAAATTCGCCGTGTCGCAAGCGATTCCCTGGACCCAGACGCTGGAAGCTGTATTGATGGAGACGCACGAGCTGCTCGTAGCACTCACATCGATCAGCATGTCCTCAACGCCGGCATCGGTGATCGTCGAGGTTCCCCACCATGCTTGCGGAGTCTGGCCGGCGGACCAATTCGGATGCGCCAAGGGATGCGAGAGGGTTACGGTATATGGGCCACTGCCCGTGATAGCCGTAGCCATAACAACCTCTTCCTGAGAGCGGCCTACGCGGGCAGTCCCGGAATCTGCAGTGATTGAACAAATGGACGTAATCGCGCAAACGAAGAAGCCGTTGTTGTCATAAGGAGTAATCGAGGTAATTTGAACTTCGAAGCCGGAGCCGCTTCCGGTGGTGGCCGTGGTATTGGTGGGAGAGCCGAAATAGGTGTTCGTATTGGTGTAGGTGTAACCACTCCCTCCGGAGCCAATGCTGAACGCCGTTACCGCTCCACCGCTGGTCGCGGTTACCTTATAGGTAGCGGTCCCCGTCCCATAGCACCGTCCCCAATCCATGACGCAGTTGATTGTGCCCATATCGCCAACGCTGTACCCGCTTCCGCCGCCGCCACTGTAAACTGTGGCAGCCGTAATCACGCCGCCCGTACCGTTGTTGCAGTTCTCTACCCCGGCGCTTCCGCTCAAGCCTGTATCGCACTGGTCAAGCACGATGGGCGTCACATTGGGCACAATGCCGGTCACGTTATCGAGGGTGATGGTGCTAGAGCCCTGCGCGTAGCTACTGGTCCAGTTCGCCGTCTCTTGATAGCCAGCAGTAAATGCCCCCGCAGGGCAATTCCACGAGTTCACGTTATTCGGCAGGCAGTATCCGGTATAGGTATTACCGCCCACTATGCAAACAACTGCACCTTGACCGTTGCAACCCGCTGCTGCGCTCACATGAACACGCGTCTGATTGGCGCCTGAGCCTCGCAGCACTACATTGCTCTTGAGATTTACTCCGCTGGAAAGATAAAAATCTCCCGGGCTCAAGAGCACATACTGATTTTTCCCACAGGCATTAATCGCGTTCTGAATCGTAGCCGGGGAGGCATAGGATCCGCTGCTACCATAAGGTGCAATCGTTGCGCACTGGGTCCAGGTGCCATCAGGTATGCCGCCGGGAATGCCAACCCCCGACCAGTTCGTTGCACGGCTGCTGCTTATAAAATTTGACCAAAGCTGCGTCTGGGCAAAAGCTGGCAATACACACAACGTCCACAAAAAAATGGACAAAAAGCTGCGAACGTACTTCATCCAGAAGTTCCTCCGAAGTACAAAATCGACTGGGCCATGACGAAAGTTTAGCAGGGAGACACAGTATTCAGCGGCAAATAATGACAAAAGTAACTTCAATATTGAAACTATTGTGCATGCGCCTCACCCTGCAGATCGGGTTGCCAGAGAAATTCTTGGCTTAAAAGGCCGGCGCAAATGCTTTCAGGAGCGCCGGTCTTTGGCAGGTGGAGATCTAAGCTCTATTTTCTAAATGAGTTAGCAGAATCACTCTCCGGCAGGGCCACACACCCATACTCGCCGAATCGGCACATCACGCCCGTCTCTAATTTTGTTCATGGAATAAAACATCGAGTGGTATGTCATCAAGCGGTCTTGGCCGCTTCGTCCGCGTGTGCTCTCGTCCCGGCGGGGCCGATCCGCGGCGTAGCACGGTCGGCTTGCGTCAATCTCAGATGAGAAATCCGGCTATGCAAGCCTCTGAATCAGGAGAAGGTTATTGGCAAAACACTCAGTCGAATCCATAAGATCAACGAATGCAAATTCATAGTTTGAGTACTCGGAGGCGCTCACAGTGTCAAGATATTTTTCCCAGGTCTCAATGTCACCCTGGTTAATGTCTTCAACTACGTACATCCCCCCCGGGCGTATTTGCTCCAGTGATCCCTTGAGAAACGAAACGTTCCCCTCAAAGGTATGCAAACCGTCATCTATGATAATATCCATCGGAGCCTGCAGAGCTGGCTGTGACCAGAGGTCACGGATCACCTTTGCGTCAAGCTGATTGCAATAAAAAGTGCGGATGCGATCTTCCTCAAAAAGAATGTCTCGGTCGATGTCCGCGCCAAAGATGGCCGCTTTGGGAAACAATTCGCGCCATCCGCGCAGGGATGCTCCAGGCCTACCAAATGTTCCCATGCTCGAAGCAAGTGTGGGATTGTTGGTTCCCAACCCTAGTTCAAAGATCCGAAGAGGTTGATCGCGGAGTTCGTCGAAGACCGCTGAATAGACCGTAGTGTAGTTGTGCATCCCCTGGCCCTTGTCACTGCCATGGCGAGACATCACCCGGCACATTACCGTCGGCGCATATACGTTGATGGCTCGGAGCTTTTCTAGAAACTTTGTATCAGGCGTGGAAGGAAAACCTTTGACATTCGGGCTGCGACGAACAGATGCGGAAAGGAGAAGCCGCGGAAAATAAGTCGCGGTCAGCCACCAGTGGTAACGAATGAACCAGTAGAATTTCGGTGGAAGATTCCTCTTAAGAAATGCTCGTAACGCGGCTTTCATCTTTTCTCCTCGAGTTGTCTAGATAAATAAAGGGGCGACACGGTAGCTCAATCCGAGCGCCTCATTTCCAAGTCGCCACGAACAAAAACAGGATTGGACTATCGCATTCTTTGCAGAGGCATGCCGCTGGCTAGCTTCACAACTTATTGAATGATCTCTTGACTGACCGGCTCGGGTCTCGATCATCCTATGTGAAATTCAGCCAAAATAGTGTTGCAGAAAGCGAGGGAACGCAACCAGCACCGAGTTCTCCGGAACTATCAGAACGAGCCTCAGGAACGGGCCACATCCGTTTGGAGTGCGCGCTTGCCGCGCATCTTGCTGAACGCCCGCTCATACGCGGCCAGTAGATGCGGAACCGAGTGCTCCCACGCCAACTGCTCCTCAACCCGCTTGCGCCCGAGTTCACCCATACGGGCACGCTCCTCAGGCCGATCAAGCAACCAGACGATCTTTTCGGCGAAGCCCTGCGCGATGTTGCCTCCGCCACTACAATAGAGAGACGAGCCCTGTGCGCTGAACCTGCCCTCTACTCCGTCAAACTGCACGATCGGTTTGCCAAGAGCCATGTACTCCATGATCTTGATCATCGTTGACATGCTGTTCATCTCGCACGGGCGATCGGGATTGACGCAAATATCGGCGGTGGAAAGGATGTCCAGCAGTTCCGAGTCTGGAATGCGCCCGGTGAACCTAACCATATCCACCAGGTTCTTTTCTTCGACCATCCTACGGAGCCCCGGCAGCCCGGGCCCTCCACCAATGCAGGTGAAGAACACATCGTCGCGGCCTTGCCTCTTAAGTTCCGCCGCTGCGTCCAGCAGAATGTCTAATCCCTCCTGCGAGCCCATGTTGCCCACATAGCCCACGAGGTACTGCTTGCCATGCTTCAGCGCTGGTTTCGGCTGAACTGCTTTGAATGTCCGCGGATCGGGACCGTTGCGCACGACGAATACATCCTCTTCCTGCATACCGCCGCGCACCAAGGCATTTTGACGATAACTTTCATTGGTTGCTATGACGGCATCGCTCGTGCGGAACGTTGCCTTCTCCAACCACACCTGCAGCTTGTAGAACAGGTTTTTGCGACCGTATTTGGACAAATATAATTCGGGACAAACATCATGGTGATCGAAGATGTATTTCACGCCTCGCAGCCTGAAAAGAAGTGCGACGAGAAAGATGTTATCCGGAGGATTGCATCCCTGGATGAGGTGGAAACCACGCCGCAGGTAAATCCAGAGCGAATAGAATAGCTCCCAGACCAGAGCGCAACCATACTCAAAGAGATGACCGACGGCGCTGTCGCCTTCCTTGGGCATAGGATGCCTATAGATATGAACACCCTCCAGGAGCTCATACCCGGCATCGTACCCCTTACCCTTTGGACAGAGCACTGTTACTTCGTACCCAGCCGCTCGGAGAGAACGAGCCTCGTTCCACACACGAGGGTCGCGCGGAACCGGCAGATTCTCTACGATGATTAGAATTTTCCTGTTCATTAACATCACTTGACTTGCCTGTTTCTTCCCTAAGGTTCAATTACCCGCCGGCGCGCCGCTATCAACGTTCCGAGGTCAGTGCCGAAATTTCTGCTGCACGGTCTTTGCGAGCGCCAGGAGCGGTGGGTTTTTACTGACAACGTTGTCCCTCACCTCGGAGAGTCTCCTGCGCACAAATGCCCGGGCTTTGTGCCGAAGCCCAAAGCTCAGTGGAGTCGATTGTGGATTCCGGTCAACCAGAGAAAAGGTCTCCGTAACTCCCGCCGCTAGATCCACCACGCCACGCACCCCTGCATCGTCAACCTCAAATCCCTCAGTGCGCATTCCATTCCGTTGCACCGATTCAAATCCATTGCGCAGCGCGGTCCCACACCACTCAATCACGACCCGCTTTCTGTCCCCAGACCGATTTGTAATGCGAAGTGTACGCGCGTAACCACGGAGCCAGTCAACGCCGCCCGGAGTGCGCCGCCGCAGGATAGCACCGCTAACCGCCTTCCCAACGCTGGACCAGCAGACGTCCGGGTCCGCCGAATTGATCTTTGCGATCGCGGCAATCAGATGGCTGGGATCACGGAAGATGTCATGATGCTCGACAACGAAGTTCGGTCTTCCGAAAAATAGGTTGAAGGCGACATCGTCACTCTGTATCCTTGCACTGTACTTCCGAAGGAACAAGGGAAAGCCCTCGTAGCGCAATACAGCCGGCTGCGCCAGATCTCCAAGAGTGAGCGCGATCTGCGTATGCATGGGACTAGAAACCGTGTTGACCGCGGCATCAAAGTTATGCGCTTTGAGCTGCGACATTGCTTCGCCCGAAAACCGCCCCTGAGGAAACACCATAACGCGGTCGCATTCCAGTCTGGTCAGGCTCGTGTGCAGGTCGATCCTTCGTTCGGCATCGTGGAGCATCGTATGCAGTCGCACCGGGTCCGTCGACGCAAATTCGGCGCCGGTATGATCGTTGCCATGGAAGCAAATGGACAGACGATCAGGATTTTCCCGGAATGCCTTGACGGTTGACGGCCTGCTACGCCTGCAGTTGTAAGGAATAAATGCGATCGTGGTCTGAAAGTTGTGCTGCTTCATCAACTCGAGCAGGGTCCTGAAGTTCAAGAATCCGTAGCTCGGCCGCAACAGGGGATCGTCGATAATGACCGATGCATGCTTCCCGCACGGACGCCAGCACTCCTCGCCAGCGATATAGCGCAGCGCCATCGCATACGCCATAAAACGTGAGAAGTATTCCCTCAGCGGGCTATCGCCAACCTCGGTGTCCAAATCCGCCACGTCTTCGCTGGCCACAGCGACGACTTGGGCGCCCACATTCTTCACAACCGCCATGAAAGGACGGTCACCAATCGAAATGAGGCTGCGCATATTGGCTTCGTCGCCGCCCGGGCGCAGGACGTGATCGTTGTCCCGATTTACGGGCCCAAACGCGAGCCCTGCAAACGCTTCGCAAATGTCTTTGGCGTGCTCTCCTATCGTATACATGGAGTGTTCGCCATCAATCGCCTCCACCGCGTTAAGTCTGTTCTGGGACAAAGCCGAAACCAATTCAGAGTGGTAAGCATCAACGCGCAGGCCATATATCAGCAGGTGTGTGAAGCGAGAGAGAAGAAAGTTCACCAGCCCAGGTGGAACATGCACTCCTGCCCACTGCTGCAACACCTGTGGATTCACCACACAGCATGAGCACTCCTCGGAGACTGCTCTCTCCAGAAATTCCGCGTGTCTTACCGCGTTATCCAGAGCAACCATCTCACAGGAAATA
>Ga0335072_10002666_pt1 | contig 27468 bp, 25 predicted proteins | sample Lox_Sample_21_FD_206725 | JGI IMG/M metagenome (GOLD analysis project Ga0335072, IMG submission 206725) | Soil microbial communities from Loxahatchee National Wildlife Refuge, Florida, United States - Lox_Sample_2.1 | ecosystem: Environmental > Terrestrial > Soil > Wetlands | place: USA... | reverse complement strand
GCATGCTCGAAAGCGCGAACGGCTTCGGGATCGAAAGCCTGGGTCATGATCATCCGGTCTCCGCCAGCGCATGTCGGCGCGTCCGCAAGGAAATTGACAGCAGCATGGACGCAAACAACGCCAGCGTGGTTGCCGCCTGAGCCATGCCAAAAGCATCGGCATACGCGGCGCGGTCGCTGCCGCCACCCAGCACGGCAAAGAACAAACTCCCCACGCTGGCAACACTGACCGCGCCGCCGATCTGCAAAGCGGAATTGATGACCGCCGACGCCACGCCGACCTGCGGCGGTGGCACCTCGCCCAGTGCCGCGTTGTACAACCGAGGCAACGCGATGCCCTGGCCGAAGCCGGCGACCAGTACCGCCAGATACACCGGCCAGCCGTCCCAGCCGAGCCAGATCGCAAGGCCGGTTGCGCCATAGCCCACCACCTGGATCGCCATGCCGATCGGCAGCAGCGCATGGCGCAGGCGCGGGACCAGCGGCGAACTCGCCAGCGGGCCAAAGAACAATCCCACGCCATAGGGCAGGATGGCGAGGCCGGTGTGCAACGGGTCGGTGCCTCGGCCTTGTTGCTCGTAAAGGCTGAACGTGACGTAGAAGGCTGTGGTAAAGAAGAACAACGTGCCGACCAGCACCCCACGCCGGAAACTGCGTATCGAGAGCAAGCGCAGGTCCAGCAAGGGCATCAGGTCGCGTTCGGCCAGCCTTGCCTCTAAGCGCAGGAACGCGGCGCCGAGGGGCAGGACCGCTGCCAGCATCACGAAGGTCCAGACGGGCCAGCCCTGCTGGCGGCCCTCAGACAGCGGCAGCACCAGACAACCCAGCGCCAGGGACAACAAAACCGCGCCCGCAGCGTCGATGCAGACGCGCTGGGCGGTGCTGGTCTCCGGCACAACGATCCAGGCGGCCAGCAAAACCGCCAGCGCCACCGGCACCTTCAACAGGAACACCGCACGCCAGCCGAGGCCGAGCGGGTTCCACTGCACCAGCGCTCCCCCCAAAAACTGTCCCGCCGCCGCCGCCAGCCCCATCATAAGCCCGTAACTGCTCAGCGCACGAGCAAGGTCTCGTTCGGTGGGGAACAATGTTCGCACCGGTCCGAGAACCTGCGGCACCAGAACAGCGGCAGCGACGCCCTGGAGGGTCCGGCTGGCCACCAGTGCCGCGGGTGAAGGCGCCAGCCCGCACAGCAGGTTGGCGGCGGTAAACCCCGCCATGCCGATCAGGAACATGCGTCGCCGGCCGTACAGGTCGCCCAGCCGGCCCCCCGTGATCAGGAAGACCGCATAGGCCGCCGCGTAGAGGGAAACGACCAGTTGCAGCTCGGCAGGACTGGCGCCGAGCGTGGTTTGGATCGACGGCAGGCTGACATTGACGATGAAGAAATCGACCGGCGGCATGAAGCCTCCGGCGAGAAGCACGATGAAGGCGATCCACCGCCCGGCGGGAGACAGGACCGCGGCAGAGCTGACCAACACGACGTTTCCCCTGTCATTGCGGGCCCCGCAAGGCCGAAGCAATCCCTCTACGGGGAGGCGCACGATCCGTCCGAGCGCCCTGTCGTCGAGAAATGCTACGGCCCTGCGGGCTTTGCAATGACAGGAAGCGCGCCATGCCCCTTGTCAACGACCGCGAAAACCTGCCCACGCACCACATAATCCGCGTTTATTCGCGGTCCCAACGTCCGAACCGCCAACCGCCTCAAAAGTCCGTACAACGCCCGTTCACTTCCCAATCGCCATAGCGCGTCGGCTCCGGCCCCTTCGGGCCCCCGATCTCCTTCGGTCTCGGCTTCCGGGCCGCAGGTGGCGCTTCCGCCTCTTCTCTTTGTTTCTGCGATGCCGGTTTGGGTTTGTCGCTCATGATGCTTGACATAGGCGCATGCGCCACCCCCAGCAACGTGCGCCACGGCACGCCGGCAGCGGCTCGTTAAGTCATCGCGACATCCAGGCTGTCGCGTCGAAACCTTGCAAGTTGCCGGACTCCTGAACGGTCGCTTCCGGCTGCCCCACCAGGCCTGGCCAGACCGATCGCCCGTTCGCTTTCATCGCGAGACAGCGATTGCCCCTGTTTTGCCTCCTTGTTCACCGTAGCCTGCGTCAGGTTCAGCGTCTTCAGCGCCGCGCCTTGCGCGGCGACGCGCAATACACCGCAAGATCGGAAAGGGCGTTGGCAAGCAACCGCCCGCGGTGGTAGCGCCCGATCAGGCTATTCCTCCCGACGGTCTGCGTCGCCGCCCTCCCGCCCCGCCGACGTCGCGCCGCCCGCGGATCTTCTAACGGTTCAGTTATTATGCTTGACAGACCTGCCCAGCCCGTCGTACACCTCCCGTCGCTTCGCCGCGGCCATGGCGTCGCTGCTGCTGCGCCACGCGGTCGCCACATCGCCGCCGCCTTTTCCTGTCTCGCAAGCCGAACCCGCCGGCGTCACGTATCCCGTCTTGCCCGCCCCCCCTCGCCGCGTCTTGGCCCGCGCCGCGGCGGGTCCGCTCACCGCCCCGCCCCACATCCGGGGCCGCCAACCCTGTTATTTCAATTGACCGAGCGCGGACCATGGCCAGTCCCGCCGTCTTGATTCGCGCCGCATGCAAACTGTGACGTCTGCGAGATGCCACTACCCAAGCAGGGCAGGCTGCCCTCCGCATCACCCCCGGAGAGAAGTCTCACAGCAAACGAACTGAGACATCCGTTAGATTCGCTGCCTTGGACGCAAGGCAGGTCGCCAAATGTGCCGTCATCACCAGACTAGAAAAGTCTCACAGAAAACAACCTGAGACGTCAGAGAGACTCACTGTCACCAACGCGCAGCACCCCGCCGCACGCGGCGTCATCCCACGCGTAGAAAAATCTCAGGAGAAACGAACCGAGACACTCACGAGACTCGCCGCAGCGCGGCTGCCGTCCACCGCGTGTCACCGGCTTGGAAAATTCTCACAATGAACGAACTGAGGCATCCGAGAGACATACCGCGCCCTTCCAACCCTCCCCAACCCCGCCGCTGCCCCCAACCGCCCAGCACCACAAACGAACCGGCACGGCCCCGCGACGCCCATCGCCCGCGCGCCTCACCACAACACCGCCCACCCAAGCCCAATTGTCCGCCCCCACCCCCGCGCCTACGCTCCCGGCCCCGATCCCTTCCGGAGCGCACGCGGATGAAAATCGCCCGTATCGAGACCTTCCTGTTCGATCCCGGCACCGCTAAGAACCTGTTGTTCTGCCGCATCGAGACCGACACCGGCCTGCACGGCTGGGGCGAGGCCTACGTCACCCCCGGCAAGGAGCCCGTCACAGAGCACCTCCTTCGCCACATGGGCCAGTACATGCTGGGCCGCAGCGCGTTCCAAATCCGCCACACCGCCCAGGTGATCTTCGACGACTTCGCCATGCGCCGCACCTCGCTCGACTTGCTCTCCGCCTGGAGCGCCATCGAGCTCGCCCTGTGGGACATCGTCGCCAAGCACGCCGGCCTGCCGCTGTACAATCTGCTCGGCGGCGCGTCGCGCGAGCGGGTGAAGGTCTATGCCAACGGCTGGTCCAGCGGCACCGAATCAATCGAGCAGAACATAGAGCGCGCCCTCAAAGTGAAGGCCATGGGCTTCACCGCGCTGAAATGGGATCCGTTCCCCGGCCCCTGGCGCAGCTTCATCCACCGCGAGGACGAAGACCACGTCGTCCGCTACGTCAAAGCGATGCGAGAAGCCCTGGGCCCAAACTTCACCCTGCTGATCGAAGTGCACCGCCGTCTCGCGCCCATGCACGCGATCCGCATCGGCCAACGCCTCGCGGAATTCGACATCGGCTGGTACGAAGAACCCTGCCTGTGCGACAACATCGGGCTCGTTGCGGAAGTTCGCCGCGCGCTCCCCGGCATCCCGATCGTCACCGGCGAGGCGATCTACTCCAAGGAATCCTGGGCTCAAGCCTTCGCCGCCCGAGCCGCCGACATCATCAACCCGGACATCTGCAACTGCGGCGGCATCTCCGCGATGCTTGACATCGCTGCGATGGCGCAACCGCATGCCGTAGCGGTGGCGCCGCACAACTACAACTCCACGTTGGTTGGCGCGGCAGCGACGGTACAGCTCGCAGCAATGATTCCGAATTTCTACATCGCGGAGTTCTTCATCAACCTGAAGCCCGCCTGCGACGAGATCGCCGTGACGCCCCTTACGGTACAGGACAGTTTCGTCGAACTTCCCACCACACCCGGCCACGGGATCGACATCGACTCAGAAAAACTGCGCGCCCGCCCCTACCGCGACATGGGTTCGCGCACCGGCAAGGGCCTGCGCTCCTACACAGAGGAATTCCCACGCAGGCACTATGCCGTCGCGGCGACGCGCACGGGCTACTGATGCGAACCGGCGCGGCCTGTGGGGTCTCCAAAATACTCCCGGCCGCGTCACATATCGTGCCAGGTCACGGTGAAGTGCAGGCCGCACACGCCGTTGGTGATATCGCCTTGCATATGCTTGTCGACGCGCTTGCCCAGCAACGTGATATCCTTCGCTTGCCCGCGTACTGTTCCGTCAGGCTCGATATCCGCATTCACCCAGGTCGCGTAATCCCAGCGGTAGAAGAACTGCCCGTCCTGCACATACAGCGTCACCAGCCCGGGATGCGGACAGGAGCGGCTTTGCGCCAAGTACCAGGTACTGGTGCCGCGGTAGACGCCATCCACCGGATCGGCAGGGGGAGGCGCCGGTTTTGGGGCCGGGGACGAGGCAGGCGCGCAGGCGAACAACGCGGCGCCAAGGGCTCCGAGCAAGCAGAAACGTAAGACGGTCATGGAACTCCAGACGGCAAGGCGAGCCACGCCTCATGCGGCCAGAGCGGGGATTAGGCAAGCCTGTAACCACGGTGCAACGCCGCCGGCCCGCCTACGATGCCTGGGCCGAAGCAGCGGATGGCAACGACAGCAGATCTCCCAGCTTGCCGACCAGATAGTCCAGGTCATCTGGCCCGAAATCTTCGCATTGCGACAGCACGCGGGTGATGACGCGGCTGCGATAGCGCTCGAAATCGCGCTCGCCGCCATCCAGCCCGGTACTGTTCGCGGCCTCCACTGCGACCTGGAACACGGGCAGCAGGGTCTCGGGCAGCCCCGCCTTGCGATACAGCGAAGCCAGCCCCTTGCCGCCGGCATCGTGGACCAGGATCTGAGCATTCTCCACCGGCACTCGCGCCCGCACCGCCAGCGCGATCTCGAAGAACGCCAGGTCCCCCATGCATAGCGCCCGCAGGATCAGCGACGGCGTCAGGCGCTGATGGCGATGCATCTGCCGGATCAGCGTCGTCAGTTCCTCGCGGCTTGCCCGCAGGCTCAGTCCGACCACCGCGCGCTCCCGGCTTTGCAGCACCAGATCGGCAGCAATCGACGCAGACAGCGCGTGATGCGCCAGCAGGTACCGGCGCAGATCCTCGGACACCATCACCACCAGCCGTTCCGCGACCTCCATCGGCAGGCTGGCACGATGCACCATGCTGGTCTTGACGGCGTCACTGGCTGGGAAACGGTCAACCGCGCGGTGCAGGCTTGGTTCGGCGATGCGAGCGCCCTTGTTGCGCATCAACGTCGCTACCGCGGCTTCTTCCGCTGTCGCGACCACGGCGTCGGAAACCGGTTCCGAAACCTCTGGGCGCGACGCGATCGCCTGCTGCTGCGGCGCGGTCGCCCGGCGCAGGATCGCGATCAGGTCGTCATCGCTCAGCGCCGGAGAAGCAGACAGGATCGGCAGCGCCACGCCCTCGACGTCATTGGCCAGGCGCAGCGCCACGTCGCGCGGCAGATGCGCGGCATTGCGCAGGCTCTCAGCCAGGGCCTGGCGAACAACTTGCGCCACGTCCTGCGCCATGAGGCGCGCGATGTCCTGTGCGATGGCCAACTCGTCCGGCGTAAGCTGCGCGCTGTCGATCTCCAGCGCCACCTTGGCCGCGAGTTCGCTGCGCACGGCAACGGAAGGCTCCGCCAGCAGTCGGGCAACATCGTCGGGGGACAGGGAAGAGGTCATGGGTGCATCGCACAGGCTTGCGTGACGTACCCAGATTGGATTGGACAGGTTTAGGGTTCGTTAACACGCAAGGCCGGCGATCCAACAAGAGCCATTTCGTCACCACCGGGCTTGACCCGGCCATCTTCCCCCGCCGATCGGGCCGCCCGCGGAACATCGGTTTCACATGGCTTCGACTCAGTATCGCCGCATCAGCGCCACCAGCCGTCCCTGCACCTTCACCTTGTCGGCCGGGAAAATGCGCGTCTCGTGCCGCACGTTGCAGGGTTCCAGCGCGATGGAATTTCCGCGCCGGCGCAACCGCTTGAGCGTCACCTCGCTATCGTCGACCAGCGCGACGACGATCTGCCCGTTCTCGGCTTGCTCGCCCTTGCGGATGATAACGGTGTCACCGTCCAGGATGCCCGCCTCAATCATCGAATCGCCGGCCACTTCCAGCGCGTAGTGCTCGCCATTGCTCAGGATGGCCATCGGCACCTCGATCTGGCTGCCGGCATCGCGCAGGGCCTCGATCGGCAGGCCGGCGGCGATGCGGCCGTACAGCGGCAATTCGATCGCCGCCACTTCGTTCGCTGCTTTCACCCCGGCGATTCGCGGGGAGAAATCGCCACGGATGACATTGGGGGCGAAGCTGCCATTGCCGCCCGTCTCGGCCGGGGCTTCAGCCGTACGGGTCGAGGTATCCTCCGGCAGGCGCAATACTTCCAGCGCGCGGGCGCGGTGGTGACGCCGGCCGATGAAGCCCCGCTCCTCAAGCGCCGAGATCAGCCGATGGATGCCGGACTTGGACTTGAGTTGCAGCGCTTCCTTCATTTCCTCGAAACTGGGGGAGAAGCCGGTCTGTTTCAGATGCCGATCGATGTAGACGAGCAGCTCGTGCTGTTTCCGCGTGAGCATGGGGTGGGGTTTTCCCTCGGCTGGTGGCCCGCCTGCCCCGATTCTCGGAACAAAGCGGCAACTGGATGGCGCGTTCTAGATAGGTTCGCGCCTATTCGTCAAGAAAAGGTGGATATTTCGAGGAAAAAACCGGCTGGCGGCGAAAATCTCGCCCCGTATTGGCCCTACAGGCCGAGCGAATCGAGCCGGATCACCGGCACCTCGGCACCCTCGGGCAGGGCCGGTGCGTGCGGCGGACGCAGGATCAGCGCATCGGCCAGAGCCAGACGGCGAAGCATGGCCGAGTCCTGCACCGGGAACGAGGTCACGACGACCCGGCCGGCCGAATCGGTGCTGACGGTCGAACGCAAGTGGTCGGCGCGGTGATCGTTGGCACCGATTGGCTTGCCCAGCACGGCGGTGCTGGTGGGCGGCGGCGCGGCTGGCAGGCCAGAAAGCCGCGACAGCCCCGGCAACAAGAACAGAATGGCGCAGACCAGCGCGGACACAGGATTGCCTGGCATGCCGAGCACCGGCGTAGGTCCCAGGCGTCCGAACAGCAACGGCTTCCCGGGACGCATGGCGATCTGCCAGAAATCGACGACCATGCCGCGAGATTGCAGGCCCTCGATCACCAGATCGTGGTCGCCGACCGAGGCGCCGCCGGTCGTCACCAGCATGTCCGCCCCCGCGACCGCGTCAGCGACTGCGGCGACCGCCTCCCGCGTGTCTGCGGCAATCGGCAGCACGGTCGGCAGCCCGCCGGCGGCGCGAACCAGCGCTGCGAGGGCATGCGAATTGGACGAAACAATGCCGCCGGATGGAATCGGTTCTCCCGGCATGGCGATTTCGTCACCGGTGGCCAGAATGGCAATGCGTGGACGCCGGTGGACGCTGAGCCAGGGGTGGTTGGCGGCAGCGGCGAGGCCCACGTCGCGCGCGGTCATGCGGCGGCCAAGCGGCACCACGGTGTCCCCGCGAGCAAAATCCTGGCCCGCGCGGCGGATGTGGCGACCGGCCCTTACCGCCTCGTTCACCCGCACGATGTCGCCGTCGCGGGTGGCGTCCTCCTGCAGCAGGATGGAATCGCCGCCCGGTGGGACGACACTGCCGGTGAACAAGCGCACTGCTTGTCCAGGGCCGATCGAACCCGCGAACGGGTGCCCGGCAGGCGCGGCGCCGATCACGGTGAGGGTGGCGTCCAGCGTGCCATCCTCAGAGCGCAGAGCGTACCCGTCCATGGCGGAGACATCGGCAGGCGGCTGGGTCAGGCGCGCGACGACGGGCACGGCAGTCACGCGGTTCCACGCGTCGGCCAGCGCGACGATTTCGGCCGGCGTGGGACGCAGGTCGACGAGGATGCGGGCGCGGGCTTCTTCGACGCTGATCATAACGCGCTCCTGGATGATGAGCGGCCCCAATGTGCGCGGCGGCCCTGATAGCCTCAAGTCCGGGCCGCCACACGACGGAAGGGGTTTTCACCGACTGCGCCGCAATATGGTGCGTGGAGGCAAAACCGGCCTCGACACAATGTGCGGCTGTCGTCAAACAGCCGCGTGCCGCCCCTGCTTGTGACCAGGTAGGGTCCAACTACACTGCCGCCATGACGATACGCACCCACCCTTTGATCCCCCCTACGCCCGACACCCAGATCGACTCTCAACAGCGCGTCTGGGACGGCCGCTTTCCCATCGACGTTGTGCATTTCCGTCATCGCCGCTTCGATGGCGCCCTGTCGGGGGAGCGTATCTGGGAGCTCTGGCGCCGTGGCCGCGCCGCCGCCGTGCTGCCCTGGGACCCCGACACCGACCAGGTCGTACTGATCGAGCAATATCGCCTGCCGGCGCTGGCGGCGGGCATCAATCCGGTGCTGGTCGAGCTTCCCGCCGGTCTGTGCGACGACGGCGAAGCGCCCGAAACCACCGCGCGGCGCGAGATGCTGGAAGAAGTGGCTCTTCCCGTCACCACCCTGCACCCAATCGGCGAATTCTTGCTGACCCCGGGCGGCGCCGACGAACTGTGCGCACTCTATCTCGGCCGTGTTACCGCCCCGCCTGCCGGCCCGGATGGCGTTGCCGGCACCGCCGGCCTGGCCTCAGAAAACGAAGACATCCGCGTCCGCGTCTGGCCCGCCGTCCGTGCCATCGAAGATGCGCTGGCGGGCCGCTTCCCTAACATCGTCACCACGCTCGGCCTGCTATGGTTGGCGGCGCGCCACGCCGCCATGCGGACCGCCTGGAGGACCCCATGACCCTCAAATTGTTCCTGGACGATCCCCGCCTGCGCTCTACTGAAGCGAGGGTGACGGCCGCCGCCCCGGAAGGGATCGCACTCGACCGCACCGTGTTCTACGCCCGCGGCGGCGGCCAGCCGGGCGATATCGGCACGCTGCGGTGGGACGGCGGGGAAACCCCGATCGCCGACACGGTGAAGGGAGAAGGCGAGTCCGTGCTACACGTCCCCGCGCCCGGCGCGCCCCTGCCACAGCCCGGCGCCACAGTGCAGGCCGAGATCGACTGGGACCGCCGCCACCGGCTGATGCGCATGCACACCGCGCTGCATCTGCTGTGCAGCGTGATCAAGGGTGCGGCCGTGACCGGAGGCTCGATCGGTGCGGACCGCTCGCGGCTGGATTTCGACCTGCCCAACCCGCCGGCAAAGGAGGCGGTGGAAGCCGAACTGAACGCGTTGATCGAAGCCGATCACCCGGTGCACATCGAATGGGTGGATGAGGCGGTGCTGGATAGCAATCCCGACCTTGTTCGCACGATGTCGGTTCAGCCGCCACGAGGCAGCGGCCGGCTCCGCCTGATGCGGATCGGCATGGGAGAGATTACGGTGGACCTTCAGCCCTGCGGCGGCACGCACGTGGCCCGCACGGGCGAGATCGGGCGGATCGCGGTCGTGAAGATCGAGAATAAGGGCAAGCAGAACCGCCGCATCATCATTGCGCCCGCGGACGCAGGCTGACGCGGGTGATCACGTGGCAAGGTGCGGACATTGATGGTTGTTCCTCCGGCAGTTGCAGGGAGAGTGCCGTGAAGGGGAGCGGCGCCTCGAAGAATCGTGAGAATTGTTAAATTTCTTGACATGCGGGGCGGTTTGTGCTGGAACATAAAGGAGCGTGAGGGTTCTCGTGAGCCGTATAGTACTAGGAATAGTGCTGTCATTGTCGCTGCTGGCCGCGACAAGCTGTGTTAGCGCAATAAACAACACGCTGCAATCAGGCTTTAGCGCCAGTGAGCAGTGGGCCGGGCCAGTGGCTGCAACCGATCCAAATTGCGGCAATCGGACGACTGGACTGATGACACTTGGCGCAATTGAGTTTTCGTTCGACCCATTTGGAAGCATCATTGATATTCAAGGGAAAGTCGAGAAGGACCATTTGGAGGGGTCGTCGAACCAGGCCGCTCCAGGACAAAAAGGGATCACGATAGCGTTTGCGGGAGCAATCGACCGTCCTGCGAGTGGACCGCCTGTCATCCGGGGGACAGTGAATTCCGGCCACTGCACGTGGACTGTCACCCTGCACCGCACCTGAACTGATCTTAACGACTGCTTAACGTTTGGCCGCCGAGCCGATCCTGGCTTCACCAATTCGGCATACCTGAACCACCGACTGTTGTGCTGTCATGGACCGCCGAATGTTGTGGCCATCATTGACAGAATCCCTGGTCTCGGTGCCTACTGAGCGCACACCGTGGGGGCAGCATGATACGTGGTCTGGCATTAGTGGCAGCGACGTTCGCCTTTTTATCTGTCGCCAATGCGGCCGAGCTGGACGGCGTTTATATGCCGGATGAGCAGGTCGTGGACGGCACGCGGTTGTGGTTGAATGGCATCGGACTCCGAACCTACTCCATATTTGATATCCGCATTTATGTTGCCGGCCTGTATCTGCAGCAGAGAAGCAACGATTCTGACACAATCGTTCAATCAAAAGGCTTTAAGCTTCTCGTCATACGCTTTCTCCATGATGTGACCGCAGCGCAGGCTCGAAATGCGTGGCAGGAGGGCTTCAAGCAGAATTGTCGATCCCCATGCCAGCTTGATCCGCATGATGTCCAGGAGTTCCTCGCTCATGTTCGTCCGGCCCGCAAAGGTGAGACAATCTCCCTACTGTTCACGCCTACGGGTGCTCGTGTCACGGATGGCGGGCAGCTTCTGGGAACAATTGATCACCCGCATTTCGCTGAGATCATGCTCGATACGTTTATCGGTCCGGTCCCTCCGACCAACCTGTTGAAACGTGGACTGCTTGGCCTGTCGCAGCAGCAACCGTCCCGTGACGATACAATCCTTTCGGCAAGGGCGTCACAAAGGTAGGCGCTGTCAGCATGGCAGCGGTTGCAGCGCCTGGAATCAAGCGCAACGGGTTGCTATCGCAGCAGACGATCTGTCACGGCCAAGCCCCAAGTGGCGACCCACTTCTGCACAAGACCGGGTCACATCTCGGCGCCCTGGCAACGTTCCTCTATAGATCCCGGGAACCTGCGGATATTGCTCCGGCGCCTTGCCAACTTGGCGTAGCAGCCGAGGATACCTGGCGCGCGGCTCGGCCTGAGCCTTGGCTTTCAGTGCGACATCGAACAACCATTCGTCGCCGTAATCGAACAACAGAACCATGTGCTTTCCACCTCGGGAAGCATCGCGTCGATCCCGGTCTTTTCCACGCCTTGTACGCCCGCCTCGGTGGGTTCGCCCATGTCAGCGAACAATTCGCAACGAGGCATGGCTTGGTGCATCCCCTGGCCAGCCATCGGATAAAACCCGAACTTATGGTCGAGATCGAAATCGAACGCCCAGATCGCGCCCCTGGCGAGGCGTAAAGCTATCGACGGCCTGCCATGCATGAGACACGAAACACCCGAGTCTCCGCCGCTGCCGCGGGTTTTGCCTTCGTCTTCCGGGCAGTCTTCCTTACGATTCCCGTCTGCTTTCGCGCCGCCTTTGTTGCCGTTACCGCCACCCTAGCAGCCTCCGTTCCAGCAGCCCGATGACCCACGCCAGAAGCAACCCAAGGACCGAAAGTACCACGATCCCCGCCATCAGTGCATCGGTATCGTAGAGATTTCCTGCCGACAGCACGAACGCCCCGATCCCCCGTTCGGCACCGATCATTTCCGCCGCGACCAGCAGGACGATCGCGATCGATGTGGTAACGCGAAACCCGCTCAGGATCGCCGGCAGTGCGCCCGGCAGCACGATCCGCCGCACGATCGCGCCGGTAGAAAGCCCAAAACTCTGCCCCATACGGATCAGCGAGCGTGGTACGTTATCCACGCCGCTGGTGGTAGCAATAACCGTTGGGAAGAACACGCCGAAGCCCAGCGTCGCGATCTTCGAACCCTCGCCGATGCCAAACCAGATGATGAACAAAGGCACCAGGGCGATCTTGGGAATTGGGAACAATGCGGACACCACAGCCATGCCAGGGGATCGCAGCGCGGACCACAGCCCCACGGCCAGCCCCAGGCCAATGCCGAACACTGTGCCGAGGCTCCAGCCAATGGCTAGGCGCACCAGCGATGCCGACAGGTGCTTCCACAATTCGCCGCTGATCATCAGGTGCCACAGCTCGATTGCGATGTTCTCCGGCGCCGGTAGAAACAAGGTGGGGATCACGCCGGCAGAACACCCCAGCTGCCATAGCGCGAGCAAGCCAATCAGCGTCGCAGCGGCGGCCCATAATCTTTCAACCGGCGCGAATCCGCCGCCGCGGAATGCGACGGGGCCGTCAATGCGGCGCATGTTCCATCTCCCGTTCAGCGGCGGCCGCATCGTCGCGGATCAGGCGCCAGAGTTCGGATTCGATCCGCAGCAGATCTCGATCGGTCGCGGAACGGCCCGCCAGAGGCCGATCGATGCGCACCACCTCGCGGATGCGGCCGGGGCGGCGTGACAGCACCACGATCTGCTGGCCGAGCCGCACCGCCTCGGCGAGATTGTGCGTGACGTACACCGTCGTGGTGCGGGCGCGCTCGATCAGGCCGACGAATTCCTCCAGCAGCAGGTCTCGCGTCTGCGCATCGAGCGCCGACAACGGTTCATCCATGAGCAGGCACGCCGGCCGCACCGCCAAGGCACGGGCAATGCCGACGCGCTGCCGCATGCCACCGGAAAGCTGCCGTGGCCAGGCGCGGCCAAATTCTGACAGTCCGGTCAGTGCCAGCACCTCCGCCACGCGGGCCGCGCGTTCGCTGCGAGGCAGCTTGTCCAGCACCAACGCGACGTTGCCCGCGACCGTGCGCCAAGGCAGCAGCGCAAAATCCTGGAAGACATAGGTCAGCGGATTCAGGCAATCGTCCGCGATCGTTCCGTCGATCCGCACCGAACCCGTGGTCGGCGACAGCAACCCGCCCATGATGCCCAGCAATGTCGATTTGCCACATCCGGAAGGACCAACCAGCACCAGAACTTCGCCCGGTTCCGCAATCAGATCGATGTCCTGCAACGCTGTCAGGTCGCGATAGGCATGGCGGACGCCATGCAGCACCAGGCGCAGCCCATCGCTCATAGCGTCGGCAGGAACTGGGTATCGATCAGCGCCGATGCCGGCAGATCGCCCTTCACCAGGCCTTGCGCCTTGAACCAGTTCAGTTGCCGCGAAATGTCGGCCATGTCCAGCGCGCCGCCGGCATTGTAATATCCGACGCCGCCAAGGATCTTCTCACGCGCATGCGGATCGCCGGTGAACACGTATTTCTGGATCATTACGATGGCGGCATCGGTCTCCGCGTCGTGGATCGGCTTGCCGGAGGCGTCCTTGCGCAGAAAGGCCGCGCGATAGTCCGCCACGCCACGCTGATAGGCCTTGGCGAACGCATCCAGAAGGTCCGCATGACGCTTGATCTCCTGCGGCGTCGTGAAAACGGCCGTGATCTGATAGGGCACGATATCGCCGACCCAGGCGATGATGTGTGCCTTCCCGGCTGCCGCTGCCGCCTTGGCCTGCGACGCGATGGCGATCGTGGCATCCACCTGCCCCGTTTCCACCGCGGCCAGCATGTTCGACACTTCCTGCACCGGGCGCAGTGCCATGCTCTTCATGTCGAAATGCTCCACCTCCGCGATGCGGCCCAGCATGTAATGAAAGGATGAGCCGTACTGCGTGATGGCGAAGCTTTGGCCGGCCAGCTTGGCGGGCGTGGTCAGGCCGGCATCGAATGCTTTGTTGGACACGAGAATGGCGGAACCTTCGTAGCCAGGCTCCTCATGCATCGCGCCGCCGATCACCTTCAGAACGCCTTTTTCTGCCAGGTTGTAGAACCCACCGGTGAGCGCCGTGACTCCTACATCGATATCGCCGGCCACCGCGGCCGCCGCAATCGGCTGCGCCGCGTCGAAAAAGCGGAACGTCAGGTCGATCCCGTTGTCGCGGAAATAGCCGCGTTGCTGCGCTATGTAGAATGGCGCGGGGGAGAGCGTGTGGAGCAATCCAAGGCGCAGCGGTTGGGCGGCATTCGCATGGCTGGCCACAAGGCCGGCAGCAAACAGACCGAGACAGCTCCGCCGGCCCAACGAAACAGCAGAAGTCATGTGACGCTTCCAGGTAGATTGGCGGCCGGCGGTATGCCTCCGCAAGCCGCAACCGTCCAGCCTGAGAAAACCCTCCCGCCTACAGCGGGAGAGGTATTGTTCACTGCAAGAACTTCTCCGTCCAGCTCTTGAACTCGCCCTCGCGCGTCACCCGCTTCATCAGATCCGCGGAGGCGATCCCCTGCAGCTCGGACGGCTTCGCCCCGTCCCGCAGGGATTTCAGCGTGTCGTGCACTGCCTTCACCGCCGCGGAGAACGGCTGATGCCCTTGCAATGCGATCCGCACATTGCGGCTCGCAAGATAGGCCCGATCCGGCGCGCCGCCACCGCCCAGCATCAGCGGCAGTTTCACTGCCTCCGCCATCTTGTCGAGATTCTCAGCCGTCATCCCGCCGGCAAAGAATAATGCATCGACGCCCGCTTCTTCGTAGGCACGCGCCCGGCCGATTGCATCGTCGATCCCGGTGATCGCCGCCGCACTGGTCCGCCCGATAATGACCAGAGCCTTGTCCTCCCGCGCCGCCAGCGCGGCCCGCATCTTGCCCACGCCTTCGTCGATCGGGATCAGTGTCGGCTTCGCTTCCCGAAATCCGCGCGGCAGCGACGTGTCCTCGATCATGATGCCGGCAACCCCCGCCGTTTCCAGCTCCTGGATCGTGCGCATCACGTTCAGCGCATTGCCATACCCGTGATCGGCATCCACCATCAGCGGCAGCTTGCCCGCGCGATTGATCCGGTACGCCTGCGCCGCAAATTCCGTCAGCGTCAGCAGGATCAGGTCCGGATTCCCCAGCACGGCAAACGAACCGATCGAGCCGGCGAACATGCCGACTTCGAACCCCAGATCCTCGGCGATACGTGCCGAAATAGCATCGAACACCGAGCCCGGATGAATACAATTCTTTCCGGCAAGCACCGCGCGGTAACGTTCGCGCCGATCGGTCCAGTGCATTCTGTATGTCCTCCCGTTCAGATCAACATCCCCGCCAGCGCGCCGCTCATGCAGGTGGCCAGCGTCCCGGACAGGATCGAGCGCATGCCCAGCGCGACGATCTCATGCCGCCGCTCCGGGACCATGGCGCCGATGCCGCCGATCATGATGCCCAGACTGCCGAAATTGGCAAAGCCGCACAGCGCGTAGGTAAGGATGATGCGGGTGCGGGGGGAAAATGTCGCGGCCGGCAGCGTGGAGAAGTTCAGGTAGGCAACAAACTCGTTCAGCACGGTTTTGGTCGCCATCAGCATGGCCGCGCCGCCGGTTTCCGCCCAGGGCACACCGATCAGCCACATCACCGGCTGGAACGGCAGCGCGAACAAGCGTTGCAGCGTGACCGGCGCATGATCCCACAGCGGCAGCACGCCCAGCACCATGTTGACCAGGGCGACCGACGCGACCGCCACAAGCAATACGGCGACGACACCGGCGAGGATCGGAATGCCGTCCAGCGTACCCTTCACCAGTGCATCCAGTGCCGAAAGCGGCGGATCGCGGATGACCAACTGCGCCTGGCTGCTATCGGGTGTACCGAACGGCACCATCAGCGCGGCGATCGACAGGCCCGCGGGCGTGCTGATCACCGACGCGATCAGAATATGCCCCAATGCGTCCGGCACGATCGGCGAGAGGAAGGTGCCATAGATGATCATCACCGTGCCGGCGACACCCGCCATACCGCACGTCATCAACGCGAACAATTCGCCGCGCTGCATGCGCGCGAGATACGGGCGCACGAGCAATGGCGCCTCCACCATGCCCACAAATACATGCACGGCAGCGCCAAGCGCCAGCGCGCCGCTCAGCCCCATGGAACCGCGCAGCAGCCAGGCGAATGCCGCGGTGATGCGCTGCAAAATGCCCCAATAGAACAGCAGCGTGCCGAGCGCGCTGATTGTCAGGATCAGCGGCAGCGCCTGGAAGGCGATGATGAAACCGGCGCCGGGATGGGTCTCGGCGAACGGCAGCGGCGCGCCGGCCAGGTAGCCGAACACGAAATGCGTGCCGGTCTCGGTGGAGTTCTGCAACGCGGTGGCCGCGCGATTGGCCGCAAACACCATGCGGGTTGCAAGCGGCACGCGAAGCAGCAGGAGTGCCAGCGCAAGCTGGAGCAACAGACCCGCAACGACGGTGCGCCAGGGAATGCGACGGCGATCCTCGCTGCCCAGGAACGCCAGTCCTAACAAAACGATGATCCCGAAGGGGGCGCGATCCATGGGACGAGACGCGATCCGTCAACATGCCACCCGTCATGGCTGGGCTTGACCCGGCCATCCACGCACGATCAGCCGTACGCAGATGGCTTGGTCAAGTCCGGCCATGACGAGGAACGATGAACCTACGCAATCGCGCGACATATGGCCAAAGCTGAAGCACTACCCGCAACGCGTCAACGGTTGTCGTGCCACTGGCAATACGGCATCCTTCCGGGACCACTCAGTGCCTGACACGAATGAGAGGACGGACTCGGCCACAACTCGGCGACGCAACAGCGACCGCATCCTCGTTGCCGCAGTTTGCCGTTGCGCAATCGGCGCCGGCGACGACGCTGAAATTCGTGCCCCAGGGAACCTGAAGGATCTGCGGGTCACCCAGGCGCTGTCCTTCTGGAGCGTCCGTCGCGCGTAACAGAAAGGAGGCCGGCATGAGCACACGGGTCGAGGACCACTACGCCAACCCGGACATCGTGCCGCGCATCCTGGCAGCGCTGCGGCAGGTGAACGGGCCAGATGAGCCGATCACGCCGGATGCGCTGGCGCCACTGGATCATTTCCACGGCCGCGGCGTGGTGGCGACACGCGAGATGGCGGCCATGCTGAAGCCCCAGCCGGGGGACCATGTACTGGACATCGGCAGCGGCATTGGCGGCCCGGCGCGTTGGATTGCGTCGCAGTTCGGCTGCCGCGTCACGGGCGTCGATCTGACGCAGGCGTTCTGCGATGCCGCGATCGAATTGAACAACGTGACCGGCATGGCCGATCGCGTGCGCATCCTGCAAGGCAACGCCCTAGCGTTGCCGCTGCCGGATGACACATTGGACCGCGCCTATTCGCAGAACGTCGTGATGAATATCGCCGACAAGCGCGGCATGTACCGTGAGGCGCTGCGCGTGCTGAAACCCGGCGGCGTGCTCGCATTGTCGAACGTCTGTGCCGGGGCGAACGGCGAACCGTATTTCCCGGTACCCTGGGCAGCGACGGCCGCAACGAGTTTCCTGTCCACCCCCGATGCGACGCACGAGGACCTGCTGGCGGTTGGCTTCGAGATCATAGAATTCCGCGAGACAACGCAATCCGTGCTCGCGGACCAGATCAAGGACCGCAAGCGCATGCAAACGCGCGGTCTGCCGCCGCTGGGCATCCACTTGATCATCGGGGACCGCGCACGCGAGTACCGCATCAACTCCGCTCGCAGCCTGGAAGATGGCCGCACGGCAACGATCGAGGCGCTGGTTCGCAAACCCGGCTAAACTGCGATCGTTGCTATCATGACGACAATCGGCAGTCCCGCCCGCTGCCGCCGCACGCGGACGACGTGTCCCCGACGTTGCCATCGCGCGCCAGTGCATTGAAGGTAAGCGGCCCGCGGCGCAGAGTCACGCCCATGCCGGCACATACCGATCTCGTGACGCAGGGCTGGGTCGCGCGGCTGCCGCGCGCCTGGCTGCCCTATATCTTGCTCGCGCGCCTCGACCGTCCAATCGGCACCTGGCTGCTGTTCTTGCCGGGCCTGTGGGGCATCTTGCTGGCCGGCCTGCCGCCCGCCGAGGCGATCCGGCTGATCGTCTGTTTCGGCGTCGGCAGCCTGGTGATGCGCGCCGCTGGCTGTGTGGTAAACGATCTATGGGACCGCGACATAGACCGCCGCGTGGTGCGCACCGCCGGCCGCCCGCTGGCCTCTGGCGCACTGCGGCCGTGGCAGGCGCTGGTGTTCCTGGCTGTCTTGCTCGCAATTGGTCTGGCGATCCTGTTGCAGCTCAACCGGCTCGCTCAGGTGCTGGGCGCTGCGTCGCTGGTACTAGTGGCGCTGTATCCCCTTGCAAAGCGAGTGACATGGTGGCCGCAACTCGCCATGGGCTTCACGTTCGGCTTCGGCGCGCCGTTGGGATACGCCGCGGGAACCGGGCGCGTGGATGCTGCCTGGGCGCTCTTGTATGGCGCGGCGATCCTGTGGGACCTGGGGTTCGACACCATCTACGCCCACCAGGATCGTGAGGATGACGCTCTGCTCCGAATCGGTTCCAGCGCGTTGGTGTTGGGGAAACGGACCAAGCCGTTCCTGACGGTTTGCTACGCGGCGGCGCTTGTGCTGGTCGCAGCGGCGGGGTGGGTACGCGGGATGGGCGTGTGGCTTTACCCGGCGCTGGTGCTGCCGGCGATGCTGCTGGGACTCCAGGTGGCGGTTTTGGATATTGACGACCCGGCCAACTGCCTGCGGCAATTCCGGGCGAATCGAGAGGTGGGGCTGGCGGTCGCATTGGCGCTTCTGGTGGGATGGATGTAGCCCAACGTCATTGCAAGCAGCATGTCATTGCGAGGAGCGAAGCGACGAAGCAATGACATACCGCACGCGGACATGAGTTCTGAATCAGGTGCGCGCCCGCGCCCGCATGCGCTGTGCGTAAACGTTGATAATAAGGGCCGCCAGCAGGATCAGTCCCCGGATCAGGATCTTCAGGAAGCTGTCCACATTGACGTGGTCCAACCCGTTGTTCAGCACGCCCAGCACCAGCAACCCGATGATTGTGTTGCCGATGCCGCCCTGGCCGCCGAACAGGCTGGTGCCGCCAACCACCACGGCGGCAATCGAATCGAGCAGGTAGGCGTCGAACTCGTTCTGTTGCGCGCTGCCGAAATAGGCGACGCCCAGCATGCCGGCGATGCCGGAGCAAACCGCCGAAATGATCATCACGGCGGCGATCACGGCGCGCACGTTGACGCCGGAATATTCAGCGGCCTCGCGATTTCCGCCGACCATGTACACGTAGCGGCCGAAGCGCGTGTAGGTCAGCACCAGGTGCCCGACCAATAGCGCGAACGCGGCCACCACCACGATCCACGGCAGCGGCCCGATGAAGCCGCTGCCAAGCGTCCCCACCACCTTTGGCACCGCATAGGCGATCTGTCCGCGCACCAGCAGCGCACAGATGCCCGCGCCGATCTGCAGCATCGCCAGCGTCATGATGAACGATGGGATGCCGATCCAGGTGATGCCGAACGCGTTCACCGCACCCAGCGCAAAGCAGGCAGCGAATGCCAGCAGAATCGCCACACCGCCGGGCAGCGGCAGGTTGTCGATATTCACGCTGGCATCCTGTGCGGTGAAGAACGCGACGACGATTCCCGTCGCGTTGGCAATCGCGGCGACGCTGAGATCGATCTCCGCGCACAGGATCACGAAGGTGAGCCCGACCGCAATGATCCCCGTCACCGATATCTGCGTCAGGATGTTCCAGACATTGCCGATGGTCGCGAAGGACGGGCTGGCGACGGCGAAGAAGATCAACAGGAGCGAAAGGGTTGCGAACGGAGCGATGTTGCGCATCTGCCCGTGCAGCCATCGCACCACGCCGCCGCGCGCCGTCCCCGAAAATTGCTCCGCCCGCTCCGACATTCCTGCTCCTTCACGCCGCCGCGAGCAAACGATCCTTGCTGACGGCCTCGCCGACGAATTCGTGCACCACGCTGCCTTTTCGCATGACCAGGATGCGATCGGCGAGCGACAGCACCGTCTCCGGCTCGGTGGAGACCACCACGATACCGATTCCCTGGTCGCGCAGCCCGCGCACGATCTTCGTCACATCGTCCTTGGCGCCGACATCCATGCCGCGCGTCGGCTCGCTCAACAGCAGCACGCGCGGCAAATGCGCCAGCCAGCGCGCGAGTGCCACTTTCTGCTGGTTGCCACCGGACAGCGCGCGCAACGGCAGATCGACATTGGGTGGACGGATCGCCAGTTGCCGCGCCTCGCGTTGCGCGATGGCACGCTCGGCGGCGGGGTGCAGGAACAGAGCGCCGATGCGCCGAAGCATGCTGATGGTGACGTTCTTGAACACCGGCTCCTCGCCGAACAACATGCTGCGGCGGCTCTCCGGCACCAGGGCGATGCCCGCACGGCGGGCGTGGGTGGTGGAACGAAGGCGTACGGTGCGTCCGTCCACCATGACCTGGCCGCTATCGGCCGGCAGCTTGCCAACCAGGCTGTGCGCAAGCTCAAGCTGGCCGCTGCCCATGAATCCGTACACGCCCAGCACTTCGCCCGCGCGCAGTTTCAACGACACGTCGTGGAAAGCGCCGATCAGGCTCAGCCCGGACGCTTCCAGCACGACCGGGGTTGAAGGCACGGGCGGCAACTGCCGGTCTTCGGTATAGCTTTCTTCCAGCGCATCGTGTCCTGCGCCGATCATGCGCTCGATGAGCCACGCCTTGGAGATCTCGGCACACGCTGTGGTGGCGACGGCGCGGCCGTTGCGAAACACGGTGACGCGGTCGCAGATCGCCAGCACGTCGTCGAGGAAATGCGAGATGAAGATCAGGCCGTGATTGGTGTCGCGCAGGCGGCGGAGCACGGAGAACAGACGCTCGACTTCCGGCGGCGACAACGCAGAGGTGGGTTCGTCGAGAATGATGATGCGTGCCCCGGAGAACAATACCCGCGCGACTTCGACCAGTTGCTGCAAGCCGAGCGACAGCGATCCCAGTTCGGCGCTCGGATCGACCTGGATGCCAAGCCGCGCCAGGTGCTCTGTCGCGCCGCGGTGCATGCCGCGCCAATCGATGCTGCCGAAGCGCGTGACGGGCTGGGCGCCGAGATAGACATTCTCCGCCACCGACAGGGTGCGCACGGACGAAAGTTCCTGGTGCACCATGCCGATGCCGGCAATGCGTGCATCGCGGGTGGAGGAGAAGTGGCGGACAGAGCCGTCCAACGTCAGCGTGCCCTGGTAGTCGTGATGCACGCCGGCAATGATCTTCATCAGGGTGGACTTGCCAGCCCCATTCTCGCCAACCAGGCCGTGGATCTCACCCGGGTTGAGTGCGAAGGCGACGTCCCGCAGAGCGGTAACGCCGCCAAAGGTCTTCGAGATATGGGTGAGTTGGAGCATGTGCGCGGCAAACCTCTCCCGCTTTCGCGGGAGAGGTTTCCTGGGTCAAATCAAGAAGTGATTTTCCATCCACATCATGCCGGGTGCGTTCGCCCGGGTGACGACAGGGCCGTCGGCGACGATGTTCTTCGGGATGCCGCCGGGACCGGTCTTCTCGCCCGTCGTCACCGCGGCAACGCCGGCAATCAACGCACCGGCGTGAATGCGGCATGACGGATTGCGCACAGTCGCCAGCATCCGGCCATCGAGCACTGCCTCCAGCGCCGGCGGCATCGCATCGCACCCGCCGATCTTGATGGAGGTGCGGTCGTGCGCCTTCATCACATTGTACGCTGCCAGCGCCATGTCGTCGTTGTGGAAATATGCTGCGTCGATCTTGGGATATTTGGTCAGGAGCGTCTCCCAGATGCGCGCGACTTTGGTCACGTCCCAGTCCGCGGGCTGGTCGTCCAGCACCTTCACCTTCGGATATTTCTTCACCACCGAACGGAAGCCTCGGGCGCGGCCCTGCGCGCCGGTATGGCCGAGCGCCCCCTGCGTCATGACGATATTGCCTTCGCCGCCGATCGCGTCGATCAGCGCTTGGGTCACCGATGCGCCCATGAACTCGTTGTCCGGCGCGATGAAACTGTGGACGTCGATCTGGTCCAGCGGCGCGATCAGCGTATCCATGTCGATCACAGGTGTGCCCGCGGTGATCATCTTCTTGACAGGCGCGGTCAGGGTGCCGATGCCGAACGCCTGGATCGCCACGAAATCCCATTGCTGCGACGCCATGTTGTCGATCGCGGCGCGCTGCTTGGTGGCGGACAACTCCCCGTCGAACCAGGTGACGTCGACATTGAACAATTTGCCCCAGTATTCGGCGGCGCGCTTGCCCTGGGCGCACCAGGTCGCCTGCAAGCCGGCATTGCTGTACGCCGCCTTCAACGGCTTGCTGGAGCGCCCTGCCGCCTCCGCCATTTCCGCGGCATGCGCAGGGGACATGCCAAAGCCGGCCACCAGGGCCGCTGTGAGAGCCGAGGCGCCAGTCGCTTTGATGAAGCGACGACGACCCGACCGCGGTCCATTCGGGTCTTTGATCATTGACGTTCCTCCTTGTCGTTTTAGGACGCGTAGATGGTGAGACGATGTTTCAGGCGCGGTCAATGTCGGTCAAATGGACGATCGCAGCGATTTGCGTTGGATCGACGAGCTTATCGAACCATCCAAGGCAACCACCAGTGCACACCCCACAGAATCACGGCCGTCACAACGCCGGCGATCACGTCATCCGCCATCACGCCGAACGCGCCATGCCGCCGGTCCGCCCAGCCGATCGGGCCAAGCTTGGTCACATCGAAGAAGCGGAACAATACGAATGAGGCCGCCACGCCAATCGGCGTGACAGTGGCGAGACCCAGCATGCCGATCCACTGGCCGGCGAATTCGTCGATCACCACCCACCCCGGATCGTCTTCAACCCGGGCCAAGCGCACCGCCCAAAACCCAGAGACAGTCGCCAGCAAGGCAGCAGCTGCCAAAGCCAACGGCGACCACCACAGCAGCGCCGCCCCCACCAGCGCGGCAGCCGCGGACCCCACCGTGCCCGCGGCAATAGGCGCAAATCCAGTGCCGAACCCTGCTGCGATCCAGCGCGCTGGCCTCATCCCACGCGGTCCAGGAAGTCGCGCAACGCCGCCAGCACGACGGATTCTCCCAAAGTCGGTGCGTGCCCGACGCCCGGCAGGCCGATCAGCGTCATGTCAGGCCGCATTCTCCGCATACGCACGACGGTCTCCGGCAACAGAATATTGCTCGCTTCGCCCCGCACCAGCAGCAACGGCAGATGCGCCAGCGCACCAAACACCGGCCACAGATCGGGCGTGGTTGCTCGCAGCAATAACGCAATGCGGGTGTCCCAGAGCGGATGCCAAAGCCCGTCCAAAGCGGGCGCGTAAGTCAGGCGCGCCATCTGTTCCCAATCCGCATCGCCCGCCAGCGGCACAGGCGGCAGAACCTCCCGCAGATACGCAACGCAGGCAGCGAGGTCCGGCAGCGCCGGATCGGTGCCGATGAACCGGCGAACGAAATCGGTACCGTCGCCGCCGATGTCCGGCCCGATATCGTTCAGCACCACCGCATGCAACAACGATGGCCGCGCCGCCACGATGCCCATGCACAACAGCCCGCCAAAGCTGGTGCCGATCCCGACCGCGCCTTGGACATGCAGCGCCGCGCAGATATCAAGAATGTCGCGGATGCACGCTTCGGCGCCGTAGCGATCCACATGACGGGCACGACCAGACTCGCCGCGCCCCGCATAGTCCGGGGCGATCACTCGCCGTCCCTCACCAAGCAGCGCCGCAACGCCTGCGAAATCGCCCCCGGTACGCACGATGCCTGGCAGGCACAGCAGCGGGCGCCGGTCCGTACCGTCACCCCATTCCCGCACGGTCAGCACAAGCCCATCCCAGGCAGCCAAGCGATGCACGCGCGGGCGCGCAGAGTCGCGACACACTAATGCATCCATTGCGCCAGCAAGGTCGGCGTCGTCTCACCGCGGCGAGCGCGATAGATCGTGATGTTCTCCAGCACACGCTGCACGTAGTTGCGCGTTTCACCAAACGGGATCTCCTCGATCCAGTCGATCATGTCCACCGGTCCCACGCGCGGATCGCCATTCTGTTGCAGCCACTGAACAACATTGTGTGGGCCGGCGTTATACGCGGCCACCGCCAGCGGCAGCGACCCATCGAAGCGCGTCAGCACTTGCTCGAAATACGCCGTCCCCAGCCGCATGTTGTGCTGCGCATCGCTGGTCAGCGACAGCAGCGAGGTTCGCATGCCCAACTGCTTCGCCAGCGCATCGGCGGTGAACGGCATCAGCTGCATCAACCCCAGCGCACCCGACGGACTCACTGCCCCGACATCGAAACTACTCTCCTGCCGCATGATGCCCAGTGCCACGGCCGGATCCAGCGGACCCGCCGGCGGATCGAACGGCATCGGCCAGCCGGCGTCCGGCAACATCAGCCCGTCAAGCCCCATGCGACGGGCAACAAACACCGCCGTGTCCGGCAGTCCCAGGCGCAAGGCCAGCGCCGCCGTCAGGGAGCGGTCGGCCGGGTCCGGCGCCAGCGAATCCATCCGCAAAAGGAACGCGCGAGCGCGCGAAGCCTCGCCCCAAGCCACCAGGAATGCGGCAGCGCGCACCACCTCGTGCGCGGCGAAATCGAACACGGCATTCCGCGACCACCCAGGATCGTGCAGCGCATCGATCCGCTGTGACAGCGTTGCCGCGTCGTCGCCCAGTGCCAGGGCAGCGAGTTGGCCATAGAACGTGGTGGGCCAGGCAGCGGCCTTCTCGTAGTCAGGCCTGGGGTCCTTGCCCGCGGCAGCCTCGGCACGGCCCTGCCAGTACCAGGACCGCGCCTGGGTGATTGCCGCCTTGGAGATTTCCGCCAGCGTTTGGAAATGCCGCAAAGCCGCCGCCGGATCGTCCAGCTTGCGCAACGCGATAAAGCCCGCGAGGAACTCTGCGTCGGCAACCGACGCCGGCGCCGTCTGTCCCGCGTGATCGCACAGAGCATATGCGTCCTTGGCATCGGCCGCCGCCAGCAGATCGCGAGCCAGGATGTTCCGTTCCGTCCAGAAGGCCGTCAGGCGATCCGGTTCGGATGTGCGTACGGCGTCCTGTGCTGCTGTGCCATCGCGCTGCCACAGAGCCAGCGCGTCCTCGAGGCGCCCCGCCTGGCGCAAGTAGCGGGCGTGACCCAGCATCAACTCGGGATCGTCGCGTTCATGTACGTGGGCGGCGGCAAGCAAGGCCTCGGCATTCGACGCGTCGCGTTGGAACGCCAACTGGGCCTCGGCTTCGGGTCGATGCGCCGGGTCCAAACGGAGAATCTGCTTCGCGGCCGCCACCGGATCGTACCAGGCGAGATGCTGGAACCGCGTCCATTCGTCGCCAGGTGTCAGGTTGCCGCCCCAGCGTTTCAGCAATGAAGCCATCTGGGGCGGGTCGGTCAGCCCGGACGTCCAGGCGCGGCGGGCGTCCTTCACGGCCGAAATCGTGTGATTGGCGTCGGACAGCGCGTCGGCGCAGCGCAACAGGGCCGACGGCAAAGTTGGCTGCCGTGCCTCGCATTGCGCCACCACGTCATCATCGTCGGCGTCGGCTACGAGCGCCTCCTCGCGCCGGCGTTCCAGCACTGCCTGGTTCGGCCAGTCCGGATTGTCGCGCATGAACGCGGCGATCTCATCCGGTGTCGCCGCCCCCGGGTCGAGCAAGCGGTAATACAGCACCAGCTTCTCCGCCACCGGATCGGCGTAGCCAGCCGCATCCGCCTGCGCCTGGGCCCATTCATTGGCGCGCACCGCTGGCATCGGGTTGCGGCCGTTGGCGGGGACCGGTTGTGCCGGCGCCGCAAAGGCGATTGTCAACAAGGGTAGCGACAGCAGCAGGGACCGAATCGGCGGGCGCATGACGGGACGATATCTAGCGCGTCCTGGCCTTGCGGCGTATCTTTTGTGCGCCTAGCCTGCCTTATGCCGAATCAGGCCGGCAAGTCGCGGCCGATAAGCCCCGCCGATAGCCACTGGGAGAACGCCATGTTCAAGGGATCGCTCGTCGCGTTGATCACTCCGATGCGCCAGGACGGGACGATCGACGAGAAGGCCTTCGCCGCATTGGTGGACTGGCACATCCAGGAGGGCACGCATGGCCTTGTGCCGGTGGGCACGACCGGCGAAAGCCCGACGCTATCTCACGATGAGCACAAGCGGGTGGTAGAAATCTGCGTCGACGTGGCGAAGGGTCGCGTGCCGGTGATCGCCGGAGCCGGCTCGAACAGTACGGAAGAAGCCATCGATTTGACGCGCCATGCGAAGGAAGCAGGCGCGGACGCGGCGCTGATCGTCACCCCGTACTACAACAAGCCGACGCAGGAAGGCATGTACCTGCATTTCAAAGCGATCGCGGATGCGGTGGACCTACCGATCATCATCTACAACATTCCGCCGCGCAGCGTGGTCGATATGAAAGTCGAGACGATGGCGCGCCTGTCGAAGCACAAGAGTATCGTTGGCGTGAAGGATGCGACCGCGGATCTTGCACGTCCGCTGCACCAGCGGCGGCATTGCGGTGCGGATTTCTGCCAACTCTCCGGTGAGGACGCGACGGCCCTGGCGTTCAATGCCGCCGGCGGCGTCGGCTGCATCAGCGTCACAGCCAATGTCGCGCCGCGCCTGTGCAGCGAGATGCAGACCGCGTGGCTGGAAGGTCGTAATGATCACGCAATGGAAATTCAGAACAGGCTACTGCCGCTGCACGACGCGTTGTTCACCGAAACCAGCCCAGCGCCGGTGAAGTTTGCTGCATCGCTGCTGGGCAAGGCGACGGAACATTGCCGCCTGCCGTTGGCGCCGTTGCTGGAAAGCACGCGGACCAAAGTGCGCGCGGCCATGGCGGAAGTCGGGCTGCTGAACTGACGTCGGCTGCCGGGCGTCCAGTACACCGGCCTGCTTGGTGAGTGAGAGGTCAAGCGGCACGGAAAGTTTGTGCCGAACCCTCCTGCCATTCCCCTCCCGCAAGGGGAGGGGCAGTTTCTTGTTGGGCCAGCCCTACCGTCCCTGCCACCGCGGCGGGCGCTTCTCCATGAACGCCGTGCGTCCTTCCTTGTAGTCCGCGCTGTCGAAACACACCTGCATCATCCGCGCCATGGCAGCGGTGTCGCGCTTGCTCTCGTCCTTCAGCAACTCGTTAATCGTCAGCTTCGACGCAGCCACGGATAGTGGTGCGTTGTCGGCGATGGTGCGTGCCAGATCGAGGACGTACGCATTCAGTTCCTCATCTGCCACCATCTTGTTGATCAGCCCGATGCGCTCCGCCTCGGCCGCATCGATCCGCCGCGCGGTGTACAGGATCATGCGTGCATGAGCCGGCCCCACCAGGTTG
>Ga0335072_10002665_pt1 | contig 27476 bp, 36 predicted proteins | sample Lox_Sample_21_FD_206725 | JGI IMG/M metagenome (GOLD analysis project Ga0335072, IMG submission 206725) | Soil microbial communities from Loxahatchee National Wildlife Refuge, Florida, United States - Lox_Sample_2.1 | ecosystem: Environmental > Terrestrial > Soil > Wetlands | place: USA... | reverse complement strand
CGAAACACCTACTTCCATTGAGACACTGGCGGACTTGGATCAATATACGTATCACGCCGAATTACCGAGGACTATCATTAAGGCTATGTCTATATCTTTGCCATGGTTTGAAGATTCCAGCCGCCGTAATGGCCCGCACTGCCTGGCGGAGGTATCCTTGAAACTACCTGGCCATATCCCGACGAGCCAAGAGGGCAACCATGCCGAATATCATCCTCCTCGGGAGAGGTATCTTGTTGATCTATTATATGCCAGCGTCGATCCCAATAATTACGACAAGAAAGGAAATACACCACTAATGGCTTTTATTACTCATGCACTGGCGGGTGAAGTTGACAACTCAAGTACTGCAAAGACTTCTCAACGCTGGGGCAAATCTTCATTGGCGAAACCGAGAAGGTGAAACTGCTTTACATCTAGCTGTCAAGTTGGGGCGCAGGACCGCCACAGCATTTCTACTGCAACAGAATGCCAATATCCATACCCGGACAGGCAGCGGCAAGGGCGTCTTGGCACTCGGCCAGGACGCCTGTAAAGAGGCTAGAGATGACGTGACTCTTTATGCGCAAATTGAGCTCTGCATGTCCCTTGCGATAGATGCCGGGGCTATTTCTACACCGTCGGTTCTCCAGGAATGGACATATAGCTAGATAATTTATACTGCTATCTGAAGTTCAGTAAGAAGGCGTGGTAGATATCGGTACGGATCTCATCGGTTCCGGCGCGGAGCAAGCGATGCGCGATATTTCATCCCTCCGGAGCTCTCTGAAGGTTGTTGAATTAGTTGGAAGGCGTAATGAGCACAGAATTGGTACGAAAAGTGATTAGACTGGTAAAATATGACGGAGTGCTAAATGGTTACAGGTTTCGAGTTGAGTGTGATCGCAGTTGCCATTTGTACCAAATAGGAGAAACAGCTCAAATGTGCTCTCAGTAAACACTGTCTCCTCCTCAACAGCCAAGACCGCAATGGGTTAACTCTGCTTCATCTTTCTGCAAGTTAGTTTCTAGGAGTGGCGCTACTCTTAGAAGCAGGCGCTGATATTAATAAGCTGAACTGCGATGAACAACTCCCTATCCATTATGCCTACTTGTTTCACTGTGTAGGATTGGTTCAACTACTAATAGAAGCAGAGAGTGCGTTCTATTCAGGCTCACCTGACTCAAGGCTACATATCCTCTGGTGCGCTATTGAATCTCGCGATCCAGAAATTTTGCAGGCAATCATAACTACCTTAGTACGCAGAAGACGGCGACTGCAAATAATAGCTGAGGACGCACTGCCGTCCCTCGCCTTGGACAAGCTCAATTGGCCGCATGACAGAATCTTGGATGAACAGGCATTTAGAGTCTGGAAAGCACCGACTGGCTGTGCAATCCCGATACAAAAATCGTTAAGGGCTGGCCCTATTTCATATTCGGTCTATCATGTACAGAACTTAAATGCGAAGATTGCAGCAGATCTGTTCAACGCCGGGTTCTATGACATGGACAGCGTCAACGAGCACGGTTAAACGCCCTTAATACAATCTGGATGCCAATTTTTCTATAACATGTCCTTAGCTGAAACTCTAAAGCTCGGGGTTTGGTTAAGATCTAAAGGGGCGTATATGCGTCGAAACCTACGAGATTCAAATGGCTGAGTAGGTTAACAAATAGGATGGAATCTACGTTATTATTTTATATCTGCACTAATTACTCTTGACTTTCATACTTGCCATCACAGCTATGAAGCTGTTCGGAATGTTTTCACGAACTTCTCTCTTGTTTAGATGGCTAGTGGTGGGATTTTCTCCTGGAGATCTTGGAGACGACAAAAGCCGAGGCATGCCCATGCGTCTGTTCCTATCAGGGCTGCCGTATTTCGATAAAGATGCCTAAAGACATCAATAATTGTATTGAGAGTTATTGGGGAAGGAAATTTGGTAGGGTTTTTGCTCACAAGATGAAGCTCTGGTTTCTTGAAGGCTTCACCGAATTCCTCGTCCCACAAATGGAGGAAAGCTCAACTTTACTAAGTGACATAATTCGTTTTGTGATTCTCACACGATTGGATCTTACTCATACGTGCTGCGATATAATTGGCATTACCAACGAATACCTTGACATTGGGGAAATCGAAGAAATCCGCGACGAAGAACGTACCACACTCAGCGAACTGGAGGAGCTAGCAACTGCTTTCGAGATCGAGTATAAAAAGCTTGGGTTTTCGCTGGAAGTGTTTCTCCAAGGGTATTGGACAACAAAAATGGATGAGTTTCTTCGCCAGGAATCAGCGTTAGGGGAGGATGAAGTCAAAATGGCCAGGCAACTGGGCGTCGAGCTTAAGTTATCTTAAATGTTGTGGCTTCTTTATTTGGGGGCTTTTTTGATTCAGCTGAGGGTCCTGTTCGGGCAAATAATCCTCTATTTGCCGTCGGACGAATGTGGCTTTTTTTTTATTCGAATTGACTGTTGTCAGGAACTCCAGTCAAGCTGATTCAATGCATGCTCATAGACCATCATTAAGACCTCGGTGACAAGAAAGTCCAGGAAATCTAAGATACCTCCAAGTTATTGAGGTGGACGAACCATAATGCAGAATATTGTGATAATTGTTGAGTAGAATTTATGCTCCTAAATCGATCGAATTCGGTAGCGGATTTTCAACAAATCCCGGCTATAAGGCTTTGCGGTAGAGTTTCAAAAACAGAAAATAGGGAAGAATTGCTATTTTTCGCAGCTGACGCAGAGGAGTGGCAAAGTGACACTGCTTTTGAATTATTCCGTGTTACGGTCATCATCAGCTATGACGTGCATTATCAACCCTTCGCAGCAGCCAGCCTCTTCTTGATATCCTCCAAGGTCAACAACTCCCCTAAAAACTTCTTCACAGCCGGCCTACCCAAACATCTCTCCCACCAAGCACTCAAATTCTTCCTCCCACTGATTAATTCTCCCTCCCCACACCCCCTCAGCCTCTCCATCATAACCAAATACCAAACATCCACCAACTCAAACTCACCTCCCGCCATATATTCCTGCCCCCCCAAAATCTCCTCCAACACGCCAAAATGAGCATTCAACCTCCCCCTCGCCTCCGCCACCCTCTCCTCATCCGTCTGCAACCCCCTAAGCGGCTTCGCAAACCTCTCATACGAGACCGTGTCGGCAGCAGGCGAGAAGTGGCTCGCCTCCGCGCCCTCCGCCTGGTCGAAGAGCGCGCGAGCTCTGAGGTCCGAGGACGGAGCGGGCATATAGGGCAACGAGAGCAGGGCGGACAGGAATTTGCAGATGGCGCGCGACTCGTACAGCGTGAAGCCGTCGGGCATGACCAGGACGGGGATCCGGCCGTAGGGGTTGCGGGAAAGGTTGGCGGGGGACCGGGAAAAGGGGGTTGGCATGGAGCGGATAGTATGGCGCAGGATGAGGATGTGGGATTGAAAAGGAGAAGCAGGTGGATCGCGGAGGAAAGTGAGGATGTGTAGAATGGACGGTACCTCATCAGCTTACCTTTTGCTCGGACTTTTGGAAGTTGAGGGCGACGAAATCATAGTCTGTGAAGTTTGCGTCGGCGAGCATGAGCCGGACGCGGTTTGTGGCTGTAGAGGCTAAATTGCCGTAGAGGGTGAACGAGGCTGGCATGTTGGGCGAGTGAAGTGGCGGGAAGAAAGTCGGATGGACCGAAGAGGGGAGTGGTTTGGCACAGAAGCATCAATACGAAAACACAATTTGAACGATAAAAGTTAGAGAAAGGAAGCACGTTGAATTCGGATTGCCTCAGGTGAACGGTAAGCATGCGGCTTCGGGAGCTGGAATTATGCCGGCGCGTTGGACGTATCCGATTGGTTGCGTACGCTAAGTGTTGACATCTTTTCAAAGGTACGTAAATGTACACCCGATATCAGAAGGTTGTCGCTTCATTTTCGCGGTCTATCCCGACGTGACTTGGGATACTCTTTGAGATCTAAGGTTCATTCTTCTGTAGCCTCGCTCTATTTCTGGCCTCCAGGTCGAACTAATCCAAGGAAGATGCATATATTAACAAGCAGATATAATAAAGCCTTGGTGTGCATAAATTACTATGGGCCAGAAATATTTAATGGTCAGACTTGGAGAGTATATTGCTGATAATCGCCACAAAATATGGCCCCTGTTGGGGCGGGCAGACCTAAGACATGCCGGCTGATTGCGTGAAACTGTTTTCTTTTTCGTCATTTTCGTATTTTGCTGCCCTACATAACATTATAAGGTCGCCTCTGTTCCCTCGCACCGCGCACTTGGAAAACGATGCAGCGAATTTTTTGATATCGCCAATCATCCAACTACGTGATGCGTCAGGTGTCTTTGAAGCGTAGAACCCTGACCACTATCGACTGATCTTCCATCCAAGATATGCGCCTCGCGACGATACGCTCTTCGCCCTCTATGCCTGAGACCAGCCTGGAGTGGACTGCATTATTGACAGACTCATAACTCGTGCGCGAAAATAGCAGACAATCGTCATAATGACTAGCTAAGTACAACTCGTCACGGGCAGCTCGTTGAGGCTAGTCCAGATGATGTTCTGCCTACCGGGAACTACTGGTTTTTTGTTCCGCATTTAGATAAATCCTTCTTTGGTCCCCAAAATGTACCGCTTCTGTGCGACTACGCTTTTCCAAAGCTAACTTGAAGGCAGCTGGTAGATAATAACGACAAGAGCGATGAACAACATGGTATACTGCCACGAAAAGAGCCACACAGATGTCCCGCCGTAACATCCTTCCAAGACTCAGACTATGCCCTTAATCTGGACGCATTTATAGCAAGACGTGGACTCGCCTCGAGTTTCTCCCAATCACAACGAACCTAAGCCGTACGAATGCGTGACAAACCTACCGGACCCGGAAACACTATACAGGATCAGAAGCGGCTTACATCAGCCCCGGCACACAAAAGCTGACTGGATCCCCTCAAATTCCAAGTCGGTATGGAACGCCAACCACTCTTTCGATCTTGCCAACCTTCTCAACGACATTAAAAACTCGCTCATCTTACTGTCAGATTGACATTCTGCATTCGATGAGCGCTAATTTGTATTGTTCCTTAAAGCCCCACCTCATAAGTAGTCTCATGCTTGATCCAACACCGACACCGGCTCGCTACATCACAACTGCGAAGTCTATCCCATCCGTGACTGCGCTGCGCAATTCCTCTATGTGCAGTTCGTGTCGTCGATCTTTCCGATCCCGTTGGGATTTCTCGGGAAGACGGGCATTTGAAGAACGGTTATGAGAGTGGGGAGCGATGTGCATGCCGTAACGAGGGAGGTCGTTGATATCACGGATGTGAGCACATCAAGGCGAGGGCCTCGGCGAGTAGGAGGATTACTCTGAAGAACAGGGCAATGGCTGCTGAGGACTTGGCTGAGGATGCAGATGCACGCGTGAATATGGATACGGGTAGAGTTGTGGTAAAACGCAGACGAGTACTTGGCGATCCCTGCTTGCTCCCGAGGACCCACTAAAGGTTGATGCGCGTCGAGTCTCAGCTGAGACTTTTAAGTACAGGCGTTAATGATATTGCTGCCCTGACGCCTGAGACGGATAAGGATGTATCTTTGACACGATTCTATGAGCTCCGGGGAGAAGCGCTTTGCGAAGCAATAGCCTGCTGATTATACTCCTCCCAAGATTCCAATAAATTGGAAGGGTATGCCGGCGAGAGAGGCGCTGGAGATGATGGGAGTGGAGATCATCGGCGGCGACGACGACCTTGGTGGATGAGCCAGGAGGGCAATTCGGCCACCGTCGGCAATTATCCTACGATACCGTAAAAGTGCCATACGGCCGTCAGAGAAGCTTGATGCCTGTTATTTTTAAAGCGGCATGTCAGATATTATTTGCTAGAAAAACCATCCAAGGCCAGTGCCGCAAACTAGGCGAACAGAGAGATGCCAGCTATTCTGGTGATAACAAGTCTCTATGGGAAGTTGTGGAAGCCGGATATTTCCATTTCGAAAAGTCCATGTTACCCCACGTTGGGCCTCAATCTCCTCCATACCTGACCCCCCGTCCTTAACACGATCAATCCACGTGGGATGTGGGGGGTTTCTGATCAGAGCCCCCGCCTTCCCGCGTATGGGAAGCTGATGGGGGATCCAAAGCTCAAAGGGCCAATGCTGCTTGTTTACAGCCGAGTATTTCTTTGAAGGATTTATTCTTCGTTACAACAATTGTGCCTTCCATAGATCCGAATTTTCGAACAATCAGCTTTGAGAAAAAAATAAATTCCCGAGGCTGAGCTTTACCTACAGGGGATCTGGAAGACACATGTTACCGGTTTTGCCCATTGTGGATTCGCGTCGCAAGCGATGTAAACTAAGGCTGCATCTGCGTTAGTGGTAAGGCTAGCGTTGTTTGATATGTCAAAAGTCGTTTCGAGTATCCGTACGCCCTAAGCTTCTTTTGGACTCCCTTTCTGTGTTCAGAATGTATGCAGGAAAAGCCTATGGACATTCAAAGTCATAATCAGCTTTGTCAAAGAAGCCACAAAAGGCCCAGATACAGTCTGAAGACTGTCATCGGCTGATCCTGAACGCATGCTGCTTAACCAGTTAATGTTCATGAACTCTAAAGCTAATGTTAGTCAGTTACGTCACCCTTCGGGTCAGCACTTTAAGAACCGAATTGTGGGGTTTTAATTTGCTGCAGGGGCCAAGATCCATCCTTCAGCTCTATTTAGCAACGGTGGCGCAGTGTAAACGAACTGCCCTCGTCTTTAGCGACGGGATCGGCACGCCCCGATTGGTATAATTTAATGTAAGCTTATCCGCGGTATTTCTCAGTCATTGAGTCGGTCCAGCGCGTACCAATAGAACTGAATATCTATGTACTAATGATCATAATTATGACAACACTAACAACAAAACCTGCATCATTCCGGATCGGGCAGCTTAACAATAGTAGGCTGGTACCTGCTAGCAGGGAACACTAATCGGGTAAAGGGAGGGTAGGATTCATCGGTACGTCCTATCAAATGTGCCGGCTTCTTTTCCTTTATTTATTCGTTTACAAGGGTAAAACGTTTTCGTATAATTTTAGGCTATCGTTGGGGGCCAGGCCGAGGCTCGGATTGTGAAGCTAAAGAACAAATGAACATTCCATTCACCCAATGTCTGGTATAAGTATTGCAAAAAGGTATCTTCATCTTCGATTGTTTTTCTCTCTCAATTCCATTTTCAATCGCTCAAAATCATATGGTCTTTCTGTAAGTAGACGGCTCCTGCTCATTCAACATTGGGCCTTTCGACCTCAATAAAACGTACTTAAGAAACACGAGGTCACACTTTCAACAGTCAATTAGATTTACTCTTCAAATTCCCAAGAGGAAGTTCCTACACCATGATGCAAAGCACCACCAAATATACTGCAATGGAATATAATTCCGCAGTGGATGATTTTCAGGACACGGAGTATCCGATGCTTCAAGGTAAACCAGCCAATAATATTAGTAACTCAATCTAACAATTTTACAGGAAAGACATACATGGACCATGGCGGAACTACAATATACGCCAAATCCCTCATCGACAACTTCGCGGCAGACTTGGTTACAAATCTATATGGCAACCCACATTCAGCATCCACCCCTGCCAAGCTCTCCGGCCAAGTCGTCGATGACACGCGAGAACGAGCCCTTCGATTCTTCGGCGCTGACCCCGAACATTTTGATCTAGTCTTTGTCGCCAACGCCACGGCAGCCATCAAGCTTGTAATGGAATCCTTCAAAGACCTCGGAAACCAAGACAGCCCGGTTGCCAACACCGGCGAGACCTCGTCAGGCGGCTTCTGGTACGGGTACCACGTCGACTCGCACAATAGCCTCATCGGCATCCGCGAATGCAGCGACAGCAACTACCACCTCTTCCGCACCGACGCCGAAGTCGAAGCCTGGCTCGCTAGCTCCTCTCTCCTGAACCCCACCGGAAAACTAGGCCTCTTCGCTTACCCAGGCCAATCCAACATGACAGGCCGCCGCCTGCCCCTGCATTGGGCCGGCCAGCTTCGCAACTCCGCCCATCTCGCCCACCACGACACCTACACGCTCTTCGACGCCGCCGCGCTCGCCACCACGTCGCCGCTTCACAGCGTCTTCGCCGACCCCGCCACCGCCCCGGACTTCACGGCCCTCTCCTTCTACAAGATCTTCGGCTTCCCGGACCTCGGCGGGCTGATTGTGCGCAAGGACTCGGGCAAGCTCCTCTCCTCGCGGCGCTACTTCGGCGGCGGCACCGTCAGCATGGTGACAGTGCATGGCTCCAAGCCGTGGTTTGAGAGCCGGAAAGTGCTGCACGAGAACCTGGAGGACGGGACGCTGCCCTTCCATAACATCATTGCGCTCAATGCGGCGATTGAGACGCACGAGAGGCTGTACGGGGGCAAGGATTGCATGAGCAGGATATCGAGGCATACGACCTTTTTGGCCAAGAGACTCTATGATGCGCTGATCGGGCTGAAGCATGAGAACGGGGCACCGGTATGTAGAATTTATAATGGGATAAGTGGACCCAGCACATATGGGGATGCGAAGACGCAGGGATCTACGATCAGCTTTAATGTTATGAGGGATGATGGGACCTTTGTGCCTTATACTTCGGCCGTGGAGAAGGCTGCTGATAAGAGGAATGTCTTCGTGAGGAGCGGGCAGCTGTGTAATCCGGGGGGCATAGGCACGTATATTGGGATGGAGAGGTGGCATGTCAAGCGCCTGTGGTCTTATGGGCATCGCTGTGGGGGCCCCGAGGATTCTAATACGGAGATCTACCATGGAAAGCCGACGGGCGTGGTGCGGGTTAGCATGGGGGCGATGACGACGATGTCGAATGTCGAATCTCTTATCGGGTTCCTGCGCGATGAGTATATAAGTGAGAGCCCGATCCTTTTCAAGCGATTGACGCTGGCGGAAAGCATCTCGCTCGCTATCAGGGCGAAAGACGACGAGGAGTCCATCTTCGACAAAGCCGAGGTCTCCGAGGCGAGGAGCGACGATGGTAGCGCGGCAGAGCAGTCGCACGGCGATCTGAGGAGCTATGAGATTGTGCCGAGGTCGTTTAACTCGTCGACGACGCAAGTTAACCTGTCGAACGCTCCGACGGAGGAGAAGGATCAGTCGAATATCCGTGTGATGTCGAGCATGCCGGTTAACGAAAGGAGGTCTAGGACTATACATATAACATCCGTGCAGGGGTTGGAACTGGTTAAGTCTCAGATCGTTATCAGCTCATCAACCAAGGTTGCAAATGTGCCGAAGAAAGAGGACAATCATGGGCTGAAAAGGTTCCTGAGTACTAAGGGACGGGTGAGGAAGTCGGCGAGTGCCTTGGCGTTGACATAAATTGTACAATAGATGTGCGAGGGTTAAAGCGGGCTGTCATGTGGTCATTATGCGGGCGTTTGCAGATCGTTAAAAGTTGACGATTGTAACTTCACTTACTTTATTTGTATGGCCTTATTGCTCTTACTTAACGATCTTGTGGGATTAGATATTTCTACATCTAGGGATACCAGTTATTTTCTCATTCAGCTTCTACGTCTCTCTGCTTGTTATTTCGGGAACTTGCCTCGTCTATCACATATAGATCTCTCCGAACAACGTAATCCTCGAATACTTTATTGCTTCTTTGAAGTATCTTAAACTAATCTAAGTGTAGGGAAGAAATATTATAAAGCCACAATACTAGGTCCGTGTCGCGTGCTGCATATTAAACGCCGAAATCATCATCAGGCTAATCTCAGTCACAGTGCCGCGTCTCCATTCCTCAACAACTGCCCACGGTATCGCATCTCCTTTTCATCTCCATCGCTTCCTTGCTCTCATCTTTCAGCAATACTGCTTCATATTTTGGTCCTGGCTCATAAACCCACTCACCCCAAACGGGTCCACCTGCGTCATCGCCGCGTTCTTAAACGTAAGAGGCGCCAACGCCCCCGCCTGCGGGTTATTCCCCGCTTGCAATAGCTCAAACCCACTACTGCCCGTCAAGTTATACCACAGCGTAACGCCAGTCGGTAAATTAGGACTCGAGTACAACGTGCAGGTGCGTTTTCCTGAATCAAGAGCCGGCATGAAGGTGTGTTTGAAGACCCAGTTGGTGCAGGTGCTGGGGCTCGAGAGGCACCGGGAGATGCAGTCGCAGGCGGTTTTGATGCCGTCTTTGAAGTAGAGGTCGACTTCGGTGACGACGCCGGTTATGTCAATGCCTTGGAAGTCTGGGGTTGGGAGCTGATTAGTGGTTTGGGGCGTTCGTGGACAGGTGGGGGCCTTACAGCGTACACAGCCGCCGTCATTTGTAGGTGCTACAAGGTTCGGGAATTTTTGTTTCGTGATTATGCCTTTGCAGATGGCACCATACCTTTTGTATTGTTAGCAAAGTGTAGATGTTTAATAATTAATAAGCTGACCATCGCTCGTTGGCGTTTTGGAAGATGAGAATATCATCGCCATCGTCATTGTCACGGATCATGTGAGGACCGGCAAGAATAGCTGAAGCCAAAAATATAGTTCCAAGGAGCGCGGAAAGGCGCATGATGATGTCGAGGCTTTCAAAGACTTCTTTAAGACTGTTCAATTATTTCAAGAACGAGGGTATGTCTGAATGCAAGACCTTTGAAATGAAATTCTTCCTACGAGAGTTTGATTTTCTGCTGGGTCTTAATATTCCTATGCATTTACGTTCGGGAATAGGAGTTCTAAGGCTGCATTCTTATGCTAAGGAAACCATACCACATCTCAACATGTAATTGGTTATTAAGATGGCTTGCTGAACCGCATTGTAGTGGTTCAAGTTACCAAAATTATCCTACGGAGTTTCTCGAATAGCATGGGGGTCTCCTAGCCGCAATGGTACCAATTAAAACCTAATAAGGCTGTCGGTACCCGGCAAGCCTTTCGAATACAAGCTCCCTCTCAGCGATGTTATGTCATTCTGGAGCGGCTTGATTGGATTTTAGTTTCGAAGGAATGCGGGGTACTGCTGCAAGCAATCCTCTTTCTGATAGATGCTGTAGTAGAAGCACCTCGACGGCGCCATAAACGCAGTCGAGAAAGGTCATGGTCTGATTTTACTGAACTTTTAAGGGACAGAAAACGCCTTTGTCAATTAAGGTGCATGCTGACAGCAGCTGTCACTAGCACGGGCCAACTAGGCATCTGGTGAGAAGGATCACGAGAAGCGAAACCACTAAGCGGGGTTGCTTGAGGAGGGGTACAAGGACCCTGCAAAGGATTTGGAATTTGGGCTTAATCTTGTGGTTGTGACGTGACTCGAGGGATTATCAACAGCCAAAAATAGGTTTTCTTCATCAAATAGGTATAAGATGGTGCTTGATCTGCCGGGTGATCCTTAGAGCATCCCGAAAACCAATGAATAATGTTCAAGGGTAGGCAGTTGGGCGTCTGACATTCTGTGTTTTGCAATGCAAAAAGTGCCGAACGCCACTATGGAATGCTATATACACTGAAGCTCAGCCCTGGGATTCTTTTGCCCCGCGTTGCGGGGTACCGAGGCATAGAACGACACCTTGCAACACAGTGCCTAGAATTATGTATGGACACACAATTCCTAGCTTCAATTAGCGCTGAGGCAGTTTTACATGAGTTGTTTTGCTGAATTAGCACTATTCCACACAATCAACCTGTCTCCCAAATTCCTCTATTAATAGCTTCCTATATAGCATAGACCGGTAACGGTGAAGACGTCACCTCAACAAACCAAGCCACTAATCCTCTCTCTTTGAGACAGGTACGCTTTTAATTTTCCTAATTATAGCAAAATACTGGATCAGATAATTAGCAAGATATGGTTAACATAATGTGTGTAATGTAACTCGATCTCTTCATCGCGAATACGATTAGTTGTTGTACATTCTATTTTAAAACTATAGATATAAATCCTATGTGGCGACCCTCTCGGTCTCGCCTTTCTCCCCACTAATATTAGCTTTACCATCCATCTTAGCCTTCTTGTGGTCAGTTTTCTCCTAACTCTTGCGGCGCCACCGGGGGCCTTCCTTCATGATATACCATAATATAGGTCTAAATGCGATAACTACAGGCCCGAGGAATGCGCAGGTCTAGCCTACGCTAGATGTGTCGATCATAGACAGGACGAGCGCGGTGGCACCCGCTCCTAGTAGCGGAGGAAATTGCTGGCTGCTTTAGCGGTACCTTCATCGCTAGGGTTAACGTCGATGATCGTTATGGCAGCGGCGTATATCGTAGCACTAACACAGAAGCCGATGACGATGGGATCGTGGCTGCAGTAGCGCATATAAGCGCGGCGTAAATCATTCCATATCCACATTATATCTGGGCGATAATCTTCAGGACGCGGAAAGGATTGAGGACACGCAGGCGGCGCTTCTTAACAAGCTCATCACGCTTTTCCCGGCCTTGATTTCCCTCCTCTCATTTATTTTGTGTAGCATCTATTCCACTTCACAGGAGTGATGGATCCTTCGCAAACAATCTTGCAGCACGTTTCGAGGAAGAATAGCGCAGAAGGCACAAACATAACGCCAGTAAGGATAGCCAAGAATCAAAAAAGGATATGCCAGCAAACGTACTGCACAAGAAGACCACCAATGATGGGGCCGAGCGATGGTCCGGCGTGGAGTGCTACAGAGGTATAGGCAATATAGTTTCCACGGTCGGGCCAGGCAACTATCCTGCTACTCCCGGCACTTTGGATGCAGCGAAGCATTATCAACGCTAGGTAGCCGTTTTGAAAAGCTTGTCCAATATTCGCGGCGATATAGGTGGTAAAGTAGAGCATGTGTGCTGGTCGTCGTCATACGTCGTCGGACAGTCGTCCAATAAAAATGCTGGAGCCAGGCCCTGCATGATCTAAAGCCCAGACTAGTATATGCTCTCCCGTCTTAAAGGGTGAGGGGTAGGAATGAGAGACTTGCCAAGTAAGTTGTAATAGTTATGTTGACCAAACTGTATAACACATTCAGATATGCTGCAATAGCGTCGAGTGCTGAAAAGTATATATGACCCGATACAAGGGAGAAGAAAGTTGCGAGCGATGCAGTGAAGATAATGAGTGAAGATAATAAGCTCTTTTTCGGTTGGAGTCCACACTGAGAAGGGGGCGTCGCCGATTGCTATCTCTGCCTGGGTGCTGTACCCAGTATTTCCAGTAGAACTGGGTTCGATACTCTCAGTCTGCTTCGGCGCTATATTGGAATTTGAGCCCAAGACCTCATTCTTGCTCACAAACTCTGCATTCCCATCCCCACCATCCATATCACCACCCAAATCGTGGTCATCTCCACGAGAAAGAGTAATAACACACGCTACTATCCTACCTTTGCAGTTTAGTGTACTTGACATTATTTAGTTAAAGAGAACCCAAGCCATTATCTTAGCGAATCTGGGACCAGTCAATTTACGGCTAGCTATGCGACTGGTTATGTACTGTGCTTAATAATGACGTTTGATAATTTGGTAGCCGCCTGCTCGCTATAGTCCTATTCTTTAGGCACTACTATCCTTTAGTTGAAAGTCCGCATTTCATCGCAGATGTTCTTCGCATTGAGGGGCTTTACTATCAATCTACAAAGTTAGTACACTTGCACGTAGTAAAACATCCTGGAGAACAAGATTCTTGGGATTGCTGTCTTTTGTTTCTTGTCTGAAGATAGCATTGGACTTATCTCCCGCATGCTTCCATGCTGAAGGATTTAAATGGTATTTAAATGGCCAGAAATCAAATCTTAACTTTCCATGCCCATACTCGAGCAGTTCGCCGCCACAAAACCTAAAATGCTACGTAGCGAAGAACTCAAATGACTTCACTTGTGTTAATATTCCAGCAATCCAATGGAGAGACTTTCATAATTTATTTTCCGGTCCTTTGATAGCAGCAGCTATCTTAGGGATCAATTCTGGGATGCGAAACGGTTTCGTGACAACGCCGTCCTGCATACCTAGTCAGACCAGTATTATGCCAAGCCAGGCACAAGCACATCAAGGGAAGATATAGATTGAGAGCAGATGAAATAAACCTACCATTCCAGCCACCATAGCCCCGGAGATCTGATCACTCCTCGCATTCGCCGTAACAGCAATGACTGGCACGTGCGTGACATTGCCTTCCGCCTCCATTTGGCGGATTCGACGGACGCACGTCAAGCCATCCATGATGGGCATTTCGATATCCATTAGAATGACCGAGAGCCGGATAGGTGGCGTAAGCGCGCCATTGTCGCGAGTAGGCGAGATGTTGAAATTGCTTCTACCGAGCAATTCGAGCGCTTCGAGCCCATGGTCGGCCGTGTAGACTGTGCAGCCTAGGAGACGCAGCTGCCGGACTAGAACGTTCTGGTTGATTTTGTTGTCCTCGACGACCAAAATGTGCAGTTTTTGGACATCAAAATCCGGCATTAATGAGTTATTTATCGGTGATAGCGTCGTACTTGCAGTGCTTGGGGTCGCGCTCAGGGCAGACAATTTTCCATCGGGGCTTCCATCGCCAGTTTGTTTCAATGCTTCTGTGGATTTGATATTTGAATTAGCTGCATGATTAACTGCATCAGATGTGCAACGTTGCGCTTGCACATAAAATGTGAAGGTTGTGCCTAGGCCTAAAACCGATGATAGTCCGATCTGACCACCTTGGAGCTCGGCAAGTTCTCGACAGATGAACAGGCCAAGACCAAAACCACCATAGCCTCTATTTCGGGTCAGCCGGGGCGTGGTAACGACCAGTAAAACAATCAATTTGCAATTACCTGTAGGTTTTTGGAGAAGCTTGAGAGAAGCGTTGAAATAGACTTTTCATATCGTCCCTGCTGAGACCCGGTCCAGTGTCCTCGACAGCGAAAATGAGGTATATTTCCTCGTCGGTACTCGCATCAGCGGATATAGATGGGTGAGAGACCCTGGGAGATATATAGGAGATTTCCGACGTTTCGATAGACGGACGGCTCGGCGATGCAGCGAGACGAATCCTAACATATCGCTCTTTGCAGTTTCGAGTGAACTTTATCGCATTATTGATGAGGTTAAGAAGAATCTGCAGGACTCGCCTTTCATCCAGCAGGACTGTGTTGACAGAGTGTCTATTGTAGGACGCGTCGATAGAGATCGAAGCTTCAATCTGAGCACTCGAGAGATCCGCTTTAAACATCTTTATGGCTTTCTGGACAAGCTTACGCGGCTGTACATGATTTGGGGAGATGACGAGCAGATTCGAGTCCAGCTTGGATAGTGTAAGGATATCATCAACTAAATTTGTCAGGGTAATGTTTTGATTCCAGAAGCCAAAGCCAGATATTGAATACTTACCAATTCGTTTTTGATGATGAGCGCAGAGAATGATTGTCTTCCCGGCATCTACGAAATTTTCACATATCTCGAGAGGTATAGTATCTTGCTTTTGGTGATCAATCAATGTAAGCACTCCATCCGCGGTCTGGATTATTGCTGACAGAGGATTCCTTATCTCATGAGAAACCTATGTTTTGCCGTGTTAAGAGAGTCTCAGAAGGGTTGCTTGATAGGATTGCTCTTACCATGTCAATAAATCTCTCCGTTTGTCTCTTTGTCTCTAGAGCATCTGCTAATCGTTGTGCCTGCAAATGCTCATTCCACTTCTGGGCGGAAATGTCGGTAAGCCAGCCCATAATCCTTCGGCAGCTTCCGTCCTCATTTAAATCAACGTATGCATTCGATAAGAGCCATCGGTGGTCGAGAGACTCGCAGGCTCCTGCCTTTTCTGTCACAATGTGATGCCGTTTGACTCTGAATGTGAATGGTACAATGGGTTCCCCGGATGCCAGCTTATTCCAACAACCCTCTACTTTAGGCAGATCCTCTGGTACGATGGCCTTCTGCCAAATTCCCGGCCTGAAGTCTTCCCTGGAAACTCCAGTCAGATTAATGTATGCCTCATTGAGCCACATTGGATGACCAGTGGGATCAAAAATGGCGCAACCAACGGTAGCTGACTCCGCCATATGTCTAAACATGAAGTTTGAGCGCTCAGCTTCTTCCACTCGCCGTAATAGGACCTCTGACGCCGATTGAACATCTTGCAGCTTCCTTCGTAGTAGATATGTGCTCACATATTTGCTCACGCTATCAGAGAGAATTTGTGCAAACATTCTAAAGTCGTCATCGCACCTCTCTGAGTTCACACCTAGAAGGAGAAAGGCTTTAATAGCAGTATCGTGGGCGAAGATCGGACAGAGCAGTATATTGTCCGCAGGATGCTTTGAGTCTTGGGCTATAAGCTGCATTCCATTACGAAAAGCAGGGCTTTGGTCCGTCTGCAAGAGTCTCAGCTCCGTCAAATGCGGCTCCTTGAAGTTCTCCGCAAGCATGAGCTGGAACAACGAAACATCTAAGTTCTTGTCGCCCATACCGACAAGGCCTTCAAGGACGAGTCGCTCTGGCGTTAGTTGATCGTTAGGTGACATATTGAGACCGATAGAATCGCATTCCCTGTCGCGAACCGAGTAGAGCAGAGCAAATGGAATGTCGTGAGGACGTGCTTTGTCCAATACCTCAAGTATATCATTCCAGGGAGATTTCAGGCTATCTACAACCGGTCGAGGCTGGGGCAGCTTCGACAAGAGAGACATTCGCTCTTTGAATAGCATACTGGCTGGATCAACATCTGACTGGATGATTGTCGGAGTGCCCGCTCGTTTCCTCTTTCGGCTTCGCACATCCCCATTCGCGGAGTATGACTGGCCTGGTGGAGGTTCTTCTGGCCCCGAATTCGAAAGAGATTGCATAGCTGAGAGAAACCATAGAAATTCGTGCCACGACCCCAATCGTAGGCGACTGAAGATGTCGGAATAGCACAGTTGAGATGCAATTTTGAAGGGCAAAATCTGATCGTCAGCTTAAATTAAGGTGCGCTTGGTCAAAAAGCCACATCAAGCCACATCGGCAACCGATGCTACTGAATTTCGGCTTCGGGCAGAATGCACTTACCGCCTGCCCAATTCAGCCTCAGCTTTTCCGCTCCATTATTTCTTCAGAGACTCTTTAGTCAACCATCACTGCCTCCCAAACCTCTGAAATTTTACATCATTTCATGGTGCAACCGGCTTGAAATCGTCTGAGTTGTCGGCAAAATCGGATTCTTCTACATCCTTGTTCAGCGAACTCCCTGTAAATCTAGGACCCGTCTCTCTCCAACCCTGGATTTGTGACACGAGGACTAAACTCGAGGACTCCATTGGTGCGCTACTGTCAGGAAGCAGCCTTAAAACAGAGCGAGTTGAATTGTACTAACGAAGTAGGCTGCTCTCTTGTAGCCACTCTCAATGGTAAAAATTGTTTTGCTAATACTACTCAGCTTTGGTACTCTGAGCGTTGTATGACTTTCCGAGGATCCTGGTCTATAAGCCTTACGTGTATCTTATCTCACAATCAATGAAATGCTTACCGTCGTGAAGAATCCCCAGGTTAGGAAGTCTAGTATATTATTTATGTTGCAGCCCCGTTCGAAGATATAAGTCCGTTTTGTGACAGCTTATCAAACATTTGCATGAGTTTTGCTGTGCATGATAACACGTAACGCTGACGGTGAGAAATACTGTACGCAGCGCAAATAGGGCATTTACCAGTAAGCGATTGACTTAAAAAAGATAGGCTAGGTACCAGAATTTGCAGGGATGTTGAAGGCCCTATGCAAGCCATTTACCCGAATATAGCTGCACAACTGCAACCCTGCCTACGCCAATCAACTCTCGTCGTTCCAAGGGAATGCGAAGGGCCGTGGATTATTAGTTAAAAATTGATCGTTGAGTCCCCTTCCAGCTGCACAAAGTATATAACCCACGCCCACCCCGCCAAAACCAGGTGCGCTCTTCGCTTTTTGAACACGAAGTACAACCACACTCTGCTTCGACTTCGTTTCATCTGTCCGCGTATATTTCAATCGCTAGCCATGAATTCATCAGGCGAGAACATATACAGGTTTTCGGATAGCTGCAGCATGAATTCCAGTCTTCTCTTACTTGCTCCGAAATTGGCTTCCTCGTTGGGTACTGTTGCACTGCTCCTCCTTGCTTCTGCCACCCACTTTTACCTCAATCGCCAGCGCAAATTATCTCTGCCAGTTGCGAGAAATGCCAGAGATGGCAGCGACTTGACCGATTCATTAGAAGAAGCAAAACGAATGGTGAGGCTACCGGTGCTTGCGCATACCTGTGCATAGTAGATAGATAAGCAAAATTGGAAGCCTTATGGTGGGATGAGATACGTAATCTTGCTAATCACTATTGTGTATAGTATCCCAACCAAGCTTTCATCATGCCGCTCAACCCACCTCAAGTAATCTTACCCAACAGCTTGCTCAATGAGATCAAGAATATGCCGGATGACCAAATTTCATTTCGCAAAGCTGTTTACGCGGTCCTTCTTGGAAAATATACAAGTCTTGGCACGCATCACCCACAGCTCAGAGAGGCAATCAAAGTCGACCTGACGCGAAATATTGCAAAGACACTGGCTGACCTGCAAGACGAGATTGTATTTACCGTGCCAAAGGAGTTTGGGGATTGCGATGATTGGACTGCAGTGAATGTCTATCATAGTCTCTTAAACACTGTGGCTCGCATCAGTGCCCGCGTCTTCGTCGGCTTGCCTCTTTGCAGAGATGATGAATGGATTAAGGCAACGACGCACTATACAGAGGCCGTTGCCAATGGGTTTAAAGCTATCTCCAAGTATCCTTTCTTCATTCGACCCATTGTGGCTCCCTTTATTCCCGAGCTTCGCAACCTCAACCTTGCTCGCCGTCGCGCTGGGAAGATGATAGGACCCACGGTGGCTACCATTATGAATAGCACCAAGTCGCAAGCAAATGCATCATCCGATGGCTCTTGGAATAATGAACTTTTGTCACCGTACGGGGATGACCAGTATAACCTGATATCATGGATTTTGCGACACTACGAGGCCGGTCAACAACCCAACGCCGAAGTGATTGGAGAGGAGCAATTATTAACCGGCTTCGCCGCTATCCACACAACTAGTATGACAGCGTCACAAGCAATCTTTGATCTTGCCTCCTATCCGCAGTATATTCCAGAATTGCGAGCCGAGATCAACGAAGTGTCCGCGAAGGAGCCAGATGGGAAACTTAAGAAGACTAGTATGCCAAAGCTGCGCAAGCTAGATAGCTTTATCAAGGAGAGCCAAAGAATGCATCCTTTAGGAATGGGTAACTCATCTTATTTGAAAAATCACAAAAATAAAAGCAAGCAACTGATCAAAGCCGTTCTGTAGTTTCGATGCTCCGACTAATCACTGCAAAGAAAGGGTTAACTCTATCCAATGGTCTCCACCTTCCACACGGTACGTACGTCGCAGTCGCCCACCCGCAAATGACCGGTACCGTTTCCTACCAGGAGACTTCCACCGAACTCCCACAGCCTCCCTTCGATGAGTTTCATCCCTTCCGCTACAGTGACCTGCGATCATTCCACGGCGAAGAAAACAAACACCAATTCGTCACCACGTCACCAGAGAGCGTTTCATTCGGTCACGGCCAGTGGGCCTGCCCTGGTAGATTCTTCGCTAGCAATGAGATCAAAGTCATCCTCATCGAGCTGTTGAAGAACTATGACATTGGGCTGGGCCCAAATGGGGAAGGCCAAGGGGAGGAATTTAAGAGGCCAAAGACTTATATTGTTGATACGGCTTACGTTCCGGATCCGACGGCGAAGATTTTCTTCAGGAGGAGGTAATGGTCAAGGAAGACACGCATTGCTCAACTAAAGGTTGCTTAGGTTTTGTATAGAAATTCAAGGTCTTGATAGATTAAAGCAGAAGCACTTAAGGCTATGGGAAAAAAAAAAAAAAAATCCGGCAAACGTTCCAGCTTCAGCGTCGTGGACGTGATGGTTGAATAATCCAAGTCCGAGCACGACAATATGAGACTCGAAAAGCGCCACGAAAATCCGATTGCCGAGAATTGCAGTATGAGGCATCGGATTCGTCAAGCTACCCCTAGATAATCCGCCTTCCCAACTGGGACTCCCTCCTTCCTCAGAATGGCATAAGCCATGCAGAGATGGAAATAAAAGTTCGGAATCGCGTAATTCAAGACGTAGTTTCTCCCTGTTAGCTTCTTTTCGCCGTCCCGCACCTTCAATACCACTTCACCGTCCTCCATGCCATCCATGCTCTTGGGGTCCACCTTCTCGAGGACTTCAATCGTCTTGGTAATACGTGCCTGCAGCTCCGGAAACGTCGTTTCGTTGTCTTCCATAGCAACGGGTTCGATTTTAGCCACGCGCACGGCGCACCCTTTGGCGGTGTCACTGATGCGCTGGATTTGAAAGGTTAGAGCACCCATGTCGGCTATGAGGCGCGACTCGATGAGTGAGGCTTCGTCGGCCGAGGCATGGAGTCGACCTTTTTCGAGGATAGCAGAGAGGGTTTTTAGGCCACGGATAAAGGGAGGGACGGTGATATCGTAGAGGCCGAGAGTCATTTTTGAGAGATTGAAGATGGTTTTTGGTATTTTGGTGTAATAGTCGAGTTCTGTGGAATCTGGTTAGGAAAAGCTGGGGAGAAAGGCTCGGTCACCGCTCTTTAAGTATTGGTCAGAACAGATCATGCAAGCGCTGAATAATACTGATGATTTGTAATCTGTCGTACAGGGCATTATTCCGAACCAATCACACAGTCCGGCATTAACTAATAGAGGCTTAGCACGATCCTCCGAGGCTCCGCAATTTAGTAAAATCGGGATTTTAGTCCCGCCGAACGCAATCCTATTTTACCCGCTTGTAGAGCAGATAGACGAGGTCAAGAACGTAATTTTAGTGACAGAGCATCCACGAACAAATTGACGAGAAACACTCCTGAGTTCTTGCAAATAAAGAGCTCGAAATTCATTGACGCAAGGAAAAGGAATCAAATCCATTAGATGATGGCGATAGTAATGATGCTATCTTACTCCAGACCCTCCCTATCCATAAGTCCATGACAGTAGGCTTCGCTGATCAGCTCGCAGCCCTCATTATCCTTCCACAAGAAAAATGGTACATTAGTTCCGAAAATCAGACAAGCTTATCATCTTTTTGAATGCCCTCTCTCTCGATTTCCATCTTCTTTTCAGCAACAAAGAGGTGCCTACTGAATGTCGCGTTAGCGGAGATTTGGAAAAAAAATAACGAAAACAAAAACAAGTACTTCTCTGTAAAAAAGCAGCCGCGCCCATATATCTGTCAGGAACCTGTAGAAGAGAAGGGAAGTCCTACGGCTGCACCTCTTTATGGTCACCTTAGACGGAATACTTCTCTCCAGGCACAGAAAGCATCTATAGTTGCTGCCCCAGCTGGTTTGTCTCTGTTTGTCCTGCCTCCACAAAGCGTCATCCCTGCTTTCAAGGATGCAATAAGGGTCAGGGATACGATTTGTTATCATCGCTTCCTAGGAGAGATGGAGTGCACGATGTAGTCATAAATAGATCTTATATCAACACATTCCTTGTTACTAGAATTAGGACCATCTGTTACTTACTCTCTAGCATTTGATCAACCATCTTAAGATCAATGCCGACTTCGAGGACTGAATCAACTACGATGCCTTTCACTTTTAGAATCTTTCTGTATTGTGATGGGGTTCCGTGGTGCCCTATAAAAATCACATGATCAGGGCCTGCTCTAGGGTGTTAATGTATTTAGCTAGCTCGTAGCCTACCTTCAAGCATCATCAGCCTTTATAGTGTGGAGGGAATGAATGGGCGCGCCGTCGAAGTGCACGATTGCCAGGGCAACAGGTAGGACAGCGCACGAGCTCGAAGCCACAGGATGGCTGGCAATAGGGACGGAGGCAACGCTCAAAATACACAAAAGAAAAGGCTGTATTCCATGTCCGTAAAACCTCCTATTAAAACCCGTAAAGCTGATCCGCACCCGTAAACCTCCCGTAAAACAAACTGTCCAACCCGTACAATCCGTAAAAGATAACTATGAAGACGATAATGCCCGAAGGTAGTCTCCGAGCTAGCTAAATACATCAATACCCTAGTGCGGCCCCTGATCATGTGATTTTTATAGGGACCGCGGAACCCTACCACAAAAGTTATTCTTTACGGGTCGCACGGGTCGGACAGCTCTTTTTTACGGGAGGTTTACAGACGCAGATCAGTATTACGGGTTTTAATAGGAAGCTTTACGGAATGAAATACAGTCTCTTCTTTTGTGTGTTTTGAGCATTGCGCTGAGCGTTGCCTCCGTCCTTATCTCCAGCTATTCCGTGGCTTCGAGCTTGTACGCTGTCCTACCTGTTTTCCTGATGATCGTGCACTTCGACGGCACATTTATCCTATCCCCCCACACTATGCATCAAGATCTAATGCCTGTGAAGCAGCTGTCCTTTATGACTATGATAGACTAGATATGAGATTTGCTAGAAGTTACAAAATATGTAGAAGAATTAGAACATGTTATGGTATTGTCGAGCTACATATTGCCAATGTTCTTTCTATCGCCATGATATCTTCATCCAATGATTTTAAATCCAAGGCTTCTAAACGCCGCGCACGCTCCTCTTTAAGCTCTTGTAGCTTTGCTACCAAAGATTGAGCATCGATTGGAGCAACCGTAGTAGCCTCCACTGGCAACTCTATGATGTCATTTCGGTTGATGCCGCTTTGCACACTACCATCAACGCCCTCTGCATTGGTAACGTCAGACTCAAGAGGAAGAGAATGATTTTTTATTAAGTGGGGGTTCATTGCAAGCGATGACGTCAGATGTGCCCTCTTCTGATGCTCTAGCAGGTTGTCTTTCCGAGCGAAACCATTAATATGGCGTCTGCATGAAGCAGTGGGGCAGATGAAGAGGGGCTTGCTGTGGACCGAGCGGTGATGCCGTCGAAGACCGGCCTTATCAGAAAAAGTTTTGTTATGACAAGATTTCTCTAGGCACTTGTAAGGCCGCTCGTGCTTGTCCATATGTCTTCTACACAGTATTAGGTCTACCCGCACCGCCAGACATGACAACAAGATGAACATACCGGAAAGCTGACTTTTGGGCGAATGGCTCTCTACTAAGGCAGTCTGGGTGCCCACACTTGAGCGATGTCCCTTCCTGAGGCACGAGTGGAGAAAAGGCCTTAACCAGTCGGGTTTTAGGTGGAGAATCAAAGTAATTGTCCCCCTCCTCTGGCCTGCAAATAGTTAGCAAAATATACCTTCTAGATCTTGGTATATGTTTCAAAGCCTTAAAAATTAGGACGCAAAGTCAGGGAGCAACAGGCCTCGAGGAAGAGCAGGACATTTCTAACAAAATCGAATTTCCAATATCGCCAGAATTCAAGGCAGTGGGATCTTGGACTCCTGATGGCCAGCCTGAGTCCCCTAGAATGATTAGTACGTTTTGCTTGAAGTCGTACATGGCTTACCTAGGCCGTTCCCTGCAGTCATCCAAGAGAAGTCCGTCAATTGCTGAAGATCCGCGGTGAAGTCTAGCGAAAGAGTAAGCGCTGCAAAGAAGCATTACAACATACAAAAATAGCTAGGGTTGGCGATCAGAATGAACTTACCTTGAGGTAATTCGCTAGCTAGCCATGAAAGTTGACTAAGAAATTAGAAGTTAGCCATTCAAGACTTGAATACATTTATGATTTTTAAACCCGAATAGATCTCTCAGCCAACGAAACTGATGTTCTACAGTGCATTGAAAAAAGGGAAGAAGACAAGGGAAACAACGTGACTGGTTCACTTTTCTGTTCTAATTACCGTGGCTGTTTCACGGAAACGTACCGAACATGGCAAGAGTTCTGATTGAATAGCGTGGATCGATACGGACGATTCTTGCCGGACGAATTTTTGCTGTGTGAATCTTGTAGAAGTAGTCGTGTAGGGCGGGGTATTTCCAATGGCAGAGGTGGGCAACGGACTGGTTCCGAAAGACGATCCGCGAATTAATTGGGAAGAATACTTGGAACATACTCATTGTGAACAGGGCCGGAACCGCTTTCTGAGGCTTGCACACTCTGTCTTGAGTCTTTCGTTAGAGAGTAACAACGTTATGTAGGAATGCATCATAGATTCAGAGACTTATACCACAGACCCTTTAGACATCATGGGTCGACTCCAAAATTAACCGGAGACAGGTAGGTGGGAAACAAATTTCAACGAGAAATGAAAATTGAGAAAATATTTGACGAATTTCGAGAAGCAGACGTTTCAGATTTATGAACAGCTGGAAAATAGTAACGTTGCTGCCCAAGGCGTAGTACAGGGCAACGGTTTGCCTTGCGGCCCGGGGCTCAATTTTCTGCCGCACGAAGCGGCCTGGCCGCGACAAATTGGGCCAGGCAAATACTTAGCAGCATCGCAATGGAGCCGACGAGCTTCGACTCCAATTAAATTAATGAAGCTTAAGAAGTAATGACCAGTGTCGGTGCTTCAAGATGCATCAAGGCGACTATTCTATGTATCCCTCTAATCTTGTGAGATTCTGAGCGTGGATTCTAGCGAGTCAGGGCTCCGATCAGGTCAGTGGGGTTAGGTCGCTTTTCGCGAAAGGCCTTGTTTTTACGGAGAACGCGGTCCAAAGTCATGAGACTACTGTACAGGGTATTTGGCCCCTGTAGCTACCTATACGGCTCCTATAAAGCCCTACACTACACGGCAGCGGCAAAAAGTACCCGGGCATTTTCAGAACACTAAATTCGCTAAATAAGCAGACTGCAGATTATTAATATTAATCTTGCACCGTTTGAGCTTAAGGCTATGCGGGTCTCATTCTTACAGATGCACGGGTAGTTGGTCTTTTGAACCTAATGTACTAATTCAGTTAAAAATTCCAATATAGCAGTTACTAAAAGGTCTAAATACTAGCACATATCCTTTTAATATAGTAAACGAGCAAATGGATTAGAAAAGTCCTATATGAAATAAGCTTTGTATAGCGCTTCATCAACGCCGTCATCCATCCCTGCTTACCACAGCTCTTTTGTACCATAGCAGCATCACTTGGGATTCTCAGCATTCGTCAGCGTCTCAAAGCCAATGAAGAGCGAAACCATCTCGCCAATCTCAGCAGGGCGCTGCTGCAATACCAGCTTGAGCGTGTTCGGCATTGGCTGACCCATCCGGAATGCCAGTGCATTGTATGGTAGCTCAACAACTGCATCCGGATGTCAGCCGAATTCTGCTGAATATATTGGTCAGAAAATTATCAGGGATCTTACCAGGATCCATCGACCTCCCAATAGTCCCATTGCACAGCCACATCGGGATCTGTGTCCCCGTCTGGAACGGACAATGCAGTTCCAGCGCAGCCCTAATCCGGGTCCCCAAGGCCGTGGTCCACAGGTAATTCCCCTGAATCCTCGCCGTCTCTGCAGCGTGGCCTATGCTCGAAATCCCGTAGCTCGTGTGCGCAAAGTCGCGGCACGTCTCCTGCGCGATGCCGCTGGTGTTGTAGATCGTTTTCCAATTCCAGTACTTAACAATGCTGGCCGGGTCGGCCTTGATGCCCCGGGCAGGGATGGGGAGGGGTCCATCAGACGTTAGGTAGATGTAAGCGGGGACGCGGGCGGCAAATATGGACATCGCTTCCTCGTAGATCGCCGTGTCTTCGAGGAAGACGGCGGCGCCAATGGCAGCTTCCATCATTACTAGCTCCCAATTGCCGTTCTGGGTTGAGCCGTTGATGATAATGGGTATGTAGACATTCCTCAACATGTTCTCGAAACTCCTTATATCTGCGTCTGCCCAGTTGGCATTAGAGTATCTCATGATCTCACCCGCGCGCGCCCAATTCGCCGCAGACCAACCTGCCTGAAGAGGAGCATTTGAATTCGTATGAGCCTGAAGCATACCTGACCAGGCATTCATGTAGTAAATGGCCTTGTCAGCATAAGTTTTGCTCTTCGTGATCCACCACGCCAAAGCATTCACATATGCCGCCATTGAGTCGTCCCGCTCAACGTAACACCCGATATTTGGGGTTGAAGTCGGTCCACACTCGACTGTTGCGTAGGGACTAGCTGTTCTAGTAAGAGACGAAAGATTATATGCTAGCATTGAACTGAATGCCTCGGACCATGGCTGCTGGCTGTCCTTGACTTTATTGGCAACATAGTCGAGCTGCGGCTTTGAGACGAAGACACCTGGGTGTTGCCATACTGTGGGAGCAGCAGTAGGCATCGTCGTGCCCGTGAGGCCGGTTGCGCTGATAGCGGGAGGCAAACAAGCACATGCACTTGTGAATCGGGGGTGGTCTATGCATGGTGCTGCGAAGGATGGCAATGGCTGGGTGGAAGAGAGGGCTACGCAGTAGTCTTGAGCGGGTACTCCATTTCTGATCAACGCCCTCAAGCAGTTGTCATGAGCGCAGCCGCGCTCCTCGACGGTAGGCGCTCCTTGTGCGGTGGTCGCATAGGAGAAGCTGAGTGCCATTGCTATTGTGGCATAGCGAACGAGTGACAATGTCGGTGTCATAACAAAGAACACAGGACAGCACAGCTTGGCCCCGGCGATGACAGCGAAAATCGAACTTCTCACGCTCGGGATTGAATAAAGGTGGAGTACAACGACATGAACTGCAGAGGGGAATGACTTTATCTAATTTGTGACTGTGGGAGAGTCAGTCTCTATGCCGTCGACTCTTTAAAATGATGTACCATGCAAAGATTTGATTCCACCAATGCCAAAGGCTCAGCATGTCAACAACAGCAAAGGATATCGAGGCGTGCTGCTGCATGATCCAGAAATACCAAGACGGACCATTAAGACTCCAACCACAGATGATGACCTAGGTCGCATATTTTCCATATAATCCCTCTTATTTTACAAATTTTATGCTAAGATGACGTTGTCCAGCTTTAAGAAGTAACCCCGGACTTTCTAGGCCCCATTCTCTCCACAAATCCCTAAATATGGGATTAGCTGCCAGTAGAAGCCAAACGCTGGTTGGTGGAATTTCAAATAAAGTTTTTCCCAGACCCCGCTAAACTCGATGCTTGGCGAATATTTGGCGTATGAATACCCTGTCTCTGATTTCCACCCCCTTGCATAACCAGATTGTGGTGCTACTGTATCAATACCGTGCTACGGTAAAGCGGGGAAAGACGCCAGGCATGAAATGCCTGGTTCACTTCTGTCCTGACACCAATCCAAGTTCTCCATTACCACAGGGTAATGGTAGCGCCTCGTTGGTCCCCAAGCCTGCGCGCTCCACATCGAGCAGCTATAGGTAGACACCAGGGTGTCAAAATCTGAGGTCCGTGCACGTTTCCTTAGTAATCCCCCCACCTTCGAAAAGTCGCGACGCGTCTGATAAAGCACACGCAAACAATCCGCGAGCATTTGACGCGTCCGCAAATATGTAAGCAAAAATCCCACACAATGTTGATGAAACCTTACAAATACAAGCACAATCAGGTAACACTACAACCACAACTGCAATCACCATGTCTCCTACAAAGAAGCGCAAGAGAACCTCCCTCCCAAGCCTTGA
>Ga0335072_10002664_pt1 | contig 27497 bp, 22 predicted proteins | sample Lox_Sample_21_FD_206725 | JGI IMG/M metagenome (GOLD analysis project Ga0335072, IMG submission 206725) | Soil microbial communities from Loxahatchee National Wildlife Refuge, Florida, United States - Lox_Sample_2.1 | ecosystem: Environmental > Terrestrial > Soil > Wetlands | place: USA... | reverse complement strand
TCGGCGGACGGGACGAACGGTGGAGCCTGAGTGTCGGCCCTGCTGGCGGATACGCTGAACGGCCCGCCGGGCCATGCGCCCCAGTCGCCGGGGGCCGGTGCCCCGTGGCTGGCTGGCAGCTTCAACCGGGCTAGCCTCGCACTGAGCTCGCCGTGCGCAGCGACCGTACCGGGTGAGGCTGCACCGACGCCGGGGAGCAGCCGGGTCCACATGGCGTCGAGCATGGCCTGCATGTCGAGCGTGTACGCAGTGGTGACGATCACCGCGTCCTGTTCGGGCAAGATCACGCAGAACTGCCCGAACGCTCCGTCGCCGCGGTACCCGTGCCGGGACATCCAGAACTGGAAGCCGTAGCCTTGCTGCCAGTCGGGGCTAGTGTTCTCCGAGTTGCTGACCTGCACCGATGTCGCCTCGGCCACCCATCCTTTCGAGATGAGCTGGCTCCCTTCCCACCAGCCCTGCTGCAGGTACAGGAGCCCGAGCTTGGCGATGTCCTCAGTGCGGGCGTACATGCCGCTGAAGCCCTGCTCGCGCCCGGGAGGAAAGGTCTGCCAGCCGATGTGCCCGATGCCGAGGGGATCGAACAGCCGGGGCCGCAGGTATTGGGTCAGGGACATCTGCGCATTGCGCTGGACGATGCTGGCCAGCGTGTATGTGCAGGGCTGGTTGTAGGCGAAAACCGTACCGGGATCGCGGGCCGGCGGGGTCAGCAGAAACCCTCGGACCGGTTCTTCCCGGTCACGCTCGAGCGCCTCGGGCAGCGTCTCGCGGGTATGACCTGAGGCCATCGAGGCAACGTGCCGGACCTTCATCGATCGGCTGCGTGGATCGGTGATGTCCGCGGCGAATTCCCGGAAGTGCGAGACAACCGTGTCATCAAGGTCGAGCAAACCCTCAGCCTGCGCGTATGCCGCCGCGGTGGCAGTGAAGCTCTTACTGAGCGAGTAGAGGAGATGCGGTCGGCTGGCGCTGTAGGGCGCCCACCACCCTTCAGCCACCACGTGTCCGTGCCGCACCACCATCAGGCTGTGCATCTCAATATCGGGGCGCCCTTCGAGAGCGTCGAGAAAGCCGAGGATCGCCTCCGGATCGACACCTTGATCGGCCGGCGTGCTGCGCGGCAGGGAACTTGGCATGACTCGACCTTAAGACAGGGCGAGGTCCTTGCATGGCGTAGCGCGGCCGACGTGCCGACACCGCCGAAATTGCCGCGAACCCGCTTCCGCCGCGGGAGCGGTCCCTAGCAGGTGGCCGGCTGGCCCATCGACGCCTCCGCCAAGGTCCGGGCGCGTCGGCCGAGTTAGAACCGGCACCGTTGGGGGGAAGTTCACACTTTGTTGATGTCACGACAGTTGGCCGGGACTTCCGTCTCCCAGGGCAGACGCCGTTAATTCATGCGCATCCGGTTCGAGAGGGGAAGGAACGAATGTCGAACCTAGCTTCGTTCATCGAACGGAACAAGCAGTTCGCCTCGACCGGAGCCTGGCGGAATAAGCCACGGCTGCCATTCTTGCCGCACAAGGGCCTGTACATCATCACCTGTATCGACCCGCGGGTTGATCCCTTCGAATTCCTCGGGCTGGAGTTCGGGGACGCAATCGTGGGTCGCACCGTTGGCGGCCGGATGACGCCGCTGGTGATCCAGGACCTCGCCTACATCGGCTACCTCGTCGAGACCAAAGCACCCGAAGGCCCCTATTTCGAGGCGGCGATCATCCATCACACCGACTGTGGTAGCGGGCTACTTGCCGACGAGCAGCTCCGGCATGGGTTCGCCGAGCGATCCGGCTACGACGAGGATTTCCTTGCCGCCCTGCCGGTCCTGAATCCTGCCGAGACCGTCCGGGCGGACGTCGAGCGGCTGCTCGCTGCCCCGCAAATACCGTCCAGGATCACGGTTTCCGGTCACGTGTACGACGTGAACACAGGCCTGGTTACCACCGTCGCGGAGCCGGTCCACCCCAAGCGCTAAGCGCCTGAGCTCCTGTTCATGCTTCGGAGCTCAATCTGGCCGAGCAGACACCTGCGCAGTCAGCTCCGAGACCCGCGCCGTCAGCTCGCGGATCAGCGCGTCACGCGGATCCTCCGGCGGCAGCGACTCGGTCACAGCCCACAATCATCAAGGAAGGTACCCGGCCGGCACGGCAACACGACGCGCGCAGCCGAACCGTGACCGAAAATCACGCGCTGCAACAACAGGGACGCCTTTTACCCTTAATCCTCAGGCGGCGTGCCCGGTGCCTCGTGCCGGGTGGAAACCAGAACCAGACGCTAATGGCCCAAGCTGTACGATAAGTAAATGAATCGTTAAAACGGCCGGCGAATGGAGCCTGGCAAAGTTTCTGGCCGCTCCGGGTCGCGGCGCGGCGCATTGCTGAGCACCTGGCAGGCGTTCAGTCGTAGGAATTCAGGTCAGTTACCCCGCAGCCCGTCCTCCGGGTCCCTGGACCTCGCCCTGCCCGCCCGCGATCACTCAACGTAACCCACCTGAATGTTTACCATGGGCGCTCTCTTCGGATGCTTCGGCCTCAACCTGCTGTAGCACCCGCCGGAACCTTGCCAGATCCGGATCGGACCGCAATTCTGCAATAGCAGCCCAGGGCCAATCCCTAATTTGAGGCAATGAGAATAGGAACAACGTATCCGCGGAACTTCCATGTCTCGTCGTCGTTGAAGCGTTGGTCAACTACCTGCTGATGCAAGCCATCAAGTGTTGCAGCATAACCCGCGAACGAGGTCATCTGCGCACGCATTGACATCAAATTGCGCGGGATCCCAGTCTGGATGCTCAGCAGTAAAAATGTCTCGCCAGCCAGCCCGCCCCATTACGGCAAACTCAGTCCACCTCGCCTCAGGAGGGAATTCACGCCTAAACGGAGCGAACGTCGCAGCCCACGAGATGATCGCCTCGGAGCCGGCACCAGGCGGCACATCCAAAACTTCTCGCTGGCCTGCGCTCGATAGCCGTCTGCCAACGGCTATCAGGCTGATCCGGGCGCGTGCTGGATTCATAAGCCGACTCGTTAGCCCTTATTAAACAACTCCCACTTTCCAGAATTAACCTGTCATAGAACAAACTGCCGAACTTCAGCCTACGGCGAAGAGCGGCGATAGGCGCACCCGCTAGAGCGGTATGCGCATTGGATCGCCGCGGGACATAAAGAATTGACTCGTCCACCTGGCAACCTTATGCCGGGCGCAACGTGCTCGGCCTGCCTCGGCTCAGGTCAACTCAGCTGCCGCGCCGCCGGCTCGACGCCGGTCGCATTGTCAGGCCAGCCACTTTGTGCGACAGCCCCCGTGCGACCAGCTTGAGCTGGTCCCCCGCTCTGGGCTGGTTGTAGATGACGAAGTCGTCGAAGCGGTGGGAGCCGTGCTTCTCAGCTACCGAGCGGGCTGCCGAGCGAACTTCGTTGAGCTGGGCGACTGTCATCTCCAGGGCCGGCTCGTCTGGCTGGTACGTCGCCCCGAGCGGGTAATCGCGGCCAGGCTGTCTGGTCATCTCGATGTGGCAACCCAGCACGTGGGTGACGGCCCGAGTGTCGGCGAGGGCGACCATGCGGTCGAGGCTGGCAAGGAACTGAGGGAAGTCATAGGCGTACAGACGGCCGGGGTACACAGTGTCACCGGTGAGCAGGAAACCGGTCCACCGGTCGTAGATGGTGATGGCAGCCCGATGATGACCCGGGCTGCCAGTCACGTCCAGAACCCGCCCGCCGAGGTCGAACGTCGCGACCTGCTCCGGCCAGTTCGTGAAGCCGAAGTAGCGCTGCACATCGTCAAGCTCCCGGTTGACAACAGTAGTAGCCGGCCGGTCTGCGAACTGCGTGTCAGCCGCGACGTGGTCATTGTGGCCGTGGGTGTGCGCGACGACGAGCTGATAACTGTTGCGCGGATGCTGGGCCAGCCACTCAACGATGAGCTGGTCGACAGTCGCGCGGAGCGGGAACTTCGCAGGATCCGCCGTCGCGCCGGTATCCAGCAGCAGCGCGCGGTCGTTGCCGAACAGGAGGTAGAGGAACGGGGCCTCATAGTTGACCGACTTGCTCTGCCGCAAGATGACCGTGTGCTGGTCGTAGCGATGAACCTGGATCGGCGGGTCGCTGTTGCGCCGCCTGGCGGGTGCGCCGTGGATCCACCGGACATCCATCAGGCCCGCGGCGGGGGCTCCAGTCACGAAATCGATAGGACTGCCAGTCATCGGAGCTTCCTCGCTTGTCTGCGGCGCTGAGCATCCGGCTTACGCGCCTGGCTCGGCGGGCGGACAGGTGCTCTGCGGGCTTGGCCCAGGTAGCCGACACTAACGCCTCATGGACCCGAGGTGCGTTGAGCGACGGCTTATTGAGGCCACCGCTTCCGCCCGCTGCCGCACCTGTCCGCCCGCCGGCTTGGGCGACATGCGGCAGCGGGGGTCGCGTAGCCGACACAAAGCGGTGACTAGCGCGTCTCGGGCCGGACTAGGCCGGGCGACAGCAGACGGCGGCCAGCCCGCAGAGCAGGGCGCCCAAGCCTGCGGGCCGCTCAGTCGCCGCTAGCCGAGTTGGCTGAGCCGTGCAGCGAGCGGCTCCAGCGCGGCGGCCGTGTGCGGCGGGCGCATGGTCACGATACCCAGTTCCGCGCCCGCCTCGCCGAGCGCCGCCGCGGTATCGGCTGTCTGTGCGGGATCGCCCGTGTACTGCACATGGGTGGACAGCAGGATCTCGGCTGGGTCCCGGCCGATGTCCGCGCAGTGCTGGTACAGCACGTCCCTGGCGTGACGGAACTGCTCGGGAGTGCCGCCGACGAAGTTCCAGTGCTGGGCGAACCGAGCCGTGGTACGCAGCGTGCGCTTCTCCCCGCTGCCACCGATACAGATCGGCAAGTGCGGCTGCACTGGCTTCGGATTGCACCGCGCGTCAGTGAGCTGGTAGTAGCGACCCGTGAACGTGGTGGTTTCCTGCGGCGACAGCAGGCCGGTCAGGACCTCGCAGGCTTCCTCGAACCGGTCGCTGCGCTCCTTCGGAGAACCGAGCTCAATGCCGTACGCGCCGGACTCCTCGACGTTCCAGCCAGCGCCGATGCCAAGTTCCACCCGGCCACCGGAGATGATGTCGAGCGTGGCCACCATGTTGGCCAGAACGGCCGGATGCCGGTAGTGGATGCCGGTGACCAGTGTTCCGAGGCGCAGCCGGGTGGTGGCCTGGGCCAGCGCGGTCAGGGTGGTCCAGCCCTCGAGGCAGGGTCCCGATGAGTCACCAAAGATCGGGTAGAAGTGGTCGAACGTCCAGCCGGACTCGAATAGCTCGATGTCGTCTGCGGCGCGCCACATTTCGAGCATGGCCTGCCAGGTCGTGTGCTGCGGGGCGGTTTTGATAGCGAAGCGCATAACGGAGAATTTAGTAGGCAGCGTATCCGGGAACTAACTGAGGGAGTGCAGATGGCGGAGACGGTAGCGATCGTCGGTGGCCGGGTGGTGCCGATCAGCGGAGAACCGCTCGACAGCGGAACCATCCTGGTGTCCGGCGGGAAGATCACTGCCGTTGGTACTGACCTGGACATTCCTGCAGGCGCGACGGTGATCGACGCGGCAGGAGGCTGGGTGCTACCGGGCTTCATCGAGGCACACGGGCATGTCGGAGTGCACGAGGAGGCGGAGGGCTGGGCCGGATCGGACAGCAACGAGCTGACCGAGCCGGTGACCGCGCAGGTGCGTGCACTGGACGCGATCAACCCGGCTGATCTTGGCTTCCGTGACGCTGTGTCCGGCGGCGTGCTGGCGGTCAACGTCAACCCCGGCTCTGGTAACCCGATCGGCGGCCAGACCGCAGCGCTGAAATGCTGGGGCCGCACCGTCGACGAGATGCTGCTCAGGGCCCCGGCCGGGATGAAGTCGGCGCTCGGCGAGAACCCGAAGCGCGTCTACGGCGAGCGCAAGCAATCGCCGTCCACCCGCCTCGGCACTGCCGCGGTTATCCGCGGCGCCCTTGTCGACGCGGCCAACTACCTTGCCAAGCTCGACGCCGAGCAGCGCAAGCAGGAGGACGAGCGCAAGTACATCGACCGGGACCTGAAACTCGAGGCGCTCGGCCGCGTCCTGCGCAAGGAAATCCCGTGGCGCCAGCACTGCCACCGCGCCGACGACATTGCCACGGCACTGCGGCTAGCCGAGGAGTTCGGCTACAACCTGGTGATCGACCACGGCACCGAGGCGCACTTGCTTGCCGACATCCTGGCCGCGAAGGACATCCCGGTCATCATCGGGCCGCTGTTCACGAGCAGGTCCAAGGTCGAGTTGCGGAACCGCTCCCTTGACAACCCGGGCAAGCTCGCGTCAGCGGGCGTGACCATCGCGATCACTACCGACCATCCAGTCGTGCCCATCAACTTCCTGGCCCATCAGGCCGCGCTGTCGGTCAAGCACGGGCTCGACCGCGACAACGCACTCCGCGCGCTGACGATCAACCCGGCGCGGATCATCGGTGTCGACGACAGGCTCGGGTCCATCGAGCCAGGCAAGGACGCTGACCTGGTTATCTGGTCCGGTGACCCGCTGGACGTACTCAGCCGGGTCACTCGCGCCCTGATGGACGGCGAGGAGATCTACCGCTTCGAGGACGGCGAGGCGACCTTCGCGGAGCGCTGACCGACGCCTGGACCGTGATCACGAAGACTTTTGGGCCTGACAGACACAAAAGTCTTCGTGATCACGGTCGGCGCGCCTTCAGGCTGGCGGGGGGACGACCACCGTGCCGGTCGCGGACACCGCGACGATCGGCTCGGCCAGCACGCCAGCGGCAGACGGGCTCCGGTCAGGCTCGGCACGGCACACCACGAGCGCCTCAAACGAGATTTCCCGGCTGCGCGTGCCGACCCTCGTCACGGTCGCCGACACCTCGAGCACGTCGCCGGCGATCACCGGTGCCCGGAACTGCACGTCCGAGTACGACGCGAACAATCCCTCGTCGCCGTCGGTCCGGATGCACGCCTCGGTCGCCACGTCGCCGAACAGGCCGAGGACATAGGCGCCGTCCACCAGGTTGCCGCCGTAGTGCGCGTGACTGTACGGCACGTAGCGCCGGTGCGTCACGGTGAGCCCGAGCCGCAGGTCGCCGCTCACGCGCTGGCACCAACTTTCTGGTCCGCTTCCGCGGCGGCACCTCCGGGGTCCGGCGCAAGCGCGTACGCAAGATAGCTCGCCACCTCACCCGGCGTCGTGCCCTTACCGAAGATCTTGTCGACGCCTAGCTCAGCCGCTATCGACGGGTCGAACCGCGGCCCGCCGACCACCAGCAGCGGCCGCTGACGCCCCGAATCCGGATCAGCCTCGCGGAACGCCGCCGACATCTCCTTGGCGTTACTGATATGCGCGTCCCGCTGCGTGACTACCTGGCTGACCAGTACCGCGTCCGCGCCCTCCGCTGCCGACCTGGCGACCAGGTCGGGCACCGCGACCTGGGAGCCGAGGTTGACCACCCGGATCTCCCGGTAGTACTCCAGGCCCTTCTCGCCAGAGTGACCCTTCACGTTCAGAATTGCGTCGATGCCCACCGTGTGCGCGTCAGTGCCGATGCACGCGCCGACAACCACGAGCTTGCGACCCAGGCCAGTGCGGATGCGCAGGTTCACCTCCGCGGAGCTGAGCAGCGGGAACTCGCGCTCGGTCACGGTTACCTGCGACAGGTCGACCAGGTGCGACACCCGGCCGTACACGATGAAGAACGTGTAGTCAGGGCCCATGCCCTTGCCGTGCACCACCATCGCGGGCTCGAGGCCCATCTTTCCGGCCAGTTGCATCGCGGCGCCCTCGGCCCGCGCCTTCTCGGCCGGAGTCCCGAACGGGACCGGCAGCGTGAAGGAGACCTGGATCCGTCCGTCGCCAGTCGTGTCGCCGTACGGCCGCACTATGTTGCCGGTCATCTCGCAGCTCCCGCTTCTACCGGGGAGGTCCGCGGGTCGAGTCCGCCCGCTGGTGCGCGTTCCCCGTCTTCAAGGAATTCCGACGCCGGGTTGAAGTAGCCATCGGCCCGGCTGATCACGCCCTCCAGGCCGCGGCCGCCGTCAGCCGGGCGCTTGGTGATGCCGAACGTCCCGTCCGCGATCGCGGTCAGCAGCCCCTCGTCGCTGATGCGCCGCAGCAGCGCGACCGACTCGCCGAGCACCAGCTTGGCGCGTTGCTCGATGAGCCCGCCGGGCGCCGGCACGAAGCTCTCGCCGAGTCGTCCGGCCGCGTCCCGGACGTAGCGCACGTTCTCCAGGGCAAGATCACGATCGGAGAGGAACGGGGTGTGGATACCCTCGGTCATCATTCCGATGAGCAGAATTGACTGGTCGGTCATCATGCCGCAGAGGTTGAAGAATGCATCCAGCAGGTACCCGGCAAATACGTTGCCGGTCATGTGCTTGGTCGGCGGCATGTACTTCAGCGGCGCGTCCGGGAAGAGCTCGCGGACCAGCTGCGCGTGGGCGAGCTCGAGCAGGAACGAGTCCGGCACGTCGGGGCTGATCTCGAAGGCATGACCGAGGCCGAGCTGACCATCGGCGAGCCCTGCCTCCTTGCCAAAGAACTCATTCATCAGCTGGCTGACCACTACCGTGTGCGCGGCATCGACCGCGTCAGCCGTGGTCAGGTAGTTGTCCTCGCCGGTGTTGATGATGATGCCGGCGCGCGCGTGGATCTGCCGGGAGAACCGCTGGTCGATGAAGGTCCGCCGGGGGTTGATGTCGCGGAAGATGATGCCGTACATGCAGTCGTTCAGCATCATGTCCAGCCGTTCCAGGCCGGCTAGCGACGCGATCTCCGGCATGCACAGGCCGGAGGCGTAGTTCGTCAGCCGGACGTAACGGCCGAGCTCGCGGCTGGTCTCGTCCAGCGCCGCGCGCATCAGCCGGAAATTCTCCTGGGTGGCGTAGGTGCCGGCGAAGCCTTCGCGGGTTGCCCCCTCGGGCACGTAGTCCAGCAGCGACTGGCCGGTCGAGCGGATCACCGCGATGACATCGGCACCCTCGCGCGCCGCGGCCTGAGCTTGCGGGATGTCCTCGTAGATGTCGCCCGTCGCGACGATCAGGTAAATCCACGGCATGCGCGGCTGCGAGGTCTCCTCGATCATGCGCTGCCGCTGCACGCGGTTGGCATCGATCCTGGCAAACCCGGTGGCGAGGGCAGCTGAGGCAGCGGCGCGCGCGGCTGCGGCGTCGGCGCCGGCCGGGATGCGGAACGCCACCTTGCCGTGCGCGGCCGCTGCCGCGAGGGCAGCGAGGCTGTCGTAGCCGCCAGTGAGTAGCGCGTCCCAGGCCGGCAGCGCGACGCCGTACTCAAGCCCGGTGGTCTCGCGGATGGCGTCGACCAGCCTGTTCACCCAGGGCATGCCGTCAGCGTCAGCGCCCTGGAGCCCGGCGAGGCGCAGCACCGCCCGCTCGACCGACACGGTGGTATGGGTCTTCGCCATCGCCACGATTGGCTGGCCGGCCTTCGCGGCCAGGGCGCGGGCCTCGCGGACCAGCGCGGGGTCGAGGTTGAGCCGAGTTGTCATTGGCCGTCACTCCCCGTGGTTATGAGCACCGTGGTTATGAGCACCGTGGTTGCGAGCACTGTGGTCGCCGGAACTGTGTTCGTCAATGCGGCGCTGGAACATGCCCCGGACAGCCGGCTGCGCGCGGATCAAGTCAAGTGCCAGTTGCGCGTGTCCTGGGACATACCCGTTGCCCACCAGCATTGTGACGTCAGCGGCAACTCCCTCAGCGCCGAGGGCCGCGGCCGTGAATGAGGTGGCCATCGAGAAGAAGATCACCGTGCCGCGCTGGGCCGTGGCCAGGATCGCGCCGCCTTCGCAGCCCGCTACGTCCACGCAGACGACAGTGACGTCGGCAGGGCCGCCCGCATTCTCGATGGCACGGGATACCGCGACCGGGTTCCGAGCGTCCGCTATGACGATCTCGTCGACCAGGCCAGGCTGGCCGCTCGTGGCGTCCCCGGCGTCGCGCAGGACCTGCGCCTCGGCCTCGTGCGGCACCACGCCGATGATTCGTCCGGCGCCGGCTTGCCGGGCGGCGGCAGCTGACAGCGAGCCGCTCTTGCCAGCGGCGCCGATAATCGCGACGACCGGGCCCCGTGCTTGGCCACTACAGGCTTGGCTGCTGCGGGCCTGGCAGCCGGCAACAACCCGGTGGGTCAGCGCGGGCGCGCCGCAGACGTCCATCACCGAGAGGGCGAGCTCGGCAGGCAAGTCATCGGGCAGCTTCGCGGCGATGGACCGGCCGAACAAGATCGCGTGCCCTTCGCATGGCACCTGCTCTGACTTTCCGTCCCAGCCTGCCAGGCCGTCGGTGATCACCAGCGGGGTGAGGCTGAGCGACACCAGCGTGGCGATCTTGTCGCCGACGGCGAGCCCGAGGGGCGACTCCGGGCCGACCTCGGCCACGGTTCCGGTAAGCATGCCGCCGGAGCCCGTCACCGGGTTCTGCATCTTGCCGCGAGTCCGGATGATGTCCAGGACCGAAGCCCTGATCTTGTCCGGGTTGCCGTCGTGGGCTTCGCGCAGCTGACGGAACGACGCCGCGTCCAGGTTCAGCCGCGTGACCGCGACCCGCACCTCATCTGGCCAGATCGCTGCCTTGGCATTCAGGCGCCAGGCAGCTTGCGGCAAAACGCCTGCTGGCTCCAGCACCCGGTGCAGGCCGAGCGGCGAGCCGGCGGCACTGGCCTGGCCATTGAGGCTGACCCCGGTGCCCGCGCTGGCGTGGCCGGGCTCAGGCCCGTCGCCATCGTGCGGATAGGGCCGCGATCGGGGCATAACTCGGTCCTTCCGGTCGGTCAGTCTCGCATGCCCTTCCAGCTGATGCCAGACTCGCGAGCTATGGGTGGTTTGCGTAGGCGCAAGGGTACTATCAGTATTCGATAGATTTTGTTGCTTCTCACTATACCGACAGAAGCTTCTTTTGTAATCTTACAAAAAACGCACATCATCCTGAGTGTCGAAGTACCCCCGAGGGCAGGTGCAGCCATGATCGAACAGCCGTACGTCTACCGGCATAAGGAGCTGGTGGAGCCGGACTGGCAGCGACTGCCCGGCTGGGCCGACATCTCGCCGGAAGACTGGGCATCGGCCCAGTGGCAGCGAGCTCACTGCGTCAAGAACATCCGCCAGCTCCGGCAGGTCATCGGGAGCGGCCTGGACGAGCGGTTCTACGCCGACCTGGAGCGTGACCAGGCCGAGCGTGCCACCATGTCGATGCTGGTACCGCCGCAGATGGTCAACACGATGGTGCCGCACCTCTCCCCCGCCGACCCGGGTTTCACGGACGCTTTCTACGCCGACCCGGTCCGCCGGTACATGATCCCGGTTTTCACCGACCGGCGCGCGGACTGGCCATCGCATCCGCTGGCCTCACGTGACTCGCTGCACGAGGCCGAGATGTGGGCCGTCGAAGGCCTCACCCACCGCTACCCGACCAAGGTGCTCGCCGAGTTGCTGCCGACCTGCCCCCAGTACTGCGGCCACTGCACGCGCATGGACCTCGTCGGGAACCCGACGCCAGTGGTCGACAAGCACAAGTTCGTGCTCGGCCGCGAGGACAGGCTGACCGCGATGATGGAATACCTGCGCGGCAATCCAGGCGTGCGTGACGTGGTCGTCTCCGGCGGCGATGTTGCCAACATGCCGTGGCCCCGGCTTGAGTCCTTCGTGGCCGGACTGCTGGAGATCGAGAACGTCCGCGATATCCGGCTCGCAACCAAAGCGCTGATGGGCCTGCCCCAGTACTGGCTAACCGACGAGGTCCGGGCCGGAATGGAGCGGCTGGCCACGGTGGCAAGGCAGCGAGACGTCAGCATCGCGATCCACACGCACGTAAACACGGCCCAGTCGGTGACCCCGCTCGTGGCGGCTGCCGCCAAGGCGATGCTCGATACCGGCATCCGCGACGTGCGCAATCAGGGCGTGCTGCTCTGCGGCACCAACGACAAGACCGAGCAGCTACTCGACCTGTGCTTCGCCCTGCTCGATGACGCCAAGATCATGCCGTACTACTTCTACATGTGCGACATGATTCCCGGCAGCGAGCACTGGCGGCTCTCACTGGCACAGGCACAGCAGCTGCAGCACGACATCATGGGCTATCTGCCCGGCTTCGCGACGCCGAGGTTCATCTGTGACGTGCCGTACGTGGGCAAGCGCTGGGTCCACCAGGTCGCCAGGTACGACCGCGAGCTTGGCATCTCGTACTGGACGAAGAACTACCGCACAGCGGTCGAGTCCGGCGACGCGATGGCGCTTGAGCGCGAGTACGAGTACTACGACCCGATTCACCTGTTGCCGGAAGCGGGCCAGGCGTACTGGCGGTCGAGGACCGCGGCGCCGGTCGCGGTCGGCTGAGCTTGATGCGCCATCGTGGTTCGGCCTTCCGGAGCAGTGGCGCGCCTGGCTAAACGTCTGCCAGCGAACCCCCGGTCTCCCCTGACTGACTTTCGGCCTCGGTGCGCTGCGAGAGCGGCTCGGACCTGCGGTAGCGGACGAGCGCCGGGAAGACCTGACAGGTGACGCCGACAGCTAGGACACACATGACACCGCCCGAGACGAGCGAAAACCTTGGCGTGGTCAGACTGGCGACAGCCCCTGCCCTGATCTGGCCTACCGAGGGTCCGACCCCGTAGCTGAGCAGTTCGACCCCGGCCATGCGGCCGCGCAGGCTGTCAGGGATCGTCTGATTCCACAGCGTGTCGCGGAAGATGCCGCTGGTCATGTCCGCGGCTCCGGCCACGGTGAGGAACGCGAGTGCAGCGGCGAGATCTGGTGCCAGGGCGAACCCGGTGATGGCAAGTCCCCAGGACGCCGCCGCCACCGCGATCGCCAGTCCGTGCCTGCGCACTCGACTCATCCAGCCGCCGGTCGCGGTAACAGCGACCGCCCCGGCCGACGGGGCGGCGAACATGAGGCCGACCGCCCAACTCGCGTGCAGCGATGCGGCCATGAACGGGAACAGCGCGTTCGGGTAGGCCAGCGTCATCGCGCCAAGATCGACCAGGTACGAGCCCAGCAGGTCGGTGCGACCGCGGGCGTAACTCAGGCCCTGCAAGACCGCCCGGAAGCCCGGTGCGCGCTGGCTCTCGCTGACGGCGGGCGCGGGGAGAGGTCGCAGCCGAGCGAGGAACCCGAGCGACAGGAGGAAGCTCGCCACATCCAGTGCGTAGACGGCCTGAACGCCTGGGTGTACGGCAAGCAATCCGCCCAATGCCGTGCCGGTGATCACGCTGATGTTCTGCGACCCGGACATCAATGCTGACGCCGCGGTGAGCTGCTCGGGAGCGACAATGCGCGGGATAGACGCGTCCAGCGACGGGCGCTGCAGCGCGGCGATGGACATCATGGCAGCTGCTACACCGTACAAAGGCCACAGCGCGGGGCGCGGTGCAGCCGCGTTCAGGGTGAGCAGCAGCGCGCAACAGCACAGCCCGGCTTCAGCCAAGCGCATCAGCCGACGACGGTCGGCCCGGTCGGCTAGCACGCCGCCGTAGAGGCCAGATATCACTAGGGGAACGACCTCAGCGGCGCCGAGCAGGCCGACCGCGAGCGCGGACTGCGTCAGCTGGCGAGCCTCGACGAGCAAACCAACTTCGGTCGCCGACGTGCCCAGCCACGTGATGGTGCGGCTCGCGTAGATGGCGCGGAAACCTGGCGAAGACCGTAGCGGGGCAAGATCAACCTTGAGCCTCGACGTGCTCATCAGCGCTCCATGGGGTCAAGTGGCGACGCCCTGGCACGGCCATTCAGGCACGGCTAACCTGGCGTGCGCCACTGGCGGGCAGGCACGACACCGAGGTGCACGACGTCGCCAGCAGTGATCGTCGCCGCATGCAGCTCAACCGATTCGGCGACGCCCCGACGGGCGAGCGTCATGCCACCTGCCGGTGGCCAGCCCCGAAGAGCTCGACCCCCCGCCCGCGCCAGCATGAGGGATCGGCCGTCCTCAGTGTCTGGTCGGCGTGGATCCAGGTCATCGCTGGCACGCTGCGGAGACTAGCACGTCCGCTTCTCGACGCAGATGTCCAGTCACGCCGATACGAAGCACCGAGGTCGACGGTCTAGTCGACCGGCAGTACCTCGAACGCTGGGTGCTTAGGCCCGATCGCGCGTATCTGCTCGTCGGTGGAATCCGGCCCGGTGCCCTCGAAGAAGATCCCGACTTCGGCCTTCCACCGCTTCAGGTAGGCGCGCAGCACCGGCACCTTCTCATCGTCAGTGAGCTCACGGCCGCGAAACGGCTCGGCGCCCCTGCCGAGACGCAACTCGCCGGTGCCGACGGCGCGCAAGTTGCGCACCCACTGCGTCTCGCCGCGCGGCGCGACGAGATAACGGCGGCCATCGTAGGTAAGCAGGTTCACCGGCGTGGTACGCCACTGGCCACTCGTCCGGCCCTTCACCGCAAGGATCCGAGAGCCGAGAACGCTGACGCCTTGCCGGGTGAGGAACGCGACCGACTTGTTGAAGACGTTGCGCGTGAACCAGCCGGGTGCGCGGTAGTGGTCGGACACGCTGGCAAGCCTAGCTAAGGGTCATCCCCTTGACCCAGACCAGTGCGATAGGTGCCCCGCACATCGGAGATCTCGGGATGCCAAGATGGCTGGATGGATGCATTTCAGCAGGTTCAGTTGCCGGACGGCCGTCATCTCGACGTACGGGTCAGCGGACCCGCCGACGGGCTACCGCTTGTGTTTCACCACGGGACCCCTGGCGCGGCCACACCGGTACACGCGCTCGAACGGGCCGCGCATGCCAGAGGCCTTCGCCTGGTAACTACCTCACGTCCCGGCTACGGGCATTCGACCCGCCAGCCCGGCCGCAGCGTCGTCGATGTCGTAGCCGACACCGACGCGGTGCTGGCCGCTCTGGGCGCCGACCGCTGCGTGACGATGGGCTGGTCCGGCGGCGGTCCGCACACCCTGGCCTGCGGAGCCCGGCTCGGTGCCGCTGCCGCGGTGCTAGTCGTCGCCGGCGTTGCGCCGTACGAAGCGGCCGGCCTGGACTGGATGGCGGGCATGGGCGAGGAGAACGTCGTGGAGTTTTCCGCTGCCCTTCAAGGTGAAGATCAGTTGAGGGCATACCTGCTTCCACAGGGCGACGTGCTGCGGACTATCCGCGCTGACGACATCGTCGGGTCGATGGAGTCCCTGCTCCCCGACGTTGACCGGGCAGCGCTGACCGGCGAGTTCGGCGAGGACATGGCCGCGAGTTTCCGCGAGGCGGTGCGCGTCGGCGTCGATGGCTGGCTCGATGACGACCTTGCCTTCGCCAAGCCGTGGGGCTTCAGCCTTGCTGAGATCTCAGTACCGACCATGATCTGGCAGGGCAGTGCGGACCTGATGGTGCCGTTCGCGCACGGCCAATGGCTGGCATCGGAGCTCCCGGCAGCATCAGCGCACCTGGCGGACGGCGAGGGTCATTTGTCGGTTGGGCTCGGAAAGCTCGACGATATGCTCGACGAGCTCGTGAAGACGGCCGGCTGACCCTAAGTGAGTCCCCCGGACCGCGGCCGCGTTCATCCGAGGGCCTCAAATCTTCGTGCTCAGTTCGGGCGCGACGATGGCGGGACAGATCCGGCCGGGCGGGCCGCAACGACCGTCACCAGGTTTCTGCTCGTGGTTGCCACCTGCAGGCTGGCGATATCCGCGGGCCGCCAGCCGACGCTGGCGGGAACGCTGACGGGGCCTGCGCGCCAGGAATCCCAGACGCCCGCAACCTCTGTTCCGCCAGCGCGCGAGCGGACGATCAGACGGCATGGCTGGTTGAGTGGCAGGCCCAGCGCTAGTAGCCGGATGCTCGTGCCCCATGATGTTCCGGTCAGCGTGACGGATACGCGTACGTGCGTAGCAGGGTTAGTGCCCGAAGCGTGATGCCCGCAGACGGAGAGTTCGCGTGCGGCTGGCTCGCTCCCTGCGGGGCGAGCCAGAATCCCCCGGCGGCGCCCAGTGCCGCAGCCGCCACCACGCCCGCGACGCTTCGCCACCGCCCGGCCGATGATCGCGCCTTCCCGGCTCGCGTGTCTCCGGTTCGAGTGATCGGTGCCCGTCCGCTCGACTTTACCGGCGCCTGATCGGCTCGCAGCAGGTTCGCCGGGACGCGCGCGAGCAGTCCTGGCAATGGCTGCAGGCGCGCCAGCTCAGACCGGCACGCCTGACATGTGAGGAGGTGAGTCTCGACGAGAACGCGCTCCCCCGCGTCGACCGCGCCGAGCGCGTACACGCCGAGGCGCACGGTAACCGGACAGGTCATGGCCCGGTCACCCCCTGCCCTTCAAGCAACGTGCGCATGACGCGCAAGCCGTAGAAGCACCGGGACCTGACTGTTCCCTCCGGGATGGCCAGCATCGCTGCTATCTCTGCTACCGAGCGCTGGTTGTAGAACAGCTCGACGATGACGCGCCGGTGCTCGGGGCTCAGCGAGTTCAAGGCCGAAGCCACGAGCAGGACGTCGGCCATGCCGTCGACTCCGTCGCCGGCTGCGGGTGCGGTGCTCTCATCAAGCGGGATCTCGCGCGGCCTCGCGCGGCGCCGACGGTGGTAGGTCGAGATGGCGATATTCCGGGCGACCTTATGCAGCCACGATCCCGCGTGCTCGCGAGACAGTTCTCCGGCATGCTGCCAGCCCCGCAGCATCGTTTCCTGGACCACGTCCTCGGCTGCCTGCCGATCGCCGTTGACGATCGGCAGCACGAAGCCGACTACCGGCGCCTGGTAGTCGGTCAGCCAGCCGCCCGCGTTGTCCTCACAGCCCGAAGCGGCCATGCCAACTCTTACGCGGCAGGACCCGCAGCGTTCAGCAGACCGAATTAGGGATCGCTGTCTTTTCACCCCGTACGTGCATCGGGAATCGGACGTAGTGGCTCATAAGGTCCCCGCGAAACGCTGGAATGGGTGAAAAGAACTCCGTGGTGCCTGGTGGCTCCGCTCCCGCGGGTGAGAATGGCGGCGCGGACGCTGCCCGCTAGAGACCATTCACGTATCAGTGAGCGACGTCGGGCGGACCAGCGGCGAGAGCGGTGCCGATCTGAGCGATGTCAGCAGGGCGGACACGGCAGCATCCGCCCACGATCGTGGCTCCCGCCGCCACCCACCGCTGTGGCTGCCAGGCCAGGTCCTGCGGCCGACCCTCCCATGCCCGGCGTCGCGCGTCCCAGCCCTCACCGCTGTTGGGGTAGACGATCACCGGCTTGCCGGTGACCTGCCTGGCAATCGCGATCGCCAGTGGCACGTCCGACGGGGCGCAGCAGTTCACTCCCACGGCCACAACCTCCGGCACGTCCCTGGCGACCGCGAACGCCTCGGCCAGCGGCTGTCCGGCGCGGGTGCGGTCGCCGTCGATGCTGTAGGTCAGCCACGCCGGAATCCCCACCCCGGCGATCGCGGTCACCAACGCCTCGGCTTCGTCCACGTCCGGCACGGTCTCCATTGCCAGCACGTCCGGGCTGGCCTCGGCCAGCGCTTCCAGCCTCGGCTGGTGCCAGGCCAGCAGTTCGGCCGTGCGCAGCCCGTAACGACCCCGGTACTCCGACCCATCGGCGAGGGCAGCGCCGTAGGGACCGACCGACGCAGCTACCCAGCGCCGGACACCATCTGCCATCTCGGCGCGCGCAGCACGCGCTAGCTCGACGCTGCGTCGCATCAGTCTCGCCGCCTCGCTCCGTGACAGGCCGCAGGCCGCGAACCCGTCGAACGACGCCTGATAGCTCGCGCTCGTCGCGATTGCCGCGCCTGCCTGGAAGAAGGCGAGGTGCGCAGCCTTGATCTCCTCCGGTGCGTCCTTCAGCAGCCGAGCGGACCACAGCGAATCAGACAAACCATGTCCGCGTGCCTCAAGCTCAGTCGCCAGGCCGCCATCAGCCACCAGCACATGACCTGGTTCCGCGAAGCTCACCGCGTCACTCTAGGCGCTAGAGAAAACGGCAGTTCCACCTGACGTGCAACCAGCCTCGCCGTATCCGGCTCCGGCACCTACACCTGCGGGGTCCTCTCCGAGATCTGCCGCGCGATGCGGGCGAGCGCCTCCGCTACTGGCGAAGGCGGCAGCTTCTGACCGTCGCGCAAGCGCAGGGAGACGTCGCCCGCGGCTGCTTCGGCTTCGCCGATCACTGCCTGGTACGGCGCGAGGCGATGCGCGCGGATCCGGGCACCAAGGCTGCCGTCAGTAGCTAGCTCCGCGCGCAGCCCCTGATCGATCGCGGCAGCGAGCACGGTGCCCGCAGCTGACATCTGGTCTTCGCCGATCGGCAGCACGACCAGCTGCACGGGCGCCAGCCAGGGCGGGAACGCACCGCCGTGGACGTCGATCAGATGCGCCAGCAACCGCTCCATGCTGCCGATCACACTGCGGTGCACCATGACTGGCCGGTGTCGCGCGGCGTCCGCGCCGATGTACTCAAGACCGAAGCGGCCGGGCTGATAGAAGTCCACCTGCACAGTAGACAGGCTCGCTTCCCGCTCAGAGCTATCAGCAATCTGCACGTCAATCTTGGGCCCGTAGAACGCGGCCTCCCCCTCCTCGGTCTCATACGGCACTGCCGCCGCATCGAGCACCTCCCGCAGCACCGCCGCGGCCCGGGCCCACATCTCGCGCCCGCCGACGTACTTGTCCGAGGTGCCGGCCAGGGATAGCCGGTACCGGGCAGGCTCGATGCCGAGCGCGTCGTAAGCCTGCCTGATCATTGCCAGCGCCGCCGCGGCTTCGGCCGCGACCTGATCGGGAGTGCAGAAGATGTGCGCGTCGTTCAGCTGGATCGACCGCACCCTGGTCAGGCCACCCAGCACGCCCGACAGCTCGGACCGGTACATCCCGCCGAGCTCGGCAAGGCGCAGCGGCAGCTCGCGGTAGCTGTGCGCTCTCGACCGGTAGATGACCGCATGGTGCGGGCACAGGCTCGGCCGCAGCACGACCTGCTCGCCGCCAATGTCCATCGGGGGGTACATGCCGTCGCGGTAGTGATCCCAGTGGCCGGAGATCTGGTAAAGCTCCCGCTTGGCGAGCGCCGGCGAGTAGACGTGCTGATAACCGGCTTTGCGTTCCAGCTCGTACACGTACTCTTCCAGCGCGTGCCTGACGGTCGCTCCGGCCGGCCGCAGGTACGGCAGGCCGGCGCCAATCAGCGGGTCGGAGTCGAATAGCTCAAGCTCGCGGCCGAGCTTGCGGTGGTCATGCAGGTGCCGGTCACGGACTCGCTGATCAGGCAGCGGATGAGCTGGCACGGACTCGGCGGGCACGGAATGGATGGGCACAGCGGTCTCCTCGCAGATTGCGACAGCCGGAGCGAAGTGACCACGGGAATGCCGAAGCCCCGGGGCACTCGCCCCGGGGCTTCGGTTGAGAACAGGACTCAGCGCGCCGGGACGTACTCCGGCGTCGTCGTCAGTCCAGCGCGCTTCATGGCAACCAGGCTAGCAAACGGCGACCGGCCGCCCGCAAGTCAGTTCCGGCCGGCCGGCCGGGACGCCAGACTTCTCGTTCCCGGCCTGGTACCGCTAGATAACGTCGTCGGGCAGCGCGCTCCCGAGCGTCGGGCGCTGCTTGAAGTACGGGCTGCCGAGCAGCCAGTAGATCACCAGCGGGATGAGGCCGATCGCCAGGCCGCCAAGTCCGACCCAGATGACCACTGCGTCGCTGGTGTTCGTCGCGACGAACTCGCCCAGGACCCAGAACATGAAGACAGCGCCTACGAACGGCCACAAGCCGATCAGCACGAAGTTCTTGACTGAGCGGAACAGCACCTTCCTGAAGGCGATCACGACCGTAAGTCCGGCGAGCCCGTAGTAGACCGCGATCTGGATCCCGATGGCAGAGATCGCGTCGGTCAGGATCGTGCTCAGCGAGCCGACGTAGTTCGAGCCGATGAACAGGCCAAGCGACACGATGGCCACAGCGATGGTGGCCAGCCACGGCGTCTGCCGGACGGGCAGGATCTTGCCGAAGAACGCCGGCAGCGTCCGCTCCCTCGACATGGCGAACAGCGTCCGCGTCACCTGGATCAGTGTCGTCTCCAGGGTGGCGATCGTCGACAGCATCACGGCGATGACAAGCAGCTTCCCGCCGACCCCTGGCCAGACTTCCTGGCCGAGGACGGCGAGCACGTCGCCTGCGTTGGCCTGGATCGTCTTGGCCGGCATGGCGAGATTCGTCGCGATCGTGAAGATCTCGTAGAGCGCGAACACGATCACGACGCCGATGATCCCGCCGAGGCCGGCCGTGCGCTTGCTGTCCTTCATCTCCTCGTTGAGGTTCGAGGAGACATCCCAGCCCCAGTAGTAGAACGCCGCGACCAGGCCGCCGGCCGCGACTCCAGCCAGACCGTTGAAGTGGCTGAAGCCGAACCAGGACCAGGAGAAACTCGCCACGCTGTGCGACGCCGAGTGCACGATCGCCAGGATCGCGAACAGCACCAGGATCGCCACCTCGACGCCGGACATGATCCACTGCGCTCGCGCGGTCACCCGCACGCCCATGATCACCAGGCCGACCATAACCAGGAACCAGACCGAGCCGATCGCGGTGACCAGTGCGGTGTTGTTTGCCTGCGCCTGGTCGAACAAGCCGATGGTTACCGACCCGGCTGGCAGCGATCCGGCCACCATGAAGATCGTCGCCGAGACCACCAGGGCCCAGCCCGCGACGAAGCCGAGCGAGGGGTGCAGCACGCGGCCGACCCAGGCATAGCTGGCCCCGCGTTGGCCTCGATCCGGTTGAGATAACTAGAGGCCCAGGCGATGCCGAGCATCGGAACCCCGCAGTACAGCAGCGCAGCTGGCCCCGCGAAGGCAACCGCCCCCAGCAATGCCGCCGTGCTGCCTGCGATGGTGTAGGCCGGAGCGCTGCCGGCTACTGCCATCACGATGGAGTCGAACAAGCCCAGGACGTTAGCCCGCAGGCCCGTCTCAGCCGTCGACGGCGAGGCGGGCTGGGTGCTCGTGGCCATAGCTGCTCCCAGTTGGCGCAGGCGTGACAAGTGGCATCGCACTCTGTCTGCTCACGCCGTGCATACGCAACTGATTCGGCGCGAAACCACAGTGGGGAGTTCCGATCCGATCGAAGAAATCGTTAACGAGTATCGATTTAGTAGCCGGGAACGCCCGCGCCCGGCCAGCAGCCTCCGGCTGGCTAACGCTCCTGGGTACTGCCAGGTGCCACGGCGCTATCGCGGTCAGTACTGGCCTGAGTGCCTGCGGCGGCAGGATCAGGGACGGTCTGTCCGCCCTCCTCCCCCGCGACGCCAGCCTCGACTCCGGCTCTGGTGGCCGCTGCCCCGGCGCCACCCGGCGGTCCGGCGGCTTCATCCGCCCAGCCGGTCCGGCCCTCCGCAGATCGCCGCTGCGCCCAAATGAACCAGCCGATCCCGATCAGAGTCAAGATCGTGGCCACGTAGAAGTTAAGGCGCAGGCCGAGGAAATGCTCGGACGAGTCGATCCTGATGGACTCCTCGAAGATGCGGTAGGCGGAGTAGCCGGCCACGTACAGCCCGAACAGGCCCCACGGCCGGATCTGCCGGTGATGGCCGAGCCAGACCAGCGCCGCGGCCCAGGCCAGGTCGAAGATCAGCTCGTACAGGAACGACGGCTGGAAGGTGCTGTAGCCAAGGTAGCCAGCAGGCCGGTGCGAGAGCGAGATCTCCAGCGCCCACGGTAGCGACGTGGGCCTACCGAACAGTTCCTGGTTGAAGTAGTTGCCGATGCGGCCTACCGCCTGCGCCACGAGCAGCGCGGGCGCGATCGCGTTGGCGAAGTTGCCGGCGCTGGCGCCAGCCCGCCTTACCCGCCAGATCCCGGCGATAGCGCCGCCAGCGATACCGCCCCAGATCCCGAGGCCCCCTGACCAGACGGCGAAAATGCCATACCAGACATGCGGGATGTCCGCCGGCGTGGTGATGTCGAAATAGATCCGGCCGCCGATGATCCCGGCCGGCACCGCCCACAGCGCCACGTCACCGACAAGATCAGGGTTGCCGCCCATGGCCTGCCACCGGCGCCGGGTGATGATGATGGCCAGTGTGATGCCGACCACGTACATGAGGCCGTAGTAGTGGATGAACAGCGCCGCGATGTGAAACCCGTTGTCCGACGGGCTGGGTATGAAGGCCACCAGGTGGCCCCGGGCGGACTGAGGCATGTGTTGAGCGTACTGCCCGGACGGAGGGCGCTGGGCCGCGCCGTGCAGCTTACCTGCGGCCCGGCTAGCATCCGGCTATGACAAATCGCAGCATGCCGCTGACCCCTGAGCTCTATGACTACCTGGTCGGGCACAGCGCCGAGCGGGACGCCGTACTCGCCGAGCTGGCAACTGAGACCGCGAGCCGGTTCCCGGACGCGGCAGGCATGCAAATCGGGCCGGAGCAGGGCGCGTTCATGACGCTGCTGACCCAGCTCACCGGTGCCAGCCGGGCGCTGGAGATCGGCACCTTTACTGGTTACTCATCCATCTGCATCGCCCGCGGGCTTGCTCCTTCGGGCAGGCTCACCTGCTGTGACGTGAGCGAGGAGTGGACCTCGCTGGCACGCAAGTACTGGGAGCTGGCCGGCGTCGCGGACCAAATCGACCTCCAGCTGCGGCCCGCCCTGCAAACCCTCCGGGCCATGCCGTCCGCTGAGACGTTCGACCTGGCCTTCATCGACGCCGATAAGACCGGCTACGTCAGTTACTGGGACGAGGTCGTTCCCAGGATCAGGCCGGGCGGCGCGATCCTGGTCGACAACACGCTGTCACACGGCCGGGTCATCGACCCCGCGGCCAACGATCCGAGCGTTCAGGGCATCCGCGACTTCAACGACCATGCCGCAGCTGACACGCGGGTGACTCTCGTGCTGCTGCCGATCGGCGATGGCCTGACCCTGGCCCGTAAGCACGACTGACGGGGTTCTCAGCGCTGCCCGCCGTGTACCCCGCCAGTTGCGCGGTTACCGCCAGTGCGGCCCGTGCGACCTGTCCTGGTCTGGCTCGATTTCGATGCGCTCCCGGCGAAGTTCGTCCCTGACGACGCTGTCCTCCTCGATGCGCTTCGTGCGCAGCCGGATACGCTCAACCGGCACGACCTCCTTGCGAGGTACAGGCCGTTCCTCGTACAGGACAATTTCCTGCTCCTCCTCGCCGATGTCGCCGCCGGCCCGGTCCTGGGCAGTGACCGTAGTCCGCTCTATGTCGTACTCATCATGAAAAGTGCGGATCGTTTCCTGGACCGGCTCGACATCGACGTACTTGTGCAGCCGGACACGGCCGGTCTCGATCGTCTCTTTGTCGACATGCAGGCGCTCCTCCTGGCGGACGAGCCAGTCCTGGTCGCCCGGCCTGCCGCCACGCTGTCCGTAGGGAGCAGCCGGCCGGGCCGGAGTCTGGTAGGACGGAGTCTGCCTGGCCGGAGTCTGGTAGGAGGGAGTCTGCCTGGCCGGAGCCGGCCGGGACGCAGCCTCCCTGGAGGGAGCTTCCTGCGCCGGAACGGCCAGCCCGTAGTACTTCCTGATCTCTTCGGCCTGTGCCGCTGACATGTGCTGGCCTGCGTCAATGTTCGGGCCAGCCATGACCTTCCGCGAGTCGAAGGGAATGCGGAGGCCATCCGAGGTGAGCTCGCTGGTGCCAACCGGCACAAACCGGCCGGCCTTGCCCGACCGGATCCGGGCCCATGCCGGAGTCCCGTCTGCGTCGTCTCGGAAGACCTGCTCGATGGTGCCTATCACTTTGCCGTCGGAGCCGGTTACCCGCGCGCCGAGGAGTTGCTCAGCCTGCGTCGTCATGGTGACATCTCCCCCGAATCACTCTTTCCCATTCAGGCGAAACGCCGCAGCCCGCTAAGCTGACGCGCTTACCGTGCTCGGCTACTAACGGTGACTTACCCAGTACCGACGGTCTCAAAGTCCTGTTTTTGCCCGCCCTGACCGGTCCTCGATCAGCCAGGCGGAGCAAGCCTCAGTCCCGGTCGGTAGGAATGCCCGGGCCCTGCCGGGGCGGAGCCTGCTGGCCGGGAACCTGCTGGGACGGGGCTTGCTGGCCGGGAGCCTGCGGGCCGGGAGCCTGCGGGCCGGGAGCCTGCGGGCCGGGAGCCTGCTGGGACGGGATGATGAGTCCGTAGTACCGGCTCAGCTCTTCGCACTGCGCCGCGGACATATGCTGGCCGGCTTCGATATCCGGGCTGTTCATGACCCTGGGCGTATCGAACGGCACGTTAAGGCCCTCACCCGTAACCTGGCTGGTGCCGAGGGGCACGAACCGGCCAGTCTTACCTGATCGGACTCGGGCCCACGCCGGCGTCCCGTCGACGTCGTCCCTGAACACCTGCTCGATGGTGCCCATCACCGCGCCGTCCGAGCCGGTTACCCGCGCACCCAGGAGTTGCTCGGCCGGCGTCCTCATAGTGATATCGCCCCGTGAATCTCTCGGCCGCACCGGAGCGCCCTGCTGTGCTGCCATCTCTTGTGCCGGAACCTCCTGAGCGGGAACTTGCTGGGACGGGGCTTGCCCGCCGGCAGCCTGCTCGCGCGGAGTCGGCTGGGCCGGGATAGTGAGTCCGTAGTACCGGCTCAGCTCTTCGGCCTGCGCCGCGGACATGTGCTGGCCGGCTTCGATGTTCGGGCCGTTCGTGACCTTCGGCGAGTCAAACGGGATGCGAAGGCCATCCGGGGTGACCTGACTGGTGCCGAGCGGCACGAACCGGCCAGTTTGGCCCGACCGGATCCGGGCCCACGCGAGCGACCCGTCGACGTCGTCCCTGAACACCTGCTCGACGGTCCCTACTACCTTGCCGTCCGAGCAAGTTACTCGCGCGCCAAGGAGTTGTTCGGCCTGCGTCCTCATGGTGACATCTCCCCCCGAATCTCGGTTAACGGTCCGGGCACACGCCGCTTGGCTGACGCGCTCCCCGTGCTCGGCTACCAACGGTGATCTACCCCGTACGGACGGTCTCAAAGTCGCGTCTTTGCCTGTGCTGACCGGCCCCTCGGCCACCCGGACGAGACAAGATCGTGGCGCAAGCGCAACAAGCTCGCTGCACAGTGTCACTTCGGCTGCGTCATGTCGGTACCATGTCCCGCTATGGCGGCATTGTTCAGCCGGATAATTCCGATCTTGTTTGTTGGCGATCTGCAGGCAGAACGTGACTTTTACGTAGGCCTCGGATTCCACGTCACCTACGAGGGCCCGGAGTACCCGTACTTCCTGGCGCTCGGCCACGGCAAGGTCGAATTCGGCATCGAGTGGCGGCAGGACTTCTCGCCTGCCGCACCGGACAGGGTCTTGACCTGGCAATTCGGTGTAAGCGATCTGGAACTGGCGAAGAAGCGGCTCGGCGAGGCGGGCGTGCGCTACCGCGAGGAACTGATGACGCCCAGCCCGGACTGGCAGTACCGGGTGCTGCACGCCAGAACACCGAATGGCTATCACCTGCTGCTGGAGGAAGGTAGCGAGTAAGCGGCACACCGCCAGCGCTTAAGGCGCGACAGCACGGCCGCCGGAAATGGCCAGGCCCTGGACTGAATCGCCTGGCCGCCTTTTGGCGTCCGCCGCCGGGCACTGCTCGCCGAGCTGGCCGGCCTGTGCGTCGAGCGCGGTTACAGGAGGCTGGAACGGTAGGTGCTGGACTGGAACGAGTCAGCTCGCGGGTTCTACGCCCGCCTCAGGGCGCGGCCGATGGATGAATGGACGGTGCACCGGCTGACAGGTGAGCCGCTTCGAGCCCTGGCGGCCAGCCGCATGCCAGAGCAAGCCTGACACTCGCTCCAGTGAGCTGCCCGGTCGACGACAGCACCCGGTCATTTGCTGTGGCTAGCTGCCCGGCGAGCGGTGCGATCATGAATCTATGCGGATTACCAGCGTCGACTCGACTGACCTGTTCGGCGGAACCGTAGCGGCGCCGCGCCAGCTAGTCAGAGTTCACCTTGTCAACGCCGGCCCGGGCATGATCACGGACCGGACGCATGCCGCGACGGTGCAGATCGACGGCCCTGGCGTTGGTACCCCGGAGCCGGCCGTCGTCACTGGCCTCGCGCCGGGCGACGAGGTAACCGCTGAAGTAGCGATCGAGACGACGGCCACGCCGGGAACGTCTCTGCCGGTACAGGCAACGGCGTCCTGGCCCGCCGGGAGCACGAGCAGGCCGGCTGCCATCGTCGTTGCCGAGCCTGGCTGGGTCATGTGGATGGTGAGCCACTTCCACTACGACCCGGTCTGGTGGAGCACGCAGGGCGAGTTCACCGAGTCCCGGCAGATCCTGCCGGACGCAGCCGGCCAGCTGCCGGACGTTCGCACGGCGTTCGAGCTCGTCAGGATGCACCTGGACGCAGCCCGCCGCGACCCGGACTACAAGTTCGTGCTTGCCGAGCTCGACTACCTCAAGCCTCATTTCGACTCGCACCCGGAGGACCGTACTGACCTGCTTGATTTCATTGCCGCGGGCCGCATCGAACTCGTCGGCGGCAGTTATAACGAACCCAATACGAACCTGACCTGCGCCGAGTCCACTATCCGCAACGCTGTGTACGGCATGACCTACCAGCGCGACGTGCTCGGCGGCAATCCACGTACGTCCTGGATGCTCGACGCGTTCGGGTTCGATCCCGGCTACCCGGGGATCATGGCCGCCGCAGGCCTCACCAGTTCGTCGTGGGCCCGCGGCCCGTTTCATCAGTGGGGTCCGCACCGGTCCGTGGGCGACAACTCGATGATGCAGTTCGCCTCGGAGTTCGAGTGGCTGTCGCCAGACGGCACTGGCCTGCTGACGAGCTACATGGCCAATCATTACGGAGCAGGCTGGGTGCTGCACCAGGCCAAGACGCTGGCGGACGCCGAGGCCGCCGCGTACGAGCAATTCAGTCAGCTGGCGCCGGTCGCGGCAACGCGTAATGTGCTGCTGCCGGTAGGAGCCGACCACGTCATCCCGGCCCGGTGGGCCACCGCCGTGCACAGGGACTGGAACTCGCGCTACGTCTGGCCGCGATTCGTCACCGCGGTGCCCAGCGAGTTCTTCGCTGCGGTCCGCGCCGAGGCGGCTGGCCGCGACATCTGGATCACGCCGCAGACCAGGGACATGAACCCCGTCTATACCGGCAAGGACGTTACCTATATCGACACCAAGCAGGCGCAGCGCGCCGCCGAGACCGCCGTACTGGACGGCGAGCGGCTCGCCACGCTCGCCTGGCTCGCCGGGGCGGACTATCCGGCCGCCAGCCTGGATAAGGCCTGGCGGCTCCTGGTGTTCGGCGCGCACCATGACGCCATCACCGGCAGTGAGGGCGACCAGGTCTATCTCGATCTGCTCGGTGGCTGGCGCGAGGCATGGGAACGTGGCGATCGGGCACGCGCAGCGGCCGTTTCGCAACTAGCTGGCCTGGCCGACACGCTAAGTCTCGCCGGTTCAGCGGATCCGGCCAGAGCGCGCGGGACTGCCGCCGATCCGCGAAGGCAGGCCAGTGAATCCGGCGCCCGATCCGAGCCGGCCCAATCACTGTCAGCGGACCGCGGGCTGGCGGTGGTCGTCGTCAACTCGCTGTCCCTGGACCGCACCGC
>Ga0335072_10002663_pt1 | contig 27499 bp, 22 predicted proteins | sample Lox_Sample_21_FD_206725 | JGI IMG/M metagenome (GOLD analysis project Ga0335072, IMG submission 206725) | Soil microbial communities from Loxahatchee National Wildlife Refuge, Florida, United States - Lox_Sample_2.1 | ecosystem: Environmental > Terrestrial > Soil > Wetlands | place: USA... | reverse complement strand
ACATGGCAACTCGGACCCGATGTTGGAGCCGTGTGGTTGGGCAAACACTTCATTGCCTACGCCTTTCCCCAGCAGTGGTTCAAGATCGGCGGCAGCGGTCCCAAAACCAATCAATTGAGCGCGCTTTCGGATTTTACTTACTTTTTTAAGAGTGGCTGGAGCATTGGGACAGAGCCAAACATTTTGGTGAATTGGCAGGCTCGCAGCGGTCAACGCGTAACGTTACCCGTCGGGCCGCAGGTGGGAAAGATGTGCAAATGCGGGCACACACCGACCTTACTGCAGCTGCAGTTGCAGTATTACCCGATCCACCCAACAATCTACGGTCCGAAGTGGAACATTCAGCTGCAGATCACTCCGACGATACCCGCGTTGATTAAGGGGAAGATATCCTGAGGCTTCGACTGCTAGTCAATTACGACTATCAAATCGCAATCGAGGTGGCGAAGAGGATCAAAGATGCAGGAGAGAGGTCCAAGTTGCGTTTAGAGATGCAGTTAGATGGAGGCGTTACGGTCTCGCAAGGTCCGACAAAAGACCGGATGATGCCTCTTCGTGTTCGGGCTGCACGATATTCGCGACTGCTCCATTTCGTCGCAGAGCGCGTGCTAGGCAATCCTAACGAAGCGGCTATTGCTGTGGACAATTGTCTCTACCGGGCCGCTCAACATGCCACAGCATTTGATTGCGAGGGCGCCTTTCGCAGTTGGGTGGTCCGGCTCCTCATCGAAGAAGCTTTGATGATCCTCCACGGAATGACAACTTCGGGTACCGCGCGAGTCTGGCGGGCCACGGAGGCTTAGCCGATAAGTAGCAACAAACGGTCAGACTTGCTGCCTCTCCTAGTCGGGCCGGCCTCGAACAAAGAGAGTGTCTACCACACGGGACGACCACAAGCGCGGAAACTCTGCATCTCAGAACGACCGTGCATCGGTTAGGGTCATCTATGATCGAGAGCCAAAGTTCAGTTCCAAAGCATACCAATTCCCCGGTCGAATAGTCGGCTTTTCGTTGAAGTGACTCCCTGGCAGGAAGGAATTCTTAGTTCTTCCCGGGTGATGGGCGCCCAGGAAGTTATAGGTTCGTCCGCCGGATTAGTACCGAGAAACGCGCCAGCAGTGAGCGATCAATCGCTGGAGACAAGAACTTATCGGGAGTTAGTGCTGTGCACCATCAACTGTGCTAGTGTGGCCGTCTCTCCGCCCGTATTGGAGGGAAGCACATGGCAGACCTGAAGTTCGACAAAGAGATCACTGCACTCCTGATCATCGATCCCTACAACGATTTTATCTCCGAGGGAGGCAAAATATGGGATCGCATCAAAAATGTTGCAGAGGCAAATAACTGCGTTCCGAACATGGCGGACGTCATGGATGTCTCACGGAAGGCAGGGCTTCGTATTGTTTATGCGCTGCATCATCGATACCGTCCAGGCGACTATGAGACCTGGAAGTACATTGCGCCCATTCAAAAAGCAGCTTGGAAGTCAAAGGTCTTCGAAAACGGCACGTGGGGTGGCGAGATCCGCGCCGAATTCGCGCCTCAGCCAGGCGACATTGTGGCTCAGGAGCACTGGTGTTCCAGCGGGTTTGCCAACACCGACTTGGATCTGCAGCTCAAAAAGCATGGCATTCATCAGCTTATTGTCATCGGGCTTATAGCGCACACGTGCGTGGAGTCAACGGTGCGCTTTGCCGCTGAGCTTGGTTACGAGGTGACGCTGGTGAAAGACGCGACCGCGGATTACGGGGAGGAGTTCATGCACGCTGCTCTGGTCGCCAACCTTCCAAACTACGCCAGTGCCATTGTGACCACGAAGGAAGCGGTCGACTTGCTCTCTGGTGCCAAGGCTTTGGGAATGGGCGCGCAATAGATCGGGAGAATTGAATGGGCACTGAAGAATGATCTGGAGGACTCGATGGCCAAGAATGGATATTGGGTGGTGTGTTACAAGTCCGTATCGAATCCCGCCACTCTTTCCGAATACACGAAGCTTGCGGCGACGGCGCTGGAAGCCTTGGGAGGTCGCGTGATCGTTGGAGGCAAGCCTGCAAAGACCCACGAGGCGGGAGTAGGTCAGTCGGTTGTCATCGTCGAGTTCGAGAACCTGGAGAAGGCGGTAGCCGCGTATGACAGTGACCTGTACAGGGCAGCCCTCAAGGTCCTCGACGGGGCCGCGCAAAGAGATTTTCGCATCGTCGAAGGCCGATGACAGTCGAAATGGCGTTTCCGGCCACGAACCGCCGTTTTTGGCATTGCAAATGACGAACACGGAGAGGACGTTCGATACGGTCGAAGTTATTTTCTTTCCGAGCGGTATCGGCTGCGGCTCATAGGACGGGCGACGAACAACGCGCAGTTCGTACTGAGAAACGCGCTAGTGTTGCCCAACCGATCCAGTCACCGCCCGGTCGAAAGTAGCCGTAGGCACTGGTTGTCGCATCAACAAACATATGCGTCATACTGCGCGGGACCTGAGCGACGACCAATGGAAAGTCCTTGATCGGTTGATTCCCAAACCGAAACGACGGAGTGACGGCCGCGGGCGTCCGTGGAAGAGCAGCCGATCGGTGTTGAACGGCATTCTGTGGGTGCTGCGCACGGGCGCTCCTTGGGCCGATCTTCCTGAGGCGTACCCATCATTTCAGACCTGCCACCGCCGCTTTCAACAATGGGTGCACTCTGGAGTGATGAGGGGAATCCTGGAGGCGCTTGCTTTAGACTTGAAACATAGAGGTGCTATCGACGTTTGCACGCTTCGCATTGTCACCGTCAAACCGTACCGCGCGAGGCTTTCATCGACGCAAGTTTCGCGCCGGCGAAAAAGGGGGCTTGAAAGTTGGTAAAACCAAACGCGGCAAGGGAACCAAGATCATGGTCGTGGCAGATCGCCATGGTCTTCCAGTGTCCATTTGCATCGAAAGCGCCACGCCGCATGAGGTGAAGCTGGCCACTTCCACCTTAGTTCAGATGGTAGTTCTTGATGCGCCCGGGCACTTGATTGGCGACAACGCGTACGATTCAGACAAGCTTGACGCCCAGCTCAGACATTACGGCATTGAAGTAATTGCCCCGCACCGCAGCAACCGAAGAGTCAAAACACAAGACGAACGTTGTTTGAGGCGATACCGTCGGCGCCTGGTCGTGCGGTATGAGCGTTACGCTGAAAACTTTCTCGGAATGCTTCATCTTGCCTGCTGCCTGATTCTGCTGAGGCATTTATGAGATGGGTTCTAATCATTTTGGGTTCCTCCTCTGACCAACAACCTCATCGCAACAAATATAGGGATTCCTCACGTGAGTGAGGACTGGATGATTCCGCTAAGTCTTGCTGGAACCCCACTCTAACGCCGTCTCCCCTTTAGCTGTAACATGAAAACTAGACCTTCGTCCGACTCAACGATGGGCAATGATCCGAATAGCTCCAAAGAAGCTTGCCGCCTCTGCGTCTTCGTGGCGGTTGAACACAGAAATTAGAGTCGCTGGTGGGCCATGGATCGGACCGAACGGTTCTATCGAATTCACCAATTACTGAACGATCGCAAAGTCGTTCCCATGGCGATGTTTCTTCGGGAGATGGAAGTCTCACTCGCCACCGTAAAGCGCGATCTTGAATACCTCAGGAGCCGGCTGGGCGCCCCCATCATATGGGACCAGATACGGCGCGGCTATATCTATGAAGATCCACCAGAAGGCGAGCCGCGATTTTCGCTGCCTGGACTTTGGCTGAGCTCCGATGAAATTCAATCGTTGCTTCTGTTAGAGAACCTACTGTCCCAGTTGCAGCCGAGTCTCTTGCGGAGCAATCTCGCGCCTTTCCGTCAGCGTTTGGAGGGGCTCCTGGCCTCCGCCCATTTGAAACGCAAGCAGGTGAGTAACCGGGTCCGCATACTGAAAATGCCGGCTCGGGCAGTTGATCCGGGACGCTTTCAACGCGCATGCGCGGCGACTTTATCAAGAAAGCAGCTGGAATTGGTTTACTTCAACCACTCAAATGGTGAAAAGACGAAGAGAATCGTCTCTCCGCAGAGGATCGTTCATTATCGCGCCAACTGGTATCTCGATGCGTGGTGCCATCTGCGAAAGGATTTGCGCAGCTTCGCCCTCGATGCGGTCAGGAAGGCGACAATCCTTCCGGCTAAAGCACGGGAAGTGCCGCAAGCAGCGCTCGATAAACATCTGGGTGCCGGTTACGGAATTTACGCTGGCCAAGCACGATCCCGGGCCGTGCTTCGGTTTGCTCCTGCTGCTGCACGATGGGTCGCCCGAGAACAATGGCATGCCAAACAGCAACAGCGGCATGAAGGGAACGGGTTTCTAGTTCTGACGATTCCATACTCACGCGATGAGGAACTTGTGATGGACATCTTGCGATATGGCGGGGACGTAGAGGTGCTGAAACCGGCCTCACTGCGGGCCAAAGTTGAGGCTGCGTTGAAGAGTGGCCTTGGTATTTATCAACGGACCGGAGACTCGCCCCAAAATCAGCCTCGTCTTCTAAGTAGCTGATTGGCCTGGCCTTTGCTCAAAGCCACATTACTCACGGTGGCTCACGCCTTGAGCTACTCCTCCGCCGATAATTAGACGTAGCAACGGGCGTGTCCTCCATCAATTCCGGCTCCGCCCGAAAGCTGCGGAGGAAAAATGAAATTCCTGCACACTGCCGACTGGCAAATTGGAATGAAAGCCGCACATGCGGGGATTGCGAGCACACGGGTGCGCGAGGCGCGGATTGAGTCCGCAAAGCGTGTAATCGAAATTGCGCGGCGCGAAGGAGCCGACTTCATTCTGCTTGCTGGCGACACGTTCGAGAGCAACGCAATTGATCGCCACGCCGTTCAAAAGGTCGGCGACATCATGGGAAGTTTTGATGGACCAGTCTTTGTGCTTCCGGGCAATCATGACCCTTTAGAAATTGGCTCTGTCTGGGACCACCCCGTTTGGGATTCGCATTCGAACATACACATTGCATGTGAGGCCCGCCCTTTCGAATTGGCGAGTGGTCTTCTCTATCCTTGCCCCGTTGTGAGCGCAGCGCGAAGCGACAAGCAAGATCCGACCGCTTGGATCGTCGGAAATCGTGGTGAAACTTTTCGAATTGGTTTAGCGCATGGATCGGTCGAGGGCGACCCTGCAGTCTCCGGATGGTTTCCCATCGCCCGGGATTCAGCAGGGCGTTCGGGACTCGATTACCTGGCGTTGGGCCATTGGCACTCGACGACGACTTATCGGGACCGTTCCGGTGCCATTAGGATGGCGTACTCGGGAACCCACGAGACAACAAGCTTTGGGGAGCGGGACAGCGGAAACGTTCTGATCGTTACTATTGCAGAGCCCGGAGCTAACCCGGAAATTCAAGCTATCGCGAGTGGCGTGCTGTCTTGGCGATCTGTCGAGGAAGCCGTAACGGAGCAGAGGCAGCTAACTAATATTAGAACCGCGGTGGAAACAATGGATGCGACGCAATCCGCGTTAATCCAGATTCGGCTCCGAGGACTGCTGTTTGCGGACGAGGCAGCAGAAATAAGTCGGCTGGAGGAAATTGTATGTTCCAGGTTCCTCCATGGATCGGTCGATGCCTCCGGTCTGTTGCCAGCGCCAGCGGATGAGGAATGGGTCTCAGGACTGCCAGCGGGATTCCTCAGAGTGGCTGGAATGAAATTGCGAGAGCTTGCTAATTCGGACAGCGATTCCAACAAACGGGCCATCGCAGCTCGTGCTCTTAGAGATCTCTATGCGTTGAAGTCGGAGGTTTCCGTATGATCCTCAGGGGAATTCAAGTTGAAGGTTGGGCGTGTTTTTCGAACAGAATCGATGTAGGCCCATTCGATGAGCGGATCAATGTTTTATACGGCCCTAATGGGGCAGGGAAATCCACTCTGTCAAAAATCCTAACGCGGGGGCTTGTCGAAAATCATGGCGTAGGCGGGGCAGAAGCACAGTCCTTGCGACCGTGGGGCCGGGCGCTAACGCCCAAAGTAACAATCGAGTTTGCGCATGGTGGCGCCGAGTATCGCCTCCGAAAGCGGTTCCTCGACAAACCATCCGCATTGCTGGAAAGGCGCGAGGCGGCTAGCTGGGTGAGAATCGCGGAGGATGATGCGGCAGACGAACGCATACGCGAGCTACTTCGGGCAGACGCGCCGGGTGCAGGTCTGACCAACTCCAAACACTGGGGAATGATGCAGGTGCTCTGGTCGCCCCAGGATCAACAATATCTGCCATCGCTTTCTGGGGATGTACTCTCTGATATTCGTCGTTCTCTGGGCGTTCATGTTGTTACACCGCTCGGTCAGGATCTCGCGGACCGAGTGGAACAAGCTTATCTCCAAGTATTCACTCCCACTGGCCGACTAAGATCTGGCGTTAACGAAGCTTCCCTGATACGGCTCAAGAGAGAGCATGCGGCTGCCGCGGCTGCTGTGCAGCGAACCCAAGAGGAGCTGAGAACTCTCGAATTGCGGCGGGGTCATATCAACGAACTGCGAGCCCGTTACGAGACATTTCGTGACGCGTCGGAGGGTATTTCGACGGAACTCGAACGCGCTCAGAAGTTGCTGGGTGAGTACCAACAACTCGTGGCCCAGAAAACCGAAAGGGAACAGCGTAGACGAGCTGCACAATCTGAACACATAAGAATCAAACAGCAACTCGAAACCATTCAAGAGTGTGCAAAGGTCATATTTCGAGCGGAGGAAGAGCTGAAGCTTATCGACAACGAGCTGCCTCGGACGTCCGAAGTTTTTGAGTCAAAGGACCGGGATTACAAGCTGGCTGAAGCAGCGATGGACCAAGCCCTTGCCAATCAGACAACGGCCTGGGGCACAGCAGAATTGGCAACGATGGCGCGACGTTTCACGGACCTTCGTCAGTTGCGTAGCAATCTCGAAAGTGCTCTCCAGGAAGTCCGTCAAGCAACTTCGGATGTTGACCGCCTTCAGGATTCTCTGAATTCCTTCCAGGCCCCTACAAAAGAGCAGCTCGCTGATATTCGGAAACAAATAAGAGCCCGAGACGAAGCACAGGTGCGCCTAGAGTCATCGCTTATTGCCTTGGAACTTGAACCTGTTACCGATGCTTCCATGGTTGTGATCTCGGGGGATCAAACTGGCCCGATGCACGTGCCAGGAGGGCACTCCACTCGTGTCGCTGGCTCACCTGCAGTTGAGATTGAGATTGTGGGGTTCGGACGGGTACGTGCCACGGGGCCAGCAGGTTCGGTTGCCCAGTACAGAAAGCAATTTCAACAAGCCCTTGCCCGCATTGACCAGCTTGTGGTGCCGTTCGGGACCAATGATGAAATTCGTCTGGAGGAATTGACAGCCCAAGGGGAAGGACTGAGGGCAGAACTGCAATCCTCGCGAAGCAGGCGAGATGGTTTGCTACACGGAAAGACAATTAATGAGCTGAACCTGGAGCGAATGCAAATCATTGCGGAAATCGACCAGATCTTAGAAAAACAGCCTTTCTGGCTTGATGCTCCGCCTGACGTGAAAGTGATCGAGGAGGAGGCTCGCCGTGCGCAAAAGGATTCGGACGCTGGGGTTCGCCACGCGCAGGAAGTACTCACTTCGGCGCAGTCAGCGCTCAGCACCGTAACGGCTGAACGTTTGGATTTGCAGAAGCGCCAGGGTCGCTGCAAAACCCAGATCGAAGACGAAAGTCGGCAACTAGCGGCGCTCAAGGCAGACGGAAAAAGTGAGGAGGAACGGCGGAAAGAACTCAATGATGCAGCGTTGGAGTGGGATGCACAGCGGGCCGCAATTGAGAAGTTGGACCAAGCGCTAGCGGCTTATGCGGAGAATCCAGAAGACAGAGTGCTCAGTTTAGAGAGCAAATGCAGCAGGGCTACGAAAGAACGGGACTTGGCACGAGACCAGTTGCGCGACGAAGAAGCCGCGGTGCGCGAGGCGTCCTTGTCTGCTCCCTATTCAGCGCTAGCGGAAGTCAGCGAAGAAGAGGAAGCTCTCAAGGTTGCGCTGGCCAATGAGGAAATCCGAACAGAGGCTCTCAAGCTTCTACGTGAAACCGTTAGGCAATCCCGTTCGGACGCAATTGAGGCGATTCCTGAGCATGTCGCCACGACAGCAATGTCGATTCTTCAACGGATCGCGGGAGCAGACTTCCCGACAGTTTGCCTTTCCGAGGATCTGGCAATTTCAGGCGTTTCACCTCGTTCAGTTACGGGTGTCGTTCCGGTGGCGGACTTGTCTGGCGGGGAGAAGGAGCAGATTGCTTTTGCTGTTCGGTTAGCACTTGCCAAACAGCTTGCATCTTCGGAGCGACAGCTATTGGTACTTGATGATTCACTCGCAGCGACCGATGCTGTGCGCTTCGGGCGCATCCTCCAAATTCTTGCGGAATCAGCCAACGAGCTCCAGATTCTCGTTCTCACTTGCCATCCCGACAGATATGCGGCTCTTGCCGGTGCGAATTTTCACAACTTCGAAGAGGTGCTTCGGCCTCAGGCAACCACGGCGGCCTGACAGAAATAAAGGGACCGGCCAAAGCGCGCGTACTCGGGATTTCAATGTCGCAGGTTATGAAAAAGCTGCAGGGTAGCGCCAGAGTCGCCCAGTTATAGTATCGTTACTAATAGATTCTGTTTCTTCTTTTTAGGAATCGAGGGGCTGCCGGGGCCATTTTTCGCATGGAGGTCCAGCACCCATGCGTGTCAGATCAGGTCGTCCGATAATCTCACGCATTAAAGCTTGGACTGGATCAACCACGACTCTTGCTTGGCCGGGCCCCCAAAGGACCACGGGCGATGTGGCAGTCTTTCGAGATGTTTCTGAAGGATGGGCTTTTCAAAGGGGCGTTGCCTGAAGCTGCGTTCTGGGGTCGTATCGCGTTAGGAGTTGGCTGCATTGGCTTCTTCGCGAGCGTGCTGCTGGTATTGATGAACCTTCGGGACCAACTGTCGCTGAGTCGCGCTGAGCAGGCACCCAAGGACTATCGCCCACCCAAATGGGGACTTCTCAGTCAATCACTTGAAGAATTCTTTGCCGATCCCATCAGCAACGCCCCGCTCAGCCCAGACGCAGCAGCCGAGTATGTTGTCGGGCGCCTAGAGGCGACCCGAGACACCGCCTCATCTGCTATCCGCTTCTTCTCATACGCACCACTTCTCTTCGGGTTGATGGGAACGATTTTTGCACTACGTTCACTGCTTGTGCTGCAAGGAAATACGTTGCAACAAATTCAGCCTCATTTGGCTGGAGTTTTTGCGGGTACTTTGGCTGGGATTGTTGGGGCTCTAGTTGCTACTGCAGGTAGCTTAATTCTTGATTCGGCATCGTTGTCGGCTGTCAATCGTGCCCAGGATTTCATCCATCGGCACATTCTCCCAACATTACCAGAGCGCCGGATTGCAGTGCGCCTTGAAGATGCGGTCCTCACGATGATCGGGGAAAAAGCCCAGGCTGTGGCTCAGAGTTTTGGGAAGGCGATACAGCCAGTTGCGACGCAGATGGGCCAGATCGCTGAACGTTGTGGTCACGCCGCGGAAATTGCGACGAAGTCCTTGACCGAAGCTGCCCGCGCCGTTCGCGAAGCAGGCAATCTGGAGACCGCTTCGTACGATTTCAAAAAAGGCGCACATATGATCGACAGCGCGGCTGAGCAATTGTCCGACGCGACAAAGCAGACAGCAGAAGTAATCCTGCGAGTTGGTGAAATCCGCCAATCCTTAAATGAGCTCTTCGCTAGTGTTACAGATACGTCGCAGAATCTGGCCGAGACTAACAAAATGGTAGCTGCTGAGCTCACATCTCGGATCATGGAACTAAATTCCCGGGGAGAACGTGTCAGCAACGCCGCTGCCGCGCTAAGCCCGGCCATCGAGGGGCTTTCCTCAGAACTCATTCGACGTGCTGGATCAGACTCTGCGCATCTCGAAGCGATTAAGGGCCACATCGAGAGCACGACGCGGAGCTTTTCCCAAGTGACGGAAATCTTGAACGAATCTGCTAACCATTTAAAGGTTATGCCCACCAGATTTGAACAAATTGCGGAAATTACTGCAGCCGGGACGCGGCAAGGGGTCGCGACAGCAATGACTCAGGTCGCGGGTGAGATTGGCCAGAAACTACAAGACGTAGTAGCCAGTCTGGAGCGTACTGCAGGAGCGTTTTCGAAGGTGATTGCTGGTTCAGTCGCAGAAGATGGAGAAAGAGGCCCGGCCTCTCTCGACATCGCGAAAGGTATTCGCGAAGCGACAAACGAAATGAGGATGGTGGCTCAGGAGGTGCGGAAGCTAACGGTTCTATTGCAGAAAACCGAGTCGATGCAAGGAGAGAGCGCTCCGAAGAAGGCTGATGGTTTCTTCGGGCGATTGTGGGGTAGATAACCATGGCAAGGCGGCGGAGCAATCTTCGATTCCACTATGACATTTGGCCTGTCATCGCAGATGCGTTCCTCACGCTATTAGCCGTCGCGGTCGTGTTGGCTTCAGGACGGCAACCTGTAGACACGGACGTTGAGAATTTAAAGAGGGAAATTGCCGAGAAGGCGCACGGGGAATATGCAGGCATACTTTCCGATGTTGAGGTGGGTGGAAGGTGGGTTAGGCTTGTTTTAACAGAAGAAAGTCTCTCTTTTCCGAAATGTCAGTGGAGCCTTCCGACCGAGAAGCAAGATCAAATACGCAAATTGTTCCAGTGGATTGGCGAGCGTCGCGGTCTTTTAAGGCAAATTCGGATTGAGGGCCACGCGGATAGGAAGTGGTCGGGCGAGGGGTGTGGTGATGTAGGTCCATTTCTGGACAATCTTCAACTCTCGCAGAATCGAGCTCGCGCAGTTTACAACGTACTGTTGGGATTCGGAGCGGAAACTCGCGTCGGCCTCCAGGCGCTCCTGAACGATACAAGCAGTCTTCCGTCTGTCCCAGTTCAAATGGGATACCTGAGAGATCTCGCGAAACGGGGATGTCTGGAAGTCGCCGGCTATGGCGACCGTCATCCTCGCGACAAGGTGGACTTGGATTCACCGAAAAACCGCCGCGTTGAGATTGTCCTTGAATTCCGAGAGCCGATGGGGAGCAACACGACCGCTTCGGCAGAGTCAAATGGGTGCGAGGTTTCCCAATGACGACCGCTGCTCCAAACGAGAACCTCGGCTTACAAGGAGAACGTGAAGAACGTGTAGAGATCAGCCGCAATAGGATCAGGCAAATATTCCGGTTCCTCAAGGACTTCAACGGGCTCCGTAATCCTGTGACGCGTCAGATCTCAGAACAGCCGTGGGTCCTGTGGATTCGCGAATTACCTAGGCACGGTTCTTTGTGGCTTCGGGGACGGGATCCAGCGGACGACAAGAATAGTGCGGGTAAGGGAGAAGAGGGCGAGCTTCTTCTTCGTGTTCGCAGGCCAGACGTGCCAAAGCCGCCTGCGGTCCCCGTAATCCTGGATGGCTGGCTACCCAACAAGTGGAAAGACCCCGCGATTGACACGATCGAGCCTTTGGCTGAGCGTGAGGTGCGCGGTTCTTCTGGTGTGGAGATTGAAAGATTTGAAACTGATCAAGAGCGCGTAGATGTGTTTCACGCCTGGCTGCCGAAGCGCAACTCGTGGGCATCTGAGGCCCTACCAGCTCAACGTGCTTTGCACATTTTCAACCGATTTTACGAACTCCAGGGGCGGTTAGAGCGCGAAGGCGAATCTGTACAGTTGGTGCTTGGGCAAGGGCTTCTCTCATGGAAACTAAGCGAAGGCGATATTCGCCATCCCATCGTCATTCAGCGACTTCAGATTTCATTCGATCCCTTCATTCCAGAGTTCAGTATCAGTGAAACAGCCCAGCCCGCAGAGTTACTTCGTCCTTTGCTATTTGTGAGCCAAGATGTCGCGGCACACACAATTCAACAAGCCGATGAGGAGATCGGTGCCCAAGATATTGACCTGTTGGATACCAACAAAATGGAGGGCCCTTTACGACGAGTGGCGGCAGCGTTGCATTCGGAAGGCCAATTTATCAAGGAAGGCACTCTTCAAGGGAACATCAGTGGGCCCCAGATTGCCTGTGATCCTGTTATGTATGTGCACCGAAGATCTCAGGGTTTTGCGATCGCGCTCGACCATGTCCTTGAAGACCTTCAAAATCGCACTGAGTTTGCCCCAGCGTTGGTTCGGGTATCCGGCATCGATCCGCCACTCGCCGAAACGGATATGAGCACGCACCATACCGCTTGGGAGCCGCCGCCAGACATTCTGTTTACCAAAGATGCGAACGACGAGCAGTTTCAAATCGCGCATAGACTGGAGCGACACAAGAACGTTCTCGTGCAAGGTCCACCGGGCACAGGGAAAACACATACGATCGCAAATCTTGTTGGCCACCTACTTGCGAATGGTAAGCGCGTCTTGATTACAGCCCTAACATCGAAGGCACTCCGGGTACTTCGAGACAAGGTGGTTGAGCCGTTACAAACGCTTTGTGTCAGCGTTCTGGACAATGAGACCGAGAGCAGGAAACAACTTGAGGCCTCCGTTGATGCGATGGTGGCTCGTCTAACGGCGGATGATCCGGTAAAGCTTGATCAAGAAGGCGATCGGCTTGAGGCCGAACGGCGGCAACTAATACTTGAACTCTCGGCGAAACAGCGTGCGCTCATTGAAGCTCGTCAGGACGAATATCGCAGTGTGACCGTGGGTGGGTCACAAACTGCACCGGCGGACGCTGCGCGCTTTGTCTCGGAAAACGCAGACCACGACGCATGGATTCCGGGTCCTGTCGAAACAGGTAGCTCGGTCCCGCTTTCCGATCCAGAGGTCCGGGAACTATACGCTACGAATGCCCAAATCACTCCCGAAGTAGAGCTCGAACTGAGACGCTGGCGACCCGAGCCTGGAACGGCCGTAGGTGCTGACGAGTTCGCACTTGAATGCGAGCGATGGCAGCAACTGCAGCAGGCTGACATAGTGACCGGCTCAGAACTATGGGGCGAAAGCGTCATCGAAACGGATGCAGAAGAACTTGCGTTGATCCAGGAGAAAATCCGTAAGTCCGTCGAGTTATTGAGGAATGCTCCTGAATGGAGACTCGATGCTCTCGCGGCCAGCTTGGCGGGACATCCTGGAGCCGTGGCGTCCTGGGAAGAATTGGCGCAGAGGCTTGAGCGGCTCTTTGTAGAATCCCAATCTTCGGCGAGTCTATTTCTGGATTATCGGTGCAGTCTTGTTGGCGATTTCTCCCCCGATATTGCTGGCAGTTTTGCAAAGGAGATTCGTGATTTTTTGGAGTCGGGCGGAAAGCTAACAACGTTTCGACTGATGACAAGACCGACTTGGCGGAAGTTCATCGCAGCTGCGCGGGTCAATGACAAACAGCCGGAAACAGTCGCACAGTTCTTCGCCCTCGAAAAGTTCGCTGGTTTGCAATCGGCGCGGTACGTGTTGGGTCTAAGGTGGGCAAACCAGATAACGCGCCGACAGGGTTCCGCTTGGGACGAGTATGGTGAGAAACCGGAGGCTGGAGCCTCGCTTCTGATCCCTACAGTACGTGCACTTCTGGACTGGCATTCGCATGTGTTACACCCTCTTACCCAGGCGCTCCAGACAGCGGGTTTCAACTGGACGGAGTTCATCAACGCACAAGAAGTCCAACCTGGAGATCACATGGAGTTGAGACGGCTAGTGAACGCCGTCATCGGCCCGCTCCCCGCAATCGTCAGTGCCAGGATTAATCTTCTTGAACGGAAACGCCTCGATCGCAAATTCCAGCGATGGAACCGCTCGTTGTTCTCCAGCGATGTGACTGTCCTTCCCGCTACAGTCGTTCTGGATTTGCGAAAGGCCGTCAGCAGCAAGGATTACCACGCGTACGATCTCGCCTATCGTCAACTGGCCGACCTTCATACACTTGCCCCGATCTTCCAGCGACGTCGAGAGTTGTTGGAGCGTCTCCGGGTTGCCGCTCCTTTCTGGGCTGGAGCGCTTGAGAACAGAAACGGCTCACAAGGCGGGACGGAGCCGCCAGGATCAGCAGCGTCAGCGTGGAAATGGCGGCAGTTTGTTCAGGAGCTTGATCGCAGAGCAAGCGTTTCAATGCAAGCACTTCAGGAAAGCATTCAGAGTCTCAATTCACAGATTCAGAAAGTCACGGCCCGGCTAATAGAGGTTCGGTCGTGGTCTGCCCAATGCAAACGTGTAGGATTGGAGGAACAACAGGCCCTCCAAGGTTGGAAAGACATCAATCGTAGAATTGGACGCGGCACTGGTCAGCGAGTACCCGGACTCCGCGCTGCAGCAAGGCAGACATTGGGAAGAGCGCGAAATGCTGTACCGGTCTGGATTATGCCGTTAGCCCGTGTTGCCGAGACATTCGATCCACGAACAACGAGGTTTGATGTGGTCATTGTCGATGAGGCAAGCCAGTGTGATGTTATGGGTTTGCTTCCCCTCTATCTTGCTGAACGGGCTGTCGTCGTCGGTGATCACGAACAGGTTAGTCCACTTGCTGTTGGACAGGAAATCGCGAAAATTGAACACCTGATTGCTCAACATCTTGCTGGTATACCGAATAATACGTTGTATGACGGGAAATTGTCCCTGTACGATTTGTCGCGACAATCATTTGGCGGACTGATTAGGCTTCTCGAACACTTCCGTTGTGTCCCAGAAATCATCTCCTTCAGTAACGCACTCAGCTATCGCGGCGAGATCAAACCCCTTCGAGATCCCACCACAACCTCTCTCGTCCCGTCCGTCATTTCGTATTCTGTCTCGGGCGTTCGCAGTGTGGCCAAAACTAACATCGAGGAGGCACGAAACATTGCAGCATTAGTCCAAGGCGCAATGGAACAACCCGAGTATAGGGGTAAGACATTTGGTGCGGTTTCCCTACTGGGTGAGGAGCAGGCCATCGAAATTGAAAGATTAGTGCGGGAAATCTCGCCGGCCCACCAGTTGGCAGCCGCAAAGTTTCTTTGTGGAACTGCAGCCCAATTTCAAGGAGACGAGCGAGACGTAGTTTTTATTTCAATGGTCGATTCGCCAGAGCAGGGACCCCTTCGGATGCGCCAGGAGGATCTGTACCGACAGCGATTCAATGTAGCGGCTAGTCGGGCTAAGGATCAACTATGGGTCGTTCATTCACTTGACGCTCAGCACGATTTGCAGCCAGGCGACCTAAGAAGGCGGCTGATTGAACACGCAGTCAATCCAAGCGCGTTGCTCAAGGAAGAACTGGACAAAGGAAAACGAACGGAGTCAGAGTTCGAGCGACTCGTTTTGAAGAGATTGCTCACTGCTGGGTTCCGGGTCAAACCTCAATGGGTGGTGGGACATTATCGCATCGACCTTGTGGTGGAAAGTAGTCGCGGACGCCTTGCAGTAGAATGCGATGGTGACCGCTTTCATACCATTGAGAATGTCGCTGATGACATGGCGAGGCAAGCAGTCCTTGAGAGAGTTGGTTGGAAGTTTGTAAGAATCCGCGGAAGTCAGTTCTTCCGCGATCCTGATTCTGCGATGTTGCCCGTCTTTGCGCGGCTAGGGGATCTTGGCATTCAGCCGGATCGTGATGCCGAGTTCTCGCCACCGCTTGTGACTAGCGATGTTGTTGACCGGGTTAAGCGACGGGCCGCTGAAATCCTGGTAGACATGAATAAGGCCAGTAACCATGCTCAACTATGATAGCTGCGGCATGAGCGTACCAGCCATTCGACTCTCTTTTGGCGGTGTGGAGCCTCAGTATTGCTGGCTCGGTAATGGGAGGTCGCTATAAATGAAGGAGCTAGCCAGCGCGATTCGCCTAGCAGCGACCGACCTAAGTAATCATCTGGCTTGCCGTCACGTGACCACCCTGGATTTGCAGGTGGTGCGTGGTGAGAGGCGAGCACCGGATTGGGCCGCACCCGACCTAGTGGTAATACGCGAACGCGGTGAGCGGCACGAAAAAGCCTACCTCGCGCATTTACAACAGAATGAAAAGCTGGCCGTAGTGACCCTCTCCGCAATAAAGGGCGAGAAGGAACTTCTGGAAGAAACGCAAAAGTGCATGGCGCAGGGTGTGGAGGTGATTGCACAAGGAGCCTTGGCCAGCGGTGAATGGTTCGGCCGACCCGATGTGCTACGGCGTGTGGCAAAACGGGGCGGGAAATGGGACTGGTCGTACGAAGTGGCAGACACGAAGCTGGCACGGGAGACAAAGGCCGCCACAATTTTGCAGCTGGCGCTATATTCGGAACTGCTCGAAAAAGCCCAGGGATCAGGACCGGAATGGATGTGGGTAATCCCTCCTGGCGACAGTTTTGGGGGTGAGCGGTACCGTGTAGCCGAATACGCTGCGTATTTCCGGTATGTGAAGCGCCGGCTACTCAGTGCCGTGCAGAATGGGACCGGCAACTGCACATATCCAGAGCCCGTGCCCCACTGCGACATATGCCGTTGGTTTCGCGAGTGTGACGCACAGCGACGTGGAGATGATCATCTCTCGCTTGTGGCTGGAATGCGGCGGTTGCAGCAGAAGCAGTTGGAGGCATGGGATACACCTACCGTAGCGAAACTCGCTGTGTTGCCCATACCTCTGAAGCAGCGGCCTGAGCACGGATCGCGAGAGGCAATCGAGCACGTTCGTGAGCAGGCACGAGTGCAGGTTCAGGGGCGCACCGATAAGAAACTTGTACACGAGCCGCTATTACCGGTAGCGGAGGGGATGGGACTCAGCAAATTGCCGGAGCCTTCACCGGACGATGTGTTTTTGGATTTAGAAGGTGACCCATTTGTAGGCGAATCAGGCCTTCAGTACCTTTTCGGGTTCGCCCACCGTGACTCAAGCAGCAAACCAAATTACGAAAAACGATGGGCCCTAAACCGTGAGGAAGAGAAACAGGGCTTTGAATGGTTGATTGACGAAATCATGAAGCGTTGGGAAGCGAATCCGCGGATGCACATATACCATTTCGGAGGCTATGAATCGGGAGCATTGAAGCGGCTCATGGGAATGCATGCGACGCGCGAGGATCAGGTCGACAGGTTGCTACGAGCAGAAACGCTGGTGGACCTGCACCAGGCCTTCAAGCAGGGCCTTCGGGCGAGCGTTGAAGAATATTCCCTGAAAAGGCTAGAGGCCTTTTGCGGCTTTGTTCGGAATACTCCGCTCGATCAATCGCGGGCGGCGATGCGTTATGTGGAGCACCGGCTAGAGCTCGGCTGGGGAAACGAACAACTTCCGGACGACATTCGCGTAACGATGGAGGGATATAACAGCGAAGACTGCTTCTCTGCAGCTGCGTTACGGGATTGGCTGGAACGGGAACGCGAAACGCTTATCAAAGCAGGATTCAATGTACCGAGGCCGCCAGAGAAGAACGGAGATCCGTCCGAGAAACTAAAAGAAAAATTGGACAAGGCATCCGCTCTAAAGGAGCGTCTCTGCGCCGAAATCCCTGCTGACGCGAACCTGCGATCGAAGGAACAATCGGCACAATGGTTGCTCGCACAGCTGCTAAGTTGGCATCGTCGCGAGGACAAGCGCGCCTGGCAAGAAGGATACCGGCTTGCGGACATGAAGGACGAAGACTTGCTCGATGAACGGGTAGCGCTGACCAAGCTGCATTTCATGAAAAGAGTCGATCCTGGGAAACAGGTTCCAACGGACCGCTATGCTTTTGACCCACAAAAGACCAACGTGCGAGTTGGCAAGGACGTGTATTTCGCAGACGTAAATCAAAAGTTCGGTGAAGTGGTCGCTATAGACCCCGCTGGTGGAACCGTAAAGATCAAGAAAACGAAAAAGACGGCAGAACTTCATCCGCCGTCGGTGTTCATGTGGGATCGTCCACTGAATACCGATCCTCTGGCGGATGCACTTTACCGGATAGGTGAATGGGTTGCAGTAAACGGAATCGATGCACCCGGTCGATACCGCGCGGCCCGCGATTTGTTGTTGCGAAAGCCGCCACGTTTGCTGAACGGAGAGAAGCTTGAGCAGATAGCGTCGGAGAAGGCTGAAAACACCGCGAGCAGGATCGCATTGGCTTTGGAGAAGTCGGTTTTTGCGATCCAGGGGCCTCCGGGATCAGGAAAGACGTACACGGGCGCCCGGATGGTTGCCGAAATGGTCAAGCACGGAAGAAAGGTCGGGATCGCTGCCTTCAGCCATAAAGCGATTCACAAATTTCTTACAGAACTACAGATCGAAGCAGGGGGATTCGAAGCTGGTATTCGTTGCGTCCGCAAGGTTACGAATGAAGATCCAAACGATGAATTGAAAGGCTTGGAACTGACCCAAGAGTCTGAGGTCCCGTTGCTGAGGCTCCAGTCAGGCGCGGTCCAGGTTGCAGCCGGCACGGCTTGGTTGTGGGCACGACCAGAGTACCTAGAAAGCGTCGATACCCTGTTCATTGACGAGGCTGGACAGATGTCATTAGCCGATCTGATCGCCTCGGCACAATCCGCGAGGAATCTGGTTTTGCTCGGCGACCCACAACAATTGGAACGCCCATTGAAGGGCAGTCATCCCGACGGGGCGGAGAAATCGGCGTTGGAGCATTTGTTAGATGGCCGGAAGACCATATCTCCGGAAGTGGGATTTTTGCTGCCCGAAAGCTGGAGATTGCACCCTGAGGTCTGCAAATTCACTTCTGCTGTTTTCTATGAGGACAAGCTCAGTTCCCATGCGATTGCGGGGAGCAGGATTCTGGAAGGACACCCATATTTGAATGGGGCGGGGTTGTGGTTTGTACCGGTGGAGCACGAAGGCAACCGCAACTCATCGCCAGAAGAAGTAGAAGTCGTCGCGCGGATTGTGGAAGGGTTGCTAAGGCCAGAAGTGAAATGGTTTTACAGTAAGGGCAACAGTAGGCGCCTCAAACCAGAAGACGTGTTGATTGTCGCGCCGTACAACGCTCAAGTGGCAGATTTGTCGGTGAGATTGCCCAACGTGCGGGTTGGGACAGTTGACAAATTCCAGGGCCAGGAAGCTCCTGTGGTGATTTATTCCCTAACGACTTCATCGCCGGAAGACGCGCCGACAGGCATGGAGTTCCTGTATAGCCTGAATCGCCTGAATGTTGCGACCTCTCGCGCCAAGTCGTGCGTGGTTTTGGTTGGGAGCCCCTTGCTGTTTGAGCCTGACTGCCGAACACCAAGGCAGATGCAACTTGCAAATGCATTTTGTCAATTCGCCGAGATGTCTAGCGTCATTGACCGGCAGAACATATGATCGTGCAACGAACGGAATCCGTCGACGACAGGCAGCCTCATCGCCGCGGACTCTGGGAAGCCCGCACGTCATGAATTCAGTGGGGGCAAGAATTTTACGCGAGCATTTAACTAATTGGGAGAGATTTGACAACTAACGCTGCAATTTCTCGCCGGTGGTGCTCATGCTTGAGAAACTGATCCGCCTCTTTGGAAATCAACAGGCACCGTCTATCCCACCTAAGAAGTTCCGAGTTATTGGGATCGACCTAGGGACAACAAATTCGACGCTTGCTGAATGGGTTCTTGATCCGCAACATCCTTCGGACTCGTCCGTCAGGTGCATTCCGATTGACCAGCCAACGCTGCAGGGGCGTTATAGTCATCTTCTCGTCCCCTCGATTGTAGGAATCTTCGAGGGTAAAACCTGGGTGGGACAGGGTGCCAAACTTCTTAGGTCAAAAGCCACCCTAGAGGAATACAGCAGCCTTTTTGCAGAGTGTAAGAATGAGATGGGGACGAAACGAACTTACCATCGAGCACCCGTGGGATATCGCTCGGCAAAAGCAATAGCGAGCTGGGTCCTCAGGTTTCTCAATGATGCAGCCAGAGAATTTGATGACACTCCCATCGAAAAAACGGTTGTGACAGTCCCCGCGAGCTTCCAGGCGGCCCAACGATCTGACACAGTAGACGCAGCCCAACGAGCGGGAATTGAATTGAGTCAGAACGGTCTTTTGGATGAACCGCTTGCCGCCTTCTTAACCTACGTGTGTGAGGACCCCTCCGATCTGAGCAGGAGTTTGTTGGCCAAATGCAGTGCCCGCGCGCAAAACGTGGTCGTGTTCGATTTTGGCGGCGGCACCTGCGATGTGGCGATACTCCGGTTAACGATCGATCCCGAAAACGAGTTGGCCATTATGCCCTTAGCTGTCTCAAGATATCACCGCCTTGGAGGAGGTGACATCGATCGGGCAATCGTGCATGAAGTCTTGCTGACACAGCTCTTGGAACAAAACAAGCTCGATAGGTTCTCACTTAGTTTTGAAGAGAAACGCCAGAAAGTGCAGCCCGCATTGCTCGCCGTGGCTGAAGCACTGAAGCAGAACATGTGCATGGAAATCGATCGATTGGAAAGAATGGGCAGATGGGAGACCACTAAAAAGTCCGAAATAGTTCAGAAAATCCCAGGCATGCACCCAGTTGCGCTAGAAAAAGGCCTGGCCTCTCTCCATAATCCGCAGCTTTCTGCCGCACAGTTTGAGGAGATTCTCAGGCCCTTCCTAAGCAGTGATCTACTGTATCCGAGAGAAGACGAATATCACATGACGTGTTCGATTTTTGCGCCGCTCTCTGATGCTCTACTTAGAGCCAATGTAGAGCCTTCGCAAGTGGATGTGTGTCTGCTCGCTGGGGGAAGTACGTTAATCCCACAGATACGCAGAGCCGTCTCACAGTACTTTCCAGCCGCTGAGGTTCTGAAATTTGCGACACGAGACGACACCCAAACTGCAATAGCAAAAGGGGCCGCAATACACGCTATGGGGCTGACTCTGTTTGGAAGGTCGCCCATCCGCTCAATTTGTCACGACGCCATTTGTCTAAGGACTAGTTCTGGCCTCGTCGAATTGATTCCGCGTGGGAAAGCATTGCCGTTTCCAACGGTAGATTCGGCTCGTTTGGGAGGATTCTGTGTGCCCGTGACCGATGACCACGGGAGAGCGCAGATAAGGATTGAGGTTGTTGCAGGGAATGAGCAACGTCCGCTCTTTGCTGAAATTTGGGAAGTGCCGGCTCCTGTCCGCCAGGGAGAACCACTGTGGTTGGCTTATCGATATGATGAAAATCAAGTCTTGCACCTCACTATGGGGAGGGACGCACAAGGAGATCAAGGACTGTTTGCTACGCATATTGAAAATCCTCTTACCCATGTTGTGAACCCAGATGCGACGCGCACTAAGATTGATGAAATTGAGGAGCAGCTACGAACTGGGCAATTTGTAAGAGAGGAGGTGGGAGAGAAACTTGCGGAGGTGGCCGGATTATATCGGCAATTGAATCAAAATGAGAAGGCAATCGCGTATTTCAGCCGTGCAATTCAGGCAAATGGGGAGCCTTCAGCATGGATTCTTAACAGAATGGCGTCATGCGCTAATGATATTGGGGACCGACAGCGTAGTGAGCAGTTATACGCTGAAGCCGCCCGTGTGGATCCCTGGTCTGGCACTTATTTTAACTGGGCACTTGCAAAAGAGGCCTGGGGAGAAGCTCTACCCGCACTTGAACTCGTGCGTCGATCGATTGAGATGGAATTTGATCCAGCGTATCTGGTCTTACAGGGAAGGTTAGAGCAAAAACTCGGTGATGACGCCGCAGGCCAGTTCCTCTTTGAACGGGCTAGGGAGACATTTCCCCCGCCTGCCAGCCTTGACGCATTTGGGCTATCTTGGCTCCGTACATTGGCGGGAATTCTTAATGATAGCGAATTGACCCGGCAGGTAACCGAACTGTTAGCGCAAAGGAAGCGTGAAGCAACAAGGAAGGTAATCAGGGGTGGAAGCCTTCCAGACTTAGGGGATGGTCTATACGGTGAAAATAAATGAGCTGGCTGGTCCCTGCAGACGAGCTTACGGCTGACCAGCGGCGAATCGTTGAGCTTCCGCTAAGCAATCATTGGTGTATCTTGGGAGCCCCGGGCTCCGGAAAAACACTAGCCCTTCTGTATCGTGCACAAAACCTGATTGAACAAAGACTGGTTACACCAGATCGGCTTAAAATATTCGTCTTCACGAATGTCCTAAAGCAATACATTAGGAACGCCCTGGAAGAACTTACGGTACCCGAGAACAGCGTAATGACACTGGATGATTGGTGTCTGAAATATTTCGAGCAGCACATCTCCCATCGCGTCCCCCGGAATAACAATCAGAGACTTCCAGACTTTGATCAAATTTGCACGGCAGTCTTGTCTCGGGTTCGAAGGGGCTCTCCAATCTACGATGCGATTCTCGTTGACGAAGGCCAAGACCTTAAGAGCGACCGCTTTGATCTACTCGCGTCTATAGGTCGTCATCTGACTGTATGTGTCGATCACAAACAACAGGTCTACGATCATGGATCGAGTGAACAAGAGATTGTCACAAGACTAGGACTGAAACGAAGTAATGTAACTCTCCTTGATGCATTTCGTTGTTGTCCGTATATCATCAGGGTTGCTGCGGAGTTCATCGCTGACCCGGCTGAAAAAGCGGCGTTTCTTAATCAAAACCGTGCGGAGCAGGCGGAAAAACAGACTCCCTTGTTGTATGAGGCGAAGGATTTCGAGGACGAAAGGGCAAGACTGATAGAAGTTGTGCGCGAGCGGCAAATCGTTGGTGACCGCAGTATTGCAATTCTCTTCCCGAAAAGAGACCAAGTTTTTGGTTTCTCCACGGAACTTCGCAGGGCTGGGCTTGAAGTCGACACATGGGATCGTTGGAGACAGACTCCGATGAATTTCAGCAATGGAGTGCCAAAAGCTCTCACTTTTCACAGTGCGAAGGGATTGACATTTGAGACGGTTCTCTTGCCACGGCTGGTCAATGGTTCTTTCCCAATGACCAGTTTTGCCCGATTGGAAAAATTGATGTACGTTGGGATCACGCGTGCCACGAAGTGGGCTTACCTCAGCACGATCAACGGGAGTGGAATTCCTGTCCTAGATCGCCTGCGGCAACTGTCGGTCCAGGAAGACGCTCCAATAACAGTTCAACGCTGGAATGAAAGAACATATACGACTCAAACGTCAGGGGTAGATGGCTCGCCACCAGCGGACGACGATCTCCTCGACCTTTTGTGAATGACCTCCATGTTCTTCCCTGATTTGCGAGGGCGAGTGGACAGTGAGCCAAAGAACCTTGAAGAAGCCATTGACGAAATCGCTGGACTGGGTTGGGTTTGCCCCGTGCCAATAAGATGGAACGAAATGTATCAGCTACTACCGCGAAAGGATCGCACAGGTGCTCTGCGCGAACCCCCTCTGCCACTCCTTCTTGGAGCTTGGTGGGAAGCCTCTCCGCTCATGAAGAAGAAGCAGAGATTTTTGGAACAGTTGGATTGGGCGCGTAACCACGCGATACTCGACTCTGTAATAACTTTTTTGCGAGGCCTGAAAAAGAGCGACTGGTACTTCGACTCATGAGTCATCACTCGAATTTAGCTCGAAAAATGTGGCGATTGGTGGGAAATAATTGGCGACCCAAGCAACGAGTTTCGCCATCGCTTTCCGCCATAACCTCCTTTCCGAGAAAACTCACCGCCATTTACCGCATCCAACCTTCAGCGCTGCAAGGAGGGTGATATGGACTCGAGCCCCTGGGATTTTCTCTCGCAGAATCTTGGTCTGATCCTCGCAATTCTCGGACTGCTGTACGCCTTGATCAAATTCTTCGGTCCTCGCAAACCTCAGAACACTCCGAAAGCGCACCTCACCCAAACAGAAATCGCGGAGGCGGAGGCCGCTGGTCAACGTGCCAGAGACGATGTTCGGGCACGATTCGGGAAACACTTTGAAGGGAAAAAGACATGAGCGCCCAGGCTGCCATTCTCTTGTTATGTGTACTTCTGGCGATCTCCTGCGTAGTGATTTTTGTGCTGATAACCAAACTAGGTTCCGTCACGAAAGCATTGGCATCCGAAACGCTTGCTCACGGGGATACGACAGAGGCTCTGGCCAAAACCAACACCCGAACGAACGAGCTCGAAACCGTCGGAAGCGAAATGTATCTTGAACTTCAATCCAAGGCCGCCGACGCAGCATCTCGGTTGTACATCATGGGTTGCCTAGAGAAAAAAATAGCCGAGCTCGTAATGCATGCTGACTCAATAAATGCCAAACGGCTCGCGGAAGAGAAAAAAGCCGTGGGAGTGGGCATCGTCGAATTACTCATGGCTGTTTTCTTCCCGGCAACCTGCGGACGGAAGACTACAGATTGAAGCGGCAGGGAACCAGCATGGATCGCCATGTACTCCGGACCCTGCTTCTCTACAAGCTCCACCAAACCGGGATAGAGCAGATTAGCCCTATCTCTAAACCTCTGCTCAAAGATCGTATTCGTGGCTATTCTCTTGATACGGGGCTTGAATTCCTCGATGTCGTTCATAACGGAAGCTTGACTGAAACGAATCAGTGGCTTCCCGAGCACGTTCGGAGCGTGCCTAATCCTTCGGTATGAACCCACAGATCTCGTCCTTCTTTGGCGGCTTTGGAACCGGCGGGTGATCCTTAATAAATTTCACGATTTCTCTGGGCTCGTCTCCGATGAACAGCAAATCCTTATAACTCGGCGTCGCTAGCATTTGAATGAGCCAATAAACCGGTGTAGTGACAGCGTATTGCCGCATACCTACAAAAATCATTGGCGTGTATTGACCGGTAGTTCCGTAGTGATTCTGCGCCGCATCCATAAAGATCTCCTGCCGCGTTCCCGCGCTGCCCGGAGCAAAAATGACCGCTCTTCTCCCGATCTGAACTAAACCGCCCTCTCGGATGCTGTTATCGAAGTATTTCGCAACGTGTGTGGCAAACATGTTTGTTGGCTCAAAGCCATAGAACCACGTTGGAATCCCCAGGCTCTTAGACCAGTTCGGAAACTTAGCTTTCACTTCGAGCGCCTTCGCGATCCAGCTTTTCACGTCGGAATACGTATCGGTTTGCTTAAGAACCTCAATAGCACCATCGAGTTCATCTTCAGAGTATTTAGCGAAGTACGCGCCCAAATTCGCTGCTTCCATCATGCCGGGACCTCCGCCCGACACGACGAAGTAACCCTCCAGCGTGAGTAGACGCGCCGTCTGGGCTGTCTTCTTGTAAAAGGGATCGGAGCGCGGATTAGACGAGCCTCCCATGAACCCGACAAACTTGTCTGCACCAATGTCCCTGCACAGCCCCTCGAGAGCGTGGTCGATCCCGTCGTCATGGATTCGACGGCACAATACCTCAATCAGGTCAGCGGACCATCTTCCTTTCGCGATGTAGTCGCAATAAATCGCCCGATCGAGACTGACGCCTGGTGCAGTCTCTTTCAGCAAAACTTCCGGCGTGTAAAGCTCGTAGCGGAACGGGTCGTAAGGGAGCCCTTTGAAGGGTGGCAAGATTGCAGCCTCACGCTGCGCAAGAACTGTTTGGCTTTCGAGTCCATCAAACTGACAACCCAGGAAGAACGTGTTTTCGATTTTGGCTTCCCGCCACTGAGCAGCCTTGTACTCTTGTAGAGACAAATCGATGAGTACTGCCCAACTGAGATCCGGCCAGGCCTTTTTCAGTTCTTCCGCACTCGTAAATTCCCGAAACGTTTTTGCAGCCATATATTCTGCTTTCTAAGGAATGGAAATAACTTGGCTCGCTATGTTTTACGCCGTTAGATACCGAGATCGCAATTTATTTATCTTGGGGGACTCATTTCAGCCTGACCGACCCGGCTCATTTTTTGGCTTCCTCCGGTTCGCTAAATCGCGCAGAATCGGAAGGTCGCGGCTCATCAGCTTCAATTCAACCGGATTCGCACGATCTCGTCGTCACTCAATGCTTGGTGGTCGCGTGATGACCATCACAGAGGTGCCGGTGAGACGGGGGAAGAATCTTCGGGGCTTGTAGCCAGGGCACGTGTCATATGAACTTTGACTTATTAGGTTAGATCCTCCACTCGTTGCCGAGCTTGTAGGCCTGGAACCTCTTGGTGCGAAACCAATCGCGGACCGTCCACGGAGTTTGCGTAGCCCATAGCTTTTTCCGCCAGTACCGGGTATATGTAATCAGGGCCGTCTAAGGCGTCCGAGGGCGCTCAAGGGCTGTGGCCTTACTGGAAACAAAGGACAAAACGGCAAATTCCTTGGGATTTAGGCGGTTCAGCTTGAATCCCGGTATCGCTACCAAATAGTTACGTTTAATGGTAGTATACAAGATAACGCGCTATGGCAGATCGCGGTATTGCCCAAGGCCATGCGCAAGAGTTGGCTTCAGTTGTCGGTCAGTCTGCCTAATCGTTTTCGTTCTTTTCGTTCTGATTCGAAGTTGTGGCGCAGAGGTCCATCTTCACAATGTTGGGCACCACCTCCGGCAGGCAGCCGGACACATACAGAGCCGGACGGGCATACGGAAGCATCGATGGTCCCTACGCTTATCGAGAACGTGCGTGCCGCTTTACTACTCGTTTGGTGCGATCGGGAATAAATGCTTTTGGGATGAATAAATCAGCAGGAAGTTTGAACCGAATGCTCAACTTCCGCACTTGTTCTATAGTGAGATTCCGTTGTCCCGTCATGAACATCGAAACTGCGCTCTCCGAACCAAATTGAGGTATCAGATCACGCTGTGTGAGATTCTGCTTTTCAATGAGAAGCCGCACCACTGAAACCGGATCAGCAGCCGGAATCGGGTAGTGCTCTTGCTCGTAACGCTCTACTAGCAATGTTAGGAGTTCAATTGCTTCCATTTGAGCGCGAGAGGGATTGTCCAGCGCCGTTAGTTGGAAGAGAGCGTCAGTATACGCCTCAAGTTCATCATCATTATGGATGATGCGAGGAGCGCCGTGCGCAATCATTTCCGCCGGGTTTGCGAGAGCCGTGCTCATTTTCTTCCATACCTCCTATCCCAGTTGCTGCGATTATCGTATTCCTTGTGTGTCAAAAAAGATCGTATATAGACGTGCCCTTCTGTCCTTCTTTCGTTAGTCGTCTTTGCGTAGTGGATGACGGTTATAAGCCTGTATCGATTATTCCTGAAGTCAAAGACAACGTAATCATCAACAGGATCGGCATCCTTGAACGTACTGCGAACTTCCACAGGATTGTGCCACCGAACCTTTTCAACAATGCCAATCCACGCTTTGATTTCGTCCGCCGCATCCGGGTAATTTTCCATTGCCTGTTTCAGATGCTGACGCGTAACGATATGCACGAATCAAGAATACTTCACAATATGTGAAGTTGTCAAGGGCTGATAATTCGGAAGCCTTTTTCCCCCCGACCGATGGCAGCGGAATAGTGGCGATGGGGTACTGACAAAGTGTGCCCGAGCCCGGCTGTTGACTTCAGCGCTCGGTTCCTTTTTACTATTTTTACTAAAAGTGGGCGGAACAGGGCTTGCCTAGCGCTAAAAGGAGCTATCAGCGATTGAAAGTCCCTGAGCGCCAACTGGCTGGAAAAGCACGGTTTCCCTCGTTTTTGGCGCGTTTTTGAAGATTCTGCCGGACAATCCCGGTATCGCTACCAGCCTCGAGGGCCACCTATTCGTTTCGTCTGGGGACCTCGCCGCGACGAGAATTCCCATAGCAACCGAACCTTCCCGCACTCTCTGGACACTTCGTTATTTTTCATTA
>Ga0335072_10002661_pt1 | contig 27505 bp, 31 predicted proteins | sample Lox_Sample_21_FD_206725 | JGI IMG/M metagenome (GOLD analysis project Ga0335072, IMG submission 206725) | Soil microbial communities from Loxahatchee National Wildlife Refuge, Florida, United States - Lox_Sample_2.1 | ecosystem: Environmental > Terrestrial > Soil > Wetlands | place: USA... | reverse complement strand
GTTCAGAATTGAGTGGTTGCGGGCAAGTGCTTGGAAGTGGGTTCGGGCTGTTTGTGTGCTTAGCGAATTGAGCAGACTTCGCTCAACCTGACAGACAACACATCCGCAATTGTTCTCCTTTTGCATGTGGACTTGTCTCCTGAAGGGGGATCGCGGGCGGCCGGACCGACACCGATGCAGGTCGCACGTCTGACCTTCGTCGCTCTACGTCGTTCCGACCGGCCAATTTCGAATTTTCCCCCTCACTATCTATGAGGCAAAATTTCGGGAAAAACTCACAAACAATTTTCAGTTCCAATTCGGACCGGCCCGAAAATCAGCGTAGCCGTGCCTCAGTGGCATTGAGGACGTACAGGGCGAGATGAGGCCGAAACCTTTCATTCCGCACAGTGTCATGGTTGAATGTGGACCTCCACCTCATCGAAGGGAGAACACGCATGGTGATCTGTGACCGCTTGCGAGCATTGCGCGAAGAAAAGAAGCTGTCCCAGGGCGACATCGAGAAGCGCACTGGACTCCTGCGCTGCTACATCTCGCATGTCGAGAACGGCCACACGGTTCCCACAATGGAGACACTGGAAAAGATGGCGCGGGCGCTTGGAGTGCCCTTATACAGGCTTTTCTACGATGGTGAGGCTCCGCCGAAGCTCGAAAATCTGCCAAAGCGGAAAACGGCGGATGAGATTGCCTGGGGAAGCTCCGGTAAGGATGCACCCTTCCACTCGAATTTGCGAAGACTGCTGGGACGGGCGCAAGAGCGGGACAGGAAGCTCTTGATGTCTTTGGCTCAAAAGCTGGTGGGCAAGCGGAACGGACGCAACGGACGGAAGTCCATCGTCGCCTGAACGCGCGCTGCCATTGTTCTACACAGCACTTTGTTGAAGAACTCGCTCCCGCAACCACGCGACGGCTCGCACGGCATATGCCCGCTCGTCGTCGCTTTTAGCGGTTCTCGACGCCTCGGCAAGTACCCGCTCAAGGTCCTTCCACGTAAGCTTACCAATAGCCCTCACATTACTTAAACCGTCAGGCCGATGCGCTTGGAGCTTCGCTCTTGGAATCGAAAGATCTTCGTATTCCCGTAGTCGCTTTACACCCTCAGGCGAGCGAGCCTCCGACGCAATTAGCAAGCTGAAGAAAAACTGGCGGACACCGGCATAGTAACTGCCCACATCAATGTTCCGAAGAACTTGATCGCGGCCTGGTCGCGTCGTCGTTCCAGTCGATATGTCGCTTCGATATTTGGCTTCGATGAACCAGACCCAACTCGGAGCCTCAACAACAACGTCGATTTCTGAGGCACCCTCATCACCACCGGCAAGTAAACCCAGCGGCGGGGGCACGCTTTCCCATAACCTGACTGCCACGTTGAGATCAGCCGGACACGAGGGCGATGGGAATGCACATTGCCACAGAACTGGCAACCAAGCCTCGGGCGCTATTTGGCGCAGCGAACGGAAAACATTCCAGGTGACAGCGTCTTCACTGTTTGCACTCCGTAGATGTTTTAGCTTGCTTGCCCTCATGTCCGCGAAAACTGGATCGTAACGGTCGATAATGAGGTTTGCTCTGAAGTCCGCAGCGATCGACACACCACTGGGCGACAAATGACCTTCGTCAGAATTCATACCCTGTTCCTCCAGCTAGCTCTCGATCATTGCAGATTCCAGCAGAGCAGCAGTCGTTTAATACTAGCTCAGCGACCATCGCAAAACTCGCGACTGAAAGCGCACCGGAACTGTGGCCTACCTGGGTCGAGGCCGGTGCAAGTGACGGCAGAGCAAGGCGCAAGCCTTTAGGCATGATAACGGAGGAGAAGTGGGAGGAGGGAGCACGCCGAAGCCGACGGGTCGATTGAGGAGAGATCAGTCACGCCGAAGGTGGCAGCGCGATGCAAGGCAGATCGGCAGACGTCAGCCGCCTTCCTGAGCAAGAAGACCGGGATAATCCCTCTCGATCAGCTTGCGAAGAGCATCATTTGCGGCTGCCTTGGAAGGACTCGAAAACTCCACGACATCATCCGTGCCTTCCGGCATCGCCTTTACGATCTCCCACTCCTGATTCTCGGGATTGAAGTTCCAAGAGAAATTGGTCGGGATCGCTCCGACAACGACTTGAGATCGATATTGCGCCCCGGCAAAAGGGCGAGTGAGTTTGTTGTTCTTGGTCATCTTCGCTCTCGTTCAGAAATAATGTAAACGCACGGACACCCGGTCGCTTACAAACTTCGACGAGCACGCGCTATCCATTCGTCAATGCTCTGCTGCAAGTCCCACTGTCCGAAGTCAAAGGCCTTTCCCAAGTCATCCCAAAACTTGGCAGGGATTTCAGCTCCAGGGCCTGTTTCGCCGTCCCTCCAATGATAAATCTGGCCCCCGGTCCCGATGTAATTTACGAACTGCGCGGCGATCGACTCGTTCTCGTCGATCTCGCCGGTCCACAAGAGCCTTGCGATCAGGACAGCAAACGAAGCCGCCTGGATTGGATACAACTTCACCGGCGAAGCATAGACATCGTGCAGCGTTTCCTTGAGAGGCTCAAAAAGATCGCGGACGGCCACGGACTTCCCCGCTTCACACGCTGCTAGGAAGATCATCTCGGGACGGAACGGGGCCAACCATTTTCCAACTACACCCCATTCAAACCACGCGTCACTCGCTATTCGAATGCCTTCTGCATTGCTGTGGCCTACGATCAGAACCGCTCGGAATCGGCCGTAGCGCTGGAGGACTTCCGCAAACTCCTCGTTGAGTCTGGATTTGGTCGAGGTTTTCAGAAGGACGACCGTTTTCTTCGCCAAGACCAGCTTCGCGATCTCATGGTTCAACAGCTGGTAGAAGAATGAACCAAGATTGAGACGGTCAGAGGCAAGATTCGCGGAGTCGCACTCGATGATAAGTAGATCGTTGCCGGATCGTGTTGGCATTGCAAATAGCCGCTGCGCAAGACTAACAGAAACGCAAGGCGTTACGGCAGCATCTTGGTTTCAGTCGTCCTGCCGCTCGGCGAGAGTCTGAGTGCGACAGTCCCGCCGATTTTGATCCTCAGCTTGACGCTGCTTTAGACCAGCGAGTATTTCCATGCAGCGGTTGAAGCAAGGCGAACAGCAGATCAAGTGCTCGCTGACCTCCGTGTCGTGTGCCTCGCTGGATTTCCAGCCATAGGCTTCAGGTCGGAATTCGCTGGACAGCCTATGCGCATCCAGCCGGTGGACGGACAACCTCGTCACTGTCGGATCTGCTCAGGGATGCAATCAATTTACTTGCGAGGTCGTCCGGTCTTTTGGGGTTTATATTTTTCGACCTCACGGCGGTCCAGGAGCACCTTACCTGCTATCCGCAGTGTGCGAAAACGTCCTTTCTGGATGAGCCGCCCGATTGCCTGCGGCGAGACGCCACGAATACGAGCGGCTTCGGACTGCGACACCCATTTGTTAGCAACTAAATCCTTCTTCGAAGAAGTGGTTGAAGTCTTCAACCCTTTTCTGGTATCCTTTGACATAGACGTTCGCACTATCCTCTTGTGGGATGTGTGAGTACGTTCCAGGCGCCTGAGGGTTCGCGAAAAACTCAAGGCCTTGTTCTAACGGGACGGGCCGGTGCTATCAACACCGACACGTCCCTGACCACCATCACCTCTCTGGGAGGCGACGATGGCTGCAACTGAAACTATCCGCATTGTACTTCATACGCAAGCCGAGTCCGACTTGCGTTTTTCTCTTGTCTTCGAAGCATCCGACCGATCCGACCGTTCGCCTCCCGCAATTGGTGTTGTCGGGCCTCCTGGTCGGAATGCCTGCCGGTGTGGCCCGTCGTAGGAATGCTCTCGTAGATATTGGATGTGTGCGATTTCCGCAATTGTGCTCGCGATTCTGACGAGACTAAGGTGGCTGGACGACGTTCCGACCGCGATGAAGTTCTTTCGCCGTGTGGGGGATAACCGGCAGACGATGGCCGCAATGAAAGGAGAGGTGCAGTGGAAAAAGCACATTTGTACGAAGCGTTGTATTTGGTGAACCACGGTATTGACGAAGCCGTTCGGGGAGTTCAACGCCTGAAGAAATCTCCACATCTCTTCATGGAGACCTACCACAAGTCCATGGCTGGTCTAGAACGCCGTCGTTCTAGGATCAACCTGCAATTCATGCTGGAAATGCGCAAGCTGGAGGAAGACGATGAGTTGCGCTTTGAGGAAGAATACAACGTCTGGTTGTCCGACGAACCGTTAACCAATGACGAAATCTGTCGATTGATGCGCGTCGTCGAGCGCGAGCGCAAACTGGAAGGGAAACCGCCCTTGGTGCAGTTTCTCCCGCGGAGCAAGCGCCCGAAGAAAGCACCTAAGAAAGCGGAAGGAGTCCGCTCAAGCCCCAGAGTAAATGGTCCGCCGCCGGTTGGTCTCGATGAGCAGAGGCAGGGAGAACATGGGTGAGTAAGAAACGCAAGGTTGTGTGGGTCGGGGGTACGCCCATAACGCCGATCAGTTCGGCGGAACACAAGCGCCTGGACAAGCGAATCAAGAAGAAGCACGAAAAATTGCGGAAACGGTATCCCGAAGTTCACGGCAAAAGGGTGGACTGGATTTCGCACGGTTACGAGGAAGGATACCTGTACTTCAACGTGAGGTTCACCGATGGCAAGAACTTCTCAATCTCCTGTAGTCCCCTAATCGTCACTGATTTCGTTGATTTTTCGGACATGAAGACCGGCGACGACGTAATTATTCGTGAGTACTACAGACGCCCCGAGGACTGACGGGGTGAATGGAAAGCACAGCTTAGTGTGCGCGTCCGACAGGAGCCACGCCGGACGATGGAAGAACTCCACTTGCGAAGACGGGACCGAAAGTCTATTGTCCAGCCGCTTTTCTACGTCTTAGGTTCACTAGAATTTCCATGTAGCGGTTGAAGCACGGCGAACAACAGGTCAGGTGTTCGCTGGCTGCGGCGTCGCGAGCCTCAACGGGTTGTTCAGCCATCCGTTGTAGGTCCGAATCCGGTGGACAGCCAACACGTTGTGGGTTGGGAAACGCTTCCGAGAGGTAGGATTTGGCAAAGCCAAAAAACTCGGCTTCGCTGAACTCGTCATTAAATTCAGGTTTTTCCTTCGTCGTCATCGGCCCCCATTGCTGGCTTCGGCCCCACATTCTGATCGGTATCCGTAGCGGATGGCAATGGCTTTCTTGATCGCGCGATCTTCTCCCTGACGGCTCGCACCGCGTTACGGAACCTGACCTCCGCTGCATGGCCGGAGAGTCCGTGCACGGGTCCGATTTCGTCCCACGTGAACCCTTCCAGCCGTCGCCAGCACATGTCTTTTTCGACGAAATCGAATAGGGCCAGGCACTCGGCCACCAGAATCTCCATCTCCAACTGACGCGCCGGGTCAGCCAATCTCTCAGCAAGCGCTTGTCCTGCGATGGCAGCGTCCAGCACTGCGAGTTCTTTGCTCTTGAGCCGATTCACCCGCCTCACGAACGCGCGGAAGACGTAGCCCGACAGATTTCGTATGGGTGTGGGTTCACCCGGCGAGTCTCGTCGCGCAATCAGTTGTGATACGGTCGCCGCAACCTCCTCAAGTGCATTTGTAACAACGGCCGTGTCGCCGAGCAAATTCGTGCCGTACTCAAGTGCCCTCGGGAAGATAGCCTCAGCCGCCGCAAGCACCGCCGGATCGATCCGTCTGCCCTGCCGATCAACGGAATTGAGCCGAAGAGAACTCGGAGATGCGCCGCTTGCCATTGTGGTTCGTCCCGGAGCCGGTGAAAGATCGCAGGCTCGCTTTGTGGGTCGTCGTTTGTGGACACTGGAGGAAAACCGTACGGCGGGTTGCTGACGACCTCAGGCGACGCCGCAGACGGTTTTCACGTCTGCGCTTTTACTAGTGGGCTGGGGCGAGAGACAGCTCTTAGTCGGCGAGAACTGTCGCCGGCTTTTCGGAGTAAGATGCTGGCCTACGGCATTGCGTTCAGCCGGAAAGGATGCTGAGCACAGAGCCTCTTCGTCTGGGCGGCTATATTCTGCATCAAGTCCCGAGTAACGGGGGAATAAAAATGCGTGATAAGCCATTGTCGCTCGTACTAACCGCTCTCGCTTTCGCTATTTTTTCCCTCGCGGGCTGCACGCTGCGCCACGATATCTCCGGCATGTGGAAAGGGACAATCCAGTCGAGCGCGCGAGGCGGAAAAGGCAAATGGCAAGGACCTGCGGAGCTGACGTTGAACCAAAATGGCGACGCGCTGACAGGGACTCTCGTCTTTACACATCCGCAGGCCGGGCGCGTCCAAGTTCCTATCAGCTCTGGCGTGGTATCGAAAGACGCTGTGACATTCTCCGGGCAAAGTCAGTTTCCTCTGGGCGGATCCATAGAGATCACGTTTCATGGGCAAGTGAGCGGAACGTCGTTGACTGGAACAACAGACATGACTTCCAGAGGACTGTTCGGAACCGTCACGAACAGCGGCCCGCTCAGCTTGACGAAGCAGTGAGCATCGGTTGGTAGCACCAACATCGCGAAGATGCTGAGCGACGGTTGGGAGATCATCCCGCGATCATCTGGTTCCTCCACTCCACCGCTCCTCCAATCAATCATGGACTACACAGACGAAGCTGCCGTTGAATACTTCCGGGCTATCTGAGTAGCTGTCGCTCCTGCATATGGCGCCTGTGAAAAGCCGCCTCGCCCTATTCTCGTCTGTCGTGTTCTACTAGCCGTGTGATAAGGGACGTTATCATTCACGATAAGGCGGGTGTGCATGGACGCATTCGAGCAGGTCGTAAGCGAGATCCTCTGGATGGATGGTTATTGGGTCCGCACGTCCGTCAAGGTCGATCTCACCAAAGAAGAGAAAGTCAGCATCAGTCGGCCGTCGTCCCCTCGCTGGGAACTGGATATTGTCGGTTATAGGGGACGCGACAACACCCTGCGCGTCGTTGAATGCAAAAGTTATCTGGACTCGCGCGGCGTTGCGCTCCGGGCCTTCGACGGCAGCGACTCCAAATTCGCCGAGCGCTTCAAGCTATTCAGCGACGACAATCTCCGCAATGTCGTTTTCGGCCGGCTGCGCAAACAGCTTGCCGACTGCGGCGCCTGCGCTGCCGACGCCGCAGTGAAGCTCTGCCTGGCCTGCGGTCGTATTGCGACCACAGCGGATCGCGAAGGCCTGCACAAGCACTTCGCCGCAAAAGGCTGGGACTTATGGGACGAACCCTGGCTTCGCGAAAAGCTGGAAATAATGTCCAAACGCGGCTATGAAAATCAGGTGTCCGCCGTTGTTTCCAAACTGCTGCTCCGGGGCAAGGTTGAATGAACTCCTCTGGCCTCGGCTCGTGAAGCTCGGCAGCCGGCTTCCGGCGATTGTCCTCGCGGACGCTAAGACATCTGAACGCTTCTGGGAATTCTTCGCGGCGAACATCCACAATCGAAACACGCGGCCAGCTTTCATGATTGAAAAATACAAGGCGATAATCAGCAGTGAAGATTTCTAAATCCAAATTCATCGCTGGCGTGCAATGCCTAAAACGGCTCTACCTGCTCGTCCATGCACGCGAACTGGCAGCGCAGCCGGAAGGTTCAGGGGAAGCCATTATTGAGCAGGGGCGTGAAGTTGGGCTGCTTGCCCGTCAACTGTTCCCCGGTGGGGTGGAGGTAGATGCTTCGGGCGGACTCGAAGCAGCGGTTCGCACCACCCGAGAGCTTGTTAAGAATCGTGATGTTCCTGCCATTTTCGAGGCCGCCTTTGAGTGTAACGACGTAGTTGTCAGGACCGACATACTCCAACGCCGGAAGGAAAACCTTTGGCGTCTTGTCGAAGTAAAATCCACGGCTGATTTGAAAGACCACCACGCGGAAGACGTGGCAATCCAAAGCTATGTTCTCTCCCATTTCGGGTTGAAATTGGCCTCGGTCTGGTTGGCTCACGTCAACCGCTCATACGTGCTGACTGGAACTAAAGTTGACCCTCACCAGTTCTTCTCATTTCGGAATCTCACGACCAGAACACAGAATTTACAACCTGAACTTAAGCTTCGCCTGCGTGAACAATTCCGCATCCTTGCCGCCCCCAGGCCGCCCGATATTCCCACGGGGGCGCATTGCATCAACCCGGTAGTCTGCGAGTTCTTTTATCACTGCAATCATCGCAGGCCCGATGATTACGTCGGCTACCTTCCTCGCCTTGACGCCAGCGCAATGGAACAGCTTGAGAAGATGGGCATCGAGTCTGTCCATGACATACCGGCTGATTTCGAGCTAAGCGACTTTCAGCGTCGTGCGTGTACGGCAATTCAAACGGGCCAGCCGTTGTTTAGCGAAGACTTGAAAACCGAATTTGAGTCTCTGAGATACCCGCTATATTTCATGGATTTTGAAACAGTCAACCCTGCGATTCCTCGGTTTCCGGGCATGCATCCTTACGATCACCTGCCGTTTCAGTGGTCGGTTCACATTCAGAAGCAGCCGGGCACAATGCCTGAACACTTGGAATTTCTCGCCATGGACAGCCGTGATCCCCGTAAGGACTTTATCTATTCGCTGTGCGAGGCTCTCGGGGAGCACGGGGCCATCATCGTGTACAACCAGCAATTCGAATCCGAGCGCCTCTGGGACCTTGCGGGCTGGCTGCCCGAATACACTCAACGCATCAGAGATATTCAGGGCCGTCTGTGGGACTTGCTTCCAGTGGTACGCAACCATGTCTACCATCCGGCATTCGGCGGCTCGTTCTCCCTCAAAGCCGTTCTTCCTGCTCTCGTGCCGGAAATGACATATGAGGGGATGAAAGTACCGAACGGGCAGGTTGCTGGATTGGCCTGGGAGGCAATGATAAGAGGTAAATTAGCCGAAGCTGAGCGTCAAGCAACGCAGAAGGCGTTGCTGGATTATTGCGGTCAGGATACGTTGGCACTGGTACGGCTGCTCGAAGCGCTCCAGAGTCGCCGGGCTGCCTAAACCTTAACGGCAGTTTTCTCCGGTTTCAGCGTAAAAGTCGCCGCAAGCCCTTGAATCGTCTTCGCTTCGTTCACAGCGTCGTGCGGGATCAACAGATATGCCCAGGGCTTTCCCCCGACTTGTTTCTCGTGAACAGTCGCGTACTCGCACCACTTCACTGCTGCCTTTGCCTTATCCTGAACGTCCTGTGTGCTGATGTCCTTCGCCATCTTGGGCTCGCAGATCAGCTTTGCCGTCTTGGTTTCGACCACGAAGTCTGGCTCGTACGGTACGTCACCTCTGTAGTAGATATGGAACGCGTCCTTGCCGGGCTTGAACCACTTCACTACGTCGGCGTCATTTTCCAGCAGGACGGAGAAGCGGCGCTCTGTGTCAGACTGAAATCGCTGGGCCGGATACAGGCATTTCTTGAATCCCCCGAACAGCATTCCCCGGATCATCACCTTTTCCTCCACCGGAATCCTGAAATCCCGCGGCTCCTCGCCCACGGGAATTGAGTAGCTACTCGGCCGGAGCGTCGTAAAGCCCTTGGTCACATTAGCCTCGTAGTCAGCCGCCTTCTCCTCGTAATGATCCTGCATCTGCGAATGGATGATGCTCACAAGCTGTGCTTGGTGATACTGGAGAACATTGCGCACATCGTCTTCGTTGGCCAGGTACGACTGCAGGTGCCGCACCATCTGCCCTGCCAGCTTGTAGAGCAGCTCGGCGTGATCGTCGTAGCTAACATCGTCAAAATCGATCAAGCCCCGGACGAGGTAGTCCTCCAACCGCTCCTCGGGGACAATCCCGTCTCCGCTAATCAGCCGATAGCGCTCGTGATCGTTCAGATGGGCGATCAAGATGTCCTTTGCCACTGGCTGGAGATGCACACCTTTGAGGTCGAGGTCAAAATCTCGGTATCCAGCCGTCACTTCGCCCTTCGGAAGAACCACGATCTTCGGAATGTCGATTGTGCTCTCGACGTAAAGGTCTACCGTCTTGGCCACGACCTCTGCCACGTTGACCTGTTCCGTAACGCCTGCGAGTTCGCCTTGCACTGGCGCAATGGTGAGTTGAACCCTCTCCACGAGCTTCTGGAGGTTTTCCGGGGATTTCAGATCGCCTGAGCGCGGGAGCCTTTCAAATTGCTTGATCGCCGCCAGCGTTGCTTTGGCGACGCTCTGTTCGCGCTCCGTGTTGAAAAGTGGCTTCTGTTCGGGCCGATAGGCGTCGCCAGAGACTTTGCCCACGACCAGCGGCGTAACCTCCACCACTTTCAGCTCGCGGTCAGGGATATCACGTCCGATCACCACACCCGTGCGGATGATCGAATCGGGCTTGTTAGCCTCGTCGATAATTTCCTGAAACCGGTCATGGGAGACGATTGTCAGACGATCCACTGCTGCAACCCCGACCCTCTTGCCATAGGGCAACCGCAGACCGCGCCCAATCGACTGTTCGACGAGCGTCTTGGAATTCGCAGCCCGCAGCGGAACAATGGTGTAGAGGTTGGTCACATCCCAGCCCTCTTTCAGCATGTTCACGTGAATGACGATCTCGGTTGGGTTGTCCCGGCTCTCGACCGAAAGAAGCTGCTGAATCGTTTCGTCCCGCTCCTCGCCCCGCAGGTTCGAATGCACGGTAATTACTTTGCCCTTGTACCGGCCTCCGAAAAACGAATCGTCCTCGATTACCTTGGCGAGTCCATCGGCGTGATCCGTGTCCTTAGCAACGATTAGCATGAACGGCTTTACGATAGGCTTACCATTATCTCGGGCGAAAACCTCCAATTCGACTTTGGAATTTTCGTGGACGCGGACACCGTCCTCGAGTTTCAGCCTTTCGAGGCCGGCTTCGTCGTAGTTCCTGATGTCGAAGTTCTCCCGGGTCGCTACCGCTGGCTCCTTCACGAAGCCGTCCTTCAGTGCCGCAGACAAAGGATAACTGTAGATCACGTTTCTGAACGGCTCAGAATGCCCGCCCATCTCGATGTGTGGCGTGGCCGTAAGTTCCAATCCCAGAATTGGCTTCAGTTCGTTGATAGCTCTCACGCCAGCGGTCGCGCGATATCGGTGAGACTCATCCATAAGCAGCACGAGATCGCGAAGACCAGCAAGATAATCGAAGTAGCTTTGCCCGATATATTCGCTGAGCCGCTTGATTCGGGGTGGCTTGTCCCCACGAACTTCGCTGTTGATCTTGGAGATGTTGAAGATGTTGATGTGAATTGGACTAGTGTCGAACATCCGGGCTTGCCTGGCCTCCTCCGCGCGGACGCCGCGACCACTCTCGTAGTTGTCACCGGTAATGATTTCCGGGGGATTCGTGGCGAATTCAGCGATTCCCTCGAACACGTATTTTGGGGTGTTCGGCGTGAAGTCGGTGATCAGCTTGTTGTAAATCGTTAGGTTCGGCGCCAGGACGAAAAAATGTCGGCTTATTCTCTGGCGAAACAAGTACGTGATGAACGCACCCATTAGCCGTGTCTTGCCAACACCCGTCGCTAGCGCAAAACACAGGGAAGCGAAATCTCGCTCGAAGTCGGTAACGGACGCGAACTCCGTGTGGATCGTCTTCAGCGCGGTGCCGAGATCAAGTTCTCCTGCGCCTGACACAAGTCGATCCAGCGCGAGGAGTTCAGTCACTCTGTCCAGAATCTCAACCGACTCACGCTGCGGTTGGCGCAGGCTGAGCCGGTTCGCAATTGCGTTCACGACGGAGTTCATTTGCTCGGCGCACCCCTTTCCGCAACGGCTGCGAACAGATCCATCGATCCGTTCTTCCCTTTTTTGCGTCCGTTCATCGCTGGCGTTACCACAGGCTCAGGTTCCGATGTCACCGAGGGTAGATTCCTGATCTCAAGGCTGTAGTCATCCCGGCCCCACTCACAGCGATTCAGAACCATTTTGGGAATCTTTTTGATCGTGAGATTGGAGAATTGCGATGTGTCCCTCACCCGAAACGCCGAGCAGCAGACCAGCAATGATCGGTTATCCCCAACGTCATCGCTTAGCTTTTGCAGTCGTTCTCGGGTAAGAGTCTGAGTCGTTACGTAGATGAAATCTCGTTCGGTCGAATATCCGTGGTTCCAGTAATCCGTGTCGCTTGGTGCATACGTGAATCCCTCGAACTTGCACATGGCCTGGGAGAGCATCGCAGCGTTGTACTGCTTGCTGATTACCCACTGCCCGAACTTGTCTTTCTCAAGGAGCGAAGGCGCAAGTCGGTAGTAACGGAATCCCCCACCTCCATGCCAATCGACGACGTTGCTGATGCCGCTTTCATCAGTGCCGTCAATGACCTGATGCAGACGGGGAAGAATGTAGCTGTCGCAGTGATCGCCGAGTTCCACCATGATCCAACGGCGATGCATCTTGTGAGCGACCGCCCCGGTTGTGCCACTACCTGCGAACGAATCGAGAACAACGTCTCCGGGATTGGTAGCAACCGTAATGATTCGTCTCAACAGCCGTTCTGGTTTTGGTGTGCTGAATGGAGGGAGGTTTGGCAGCAACGCCTTGACCTCAGCCTTGGATGTGCGATTACTTCCAACCTCAGAATGTGGCCAGATCGTTTCAGGAGGCCGGCCCGCTTCAGCATCGCCGTACACACGATAGTAAGGCGTCCAGCCTCCCCTCCCCTCTACCCACTCAATTCGCGCCTGCTCCTCGGCAATCTTTTCTTTACTCCATCGCCAAGCCCCATCGGTTCCGTCTTGGCGCTTCGGAAATACTTCGGTGCCATCTGGTGCTTTGACCCCAAAATACAGGTTGGGTCTGGCCGCTCGCGAATCGCCCTGCCCACCCATCGCTCTAAGAGGCTTCAGGTAGTAAGGACGGCCCGATTCATCCACCTTGTCATAGTGCTCGGGCAGCTGTCCCAAGTCGTTGATGATCCTGTTGAACCGCGTACTTGGCCGATCCTTCGCATAGACGATGATGTAATCGTGGCGACTGGAAAAGAACTCGGCATCCATTCTTGGGCTGTCTGATTTCTCCCAAATTACTGTTCCAAGGAAATTGTCCGGCGAAAATATTTCATCCAGCACACACCGACAGCGATGCATTTCGCTGTCATCAAGATGGACCCATACAGAGCCGTCTACAGCCAACAATTTACGTATTTCTTCGAGCCGATCCCGCATCATTGTGAGCCACGCGGAATGTTCGACGCCATCGTCGTAGTGTTCGAATGCCTGCTGAGTGTTGAAAGGAGGATCGATGTACACACACTTTACTCGCCCGGCGTACTCGTGCTGTAGGGCCTTCAAAGCAAGCAGGTTGTCGCCGTGAATGAGAGTGTTGTCGAAACTGTCTTGCCCGGAGACTCGTGCTTTGGCGTGGTAAGACTTGGCCGCATCCTCCAGCAGGATGCGCGGCTCCGGCCTCGGCCGATCTTCCTTGCCGACCCACGTTAGTTCCAATTTCGTCGCTTTACTCATATCGTGCCCGAAGCCTTAATCGAGTGACCAACGTAGGGTAAACACGGGTGTCACTCTGCATTCTTGCTGCAATTTTTTCTCTATCGTTTCGATCAAGTCTTCCCGTTGGTTATCAACCCTGTCCTGCGCGTCGAATAGTTCCCGGCGCTTGCGATTTCGCTGCGCTTCGAGTTCTCGAACCTGCTTCTGGACCTCCAGCTTTTCCGCCAGTGCAACGGCAATTTGAGCAGACCGCCGCGCCTCCCTGATTTGCCGATCAAGTTCTTTCAATTCTTGCTCTAATCCGACCTTGAGATCATCCGACCAGCGGTCGAGTTTTTCCAGTTCAATTTCGAAGAACTTTGCGTTTCGTTCAGTCAGCTTTGCCAGAACCTCGTTCTGTTGGCGTTGCAGACCCTCGGTAAGTTGAGGCTCAACATGATCTGGCGGCGAGCAGCAATTCGATGGCTGCTCTGAAGAGCTGAGCGAAAAGAATCGGCGGCATTGTTCGGCGTCCACAGGAGTGCCGTCGTCGCAGATGCCGCTCAGGAGGATGAAATCTTCGGTTTCAAGCGCCGTCACAGTCTGGCAGATCACACGCATGAAGCCGCTCTTGCCGACGAGCGGCTCCAGGATTGAGATTTTCTTGCCTGAATGAGAATAGTCGAGGCATAAGGTCTTTGAATCTAGTGTGAGAGCCTTACACTGCTCGATGATCTTCTGCGCCAGAGGATGACCCGGACGATAGAGATTCGCATCATCGACAGTCTTGCCGCTGCGATAAGGCCCCGGATGAATCTGCTCCTCAGGAAACGGATTCTTGATGAGAGTGAACCCGTTCTGCCCGTCCTCGAATTTGGCGTAGGGCTCAAGGTAAAACCGAGTCAGTTGCCACAGCCAATGATCGTACTTGCTCAGAACTTCGCTGCTCTCCCGCTGATTCACGCGAAGTTTCTCGTGAACCTCTTCATCGAAGTTCTCAAGGAGTTTTTGGCGAGTCTGCTTGATGCGCTCGTCAATCTGTAGCTCCATCTCTTGCTGTAGCTGGTCAAAATTGAACTGAATCTGTTCTTCTGTGCGACATTTCTGGTAAATGTCGGCGATGCGCTTTTCGAAGTCGATTCCAGACCCGATGCTGCCCAACACTTCGTCACTTGCGCCAAAGACACCGCTGAAGAGTTTGAATTTCTCATCCAGAAGTTGATATACCCGCTGGTCGGCGGCATTCTTCTTATTCAGGAAATTGACAACCACAACGTCATGTTTCTGGCCGTAGCGATGGCAGCGCCCGATCCGCTGCTCGATTCTCTGTGGATTCCATGGCAAATCGTAGTTGATGACAAGAGAACAAAACTGAAGGTTGATTCCTTCCGCCGCGGCTTCCGTTGCGACCATGATAATGGCTTCGTCGCGGAAATAATCGACCAACGCAGCCCGCATGTCGGCGGTCTTGGAACCCGTGATGTGGTCTGTACCCTCGTGCTTCTTCAGCCAGTTCTGATAAATCTCTTTCGACTTGGCGTCGTTGTTCGAGCCATTAAACAGAACAATTTTGCCCTTGTATCGGGGAATTTCTTCAAGAATTGACCGGACATATTCCTGAGTCCGGGTGGACTCGGTGAAAATGATCGCCTTCTCTTTGCCACCCTTGCTCTTTGCTTCAGCAAGGCCCCTCTTCAGGGCCGTTTGGAGCCTTTCGCCCTTAGAGTTCTTGACAATCGAGTTCGCCAATTCGGTGAAGAGTCGGAGCGATTGAACCTCTTCCGCTACCTTCTCTAACTGCTCTGGGCCGAGTATCTTTGGGTCGGATTTCTTGTCGGCCTCGGTCTCTTCCTCCTCTTCTTCCCATTCATCTTCCATCTCTTCGAAACTCTCGAAGGTCTCTGCGATCTCCTGGGGCGGCTCCACAACGGGTTTTTGTGCGTCAGTGGCTTTTTCGAGCTTGTCTGCCAGTCCTTTTAGTGTTCCGGCGATTGCGAACGTGGAAGAAGCCAAGAGCCGCCTTAGAATGAGCGTCATCAACTGGCGCTGACTGGCGGGTAGAGCGTAAAGGTTCTGGCGTTGCAAGTAGTCGGAGACGAGGTTGTAGAGCTTTTGTTCGGGCTCACTCGGGATAAACTCTTCGACCAAGGCAATGCGGTTGGTGAACGGAATATATTCGAGCACCTGCCTCCGCAAAGTCCGCTGGCAGATAGGCTTCAGGCGGTCACGCAAAGATCGGAAATCTCCATCGGTCTCTAATCGTGAGAATTGGCTGCGGAAGCTTTTGATGTCACCGAAGATGTGTTCGTCAATGATGCTGACCAATCCGAAGAGTTCGAGAAGCGAGTTCTGCAGGGGTGTGGCGGTCAAAAGAAGCTTGTCGAACGGCGCAAGCGCACCTTTGATAGCGTTGCCGATCTTGTTTGAGGGCTTATACACATTGCGGAGCCGATGAGCTTCGTCGATGATGGCAAGATTCCATGCAACCTGACGGATGTACGGTTCCTTAGACCGCGCAAACTGGTATGAGCATATTACGATCTCGGAGCGGTCGAATGGGTTCAGGTTCCCCACTCGAATCTGTTCGTTGAAGGTCTTGGTTTCCAGCAGCACGGAGGGCAGGAAGAACTTGTCCGAAAGCTCCTGATGCCATTGTTTGCGCAGGCTGGCCGGGACGATAACCAGAATCTTCCTTTTGCGCTCGGCCCACCGCTGGGATAGGAGAATCCCGGCTTCAATCGTCTTACCGAGGCCAACTTCGTCCGCGAGAATTGCGCCCTTGGATAGCGGGGAGCGGAACGCGAAAAGAGCCGCCTCGACCTGATGGGGGTTAAGGTCAACTTGGGCGTCGGCCAGAGACGCAGCGAGCTTCTCCATGCTGTCCGACGCGCACCGCTTCGTCAGTTCAAACGCGAAGTACTTGGCGTGATAGGCAGTACTCATCTGTAAAAATAAGCGACCCTTGGGAGAGAAGATCAATCATACATCGAGATCGCATTCCGTTTAGGGATGGGAAGGGAAAAGTTACCTGACCAAGGCCGACTTTCGGCCCGTACCCCTTCTCTCGCGAAGTCCGCCCTTTGTTCCGTCTATGCACGGACGGACGGAAATTCTTGAAGAGAGCTGGTTCCCGCGCGTTCAGTCCCGGAGACGGCTCTCGTGGAGTTGCGGGCCATTTTCGGCTACCGTCGCAATTTCCGCGCCCTGTTGGAAATAGTAGATTGAGAACCTCAGCAGTTCTCGCCGCTAGGGCCTCGTGTTAAGTTCAGAGTAGATGCAGCAGGGCGTGGCGCAAATTCGAGACGTAGAACACTTTCACTGGCGGTTGGCCGACAGGGAATCGCCGGTGGTCTTCTCTACGAATGGCAGTGGCCTGTCTCTGCCTGCCGCCATCGAACTGGCTTGCATCGCCGCACACCGGCCGTCAACTGCGGAAGGACCTAGCGTTGCGATTCGCGTGACAAACTGCCCGATATGGTCGCTGGTTAGAGATGCACGCTGGCCAGAGCGAAGCAGTCGGACACGGCTTCGGGACGGTGATTTGGCTGTTGTGATTCTACCGCCGCAGGCAAACGATTTCTGGTGGTCGCAGTGCATCCGCGATCTCCTGAACGAACTCAAGGCCAACGGATTTCCCGCCAAACTCGCGGGTGCGCTGGCTGCCGCAGTAGCGGAAATGGCGGACAACTTGTGGCAGCATAGCCAGGCCGATGCGCCAGGTCTGTTGGCGTATCAAGTCCGCAGGCGACGATTCGCCTTCAGCGTGGCGGATACGGGCATCGGCGTGCTTGCCAGCCTGCAGAAGAATCCTCGCTACCGCCAGCTTTCGAGTTCGATGGAAGCTGTTCGCGCTGCTATTGAACCTGGTGTCTCGCGCTTTCTGGACGGCGGCGGAATGGGGTTTCCCTCGCTCCTGCACGCCCTCGCTGATCTGTGGGGCACGGCACGTATACGCAGCGGCGAGGCTGGCCTTTCTATCGACCGGACGCAGGACCGGCGCAAGAAGCACTCTGTCTACCTGCCCCCGCTTCCAGGCGTACACGTATCAGCCCGTTGTTCTCTAGATGCGCCTTTCCCGATGAAGCCGTAGCACTCAAATTCCCGACTTGACAGATTCACTGCGTTCACTGTATATAATGAACGTAATGAACGTCTCACTTCGCGAGGTCTGCTTATGACACGAATTAGAATCCGTGAGGTCACAGGGCAGGACATTCTGGCGGGCAAATCACACGGTCTGCGCGACTACCCAAAGCTTCTGAGTGCCATCGAGGGGACGGGGGCAGGTGACATCGTCGTGCTGGACTGGTCCGATATTGAACTCGCAACGGCCAGCTATTTCGGCGCAACCTTTGTCCCGCTGCTCCGCTTGGCAATAGAAGGCCAGCTAGACCGCTATTTTGTGCTCACTGGCCTGAACCAGACCAGCCTAGATGAACTGAAGCTGGTCCTGGAGAATCAGGGGCTGGTCACGCTGATTGGCGACTGGAAAGAAGACGGTGTTCACAACGCCGGGGCTCTGGGACGGCTCGATCCCCCGTATGCCGAGACGCTGCAGGCCGTGCAGCGCGTTGAGGCGGCGTCGGCTACCGAGTTGTTCAAAAAGCATACCCGCACCCGCATCGGCAAAACTGGGTGGATTAACCGCCTTTCGAATCTACATCGCCTACGGCTGGTAAGGAAGCAACGCGTGGGTCGTGAATACGTCTTCCAGGCTTTATCGAAAGAGAGGTCACATGGGCGCTGATTGGGTTCGCAAACGAGAAGATCGATTCAAGCGTCAGCTTCAGGAAAACGCAAAACAGGGGTTCAAGCCGACACCGCTGTTTATCCCGGAGGAAGAAGAAACGGTCACCTATGCCTGCCACTGGTTGCATGAGGACAAGACATTTCCGGTGGGTACCAAGCTGACCATCTACAATCCGAGCAAGACAGCCCGACTGCTTGTACTGCACTCCATCGACGCGGTGGCGGAAGTATGGGGAGAGGCGGTTAAGGACTTAAAGAACCTGTTCCTGGCGCACTCCGAATTACGCAACATGCTCCCCGTGGAGATAGTGCAGATCGCCGCACCCACTGAGCCTTTCTATGTGCAGCCACTCAGGGCGGCTAAGAGGCGAGCGAAGGCGGTCTAATGAGACTGCTGATACTCGGCCCGAACTCGCGATCAGGACCGGCCACGCCAATCGGCTTGGGGTGTCAGCGCTGCGCCTTGCTTGAGCAATGCGGCGGCACCACGGAGTTCGATTGCTTCGCTGATTGCTGCGGCCAACCCGCGACATGCAGACTAGCGTGCCCCAAAGCCGAGCGGTGGGTCGAAGCTGTTCGGGACGGCGGCGGGGTTGAGATGCAGCGGAGTTACCAGATCACGCAGGACAAAGACGATCTACCGGACTATGTCCCACATGTCCTCCATTCTTCCGGGCGGTCGGGGCGCTTCTCGTGGGGCTACATCGCGCTGACGACGTTCGATATAACCGCGCCGGCATCGCCAACGTCGTTTTCCGGCCCATCTGACTTGCGCCGTTATTTCGGCGTTGCCGACGATGCCCGAATCGTGCTTCTCTCCGTGGGTAAGGACAACCGTCTTGAACACCACTGGCGTTACAGCGCGTCACACCACCTTGCCGAATACCTCGCCGCGTTGGACATCTCTCACATCACCGCACCAAACTTTTCAATGGCGCATAATGACCCTCGCCCGGAACATCTCGTCAATCGGAGCAGATCCCTGCGCGAGGCTGAACGTTTCACGGCGGCAGGATTGAGTGTCATTCCGCATTTGAACGCTGTAACTCAAAAGGATTGGGACTGCTGGCGAGATTTCTTCAAGGATCATCCGCACCTCTCGGTGGTCGCCCAGGAGTTCCAAACCGGCCTTGCGGTTCGCCACAAGGCTAGATGGCACATCTGGCAACTGATGAACATTGAACAGGCCCTCGGGCGTGGATTCCGGCTCCTCGCTATCGGTGGTCGGCGACATCTTCCGCTGCTTGTGGGGCTAGGGGCAGTGACGATCGCAGACGCGAATCCCTTCATCAAGACGCAGATGCGGCAGAAGCTGGTTGATGGCAAATGGTTGAGACATGCGAATACCGAGGGAGAGCTTCTAGATCGACTCTTAAACGATAATGTGGCCGCCTACACTCAGCACGTTGAAAACCGGCTTGCCATGTGCAGACAGATTGGGCCTCTGCTGCCGACATATGAACCGGTGCTCCAGAACGGTGCCACAAGCGTCGTGCCGGTTTCTGAATTGCAAATGGCGCTGCCTTGGCCTTCTGCTATCGTTTCGGCACTCTAGAACGCCGGTACTTTCGATCCCCCTGCGGCCCAATTTCCGTCAGACCAGGGGCACAATCTCGTTGTTGGTGGCATTGACTTTGACGTAGAGGATCTCCGAAACCTCAAAAAGCTGCCCCCTCATCTCGCAACTCGCAACGACGACCATCTCTGTCTCGAAGAAAATTCCTTTGTTCGAGTTCATTTTCACCAGACTGGCCGCCGGGTTTCTCTGATGGACGATAGTCTTTCCAAAAGTCATAGACGAGTGCGGGGCTACTCGCCAAATGCTCGGGTCTTCTGGTCTCAGCGGCTCAGTGAGTTCGATTTTTCCTTCTTTTCCACCAAAGAGCCGGGCCTCTCGGATAAGGACTGGATCAACCTCATCGTTGGTGTATTCAATAAGAAAATTGGAAACATGGCCGCGTTTCAAGGCAATTCGCACTTTCGGTGGTGCCGACATTTTCAGAGAGGCGGGGAGGTCTTTCCAATTCGGCAGAACGCCGCGCAAGTGGGCAAGGACTTCTAGGTCGTCCGTGAACGGAATGGCATTCAGGAGCAACTGGTCGCGCATCCCTTCGCGCCGAACGCTGTGATGGATATACGGCGCAATCTTCAACGGGCGCTTGAGTATCTGAGTGATATATGCGGCGATTGCAATCTCCTGCTCAATCCAAACTGAGCCACGAACCTCTTGGTGATTGTCTGGAAAGGTCACGACGCCGCGAGGGTGCATGATTGCGATGAGTCCCACTGCATCGTCGAGTGAACCCAAGATGTTTCTGGTGAGCGCCTCCAAGCTGTTCTGGTTTTCTGCGAAGTATGGTTCGTGTGGAGTTAGCTGGCGGACAAGGTCACACACCTGCTTTCCAAGCCCTTTCTCGGACTCCATCACCTGACCGCAAGAAACGAAAATTAGACCAGTTTTTCCATTTGCTGTCATAAGCAGAATTCCTAGAGGAACTTCGGGTCGCGCCCAATAACCCTCCGCATTAGGCGGCCCTATTTAAGAGAGCGAACAAATTTAGCGGCCTTGCTGACGAAATCTGGCCCGACCCATCGGGGTGGACTGCGTTGGATGCTCACGTGTCCATCGAAATCACTGAAAATCTTTCGCATGAGCGGAGATAGGACCTTGAGTGGCCTCCCGCTCTTGTCCTTGTCCATTGCGCTGATGAGCACGGCTCGTTTGAGCAAGCGACTGCCTCTTCCTCCCTTCACGAGCACCAGTCTCGATTTCTGTCTCTTGAGGACGTTCTTGTGGCAAACGTGGAAGTTCCGACCGAAATGTCTCTTCAACTCGCCTGCGGCAAAGTTTGTAGCAAGCCCCACCTTGGCAATCTCGAAGAAGCCGACGATGTACAGGCCTGCATCCCTTCTTTCGGGCCAGCTTTCAAGACCTGCATAAAACACCAGCAGCGAGCCGGGCCTGAGTCTGAGTAAGCCTCTTTTGGGAAGAGTGGGGTCACCATACGTGAAAGTTTTGAATTCAGGATCGAAGTGAATTGGCTGGTCGCGCAACTTGTCCCTCAAACGTTCTGGGAAATACTCAATGAGCATCCGACCGTGCACGCCTCTTGTGTTGCCGTAAGTCTGCTCGCAGTCTCCGCGCCGGTCATCAATCGGAACAAACTCGAAAGTTCCATCCTCGAACAGGGGGGCTTGAATACCGCCCCGTCCCGAATCAATCCCCACGCGAAGCAAGACTACTTGCATGGCGAATCCCTCTTAAAACCAGTCTGGTTCCACCTACTGATTTCCCTGATACACTCCGTCCGAATGTTCTTGGCCGGTGCTAAGTGTTCCAAGATTACTGAGGTCTCGCGCTTGTCGAATGTTTTCATGCGCCAATACCTCGCTCGGGGGCCAAACTTGGAGAGCGGAAACGCATCTTCGAAGGAAACGATTTTGGTGAAGCCCTGAACGGCAAAATGATGATGATTCCCCCGAATCAGGCACCGTTCTTTCGTGATATACCCGACGATAAGACGCTCGCCGTAAAACTCGTGGAGTGGGGGCTTCCGATTGGCGCATTTTGTGAAGAGGAATAGATACTTCTCACGGCTTTTGAGGAAGCCAATGATGTTGTTCTGGTAGCACTTCTTGCAGTAGTTTTCGGCGTTCTTCTCGATGTGCGGTTCCTTCTTTTTCCTGCCGACTACATCTCTGATGGGGAGCGAGGACTGTGGGCAGTGGAAGAAGAATTGGAGACGACCTTCCCGTTTCAAATTCGTCGTCTGAAATTCCCGCCCAAGCCCTCTGAGTTCAGCATTTCTCGCTTGCACACGCTTGCAAGTCACTTGACGCTGCTCCGCAGGGTCTCAGTCTCATTGCTTTTGAGCCAAAGCGAGAGTTCTTTCTTGTTGCGTCCTAGCCACTCAATGCCCTTTTGAACGAATCCAGACTGCTCTAGAGTCTGTTTCATCTTCTGACTCGAAGTAGTCGCAAACAAACTACTATCAGGGCAATACGACAAGAGGCCGGCAACGATTCTCTCGGAAAGACTATAACCGTGGTGCGACGGGTCGCGTGCAACGTATCCAAGTTCGAGCATGTTCTGGTCAAAATTGAAATGAGCCTTCTTTGCAATCCCGGATGCATATTGCGGTCGAGTGGGCTTGATTACGCCCACTCCGACAATTTCGTTGCCGCTGCGAACGACGCACACGCTGGTTGACTGTCGAAATTGGTTCTCGGTGAATCTGACGGCTAGAGCGCCACCTTCATTGACTAAGGATAGGCAACGTTCTATTTCCAACTTGGATAATTCATTCGGTTGGAGGACTTGTACGTTGTATGTCATGCTTCTCGTTCCTAACGACTGCGTGTGAGGCTCGGTGTCCTCTGACCTACGGTTGGTACGGTCGCTTCCCGGTGACTTCATATTTCTCACCTGTTAGTGCAGACCCAAGATAGTCATCGTCTAACAAGCGCAGCACGGCCCATTTGTTCTTTGGATTGAACAAGAGCATTTCTTTCCCTTTGTCTTTCGCGATTTCGATGCCCAATTCCGGGAACTGCTTTAGGACTCTTTTGATTGCTGCCATATTGACCTTCTTGAGGTAGGGTTTACCGGCAATGTTCTTTAGCTTCGCCTGCATCTGGAGATGGCCTGCACAGGCTTTCTCCAACTCATCAAAATTGGCGATTGGCACGTGGGCTTTGATGGTTGCGAGGGTCTGCGCCGCAGTCTTCGTCACCAATTCGAAAAAGCGGAATATCTTTTCGAAGTTGTGCTTGTTGAAGATGTACATCGTCCCGTCATGGCTCACGCAGTCCACGTTGTGGTCAAACAGAAACATCGTGTCTTTGACACGGTCAAACGTGCCATCGCCAAACAAGGCCGCGAAAAGTGGTGACCGGCTTAATTCCTTCTTTGGCGTATAGATTCGGAAGAAATACAGCGGCGAATTGTTCCCGCACTGAAAGACGATGACATAGAAACGCAATCCCGCGATGAACTGGTCGTCTATCTTGAAAACAGGAATCTGTGCGAGCGAAGTCAGCGAGCCCACCTGCTTTGCTACTGAGTCGTAGTCGGCGAGGTCAAGATACTCGATTTCATGCGAATCCGGCTTGCTGCCCGCATCGTGCTTTCGAAGAACCAATTCGTTCTTGCCGTTCAACCCCGAATAGCGATGCATCGCCTTCTTTGCGGCACTCGCAAATTCCTCCGTCAAGTCCTTCGTGAGTTGCAACTGCTCGATTCTGGGTTCGGTCTGATCTTTGGAGAGTGACCCGAGGCACACCGTGACCGTACATCCATCTAGGTTCATGGCCAGAATCTGGGTGAACTGATCGACGATGTCTTTCGCGGATTTGTGCTTATGCGCCATCTCGTTTCTCCAAGAGGATTTCATCCCCTAGTTTCACGACCGTGACGCTCTCTTTGTGGCGAATCGTGCGCCGTGCCAAAAGAGAATGAACCGCGCCGTCCTCAGCCGTAATCTCGTACAGGTGGTACCCGAACAGATTCAGCATCGGGTTGATGTGAATCATATTCGAGTTGACGTATAGAATTCCGAGGACGACGAAGAAGATTGCCAACGCTATGCCCTCTTTCCAGCCGTGAAACGGTATGACCAGAAACGGAATGATATAGGTCACGATGTAAGCCATCGCCTCCGCATCCCGCCTGTGAAATGCTGCAATCTTGAGTTGCACTCCTCCGAGGCTTTGGGCCTTTCGGAGGTAGAGCAGCATCCAGACCAGACCGCCCAATCCAACGGCAAGGATGCCGGTCGCAACTCTTCGGTGTTCGTGAACCAGAATCACAAAGAAGATCAGGGACAGCGGGAAGTAGGAACTCAGGAATAGCAAAAGGCGCGTTAGGACGCTGGGCACAGGGGTCCTCTTAAGACCGGAAAGCGCTGCGTTTCACACTTGTAGAGGTTCGGGCAGTCTCAGTATAGCTTGTCTGGAAGATACTGAATAGGCAAGGTCAAATGCCTTTGATCTGTTGCGGAGCAAAACGAGTCCGCAAGGCATGTGAAGCCGGACGGCAAGGAAAACAAAATGGTAGAGTAGGTAATCGAGGAGTCGGAGTTTTGCATCTGGCGAAGGCCATGGAAGAGCCCGTGTTTGGACTGTGCCCACTCTGCTTGCAGCAGAAGCGACTCGAAAAGAGCCACTATCTCGGCCGCGCCCTGCACCTACTGAGCCAGACGGGCGGCGAGGCGGTGTTTATGACGCCGCAGCGCATCGAGCTATCGGCACGACAAATTTGGGCGCACCTGCTCTGCGGAGACTGCGAAGACATTCTGGCTAAGAACGAAAGCTACGCGCACCAGTGGATAAACAGAAAAGAGCGCTTCCCGCTGCTGGAGCGTCTAAAAGTAGCCGCGCCGGTGCGCTGGACGCCAAATGGGACGGAATTCTCGGGAGCCGCCATCGGTGTTTCGACGGAACGTTTGGCGCACTTTGCGCTCGGAATATTTTGGCGGGCAAGCGTGAGCAAGTGGAGAACGCTGGGGCTGCAAACCACTTCCATCGATCTGAGCGCACTCGCTGAACCGATTCGCCTCTACTTGAGGGGCGAAGGGCCGTTCCCAACGGGCTGCGCTTTGCTCATGACGGTCTGCACGGACCACGGATCGCAAGGCTTGGTCTTCGGGCCCAATCCGACAAGCGGTGGAATCTTCCCATGCATTTCGATGCTGGTCCGCGGAATCAAGTTCACGCTCGTAGTCGGTGATAGTCTACCAGCAGAACTTCGCGAGGCGTGCTGCGCGAGCTCAGCGCAGAAGGTCATCTTCCTGCGGGATTGCGCGGCCGATGCGCAACACGCCTTCGGCCATCTCTATCAGACCGCTGAAGTAGATCCGCGCCTGCAATGACGACCGGCGGCCAATGGCGACGAGGCACCTGCCATGATCCCACCACCTCCTGTCCAGGCTGAGTTTTGGAGAAAAGAAGGCCTCCCGAAGTTCGTGAGATTTTGGGAAGTCGGCAATCACTTATTCGACGCGCTTAACAAACTGACGTTGAACGCTGGCATTCCGAGTGACAAAAACGAATCCGTCATACGCACGTTAGTCATTCTTACTGGGATCGGGTTTGCGGACGTAAGCATGTTAGTCGCCCACGGTCACGGCATGGGCGCACAGAAGATCGCCCGCACCTGTGTGGAATATGCCATCAACGCCGAGTACATGCGGCTTAATCGAGCCCAACATCAGGACTTTCTGGCGTGGAGTTGGATCGAGCAACACCGGAAACTCAATTTCATGCGGAGGTCCATGCCAACAGAGTTTGCCGCGCTCGATCCCGCGACGGTCGCGGATAGTGAGAAGCATTACTTGAAGGTCAGAAAGAGATTCTTGTTGCCCAACAAGAAGGGTTTGCGCCAATCGTGGTGCAGGTTGAACCTACGCGAGCGGGCTATTAAGGCAGACTTTGAGCAGATGTACAGCGCCGCCTATGGATCTGCGAGCGAACTGTCACACGGCTCTTTCGGCGGAATAGCGCAGCACGTTGAGAGCTTGGCAGGTGGCAACTGGCAGCCCGCGATTCCGCCATCCATCACTGGCTGTTCGCTCGCACTGCAAATCGCTCACTACTGCGCCTTCCGTGCTCTGCAAACCCTTGTTTTACTGAAGGGTGTTGAATCGACGCCCCCTCGAAGCACCCTCAAGGATGAGTATGACTACGTGTGGCAGGATCAGGGCAGTTCACCCGCGACTTCGCGCGGAGTGAAGGTTACGATTTTCGGAACTTCGCATCGCTTACAAGGTGCCGTCAACGGGCGGATGAACGTTGATGATCCAAGCTATTTGGATTTGCTGGCGATGCTTTTCAGAGAAGAGAAGCCAGACTTTGTTTTCGAAGAGGCGGCGGGCTTGGGACCTACAACAGCGTCGTGCAAGACAGAGGGCGAACTTGGTCACGGCAAGTATCTCGACATCGACCCCTCCCGCGAAGAACGGGAATCGCTGGGATTGAATACGGAAAGCGGCGAAAACTTCAACGTGAATCCAATGGGAGAGGGCCAGGGCCGTGATACGGCCTCATGGCAAGCGATAGATCAGCACCGAAAGCGTGAGGCACTGTGGGTGTCAAAGATTAAATCCACGACGTTCACCAGCGCCCTCCTCATCTGTGGGATGAATCACCTTCTGTCCTTGGCCTACGCGCTTGAGGACCTGGGCTACGAAGTGAAGGCGCTCGCGTACATGCCGGAGCACAAGCTATGTGTCCTACGGCACGCATAGCGACGATAAGCTCCCTCCGGCATGGGGACCGGCCATGCCGCAACGAAGGACGGATCGAATGGCACCGAGAGAGGCACGTAATGGCGATTGATCCTGAAACCGAATTCAAGCGTGAGTTGGAGGTCTTCGGCAACGAAGTAGAGGAAGCTATCGAGTGCTTTTACGCCGAGCAGACCGTCCACAACGTCGCGCGCGAAGACGAGAACGTGTACCGCGCGCTCAATCGCAACGCGCCGTTTTGGAATTTATCGTGCCGTGCGCTCCAGGCCAACGCCATCATCGTGCTCGGCCGGATTTTCGATAGAGACACGCGGGCACACACACTCAACCGACTTCTCCGGCTTGCGGCGCAGAATCCCGGCATTTTCTCGAAGGGGGCTCTCGAAAAGCGCAAGCTGCCACACGCTGGTGAACACACGGCGGAGTTCATGCGTACTGCCTACATTCCGAAGAAGGGCGATTTCCAGCGGCTCCAGAAGTACGCCGACCAGCAGAGGGCAATCTACAACGGACATTACCTGGTCCTGCGGAACAAGTTTTTTGCGCACAGAGAGCGGGTTGATTTGACTTCGGCGTTCGCAAACGCGAACATTCGCCGGCTGGGCCGCCTACTCGTGTTTCTCGACCAACTTCAAGGTGCTCTGTGGCAACTACTTATGAATGGCCGCAAGCCTGTTCTGCGACCCGCTCGTCACTCCGGCCAGCGCATCCTAAAGTCGCCACTACCGAAAGCTCTGCATCGGAGCCAGGACGCTCAGGAATGGATCACGCGGGAAACGGAAAAATTCTTGAGGCACGTCAGCGATTCCTACGCGGACAAGCCGTAGCCGCCTGCACTTAACGTCTGCAACCGAGCGTCCAAGTTGATGAAAACACGAAGAAGCAAAGTAGCTGTTGGTCGCGTTGGAGTCGCCAGTCACGCGCCCGACGCAGGCGCGCTTGTCCGAACTCGAACTCGTTCGTAGCTCCGAAAGAACCCATCCCGTGACGGTTGGCTAGGTTGGCCAATTGAGGCTGCTCCGAATTTTGTAACTGACGCCAAAGCCACGACTTGGTGAATTTGTCTTACGGTTCGGGACTAAAAGGTCGGTGGTTCAAATCCACTCGCCCCGACCACTTCATCTCCAGGCATTCGCCCGGCGCGATCGGCCTTGTGGCGGATCAGACTTGTGGGAGTTCAA
>Ga0335072_10002660_pt1 | contig 27506 bp, 35 predicted proteins | sample Lox_Sample_21_FD_206725 | JGI IMG/M metagenome (GOLD analysis project Ga0335072, IMG submission 206725) | Soil microbial communities from Loxahatchee National Wildlife Refuge, Florida, United States - Lox_Sample_2.1 | ecosystem: Environmental > Terrestrial > Soil > Wetlands | place: USA... | reverse complement strand
CTAGTTATCTCGGCCCCATTGCCCGGGGTGCGCGATAGCTCAGGCGCCGGCGACCCAGGCCTTTGCCTGTTCGAGCTCAGCGGACGGGAACACGCGCGCCTCGCCGGGAATCATCCACGCGAACAGTTTGGTCGAGCGCGCGATCCACTCGATGTCGGTGACGATCGCTGAGCGCAACCAGGACTCGCGGTGCCGGATGCCGAGGTTGAATCCGAGCTTCGCGTCCGCCCACATCGCGCTGGGCTCGATCTCTTTCAGATGGTCGATCACATAGAGCGTGCGCAGTCCGCCGCCCGCGTCCAGCCCCCGCTGGAGCTCGGGGACCAACACCTTGTCGTAATCGTCGCGCTCGATCTCGCCGGCCACGCGGAACCCGATCGTGCCGGGCGGCATGTCTGTCAGTCGTTCGATCATGGCGGTCAGTGTCCAGCCGAGCGTCGTCCGGCTCATCATCCCAACCGGGTGAGGGGATCACGGCGTACGATCGCGCGATGGCCCAGGGCACAACCAGAAACCGCGTCCTGTGGTTGGTCAATCACGGCCTCAATCGGGTGACCAGTCGGGCGGCCCGCACTAGGCACGGACCGTTCTCGCTCATTCGCCACGTCGGCCGAAAGTCCGGCCGCACCTACGAAACGCCCGTGATTCTGGCCAGGGACCCCGAGGGTTTCGTCGCGGAGCTCACTTACGGCGACACGGTGAACTGGTACCGCAACATCGTCGCTGCCGGCGGGTGCGTGGTCGTCCACCATTGCGTGGAATATCGCGTGGACCACATCGGACCTTGTAGCCCCGAGCGTGGGCGCGCGGCATATCCCGCGCCGTTCAGGTTCATCCTCAAGGCCGCCGGGCGCAACGAGTTCCGGCTGCTTCACACCACGGACCCGCGGCGACCGTCCTAGAGACGCCTACGTCGCACACGCCCCGCCGAGGTGATGCCAGTAGGTGATTCCCCGGCCAACGTGTACGAAGCCCTCAGCCGCGTACAGCGGCTCGCCCACCGCGGTCGCGTTGAGGACGACGCGGGTCGCGCCGGCCGCCCGCGCGGCGGCGCACACGGTGCGCAAGAGCGACCGGCCGAGCCCGCGCCGCTCAAATCGTGGCCACACCTCCATGTCGTAGACGCCGGCGATATCGCCGGAGACGAGGCTCCACGCGCGTCCGGCGAATTCCCCATCGACCCGCGCGACCGCGTGCCAGGCGCGGCGCGGTTGGCCGCGGGCGAGGTCGAGCAGGCGCTGACCGTCCGGCCCGTACTCGGGGACGTCGGTGGACAGGGCGGTCCGCGGATCGTCTGGGTCCCGGATTGCGTCGAGGCGCGCGGCCATCCACCACGGCTCCCAGCCGCGCTCGAACCCGAGCGCCTGCAGTGGCCGCGCGTCGGTCTGGGGTGAGAGCCACGCGCCGACGATGCGAGCGTCGTGCCCGAGCGCGAACTCGACCCCCCGCCCCGCCGCAGTCGGATCGATGGCCCGCGGGAAGTTGAGCATCACCTGGGTCTGACTGCTCTCGCATTCGGCCACGGTCGCGGACACGACGACGACGGTACCGCCGGCCGGCGGTTCCGCGGAACACCGGCACGGTCGTTGGCCCGGTTACATTGCTCGAGCCCGGCATGACGAAGATCCAGGAGGTTCCATGAGCCGTTTCGCAGTCGCGCACCTCGATGAGATCGCGGAGATCACCGACGGCCGGTGTCCCTTTCGGCCTGTCAGACACCAACTGGGCATCTCGTCCTTTGGCGTCAACGTCTGGACCGGGCACGAGGCCGGCGACCGGATCATCAACGAACACGAGGAAGAGGAGGAGGACGACGGACAGGAAGAGCTCTACTTCGTGCAACGCGGCCGCGCGCGGTTCGAGCTGGACGGCGAGCAACTCGAGGCGGCAGCCGGCACGTTCGTGTTCGTTCGCCCCGGCGTCAACCGCACGGCGTTCGCCGAGGAGCCGGAGACGACGATCATCGCGCTGGGCGGGACGCCGGGGAAGCCCTACGAGCCCACAGGCTTCGAGATCTGGGCGCCGGTGGGCGCGCTATACCGGGCAGGCGAGTACGCCGAGGCCGCGGATCGCGGGGAGGACCTGATCAAAGCCAACCCCGACTGCCCGACGCTCCTTCTCTACAACGTCGCCTGCTGCGAGAGCCTCGCGGGGCGGCCGGCCGACGCGATCGAGCACCTACGGCTCGCGATCGAGCGGAGTGAACCGTCCCGCGCGTTCGCGGCCGGTGACTCTGACTTCGATCCAATCCGCGACGAGCCGGCGTTCAAGGAGCTTGTGGGCTAGCCCAGGCGGTTACCAGGCCAGGGCTGCGAGATTGAGGTGCGGATTGCGCCATGGGCCGGCGGTCAGTTGTCCGCCGGCGATCGTCGCCTCGGTCAGCGTCGGGGGGTTGTGGCCGACGAGGTACAACAGATGCGTCCCGCTGGGGTCGAACGAGAGCGGCAGCGAGTTGGGGATCGTGAGCACCGGGGTGGTGGCGCCGGTCTGAGCGATCCGCTCGACGACCGTCCGGTCGTCGTCGGTGTTGATGGCGACGAGCACAGTCCTGCGAGACGCTGAGTCTCCGGCAAGGATGGCCCTCCCGTTCAGACCTCGTCCGGCGACGCGGACGCAGTCGGCGGTCAGCCGCGCGGGTGGCGCGGGGACGTGTACGAACACGATGACACCGCGTGCCTGGGTCGTTCCGCACCAGCGCAGCTTCGGCGGCCGTCCCACAAGATCCCAGGGCGTCGCGGATGGGACGACGGCGATGTCCGACCCGTCCTCCAGCCAGCCGATCGTTGCGTTCAGCAGGTTTGCCGCCGGGCCGAGCCGGCCGAGGCCGATCGTGCGCGTCTGACCGGTGGTGAGATCGCGGACCGCGAGTCCACGCGGGAAGGCGGCGTACGCGAGTTGCGTGCCGTCGTTGCTGAGCGCTGGTTGCGCGCCGTCGGCGATGAGCGACTGGCGGCCACTGGCCACGTCGAGGCGCATCAGGAGCAGCGAGAAGCGTCGCGCGGGGTGCTGCGGGATCAAGGTGAAATAGACGGCGCTGCCGTTCGGCGCGTAAGCAAGGCCGTTGTTGGTGAAGGTCTTGTCGGGGAAGCTCGCCAGCGGCCGGACCATGGCGCCGGTGGTCGACGAATAGACCGACACTTGCGACCGGAACTGGTGCGCTCCCTCCGTAACCGCCACGAAGGTCGGCGGTGGCGCTGGAATCGACGCGCTGGTCAACGACGGGCCGACGAGGATGGCCAACGCGACCAGACAAGCCAGCCCGACCAGCGCGTAGCGCGCACCCATCGTTCGATCATCGCAGAGGTCCGGTAGCTTGTTACCCGATGCCGGACCGGTTCAGCGACCGCAGCCCAGACCATCCGTCCGAGGGCGATCTCCGCGAGCACGCCGCGTTCGAGGCGCAGCGAAGTCCGGGGGGGATCGGCGCGGCGGTGGCGCAGTCTGGCTATAGCAACGGCCGGCATACGTGGGAGTGCATCGTCAGCGACGGCGAGCAGTGGCACTTCATCCAGGTGCTCGGGGTCGATCTGAGCCCGGCTCCCGGCCTGGCGAGCGAAGACGTCGAGCAGGGGGTCGAGGCGTACGCGGCCACGTTGCCCGAGTCGTCTCGCCTCGAGGCGCTGCTGAACGCCAACCCGCTGCACGTAGACCGGAGCGGCACGGTAACCGACTGACGAGCGCGTCGATCGCGTGAAACGCGCGGCGACGCCCGAGCGGAGCTCTAGCGCCGCCAGCGGTAGGGCGTGGTCGTCGACACTCGGACGAGCCCGGCGCGTTCGAGGATCGGCCGCGAGTATTCGCTCGAGTCGCTGTGGATGAGCGTCTTGCCGGCGCGCAGTGCCGACTTTGCCCGGGCCGCGGTCAGTGCCCGGTACACCCCCTGGCCGCGCCAATCGGGCCTGGTTGCACCGCCCCAGATGCCGGCGAACTGGCTCCCGCGGACCGGTTCGAGTCGGCCGGCGCTGATGATCTGTCCCTGGGTCTCGGCGACCCACAGCTCCATGCCGTCACTGAAAGTCAGCCGGCGCAGCAGGGAGTCGGCCTCCTCGTCCGAGCTTGGGTCGCCGAACACTGCCGCCACCATCGCGCACATGGCTCGCACGTCGGCGTCGGTGGTCACCCGTCGCAATTGCACGCCGGCGGGCAGAGGGACGTCGACGGCGAGCATGTTCGCCTCGCCGATCATGATCGACTCTGGTTCGTCCGCGGTGAACCCGTTCCTCAGCAAGGCATGGCGCAGTCCAGGGGCATGGTCATGACCGCGGGTCTTCCACTCGACCCGATTGACTTCCGGTTTCCCGCGGTAGTAGGCCACGGCCTCCGTGACCAGGCGCTGGATCACCTGGGCGTCTGCACCACCGAGATCCTTGTAGGTGACGAAGCCTCGGCCGCCGGCGAACGTCACCAACCGCACCGGGCCCAGTCTGTCAACCGTCAACGCGCTCGGCGTCTCCGCATCCGTCCGGAGCTCTGCGTCGTAGGCCGCCAGCAGGCCGGCGATCCGGTCCATGCGCGACACCGTAGCGGCGACGGGCGCGGCGAGCGACCTCAGCGCCTGGCTTCGAGCTCGGCGTAGCGCTTGGCGAACTCGTCGGCGGCCACGTCCGGTGACCAGGCGGTGAGCTCGAGGTCCAGCGGCTCGACGTCCTCGAGCTCGGGCCAGTGCCAGACCTCGGCGCTGAAGGCGCGCCGCTCGGTGGCGAGGAGGGCGCGGTCGACCGCCTTGACTTCCGGGACGTGCGCCTTGATCTTGAACCGATCGCGGATCGCCTGCTCGAGGCGAGCCTCCGCATCCCGGAAGGCGGCGCCGAGCTCGCTGCGGTGCTTGATCGGATGGGGCATGTCTCCGAGGTAGGCCTCGCCCGCGTCGTGCATGAGCGCGGCGAACACATCCTCGACATCGCCGCCGCGCTCCTCGACGACGCGGGAAACGATCACGCAATGCTGGGCGACCGAATAGAAGACACGACTGTGGCCGCCGAACCGGCACTGGTTGGCCAGCGCACGCGCGATGTCGCCGGCGTCGAGTTGCGCGGGGTCGGGCTCGAACGGATTCACCCAGCGCCCGGAGACGGTCTGCAGGTAGGGGCCGGCAGCGGGGGGCGCGTCGTCGGAAAAGGTGGCCACATGGGTCAGGCTATCGTGGACCTCCACGGAGCCGATCGCGCTCATCGGCCAGGAGCGCGCGCTCTCGGGCCTCGTCGTCGGGCCCGACTGGGTTCGCGTGGCGGAGGATCAACCTCCATTCGCCGTTCTCGCGGCGGTAGGCCTGGGTCGTCCGCAGCGTGCGGGCGTCGGGCTTCCCGTCGACCTCCCGGGTCATATGCTCGAGCACGACGGTGACCGCAAGGTCACCGGAAGCCGACGTCAGCAGGCGCTGCACCGACAGGCCGGTCCAGTCGAGACTTCTGGAGGCGCCGAACAGGTGCGCGCTGACGTTTTCCCATCCCTGGGCGTAGCTGCCGACCGCGCCGAGGATCGAGACGTCGTCGGCGTGGGACCACACCTCTTGGAACGGCGGGGAGTCGCCGCGCACCTGGTGGCTCAGGCCTTCCACACAGCGTGCGACGAACTCCTCGAACTCGGTGTCGAGCGACCCGGGCGGGCTGGGCGGGCCGTCATTCTGGGCGGTCATCGGTGCGGTGCTCCTTCAGGTGGTCTTGATCAGGCCGCCGTCGATCACGTAGTTGACGCCGGTGACGTTCGCGGTGCGGTCGGAGGCGAGCACAGTGACCAGCGTCGCGACCTCCTGCGGCGTGGTGAACCGGCCGGTCGCGATCGCCGCCGCCGCGTTCGCGCGGATCGTGTCGGCGTCGACCCCGGTGGCGTCCGCGAACGTGGCGGCGACGCCGTGTTCGCCAAGCCACAGGTCGGTGCTGACCTGTCCGGGCGAGACGCAGTTCACGCGGATTCCCTTCGGCCCGAATTCCTGCGACAAGGACTTGCTCAGGTTGACGACCGCGGCCTTGGCCACGCCGTAGTCGACGGTGGCGGCGTCGGGCTGAAAGAACGAGTTGACCGAAGCAACGTTCACGATCGCCCCGGAACCCCGCTCGAGCATCGGTCCGAGCGCGGCGCGCGTCGCACGGAGGCAGGTGAAGAAGTTCATCCGGAGCGCCCACTCGAACTCCTCGTCGCTGGTGCTGAGGAAACCGTCGACCCTGATCCGAACTCCGCCGACGTTGTTGACGAGCACGTCGAGCCCGCCGTAAAGCTCGACCGCCTTGCCTACGAGCGCCGCAGGCCCGGCGTCCGAAGCCAGGTCGACGTGGACGGCGGTGACGCGATCCAGGCCGTCGAGGTTGTCCGTGGTCAGTGACCCGGCGACGACAAACGCTCCTTCGGCGACCAAAGCCTCGGTGATGGCGAGGCCGATGCCCTTGTTCGCGCCGGTCACGACCGCGACTCTGTCAGTGAGATGAAGATCCATGGCCTGAGTCTTCCAGTTCCCAGCCAAGGGCGTAATCCGCGACCTCTTTCCAGCCGTCCTGCCCGATCGTCGACGGGCAATTCGATCGCGACGCGTTTCCGTCCGTGTTCGCCGCGGACCTCTCAGCCGGAGCCTCGGCGGTCGCTCCGTCCCGGGCGGCGCTGGCGCCGCCACCCCTGAGGGATGAGAATGTTCGCGGCCACACACCTAGGCCGAGCGGCCGTTGTCGCGCAGCCACGTCAGCGCGCGGATCGTGACGATTCCCCGCCAGGCGGACGTTTGCTCGGGGGACCAGGCCAGCCAGTCGAACATCCAGCCGCCGTCCTCCTGCTGCCCATCCTGCACCTCGTCGAGATGCGCCGCGATGTCGGCATCGGAGAACAGCTCGCGGCTGCGGGTGCCCGGCCGCGGCGAGATGTCGAGCGGCCGGAGCCGTTCGCCAACGGTGCCGCCGGCGGGCGCGAACGCCTCGGGGTCGATCCGGGGGCGGAGCGATGCGATCGCGGCGCGGGCGCGGGCATCGTCGGAGACGGCGTCGAGGAACGTGCAGGCGAACTTGAGCCAGTAGCCGCTCGGCTCGGCCACGTCGTCGATCGCGCGCCAGCACCACGCGGTCGCACGGTCGAGCCAGCCGTCGTCGGTGACGGCTCCCGCGTGCAGGACCCCCGCGATCCCGAACGTCAGCATCGAGCCCGGGGCCGAGGACCACCACGGGGAGTGCGGGTAGCGCTCGAAGCCGGGCAAGGCCTGCGGGATGCCCCCGTCCGCCGCGGCAACCCGAGCGATCCAGGCGCGCGCCCCGCGCGCCATCTCGGAGTCGAGCCTCCGAGCCTCGTGCAGCGTCTCGAGCGCGGACAGCGTCGCCGCCGGCTGGCTCTTCGGACAGCGGAGGTCCGGCTCGAGCGCGTGGCCGAACCCTCCGTCGGGGTTCCGGTAGCCGCTCAGCGCCGCGAGCGACGGATCCGCGGATCCGTCGCCGAACAGCATCGCGTAGCGGTGGCGGTCCAGGAGGCGGGCAGCCGACCAGATGAACGTCTCGGCGGCGGCACGATCGATCGGCATGCGCCGGAGACTAGGCGGCGGTCGGCGTGCGGTCTTTGAGAAATCGGACGGGCGGGATTCCGGCGAGGTCGGTGACCTCGGCGGTCATGTGCGCCTGGTCGGCGTACCCCGCCTCGAGCGCCAACGAGACCAGGGGCGCCGGCGGGAGCGCCTGTAGACGGCGGAAGCGCAGCACGCGCGCCAGCGTCTTCGGCCCATAGCCGACCGCGTCGCCGACGCGCCGCTGGAGCTGGCGGGCGCTGAGGCCCAACTCGGCGGCGACGGCCGCGACGCGCGCCTGCGGGCGGTCGAGCGCCCCGACCGCGGCGCGAACGAGAGGATCGAGGCCTCCGGGCGCCCGGCGCTCGACGGCCGCCAGCAGGATCGCGTGCGGGTCGCCACCGGCGCACAGGGCGTCGAGCAGCGCGTCGGCCTGATCGCGCCCGAGCACGTCGGCAGCGTCGGGCGAGGCGTCGCGCAGTCCGGGGGCGGGCAGCCCGAGGACCGCGCCGGCGGCACCCGGGCGCAGGCGGACGCCGACCACGCGCGCTCCAGGCGCGAGCGCCACCAGGCGAGCCCGGGTATCGGGGCCCGCGATGACCAATCGTTGGCCCGACCAGATCAGGTCGACGCACGCGTCGGGCACGACCCGCTGCGCGGTGGAGGCGTCCGTCCGCTGCTCCCAGGTGCAGCAGGCGAGCGCGGAGGACACGAGGCGCTCGGAGTAGCCGCTCACCCGTTAAACCCTACGCGGCGTGAGCTGCGATGATCGCGCGGATGCGGACGATCGAAGCGGCCGCGTAAATCGCGCTAGTCAGACAGCCAGTCGGCAAGCCCGACGAGCGCGAACACGCGGTGCACCTGCTCGGTCGGATGCCTGAGTACCAGCGTGCGCCCGTTCGACTCGGCGTCCTGCTTGCCCTTGATCAGCACGCTGACGCCGGCGCTGTCGACGAACTCGAGCTCGCTCAGGTCGAGCGTGACGCGGGCATGGCCCTCCGCCAGTGCCTCGTTCAGGCACTGCGCGAGCTCCGGGGCGGACACCACGTCCAGCTCGCCAGTGAGCACGAGCACTACACCCCCGGCCTCGTCCCTGCGGTTGATCGAAAGCTCGGTCGCGACGGGGGGATTGTATTCACGATCGGGTCACGCGGTTGCGCGATCCTCGTTAACAGCCTGGACACATCTCGTCGCGTCCCCGGCTACCATCCCCCGGCGCTAAATCAGCGCGCGGCCAGGCCGGGGCGGCGCCCGACCCGTGGGGAAGGAGTACACACGGTATGGAAGGTCTCCAAGGAGGTACGCGCGCGACCGCGCGGCGTACGTTCAGTTTTGTCGTTCTGACGGCTTGCGCGGCGGTCGCGCTTGCGCTCGTGAGCGCCCCGGCGCTGGCGAAGAAGCCGGCGAAGAAGCCGCCCAAGAAGCCGACGGCGTCCAAGATCACGATCCACACGCCGGTCACGCCCCGATCCGGTTACCTCGCGCTCGGTGACTCGGTCACATTCGGATACGAGGAGCAGCAGGTCGTTCCGACGCCGGACTACGCGGACGCGTCGAGCTTCCTCGGCTATCCCGAGCTGCTCGGCTCCGAGCTGCATCTGACGGTCGCGAACGCGGCGTGTCCGGGCGAGACATCCTCGAGCCTGGTCAACGCGAGCGTGCAGAGCAACGGGTGTGAGAGCGCTCCCGGCGGCGGCGCCGGTTATCGGACGGCGTCCCCGCTGCACGTCAAGTACAGCGGCTCGCAGCTCGACTACGCGGTGTCGTACCTGAAGAAGCACAAGAACGTCCGCCTGGTGTCGCTGATGATCGGCGCCAACGACTTTTTCTTGTGCCAGGAGACGACCGCAGACCATTGCGCGAGCCTCCCCGAGGAGGCGGCGGTCGGCGCGGCCATCTCGAAGAACATCAAGACGATCCTGTCGGGCATCCGCAACAAGGCCCACTACGGCGGCCAGATCGCGATCGTCAACTACTACTCGCTCAACTACAGCGACGCGGCCGACGACACGCAGTCGCAGCTGCTCAACTCCACACAGGACGCGGCGGCCAAGCCGTTCCACGTGATCATCGTCGACGGCTACGGCGAGCTCCAGGCCGCGTCCGCGCACTCCGGCGCTAACACCTGCACGGCGGGGCTGCTTACGCAGCTTTCGACCGGCGGCTGTGGAATCCACCCGAGCTACGCCGGACAGAGCCTGCTGGCCCAGGCGCTCGAGAAGGCGATCAAGATCAGCTGACCTGACAAGCCGACGATTGAGGCGGGTAGGTGAGGCGCCGAGGCTCACCCCGCGAGCGCGGCCCTTCCAGCCTGGGCGCCCGCTTCGATCACTCCTAATGTCGGCAGCGAAAAGCAAACCCTTAGCGTGATCGCGCTCGACCGAGCGCGATCACGCCCGGGGGGTGCCGCGGCTGGAAAACGGGCCGGTGCAGGAGTAACCTGAAGCCATGAAGGGGTGGTGGATCCCCTGGTTGTTTCCGGTGGTGCTGCTGGGGGTGGTGGTGCTGTTCTCGGTGTTCGGGGATTACGCGGTGTTCGTCGCGTCGGGCCTCGCCGTGGTGTTGATTCGGCTCTTATGGCGCGCCGCCGATCCGATCGATGACCCCGACGCCGACGTGAACTACTGGCGGTTCCGCTCGCCTTGGCGCCCGTAGAAGCCCCTCGAACGCCGGCCCGCCGCCAAACGTAAGCGGGGGACTCAACCTTTTGCCGCCGGCGGCCCTTTAAACGGGCAGAGGCACATGAACCACCGGCGAGCCGACTTCGACAGCTTCGTGGAGCAGAGCACCGACGGGCTGCTCCGCACGGCGTACCTGATCGTCGGCGACCTGCCGGAGGCCGAGGACCTCGTGCAGGAGACGCTGCTGAAGGTGGCCGGCCGCTGGCCTCGCGTTCGCCGGATGGAGCACCCGATCGCGTACGCCCGCCGGATCCTCGTGAACCTCGCGCTCGGAGGTGCCGCCCGGCGCGGTCGGCGCCGGCGCGAACTCAGCGGCGAGACGCTTCCCGAACGCGGCTCCGAGCCGGGCGAGTCGGACGCCATCGACACGCAGGATGAGCTGATGCGCGCGCTCGCGGCCCTGCCGCCGCGCCAGCGCACGGTGCTCGTGCTGCGCTATTTCCTGGACCTTCCCGAAGCCGAGGTGGCGGCCGCCATGAAGTGCTCACTCGGCACGGTGAAAAGCACGGCTTCTCGTGGACTCGCGCGACTCGAGCAGACGCTGCGCACGAACAACGACACAAGGAGCATCCCGACATGACCGACCAGTCCGAGCTGCGCGCGGCGCTCCGCGAGCGCGCAGACCAGGTGCCCGCGGCGAGCATCGCCCGCCTCAGCCACCTCGATTACCGCCCCCGAACCCACCGGCTGAGACCGCCGCTCGCGATCGGTGCGTTCGCGACCGCCGGCACCGCCGGCGCCGTGGCGATCGTGATCTCGCTCAGCGCGGGCGCGTCGAACGCGTTCGCGGGGTGGAGCCCGACACCGACGCCGCCGGCGCCCGGACAACTCGCGACCGCCCAAGCCAGCTGCGAAGGCGGGCAATCCCCGATCGCCGGGCTCCCGCTGAAGCTGGCCGACACGCGCGGGCCGTTCACGTTCTCCGTGTACGCGAACGACACCTCGAGCGCGACATGCATCAAGGGCCCGTCGTTCACGGCGGTCTCGGGCACCATCGCGTCGACCGCAATGAACCCAGCCGCGGATCAGATCCTGCTTTCGACCGAGCACCAGACCGGCCACGGTGGACAGGCATTCTCGTTCGCCGAAGGACAGACCGGGGCGGGCGTCAGCGGCGTAATGCTGACGCTTGACGACGGCACGAAAGTTCAGGCGACCGTCGGCGGCGGCTGGTTCGTGGCCTGGTGGCCAGGGGCGCGTGAGATCAAGTCGGGCGACCTCGCCACTCCGACCGGCACCGTCACGCAGACGTTCAACCTGAGTCCCGAGATTCCATGCCGGGAGAACGAGCGGTGCTCGGGCGGGTCAAACGCGGTCGGTGGCGGCGGATCGGGGACGACCGGCGGTGCGGTCAGCGGCTTCGCGAGCGGCGGCGGCAGCGGCCAGGGCCCCACCCAGAGCTACGGCCTCTCGCGATGACGGGATCTGGTTTGCTTGTGCGCGGTGCGCCGAGCAAACCTGATCCTCGCCCTCGCGGTCGGACTCGCCGTCGCAGCCGGGCTCGCCGGCTGCGGCGGCGGTAGCAGCAGCGCGTCGACGAGCGCCGCGAGCGCTCAGGCGTCGACGCCGTCAACGACGGCGTCGACGCCGTCGGCGACGGCATCTGTCCCCGCCAAGCACGCGTGCCGCACGGTCCGCGTCCCCACGCCCAAGCGGGGCGGGCACCTGTCGGCGCCGCACCTCACGCTCGACCCCCATCGGACCTACACGGTGAAGGTCGTCACCAACTGCGGCACGTTCGCGTTCACGCTTGACGTCGCGCAGTCGCCGAAGACCTCGGCCTCGTTCTACTCGCTGGTCAAGCGCGGCTTCTTCGACGGGCTGACCTTTCACCGCGTGGCCGCGGGGTTCGTGATCCAGGGTGGAGACCCGACCGGCACCGGGGCCGGCGGCCCCGGCTACACGGTCGTCGAGGCGCCGCCGAAGAACACGCAGTACGTGCTCGGCGACGTCGCGATGGCCAAGACCCAGGCCCAGCCGGCGGGCGCGTCGGGGAGCCAGTTCTTCATCGTCACCGCGCCGAACGTCACCGAGTCCGCCGGCCTGACGCCCGACTACGCGCTGGCCGGCAAGGTCACCACCGGGATCAGCGTCGTGGAAAAGATCGGAGCGCTCCCCACGAATCCGCCCCAGGACGGCGCGCCGACTACCCCAGTCGTCATGTCGAGCGTGACCGTCTCGACCAGCTGACCGCGGCCGGTGTTCGCCAGCCTGCGCGTCGAGGACCCCGAGCGGCGACTAGCCGCGGTCCGTCTGTGCGCGGACCTGGCCCTCGCCGACGCTGAGTTCGTCCGCGAGGATGGCGGCTGGGTACTCGAGCTGCCGCCCACCGGGCTCGCGCGGCTCGAGTATCAGCTCGAGCTCTCAGATCACGAAGGCGACACCGCGGTGGTGTGCGATCCTGCCAACCCCGAGCGCGCCCCGGGGGCGTTCGGCGAGAAATCGGTGCTGCTCGCGCCCGGATACCGCGCGCCGGCGTGGCTCGACGCGCCCGCGCTCGACGGCGAGCTCGAGCAGGTCGGGATCCGCGTGCTCGGCCGCGACCTGGAGATCGGCATCTGGTCCCCGGCCGCCGGCGCGCTGCCGCTGCTCGTCGCCCACGACGGGCCCGAGTACGACAAGCTGGCGGCGCTCACGCGGTATGCCGGCGCGATGATCGAGCGCGGCGCGCTTGCGCCGTTCCGGATCGCTTTGCTCCCGCCCGGCGACCGCGACGAGTGGTACTCGGCGTCGGCGGCGTACGGGCGCGCGCTGTGCAACCGGATCCTGCCCGCGATCCGCGAGCACGTCGCCGTCTCCGGCCTTCCCGTCGGGATGGGCGCGAGCCTCGGCGGCCTCGCGATGCTCCAGGCGCAGCGGACCTGGCCGGGCGCCTTCGCCGGCCTGTTCCTGCAGTCCGCGAGCTTCTTCGTGCCGCGATTCGACCGCCAGGAGTCGGGCTTCCCGCGGTACGGGCGAATCGTCCGCTTCGTCCGGCGCGTCCTGCGCGCGAGCGAGTTCCCCGAACCGGTGCCGGTGAGCATGACGTGCGGCGCCGAGGAGGAGAACGTCTTCAACAACCGCCTGATGGCGAGCGCGCTGGCGGCTCAGGGCTACGACGCGCAACTGGCGGAGGTGGCCGACCTGCACAACTACACGAACTGGCGCGACGCGCTCGACCCGCACCTGACGCGGCTGATCGCGCGCACGTGGGGGCAGGTCGATTGAACGGCGTGGCCGTCTACGGACGTTGGGGCCGGCCGGTGCTCGCGTTCCCGGCCGAGCGCGGCGACGCCGGCGAGTTCGAGCGCCGCGGGATGGTCGGAGCCGTCGGGGATCTGATCGAGGCCGGCCGGGCCAAGCTGTACTGCGTCGACTCGTTCGACCATGAGACGTGGTCGAATCGCGACATCCCGCTCGAGGAGCGGGCCCGCCGCCACCGCGTATACGAGTCGTGGATCCTCGACGAGGTCGTCCCGTTCGTCCACTGGGACTGCGGCGGAGCGAGCGAGATGATCACGTGCGGCGTCAGCCTCGGCGCGTTCCACGCCGCGAACTTCGCGCTCAAGCGCGCCGACCTGTTCCCGCTGGCGATCGGAATGTCGGGCAACTACGACCCGGCCGCGTGGGACGGCTGGGGCGAGCGCGGGGACGCCGCGTACTTCAACAATCCGATGGACTACGTGGGCAACCTCGGCGGCGACCACCTCGACTGGCTGCGCGGGCGACTCAGCGTGCTGCTCGTGTGCGGGCAGGGCCAATGGGAGGACACGACCGGCGCGCTCGAGTCGACGCGCAGCTTCGCGGGGCTGCTCGAATCGAAGAGCATCCGCTGCGAGCTCGACCTGTGGGGTCACGACGTGCCGCACGACTGGCCGTCCTGGCGCGCGCAGTTCGCCCACCATCTGCCACGCTTCTGTTGAACGATGGGGGAGACCACGCATCTGATCGGGTTGCTACTCGGGACCGAGGACGACTGGCCGACGGCGTTCGAGACGCTCGTGTCGCGCCTCGGGCCGATCACCGACGGGTCGGGGCACAAGCACCGGATCGCCACGGAGCGAATCACGATGGAGCCGTTCGACCTGCGCGACCGGCCGCGGTACGGCCTGGTGATCGACCGGCTCGCGTACTGGTACTACCTCCCGCGCGAGTGGCTCAAGAAGGTTGCGTTGATGAACGACGTGTACCTGCTCAACAGCCCGTTCACGTTCCAGTCGATGGAGAAGCACGCGGCGTACTGCGCGATGATCCGGCTCGGGCTCAAGGTGCCGCCGACGGTGCTCGTTCCCCACAAGGACCCGCCCGACAACACCCGCTTTCAGTACACGGCCGCCCGCTACAACCTGCCGTTCGACCTGCCGGCGATTGCCGACCAGATCGGCTACCCGCTGTTCATGAAGCCCTACGACGGCGGGCAGTGGATCGGCGTCAGCCGCGTCCGCAACCGTCAGGAGCTCGAGCGTGCCTACGACGCCTCGGGCCGCCGGCTGATGCACCTGCAGGCGTCGGTCGAGGACTTCGACGTGTTCGCACGGTCGCTGTCGATCGGGCCAGAGACGATGGTCATGAAGTTCCGCCCCGAGAAGCCGATGCACGACCGCTACGAGGTCGCGCACGACTTCCTCAGCCGCGAACTCGGGGACGAGGTGCTGACGATCAGCCGTCTCGTCAACGCGTTCTTCCGCTGGGAGTTCAACTCGTGCGAGTGCCTCGTCCGCGGCGACCAGGTCCATCCGATCGACTACGCCAACGCGTCCCCGGACGTCGCGCTGACGAGCCTGCACTACTACTTCCCGTGGGCGATGAAGACGCTGCTCAAGTGGTGCACGTTCTGCCTGGTGACCGGGCGCCGGCCGCAGCTCGACCTCGACACGCGCCGCTACTTCGAGATCGGCGACCGCGACGATCTCGGCTACGAGGACAAGCTCGCCGCCTACCGCCGCCTGTCCGACGAGTACTTCGACGCCGACCGCTACCACGACTTCTGCGCCAGCCGCCTGGGCCACGTCGACGAGCTCGTGCTCGGCTGGGTGGACTCGGCGGATTTCGATCGGTTGCTGCTCGACACGGTCCGGGCGACGTATCCGGCGCACGAGCAGGAGCGGTTCGTGGCGCACCTGCGCGGGCTCGTCGGCCAGTGGGTGCGCGAGCAGGGGCGCGTGCCTGCCTGGGGCTGATCCCGCTCCGCTCAGCCGTCGTCGACGAGCCCGACAAGCGGACCGAGCAGCCGCCTCGACCGGCGCGAGATGCCCGGGAGCGCAAGCAGCCGGTGAGTCGGTGGCTGGCCCGCGTCACGCCGTTGCAGCTGCTCGAAAGCGATTTCGCGCCAGCGCCTGTCGACCACCGTATGGGGATCGTCGGCGCCGATCGTCGCGGGGTCGACCTCGAGGTGCTCTGACCACAATCGAAGTCGGGTGCCGCGCGCGAGCTCGGGATCGTCGGTGACGACGTTCATCTCGGTGTCGTTGAGCAGCGAGTGGGCGTTCAGGTTCGCGGACCCGACCGTCAGCCAGCGATCGTCGACGATCCCCACCTTGGCGTGGACGTACAGGCGGTCGTCGCGTTCACCGGTCCGCGAGCGGATCGTCGCCGCCAGCAGACGGCCGGCGTCGTCGTCGGCATCGACCAGCTGCCCGAGCTGGCCCATCGTGTCGTCGTGGCCGTTGTTGGCGCGGGCGGGAAGGACGACGACAAGCCTGAATTCGTCGCATGGAGGGCTGCGGAGCTTGTCGGCCAGCAGGTCGGCGATCTCGGGCGCCCACAGGAACTGGTTCTCGAGGTACACGAAGCGCTGCGCGCCGCGGATCGCGCGCACGTAGCTCTCGAGGATGCGGAAATCCCCGGTGGGGACCGCCTCGTACATGTCCTCGGCCACCGTCCGAACGACCTGGACCGTTGAGGCGCCGGCGGCGGCGGGGATCGCCGGCCGGTCGAGCTGCTCGCCCGTCACCTCACGCCACCTCATCGCGAAGTGGTCGTCGACGTCGGCGACGGCGGGTCCGCGCAGACGCGTCCCGACGTCGTGCCAGCCGAGCCGGCGACGGGCCGGGTGGTCGCTGGTGTCGAAACGGTCGCCGGCGTAGTCGGTCATGTCGATACCACCGACGAACGCGACCTCGCCGTCGACGAGCACGGTCTTCTCGTGATGGCAGTGGAACGGGTGCTCGCGCGGATCGGGCACGCAGCGGATCCGGGTGCCACGGGTGAGGGTGGCGACGCCGTCGCGGACCTCCTTGCGCGTGGGATGGAACGCCGGCACGGGCGCTCCGGCCCACACCAGCACCCGGACGTCGATCTTCTCAGCGGCCTCGGCGAGCAACTCGCCGACCACGCCCGGGCGCTCACCGCGGACGAGCTCGAAGTAAGGCGCGACGTGCCAGCCGGTGACGTGGACGTAGTCGCGTGCGCTCTCGATCGCGTCCGCGATCGCCGGGAACGCCTCGGCGCCGTCGACGAGCACCTCGAGCGAGCACCCTTCGCGCGGGGCTGGATCGCCCGACGCCCACAGGGCGTCGCCGGCGGGGGCCAGGGCATGACTCCAGCCGCGACGGCGGAGGCGCCAAGCGTGCTTGGCGCGCACCGCCGCCTCGAGGCCATCGCCCACGACGGAGTCGATTCCCGATAGCGCCGAACCAAGTGAGTCGGGCATCCCGCCCCATGCCTACCCAATCGGGCTCGCTGTGAACTAGAGCTCGATCACGCTGTGATCGCCTCGAGCTCGCGCCCGGGGGTCGCGGGCAGCTCGGCCTCGCGCTCGATCTCGTGCTCGCGGACCAGCCACAACGCGAGCGCCGCGCCGACGAAGGCGAGCACGGACCCGATCACGAGGATCGTGTCCAGGCCGCTCAGGAATCCCTGGCGAGTCGCGTTCTCGACGAGCGCACGAGCTCCGTGCGGCACCGTCTGGAGCGCCTGCGCGAGCTTTCCGCCCGAGGCCGCCTCGATCAGCTCGCGGGGGTGACCACCGGTAGCCGCCGGCGTGCCCGCCGCCAGCGCCGAGATCTTGGCCGCCCCTCGCCCGAGGAAGATCGCTCCCCAGGCGGCGACGCCGACCGCGATCGCGACCTGGCGGAACGTGTCGTTGATCCCCGCGGCCATGCCGCTCTGCTCCTTGGAGACCACGCTCACGGCGACGTCGGCGATCACCGGGTTGAGCAGGCCGACGCCGATGCCGGCGACGATGAAGCCCGGCAGCAGTGCGGTCCAGCCGTCGCTCGCGGTCAGGCCCGACATCAAGAGCAGGCCGGCGCCGACGAGCGCCAGGCTGATCGCCATCAGGACCCTCGCGCGGACCCGTGCCATCAGCGCGACCGCGAGCGGCGCCACGAGGAACGGGACCAGCGTGATCGGCAGATAGCGAAGTCCCGCCTGCAGCGGCGAGTAGCCGAGGTAGTTCTGCAGGTACAGGGTCAGGTACAGGAACAGTGCGAACAGCGAGGCCGAGACGGCGGCCGCCGCGAGCTGAACTCCGGTGAACGCGCGCCGGCGGAACAGGCCGAGCGGGAGCATCGGCTCCGGCGCGCGCCGCTCGATCACACCGAAAGCTGTGAGCATCACCGCGGCGCCGGCGAACAGACCGACGATCACAGGGCTGCCCCAGCCGTCGTCGTTGCCGCGCAGCAGCGCCAGCACGAGCATCACCAGCGCGGTGCTGAAGCTGACCAGTCCGAGCCAGTCGATGCGCGTCGCGTTCGGGTCCCGCGACTCGCGGATCCGCAGGAACGTCACCGCGATCGCGGCCAGCCCGATCGGAACGTTGATGAAGAACACCCAGCGCCAGCCGAGGCCGCTCGTGATCGCGCCGCCGACCAGCGGTCCGACCGCGACCGCGACGCCGATCGTGGCGCCGTAGACGCCCATCGCCGTCGCGCGCTCGCGACCGGCCGCGAACTCCTGCGCGACGAGCGCCAGCGAGACTGCGAACATCGCGGCGCCGCCGATGCCCTGGATCGCGCGTGAGATGTTCAGGAACGTCGCGTCGGGCGCGAGGCCGGCGGCCAGGGACGCCGCCGAGAAGACCGCCAAGCCGAACGCGAACACGGCCCGGCGGCCGAGGCGATCGGCGAGCGACCCAGCCGTCAGCACGACCGCCGCGAGCGACAAGGTGTACGCGTCGATCACCCACTGCACGTCGGTGAAGCTCGCGGACAGGTCCTTCTCGATCGACGGCAGCGCCGTGTTCACGACGGTGATGTCGAGCAGCAACATGAAGGTGCCGACACTCACCGCCAGTAGGGTCCACCACTTTCTAGACATCCGATTCCTCTCGCATAAGGTGATAAACTTGTCAGGCAACCTTGTAAGGCTTCCGAACTGTCTGGAAAACTTATCAGGAGTCCTGACCAAATGTCAACCGAATTCGAGAACCCACGCCCGCCGCTGATGATTCGCCTGCTCAGCGTCGCCTTCGACGATTTCTGCGAGGGGCTGGAGCGGCGCCTGGCGGTCACCCCCTACAACGACATCCGGATCAGCCACGGATGTGTGTTCGGCAACATCGACCCGGACGGCAGCCGGCTGACGGACCTCGCCGAGCGCGCTCGCATGACCAAGCAGTCGGTGGGCGAGGTTACGAGCGACCTCGAACAGCGCGGCTACGTCGAGCGCGTGCCCGACCCCAGCGACGGCCGCGCGAAGATCATCCGCCTGACCGAGCGCGGGCGCGCCGCGCAGGCCCTCGGTATCGAGGTGATCGACGAGCTCGAGCAGGAATGGGCCGAGCGGTTCGGCGCCGACCGCGTCGCAGCGCTCCGGGATGCGCTCGAGGTGATCACCGGCGAACGGTCCGGCGCTGTGCTCGCGTGACCGAGGCGAGGGTCGAGCACGGCGTTCCGGTCACCGCCGGGTGGTTCGTCGTCAACGCCAGGGATGCGCGGTGGATGCACAACGACATGCGCGACGTGTGCCGATTCGGCGGCGAGGGCGAGGCCCACTTCGACGACCTCGGGGTCAGCATGTACTGGATCCAGCCGGGCAAGCCGATGTCGCTGTACCACCACGAGGCCGGCCAGGAGGACTTCCTGATCCTCCGGGGCCGCTGCACGGTGCTCGTCGAGGGGGAGGAGCGGGCGGTCGCCGCGTGGGACCTCTTCCACTGCCCGCCGAGGACGCCTCACACGATCGTCAACACCGGCGGTGAGCCGGCGCTGATCCTCGCCGTGGGCGCGCGCAAGGAGAAGGGCAGCGCGCGCTATCCGTTCGAGCCCGTCGCCGCCGCGCGCGGTGCGGGCGTGCCCGATGAGTCGACCCCGGGGCCCGAGACGTACGCCACGTTCGGCGAGCCCGTGCCCGGGCCCGCGCCGGACATCTTCTAGCGGCCGGGCCGCGGATCGGGCGCGCCGCGGCGGATTACTGCTGGGTCGGGGGGCGGATGACCCGCTGCTTGCACCCGTGGCTCTCCAGCGCGTTGTTCGCGGCGTCCATCTGCGGCCCGGTCGGGTATCCGTGGAGCTTCACGAACGTCGCCTGGTAGTCCGAGCACTGGGTGTTCGACCAGTGCTTGGGCCCGGGGACGCGCTGGGCGCAACCGTGCTGCTTCAGCAGCCGGTTGCCGCCCGCCACCAGCAGCCCGTTGGGGTGCGGGTGACGGACGTTGAACACCGCCTGCTGTAGGGCGCACCGCGATTTCGACCAGTGCGCGGTGGCGGCACCGGCCGGCGCCACCGGTACGGCGGCCGCCGCGATTGCGGCTGCCGTGGCGAGGAGAGCGATCCATTTCGTGGTCCGAGTCATCGTCGGATCATGCCTCATGCGCGCGCGATCAGCGCCGCCACGCCGCCCGAACGGTTAGGCTGACGATCCCAGCGGCATGGCCTTCGATCTGGTCATCGACATCGAGAACACCCCTGGAGCGCTGGCCGAAGTGGCGGCGGCGATCAGCGACGCCGGCGTGAACATCGCGGCGGCCACATGCGTCGGGACCGGCGAGCGCGCCGAGATGCACATCCTGGTGCCGCACGCAGAGGCGGCCAGGCACTCGCTGGCGATCTCGCACCTCGGGGTCAGCCGCGAGCGCGAGGTCGTAGTGATCGACGTCGAGGACCGCCCGGGCGTGCTCGCGGATCTGACCCGCAAGATCGCGAAGGCCGGGGTCGACCTCGACCTGGTGTACATCGCCACCCGCAACCGGCTGGTGTTCGGGTCAGCCGACCTGGCCGCGCTGCGGGCCGCGCTGGACCAGGGGACCTGACCGCGGCGGCTCCGGTCCGAACGCGCGCCGGTGGCGGGCGCGGGCGGCCCGGACCGCGACGTTCACGGCGACGTCGATCGCCAGGATCAGCACGAGCGACCAGTACCGGCCGAACCCGCGGTGGAGATACCCGAGCAGGATGATCGCGGTCCAGAGGCCGACGAACACCCCGAGCGCACCGCGGGGCACTCGCGGAATGCCTTGTCACAGCCGCGGCGCGTATCTCGTCAGAGCTGGTGCAATCGAAACTGAGGAGCCAGACATGAAAGTGTTCGTCGCCGGCGCCACCGGCGCCATGGGAAAGCAGCTAGTGCCCCGGCTGATCGCCGGCGGCCATGAGGTTGTCGGCACCACGCGGAGCGAGTCCAAGCAGGCGGCGCTGTACGAGCTCGGCGCGACGCCGGTCGTGCTCGACGCGCTCGACGCCGACCAGGTCGCCGCGGCCGTCGCGCAGGCGCGCCCGGACGCGATCGTGCACGAGCTGACGTCGATCGAGACGTTCGACCTGCGCCACTTCGACCGCAGCTTCGCAATGACCAATCGGCTGCGGACCGAGGGGACCGATCACCTGCTGTCGGCGGGGCGCGCGGTCGGCGTCAAGCGGTTCGTGATCCAGAGCTACACGAGCTGGCCGTACGCGCGGACCGGCGGTCCGGTCAAGACCGAGGACGACCCGCTCGATCCGACGCCCGCGCGCGAGATGCGCGAGTCGCTCGAGGCGATCCGCCACCTCGAGAGCGCCGTCGTCGGCGCCGGCTGGACCGAGGGGATCGTGCTCCGGTACGGCGGGTTCTATGGTCCGGGCACATCGCTCGCCCCGGGCGGCGAGCAGTTCGAGATGCTGCGCAAGCGGAAGTTCCCCGTGGTCGGCAACGGCGCCGGCGTGTGGTCGTTCGTGCACATCGCCGACGCGGCCGAGGCGACCGTCGCCGCCGTCGAGCACGGCAGGCGCGGGATCTACAACGTCGTCGACGACGAGCCGGCCCCGGTCGCCGAGTGGCTGCCGGCGCTGGCGGAAGCGATCGGCGCGCCCAGGCCGTGGCACGTCCCCGCGTTCGTGGGGCGCGTGTTCGCCGGCGAGGCCGGGATCGTGATGATGACCGAGATGCGCGGCGCGTCGAACGCCAAGGCCAAGCGCGAGCTCGGCTGGGCGCCGCAGCACGCGAGCTGGCGCGAAGGTTTCGCGGCATGAGCACGGGACCGCTTTCGCACGAAGCCCTGCTCGACGAGCTCCGCCCGGTGGCGTTCGCGATCGCCTACCGGATGCTCGGCAGCGTCGCCGAGGCCGAGGACATCGTCCAGGAGGCGCTGCTGCGGGTTCACCGCGCGCTCGAGGCCGGCGAGCGGATCGAATCGCCGCGCGCGTTCGTCGCCACGATCACCACTCGACTGGCGATCGACGAGCTGCGCTCGGCGCGGGTACGCCGGGAGCGCTACGTCGGCGAATGGCTTCCCGAGCCGATCCTCACCGACGGCCGCGACGACCCGGCGCAGCACGCCGAGATCGCGGACTCGCTGTCGATGGCGATGCTCGTGCTGCTCGAGACGCTGTCCCCCGAACAGCGTGCGGTGCTGCTCCTGCGCGACGTGTTCGACTACGGCTACGGCGAAATCGCTCAGATCATCGGCAAGAACGAGGACAACGTGCGCCAGCTGGCGTCGCGCGCGCGGGCGGACGTCGACGCGGGGCGGCCGCGCTTTCAGAGCTCGCGCGAGCAGCGCGACGAGCTCGCACGGCGGTTCTTCGCGGCGGCCACGCAAGGCGATCTCGCCGGGCTCGAGGCGCTGCTGGCCGACGATGTCGTGCTCACCGGCGACGGGGGCGGCAAGGTCCCGGCGCTCGGCCACCCGGTGGCCGGACGCACCCGCGTCGCGCAGACGCTGATGAGCTGGATGCGCCTCGGGTCGCGGATCCCGGGGGCCTCGATGCGCGAGGTCGAGGTCAACGGCATGCCGGGAGCGCTCCTCCTCGACCCGGAGGGCCGCCTCGTCGGCGTTTGGGAGCTCGAGATCGGCGGTGGCGAGATCCGGGGCGTCAACTCGGTCGTCAACCCCGACAAGCTCGCTCACCTCGGCCCGCTGGCCGATATGGCCGCCCTGCTCCGCGCCAGCGTCGCGGCGGGCCGCGACCAGGCGGGCGAGGACGACGTCACATCCTCAGATACGACGCCCCGTTGACGTCGAGCACCGTGCCGCTCGCGATCTCGGCCTCGGGCGAGGCCAGATAGAGAACCGCGGCCGCCACCTCCTCGGGCGTGGCCACCCGCCCCAGCGGGCTCTCGGCGCGGCGCCGGACGCCGCTCTCGCCGGTCAGCTCGGTCGCCGCCATGTCGGTCTCGGTGAAGCCCGGCGCCACCGCGGTGACGGCGATCCCGCGCGGCCCGAGCGCACGCGCCAGCGATTGGCCGAAGGCGATCAGGCCGGCCTTGCTGGCACCGTAGCCGGGCTGCTCGGGCTCGCCGCGGAACGCCCCGCGCGAGGCGACGTTGACGATCCGCCCGCCGCCGCCCATGTGCTGGACGACGCACCAGGTCACGTTGGCGGCGCCGATCAGGTTGACGCCGAGCGTGCGCCGCCAGGACTCCTGCCACTCGTAGTAGGAGGTGTCGGTGATCGGGTGGGGCTCGAAAATGCCCGCGTTGTTGACGAGCACGTCGATCCCGCCAAGCCCATCGGCGACCTCGTCGACCGCACGGCGCACTGCGGAGGCGTCGAGCAGGTCGGCGCCGACGACGAGGTGGCCGTCGCCGGGCAGTGATGCCAGGAGTTCGACCGCCTGTTCCTCACGCGTGGCGTAATGGACCGCGACGCGATCGCCGGACCGCGCGAACGCCGCGGCAACGGCGGCGCCGATGCCGCGCGAGGCACCGGTCACGAGCACCCCCCGGCTCACGTCAGCTCACGACGCGGCTCAGCAGCGAACGGAGCGTGGACCGCTCCTCGTCGCTGAGCGCGGACAGGAGCTCGTCGCCGATCTCCTCCTGGGCGCGCTCGGCGCGGTCGAGCGCCTTCCGGCCCTCATCGGTGAGGTCGACGACGTGCCGGCGGCGGTCGGCGGGGTCGCGGCGGCGCTCGACGTACCCCATGTCCTCCATCTCGTTGAGAAGCAGGACGCAGTTGTTCGGGTCGAGCCACAGCGCCTCGCACAGCTGCTGCTGGAGCGCAGGGGCGCCCGCGCGGAGGTAGCTCAGGAGCATCAGCTGCCGCAGCTTGATCCCGAGTCGCTCTTCGGTGCTGCGCTTGTGGATGACCTTCGCCAGCCGCAGCAACATCACCACCGTCCCGGGCGAAGTGTCTACAGCCATCGCGATTTGCAGGGTATCAGGATTATCATCTTGCACGCAATGATAGTCCATGATACAGTGATCATCAACTTGATAGCTAAAGGCTACGTAGAGGGGATGATCACTATCAATAGTCTAATTAGTGGAGAACGGCGGCGGTGGGTCTCGCTCGCGGTCGTCTGCATGGGCCAGTTGATGATGGTGCTCGACGCGACGATCGTGAACGTCGCACTGCCCTCGATGCAGCGCGACCTCGGGTTCTCGCAGGCCAACCTGGCGTGGGTCATCGACGCCTACATGATCGCGTTCGGCAGCTTCCTGCTGCTGGCCGGGCGCCTCGGCGACCTGCTCGGGCGAAAGCGCATGTTCCTCGGCGGGCTGGTGCTGTTCACCGCCGCCTCGGCCGCCTGCGGGATCGCGGACAGCCAGGTGGCTTTAGTCGTGGCGCGGTTCATCCAGGGCCTCGGCGGCGCGGTCGCGTCGGCCGCGGTGCTGGCGCTGCTGGTCACGGAGTTCCCGAAGCCGTCCGAGCGCGCGATCGCGATGAGCGTGTACACGTTCATCGTCTCGAGCGGCGGGTCGATCGGCCTGCTCGCCGGCGGTGTGCTCACGCAGTCGCTGAGCTGGCACTGGATCTTCTTCATCAACCTGCCGATCGGGATCGTGACGTTCGTGCTCGGTCGCGCGCTGATCACGGAGACCGACCGTCCGGGTCTCGGTCAGGGCGTGGACGTGCTCGGGGCGCTGCTGGCCACGGTCGCGTTGATGCTCGGCGTGTACGCGATCGTCAAGGCGACCGAGTACGGCTGGGTGTCGGCGCACACGCTCGGGTTCGGCGGAGCGGCACTCGCGCTGCTGGCCGCGTTCGTGGCGGTCGAGTCGCGGATCGCGAACCCGATGTTCCCGCTGCGGATCCTGCGCGTGCCCGGCCTCGCGGCGTCGAGCATCGTGCGCGCGTTCCTGGTCACCGGGATGTTCTCGACGTTCCTGCTCGGAGTGCTGTACCTGCAGCACGTCCATGGGTACGGCGCGCTCGAGACCGGTCTCGCGTTCCTGCCGCTGACGCTGCTCATGGGCATCATGTCGCTCGGCGTGACGGCCCGGCTGATGGGGCGCTTCGGCCCGCTCCGGGTCTTGCTCGTGGGCCTCGCGGCGATCGCGGGCGCGCTCGTGCTGCTGTCGCAACTGCCGGCGCACGCGAATTACTTCCCGACGATCTTCGCGCCGTTCACGCTGCTCGGCCTCGGCGCGGGGCTGTCGTTCCTGCCGCTGATGACGATCGCGATGGCCGACGTGCCGCTCGCGGACGCGGGTCTGGCCTCCGGGATCGTCAACGCCTCGCTGCAGATCTCGGCGGCGATCGGGATCGCAGCGCTGGGGACGGTCGCGGCCGAGCGGACCAAGGTGCTGACCGGTCAGGGGCAGCACTCGCTGCAGGCCCTCACCGGTGGCTTTCACCTCGCGTGGGCGATCGGCGCCGGCGCCGTGCTGGTCGGAGCGCTGATCGCGCTGGTGTGGCTGCGTCCGTCGGCGCGCTCCGCCGAGGTGGTCACCGACCTGCGCGAGGACGAACCCGTGGAATTCGAATTGGAGGCAGCATGACCGAACAGACAACTCGCACGGAGGTTCAGGTCCGGCGGCGGTTCGACCGGGCGCGCAGGCGCAAGCCGCTGCGCCTGTGGATCACCCGGCGCCTCGCTCCGGGTCGCGACGGCATTCAGGAGTACGTGACCCAGATCCGGCTCGGGAAGGCCGAGGCCGTGATCGTTCCCTGGGCGCCGGTCGAGGCGACTATGCCTCGCTGAGCGTCAGTGGCCCCACGGGGCCGACCGGGTCGTCGCTCGCGTTCGATCGGCCGACGTGTACCTCCAGGGCGTTCCGCGCATCGGCGTCGAGCTTGTGGGGAACGTCCCGGTCGATGATCGCGAGCGCATGGTCGACTGGCAGCGGACCGCGGTAGGGGCGGTCCGCGGTCAGCGCCTCGTATACGTCGGCGACTGCGAGGACCCGCATCGGCAGGTCGAGATGGCAGGCGTCGAGCGCGCGCGGGTAGCCGGTTCCGTCGAGCTTCTCGTGATGGTTGGCGGCGAGGTCGGCGAGCGAGGCGAAGCACGGCGCCCGCTCGAGGATCCGCAGCGTGTGCACCGGGTGAGTCTGGACCTGGCGGAACTCCTCGTCGGTCAGCTTGTCGGGCTTGTCGAGGATCCGGTTCGAGACCGCGAGCTTGCCGATGTCGTGGAGCAGGCTCGCCCGCTTCAGGGTTCGCCGGCCGTCGGGGTCGAACCGCAGGACCGCGGCGATTCCGTCGGCGATCTCGGCCACGCGCACGGAATGACGGGCGGTGAATGGCGACTTGGCGTCGATCACTCGCGCGAACGCCTCGGCGATCCGGTCCAGGCGGGCGTCGTCGCCGGCAAGCGCGAAGTCGGGCGGCTCCCATTCGGACACGTCGGGCGACTCGAGCGCGGCCCAGAACTCGCGGTCGCCGCAGAAGCGCAGGAACGCGTCGACGAGCGCGGGGTCGAACCATTTTCCGCGGCGGCGCTGAGCCATCCGCCGCGCCGCGTTGACGCCGCCGGCGGAGTGGAACACCTCGACCGTCTGCGCGAGGCACAGGATCCGGGCGGCCAGCGGGATCTCCTCGCCGCCGAGCCCGTCGGGCATCCCGCGCCCGTCCCAATGCTCGTCGAGGCTGCGAATCGCCGCCGCGGTCTCCTCGGACAGGAACAGCATGCGGGCGATCTCGGCTCCGCGATCGCAGCGGGCCTCCATGAACTTGCGCGTGACCTCGCCCTCGTCGCGGATCCCTTTGAGCACCTCGACGCGCCGCCGCAGCCCGGTTCCGGGCGCGACCGTGCGGAGCGACCACACGAACGCGGCCCGCGGGTTCGTCCAGTCGACGAGTTTCGACGTCGCCTTGGCGGCGCGGTCGTCGGCGGCGAACAGGACCGCCATGCGGTTGGCGTTGGCGGAGCAGCCCGCGTCTTTGAGCAGGAGCGCGTAGAACAGATCGGAGCGGCCGGAGTCGCTCAGGTCGATCTCCGCAGCCAGGCGCATCCCGATCAGGCACGAGCGGATCGCGTGGCCGGGCGGCTGTCCCTCGGCGATGTCGAGCGCGTAGGACAGCGCGCCGATCACGCCCGACAGTGCTATCTGCCCCATAACCGAGAGCATCGACCCGGGCGCGGCGCGAGTTGAGGGATCTCGGTGAGGACGGACGCGGGCGCATCGTAGGCCGCTCACCGCGTGGTTCTGTCACGGCCGCAGTTTGACACCGGCACGTAGCGAGCGCCGAGCGCCGTCGCGAGCGTTCGGTGCGCCGGCCCGGTGCCGATCAGGACCGAGCGGGCCGGGTCTACTTGGCGCGTGCGCGCGAACGCAAGCGGCAGGCCCGGGAGCGGCGGCCGGCACCAGCACACCGGGGGACCGCCGGGGTGCGGGCACAGCGCTGCCTCGACGGGACCGTCGATCTCGGCGGCTATTCGCGCGCGAGCCGGGTCGAGCGAATCAGGCGTGTCACCAGGGCTCCAGTGGAACAGAAGGTGGGGCGCGGTCCGGTCGCCGTCGTCGAGTGCGCGCTCCCAGCCCGGGCGCTCGAGCGCGGAGGCGGCGACGAACACGCCGGCGCGTGCCCGGTCCGGCGCGGGCCGGCGCACGAACGCGATCGTCTCCACGTCCGCGAACCCCTCGTCGAGCGACGGTGGCTCGAGCTCGCGGGCCGTCCGCATCTGCGATGTCGGCGCGAGCACGCCCGGATGGCTGCGCGCGAGCGCGCGCACCTCGCCCGGAGTTGGCAGCGTGCCGAACGCGTCGAGCATGCGCTCGACGAGGTTGACCTGGGCCTGCGCGAGCGGCGTGTCGAGCCAGTGGCAGCGCGTCCGGATCCCGTGGCGGCTTGC
>Ga0335072_10002659_pt1 | contig 27512 bp, 26 predicted proteins | sample Lox_Sample_21_FD_206725 | JGI IMG/M metagenome (GOLD analysis project Ga0335072, IMG submission 206725) | Soil microbial communities from Loxahatchee National Wildlife Refuge, Florida, United States - Lox_Sample_2.1 | ecosystem: Environmental > Terrestrial > Soil > Wetlands | place: USA... | reverse complement strand
ATCCCCAGCTGCGCCTGGAGTGCAGGTCCACCACGACCTGGTCGGGGTCGATGCCGAGCCACTCCTCGGTCACCAGGGCCAGGCGCCCGGTGATCGCCGCGACCAGCGCCGGGCGGACCCGCTCGCCGCCGTCCCGGGCCGCGTGCGTGGCCGCCACCTGCCCGATCAGCCGGACCTGGAATCCGTACCCCATGGCCAGCAGCGACAGCATGTCGTTCCGGCGCCGCTGGGTGGCCAGCATGTCCTCCTGCACCTGCCGCCGCCGGGCGGCCACCCGGGCCATGGTCGGCCCCGGCGGGCTGGCCAGCCGCATCGGCCCGGGCCGCGGCAGGTTTCCCTGGCTCTCCTGCGCGGCCACGAGCACCTCCTCCCAGCCGACCGCGATCGCGTCGGCCGGGCCGCGCGGCCCGATGGCCAGCATCGACAGGTCGCCGGTGTGCCGTCCCCAGACCTCGGCCAGCTCGATGCACCGGGCCTTGCCCCCGCCCAGCGCGGCGAGCACGAGTTCGCCCTCGGCGTCGGGGTGCGACAGCAGCCGCAGCGATCCGGCCTCCCAGCGCACGGTGTGCCGCCCCGCGCCGCACGGCACCTCGGTCTCGCAGCTGGGCAGGCAGGCGAACCACGGCCCGTTTGTCCCAGCAGTGTTGTCCCGGAGGGACGACCCCCCGGAACCCCCCGAGGTCACTGCCGTTCCCCCCAGCGCAGCGGTACCGTGGCGCGGACCTCAGCCGACCGCCCGGCGGCCCGCACCTCGATCCGGTCACAGGCCCGGGTCAGCGGGGGCGCCAGCCGCAGCGTGAGCATGGCCTCGCCGCCGGTGTCATGCCAGCCCGTCGGCCGGGCCACGTGCCAGCGCCCGGCGTCATCCCGGACCCAGATCGACAGCGGGAAGGCCATGTCCAGGCGCAGCGGTCCGGGCTGCTCGCGCGGTAGCTGTCCGTAGGTCAGCGTGTTCATCCAGGTGTCACCATCACAGTTGTGCAGGCCGAGCAGGACCAGCCGCAGGCCGTCGAACTCCGGCAGCGCGGCGGCCACGGCGGCGAAGCCGTCTCCGGCCGGAGCGGCGTCGGGTCTCCTGCGATGGTAGTGCGAGAGCATGCTGAGCCACGGTTCGGGCAGGTCCAGCGCGGGCGGCACGGTGATCCCGTGGCCGCTGATGCCCAGGCTCGCGCACAGCGCGGCCAGCCGGCCCGGCACCGGGCTGAGCTTGGACAGCACCTCGGCCGCCTCGAGTGCCCCGATCGCGGCCCCCAGGCCCATGCCGAGGTTGCTGAGCGGGGCTGGCGTCACCCGGGACGGGAACTCGGGGACCATGGTGAGCATCCGGTCCGCGATCCGGTTCAGCAGGTGCTCGCCGGCGCTGAGGTCCCGGTCATTGACCTGCAGCGTCGGCCGCCCGGCCGGGCCGTCCAGGTCGACGCGGACGGCCTGCTCGCCCGGCGCGGTGATGTCCAGCCAGCGCAGATCCGGCGGCGGGTCGGGATGCAGGGTGAGATCGCAGCTCGATTCGGGCCGTCCGGTGACGAGGAATAGCAGGTCATAGCGGTTTCCCCGGTCGTCGGTCACGGCGAACCGCTCGACCGGCGGCAGGCCATGATGCCGCGAGGTCACCGGGTCACGCGCCCGCCAGGTGGCGGTGAAGCGGGCACCGGACACGGAGTGCGCGTACGACATGACGTTGAGCTCGCCGCTGATCGCCTGGTCGTGGAACAAGATCGTGAGCCCGACCGGGACGTACCGGTCCGGTCCGGCCGCCTCCGCCCGTGACGGGCGCGGGCTCGGCTCGCTCGGCCTGCGCCGGCTGGACCGGGACATGAGCCGGGCGGTGGCGAACCGGCGCAAGCCCGCGGGCCCGGCCGCCCAGCCGATCACGCCCGCCTCCGCCGGTTCGGGGCGGTGCCGCGCGGCCAGGGCGAACTCCACGTCGGCCAGGATCGCCTCGGCCGTCTCGGCGTCCAGGGCCCCCACGGTGGTCAGCGCCCAGGACGCCCGCCACAGGGCGGCCGACATCGCCACGACCGGGGCGTCGGGCGACCGGGGCGCGGGTGGCGAGAGCAGCGCCGGGTCGCGCAGCTCGGCCTCGGCCAGCAGCCGCAGGAAGGTTTCCGCGCCCTCCCGGTTCATATCCTCAAGTGTCGGGCATCTCCCGGCCCACCGGCACCACGGCCCGGGCCCGGCTGCGCCGTCCCGTCACCACCACCTCGATCTCCTCCGGCCGGCCGCCCAGCGGCGGCGTCACCCGCAGCCGGAACGGCCTCAGCCCGCCGGCAGCGATGGCACCGGCGGCCGAGAGCACCGTGATCGTCTCGCCCAGGCGGTCCAGGTCGATGCGGACCAGCCGGTGCGTCCCGTCGGCGATCAGGTCCAGCCAGCGGGCCTCCGGCGGGGGAGCGCCGTGCAGCACGATGGCGCCGTGCCAGCTGAGGGTCCCGCCCCCGGCCGGCCCTGCCGGGTCAGGCCGGAGTGCTGACCGGCCGGGCCGACGGCGCGTCGGCCGAGGTCCAGACGCGGACGATGTCGCGCATGGACAGCAGCCCCGCCACGTCGCTGCCCTCGACCACCACCAGGTGCCGGAACCCGCCCCGGATCATCGCCGCGGCGGCCTCTTCCAGGGTCCAGTCGGGCGCGGCGTACACCAGGTGCTCGGTACGGTGCTGCGCCACCAGTTCGACGTCGGGATCTTCGCCCTTGGCGATCGAGTCGAGCAGGTCCCGTTCGGTCAGGATGCCGATGCCCGCGTGCTCCGGGTCGATCACCACCGCCGCCCCGATCCGGCGCGCGGACATCATGCGCGCCGCCTGGCGCAACGTGTGCGCAGGGCCGATGGTGAGGACAAGGTGGGACATGCCGTCTCGTACCTTCACGAGGTATCACACCCCTGGTTCCGGCGCTTGTGAATTTGTGACGCCCATCAAGCATCGGTGATAAGCCCCCGGAGAGCAAGCCCCGTTTACCCCTCGCCCCCTACGGTTCCCTCGCCACTCAGCTGCGCCAGGACATCATCGTGCAGGTGCCCGTTGGTGCAGACCACGCTGCCGCCGTCCGGCCTGGCCTCGCCCTCCAGCGAGGTGAACCGGCCGCCGGCCTCGGTGACGATGATCTGCAGCGCGGCCAGGTCCCACAGCGTCACGTCGGGTTCCGCCGAGACATCGCAGGCCCCCTCGGCGACCAGCATGTGCGACCAGAAATCCCCGAACGCCCGGGTCCGCCACACCGCCCGGGTCAGGCCGAGGAAGTTGTCCAGCATCCCGCGCTCGGCCCATCCGCCCAGGCCCGAGTAGGACATGGACGCGTCGCCGAGCTTGGTCACCCCGGACACCCGGCACGGCGAGGCCTTGGTCAGGCTGCGCCCGGTCCACGCGCCGCCGCCCAGCGCCGCCCACCACCGGCGGCCGAGGGCGGGCGCCGACACCACCCCCACCACCACGTCCGGTCCGTCCATCAGCCCGATCAGGGTGGCCCAGACCGGAACGCCGCGCACGTAGTTCTTCGTCCCGTCGATGGGGTCCAGGACCCAGCAGCGCGGCCCGAAGCCGCTCCGGCCGAATTCCTCGCCGAGCACCGCGTCCCGCGGCCGGGCCCGCCGCAGCACGTTACGCAGCGACTCTTCCGCCGCCCGGTCGGCATCGCTCACCGGCGTGAGGTCGGGCTTGGTCTCGACTCGCAGGTCGAGTGCCCGGAACCGCTTGGTGGTGATGTCGTCGGCGGCGTCTGCGAGGACATGCGCGAAGCGCAGGTCGTCGTCATAGCGGGCCACCCGCGAAACGGTACCGCCTGGGACATCTCACCCGCCACCAGGCCGCCCCGACTGGCCAGGCCATAATGAACAGTGATGGACGACAACGGTGACGGCCTCCTCACCGACCCGCCGGCTCAGCTGCGGGCCTTCATCCGCGACGGCCGGATCACCGCGATGCCGGCCAAGCACTCCCGCCGCCGGCTGCTGCTCGACCAGGTGGCCCAGGCCTTCGAGCCGGGCCGCAGGTATCCCGAGCCGGCCGTCGACGAGATCCTCAAGGCGGTCTTCGACGACCACTGCACCCTGCGCCGCTACCTGGTCGACGAGGAGTTCCTGTCCCGCACCGCGTCCGGCGTCTACTGGCGGGCCGGCGGCACCGTCACCTGACGACTCCCCGCGGCCCGAGCCGGCGGCTCAGTCGCGCCGTGGCGGGCTGTGGCTCCGGATGACCTTCCCCGCCGGGCTGGTGACCTGGCTGGTCCCGTCCGGGTAGGCCATCAGCGTCCAGCCGAGCTGGTGCAGCACCACGTGATGGTGCCACCAGCAGTAATCCTTGAGATTGGTGAGGCTGGTGTGGCCGCCGTCGGCGCGGTGCTGCACGTGGTGCGGCTCGCAGCCGGCCGCGGGCTGATCACAGCCGCCCGGGTACTGGCAGGTCTGGTCCCGCAGCGCCACCAGCCGCCGCAGGTGGACCGGGATGTCGTCGGTCTGGCCCACGTCCAGCGGCAGCGACGGCCCGTTCAGCCCCTTGCCGAGCAGGTTCCGCCGCAAGAACGAGGCCACCCCGCCGGGCCCGGACACCACCTGGAGGATCTTGCCCAGGATCTGCTGCTCCAACTCGGCCAGGGCGTCCGCCACGATGGCGGCCTGCTGGGCCTGCCGGACTGCGGTGCCGATGAGCCCGGCCGGGACGGCCGCACCGCCGCTGCCGTCGGCCGGGTCCCGGGCGTCCGCGGGGCCGGGGAGGTCTGCCGGGCCGGGGGTGCCGGACTGGAGGCGGTGGTAGCGGGCGCACAGCAAGATCAGCTCCGCCACCGCGCCGACGTCGATGTCCCCGGTGACGACCGGGATGATCATCGCCTCGCACGCGATCTTGCGGGCCGCCTCGCCCACCAGCCACGCCCCGCCGTCCCCGGTAGCCACGGAGGCAGCCGCCCGCTGCGCGGCCCACTGGGCCCGGTACTCCGCGATCCACTTGTCCTGCAGCGCCGACGCGGGGTCCATCTCGCACAGCTCGGCGAAGGAGACGTGCACCAGCGCCTTGACCGGCTGCCCGGCCCGCTTGGGCAACAGATCCGAAGCCAGCAGCCGCCGCATCGCCTCCGCCAGCGCATCATGGTACCGCTGCGGCCGGGTCCGCAGGTCCCCGCCGCCCTCGGGCGCCGACAGGGCGTCCAGCACCGCCTCGACCATGGCCGCGCACTCCGGCGTCAGGTCCCCGCGCAAGACCCCGGCCCCCTCGAAGGTCGTATCGAACGACACGCCCCGGTCCAGGTGCTTGTCGTTGTCGTCCTCCGGGTCGGGCCGGGCGGTGCGGGCCAGGATCTCCGCGCACATCGCGGCCAGCGACCGCAAGTCAACCCCGGCCCGCAGGGCCGTGATCAGGATCTCCTCGGCCGTGGCCCGGTATTCCGCCGGGATGGCCCGAGTCCACCTGGCCAGTTGCAGCGCCACGGACTTGGTCAGCACCTGCCCCTCGGCCAGCGCCGCCAGCAGCACCGGATGCTGGCGGGCCAGCCGCTGCACGGCCCGGTGCTCCCCGGCCTGCCCCTTGGTCACCCCGGTGACGTGCACCAGCCAGGTCCGGATGGTCCGCTGCCCGTCAGCCACGTGCCCGTCCTGGACGTCGAAGGCCTCCAGCAGCCCGCCGCGGACCGCCGCGCCCATCGCGTCGACCTGCTCCAGCACCCGCAGCCGCCGCGCCTTCTCCGCATCAGGCAGCTCCGCGGGATCCGCGGCGGCCAGCGACCGCATCACCATCTGCAGGAAGTCCAGCTCATCGGCCTGCCCGGCCGAGACTGCCGCCGCATCCATGTCGTGTCACCTCCCCGGGTACGTCTCGATGCCGCTGATAGCTAATCAATCGAAGCTGAGTTCTATATTAACGACTACCTCTGACATTTCCGCGGAGTGACGCGTCGGAGTATTCGACTTTCTTGCCTAGCTACAGAAGTCAAGGTGCGGAGCTTTCTTCGCGGCGGCGCTCCGGCGAGCGGGTACCGGCTGGCTGGCCCTCGCTTGGAGATCTACGGCGATCCCGACCCGTCGAGCGGCCATTTCGATGCGCGGGTGTTCTGGTCGCTGGTGGCGCCGTGAACAGGACGCACTGGTTCGAGGATGGCCAGCAGCTGCAGGCCAAGCTGGTGTAGGTCATCGCCGTATTCCGGCCGGCGTGCACCACGGCCCGTTCTGAAAAAAGATCAAGAGCCGAGGCGGCGGCGACCGGTACCGGCGCGGGGACAGGCGTCAGTCCAGGGCGGTGCCCTCGCGGCTGCGCAGCAGGCGGCGCAGCGAGTCCAGGCGCGCCTCGGCATGGTGCCCCCGAGCCCACTCGTCCAGCGCGCAGTCCGGCGAGAGATGGTCGCATCCGGGCGGGCACGCGGCCGTGCCCTCGGCCAGGTCGCCGAACGCCTCGACCACCCGGTCCAGGCTCACGTGGCCCAGCCCGAACCCCCGCAGTCCCGGCGTGTCGATCAGCCAGCCGTCACCCAGCGGCAGGGCCACCGCGGACGATGAGGTGTGCCGGCCCCGGCCGGTCACCGGGTTGACCGTGCCCGTGGCCCGTGCCGCGTCGGGGACCAGCAAGTTCACCAGCGTGGACTTGCCCACCCCGGATTGCCCGATGAGCACGCTGATCCGGCCGGTGAGCAGGTTGCGGACCCGGGCCAGGGTGCGCGGCGGCAGCGGCCGCCGGGTGGTCAGCATGGGCAGGTCCAGCGGGGCGTAGAAGGCGCGGACCTTACGTGGCGAGCCCAGGTCGGCCTTGGTCAGCAGGAGCAGCGGGTCGAGCCCGGCGTCGTACGCGGCGACCAGGCAGCGGTCCACGAAGCGGAGCCGGGGCGGCGGCTGGGCCAGCGCGCAGACGATCACCATCTGGTCGGCGTTGGCCACGATGATCCGCTCGGCCGGGTCGGTGTCGTCGGGGGAGCGCCGCAGCGCGCTGGTCCGCGGCTCGACCCGGACGATCCGGGCCAGCGTCCCGTCGGCGCCCGACGCGTCACCGGCCAGGGCCACCCGGTCGCCGACCACCACCGAACCCCGGCCCAGCTCACGCGCCTTCATGGCCACGACCAGCCCGTCGTCGGTCATGCAGCCGTACCGGCCGCGGTCCACGCTGGTCACGAAGCCCTGCACGGCGCTGGAGTGCGCCGGACGGCGCCTGGTACGCGGGCGGGAACCACGACCGGGACGGACCCGGACGTCGTCCTCATCCAGCCGCGCGTACCGCGAGCTCAGCGTTCCGGCCCTAGCATGTCCGCCCACACGTCGGTGAAGTCAGGGAAGGTCTTGGCCACGGTCTGCGCGTCAGCCACCCGCAGGCCCGGGACGGCCAGGCCGAGGACCGCCGCCGCCATCACCATCCGGTGGTCTTCATATGTGCCGAACGGGCCGTCGGCTGCGTGCGCCCGCAGCGGTCGCGGCCTGACCTGCAGGCCGTCGGGCAGTTCGGTGATGTCGCCGCCGAGCGCGTTGATCTCCTTGGCCAGCGCGGCCAGCCGGTCGGTCTCGTGCCGCCGGGTGTGCGCCAGCCCGGTGAACGCCGACGGCCCGTCGGCCAGCGCCGCCACGGCGGTCAGCACCGGGGCCAGCTCGGCCACGTCGCGCAGGTCGGCGGTGATGCCGCGGACCGTCCCGGGGCCCGAGATGGTCAGCCCCTCCGCGTCGATGTCACAGCGCGCGCCCATCTGGGTCAGCACGTCCAGGATCGGCCCGGCCGCCTGCAAGCTGTTCCGGGGCCAGCCGGGCAGGCTGAGCGTCCCGCCGGTCACCAGCGCCGCGGCCAGGAACGGCCCCGCGTTGGACAGGTCCGGTTCCACCGTGACCGACCCCAGGTCGAGCCGCCCCGGCCGGACCCGCCAGCCGTCCGGCCGATCGGCCGCGCCTGATCGCAAAGCCGTGACGTCGGCCCCGGCGGCCCGGAGCATGCGCACGGTCATGGCGATGTGCGGCGCCGAGGGGACGGGCGGGCCCTCGTGCCGGATCTCGATGCCCTCGTCGAACCGCGGCGCGGCCAGCAGCAGCCCCGAGATCAGCTGCGAGGAACCGGACGCGTCCAGGGTCACGGCGCCGCCGCGGACCTGGCCCCGCCCGAACACGGTGAACGGGGCCGCGCCCCGGCCGCCGTCATCGATGCGGGCGCCGAGTTCGCGCAGCGCCGCCAGGATCGGGCCGATCGGGCGCTGCCTGATCCGCTCGTCCCCGTCGAAATGGACTGCCGCCGAGGTCAGCGCGGCCACCGCGGGCAGGAACCGCATGACGGTGCCGGCGTTGCCCACGTCGACGCTGACCTGCGAGCCCGCGGGCGGCTGCCCGGCGGTGACCCGCCAGCCCGCCGTGGGCTCGGCGGGCTCGTCCGCGACCGAGGTCCCCATCGTGCGCAGCGCGGCCGCCGCGAGCAGGGTGTCCCTGGCCCGGAGCGGGTTCGCGATCAGCGCGGGCCGTTCGGACAGGGCGGCCAGGACCAGGGCCCGGTTGGTGACGGACTTGGACGCGGGCAGCCAGATCCGCGCGCTGACCGGGCCGTTCGCGGCGGGAGCGGCCCAGGTCTCCTGGTCGTGGTCGTGCATAGCGTCGAGCGTACTGTCTGTGTCGGCCCGGGGGGACGACCCCCCGGAACCCCCGCTCCGGGTGGACTATCCCGCCAGACCCCCGGGCGAGGGTTTGACGATGCGCGATTCTGGTTATGAAATGCCAATCCAGGCTTAACGGGACGTGTCGGATTCCATCCTGCGCAATGAAGGACTAGTCAGCATGTGCGGTCGCTTCGTGTCGGCGCGTAAGCGCCTTGAGCTCCTCGAGGAGTTCAGCATCGAGCGGGACCGCGTGGCCGACGGACCCGACCCGGAGCCATCCCCGGACTACAACGTGGCGCCGACCAGGCGCGTCTACGCGGTCATGGAGCCGCGTCCGCGCGACGAGGAGCCGGACCAGCCGCCCGCTCGGGAGCTGCGCGTGGTGCGCTGGGGCCTGATCCCGTTCTGGGCCAAGGACACCTCGGGCGGCGGCAAGCTCATCAACGCCCGCGCCGAGACCGTCGCGGTCAAGCCCGCGTTCCGCCGCGCCTTCGCCAAGCGCCGCTGCATCATCCCGGCCGACGGCTACTACGAATGGCAGGCCGTGACACAGGACGGCAAGCAGCGCAAGCAGCCCTACTACATCTGCCGGAAGGACGGTGGTGCGCTGGCCTTCGCCGGGGTCTACGAGCTCTGGCGCGACGAGGCCCTGCCTGCTGATCATGAACACGCCTGGCTGTGGACGGCCGCGATCATCACGACCCAGGCGACCGACGATGTCGGCGAAATCCACGACCGTATGCCCATGGTGATCACCCCTGACCACTGGGCCGACTGGCTTAACCCGGACAACTCCGAGCCCGGCCAGCTTCACGCGACGATGCAGCCCGCGATGGCCGGCGGCCTGACGTCGCACCCCGTATCAACGGCTGTCAACTCCGTGCGGAACAACGGACCCGAGCTCATCGTGCCGCTTTCCGCCGACCAGGAGCGGCCGCCCGGCGAGTTGTTCTGAGTCCGCGGCACGCGGCCGCGGCTCACCCGAGCCTGGGCTGCGCAGCGTACGCGGACGGGAGGCGAGGACACCAGTGGAGATAACCGTCGCCCGTAAGCGCCTTGAGGAGATGCGCGCTGACCTGGATCGGACGATAGCGATCCTGCAGGGGGAGCGACCCGCGCCCCAGGCCGGCGCGGGGTATCCGCAGGACTCGGCCGATGCGGGATCCACCTTGTCCGAGACCGATCGCACCGAGGCGGTCCTGCACTCGGCCCGCGGCCAGCGAGACGAGGTGCTCGCCGCGCTCGTCCGCATCGACGAGAGCACCTACGGTCGATGCGTCGACTGCGGGGGCGACATTCCCGAGGGCCGGCTCGACGCGCGGCCCGACGCGGCCCGCTGCGTCAACTGCCAGGCCAAGCACGCCCGCCGCCGCTAGCCCGTCTTGCTGGCCGAGATCACCAGCTGCGCACCCAGTGACTCATCCGACCCGGCCGCCAGTTCGGCGCGGACCAGCTTGGCCAGGCTGCCCGGGTCGCGGCGCAGCACGTGCGTGACCATCGACTCGGAGAACACGGTGCGCGGCCGGATCCAGTTGACCGTCAGCCCGGCCCCGCTGAACAGCTCGCGTGCCTGGTCGGGGCCGTAGCACCGGGTGATGGTGCCGTCCGGCCAGGGCACCAGCACCACCTCGGCGTGCGGCAGGTCGACCAGATGGGCCCAGTGATGCTGGTCGGCCAGCACGGCCATGCCGAGCACCAGCGAGTCGACACAGGCCAGGACCCGGCCGGCCGGGCGCAAGACCCGCGCGATGTCGGCGATCATCGTCTCGGCGGCCAGATGGGTGGACAGCGCCCGGTCCTCGGCGATCACGTCATCCGCGCACTCATCCCGCAGGAAGGACAGCCGCGAGGAATCCGCGATCAGGCGGGCCGTCTCGCCGGGCGGCGTCTGCCCGCTCACCGGGGCGCCGTCGATGACCCGCAGCACCTTGTGGCCGGCCGTCGCGGCCAGTTCCGCGGCCGGGCCGCGGGGACCAGAGACGTCGATGATCAGGTGGGGGCGGCGGGGGAGCCAGGCCAGCAGCTGGGCTTGCGCCACGGCGTCGTGGAACTGCCAGTAGACCGGAAGTTGCTCAGTATCCGGCGCGGTGATGGCGGTGGCCGCATGGTGCACGGGCCCGGGCTCCTGACTCGGCGCTCCCGCAGCGGGGACGCCTTCGTCATGTACCTTCCCGGCCGGACGCCTTTCTCACCTGCCGGCCGGGACCGATCTCGGAATGACCGGCCGCGCCGTCGTGTTGAACGCGGCATGGCCGTCGCCTCGCCACCTCGTGGCATCCTGAAACTCGCTCCGTACCCGGGCGCGGTATCCTCCCGCTCATATGGTCTGCATTCCAGCAGCCCGGTCCCGTACGACCCCGAGGGGGTGAGTCCCGTTCCGGAGACTCTCGAAGAGCGCGGTGAGCGCTTCGAGCAGGAGGTGCTGCCCTACCTGGATCAGCTGTACTCCGCGGCGCTTCGGATGACTCGCAACCCGGCGGACGCCGAGGACCTGGTCCAGGAGACGTTCGCCAAGGCGTACGCGTCTTTTCACCAGTTCCAGCAGGGTACGAACCTGAAGGCCTGGCTGTTCCGGATCTTGACCAACACCTTCATCAATACCTATCGCAAGCGGCAGCGCGAGCCGCAGCGCTCCGGCGCGGAGGAAGTCGAGGACTGGCAGCTGGCCCGGGCCGCGTCGCATACCTCAGGGGGATTGAAGTCGGCCGAGGCCGAGGCGCTGGAACGGCTGCCCGATTCTGACATTAAGGAGGCGCTCCAGGCGCTTCCCGAGGAATTCAGGATCGCGGTCTACCTGGCTGACGTAGAGGGCTTCGCGTACAAGGAGATCGCCGACATCATGGAAACGCCGATTGGTACCGTGATGTCACGCTTGCACCGCGGTCGGCGGCAGCTGCGGGAACTGCTCCAGGACTACGCGTCGGAGCGCGGCTTGGCGCGTACCGGTTCCGACGCTTCCCGGCCCGGGGAGGATGGGCAATGAGCTGCGGAAAGCCACATGAGACTCCGTGTACCGAGGTGCTCGACCGGGTGTACGGCTACCTGGACGGCGAGCTTGGCGACGTGGACTGCGCGAAGATCCGCCAGCACCTGGATGAATGCGGCCCCTGCCTGCGTGAGTACGGCCTGGAGGAGGCGGTAAAGCGGCTCGTGGCCAAGCACTGCGGCTGCGACCCGGCGCCGGCCGACCTGCGCGCGAAAATCCTCGTCCGCATCAGGGAAGTCCGGGCCACGATCGAGTTCGCTGAGTAGCCGCGAAACCGCCCGGTTTGCCAGGACTGAGGCAATTGCGCAGGATGCTCCATATTTGATTGCCCATTGTGACGGGCACGCTCACGATTTGTTCACGATGAGATTTGGGCCTGCGAGATCCGTTGTGGCCACGTTATCCTTGACCTTGGACGATATCCGGCGAGCTGTAGGTAGTTGCAGGTTAGGGAGGTCACCTCCATGCGTCCATCCCGCGGAATCCCGCGCGCCGTAGGTGAGGTGACAGCGGCCCGGGTCTGTCTGACCGCCCTGTCCGGGAGCACCTGGGGGTAGGGGTTGGAGCATAGCCCGCGTTCCACGCTCCTGGTGGTGAGGGGGGAGGGTTCGGCTAGGCTCTCGTGGGCCGCGCGGCTGTACATCGGCGCGGTGGTCGTCATCGCCGCCCTGGTGATCGTTCGTGGCCCGTTCGGTGACCTCCGCTGGTGGCGGAACGTCGCCGTTCTGGGCTTGCTCCTCGTTGTCTTCGAGTCGACCGCCACGCTGCTGCGTCCGCGGCAACTCGCCTGGTCTCCCAACTCCTCTGCCACCCTGGCCGCCGCGGTCCTGCTGGGCCCGGTCGGCGCGGCGCTCGTCGGCGCCTGCACCATCTTCGGGATGCGCCGCGGTCCCTCGATCGCCCAGCGGGCGTTCAACACGGGCATGATGGCCCTGTCCGCGTACCTGGCCGGAGAGGCCTTCGTCGCCATGGGCGGGCAGGTCGGGATCCCCGATTCCACCTCGTTCCCGAAGGTGATCGGCCCGTTCGCGGTCGCGGCCGTGGTCCACGCGGTGACCAACCACGCGCTGCTGGGCGGCGTGCTCTGGCTGACCAGCGACCGTGATTTCGCCGGCCGCCGCGCTCCCCTGGGCATGAGCGTCAAGCTGATCGCCTGCGACCTCGGCTACGGGGCGTTCGGGCTGCTGATCGCCGCGCTGTGGGGCGTGGCCGGGGTGTTCGCGCCGGTGCTCATCTTGATCCCGCTGTTCGTGGCCCGCTGGGCCGTGGCCCAGATCGCCGACCAGCAGCAGGCCTACGAGGCCACGGTGGGCGCGCTCTGCCAGGCCGTGGAGACCAAGGACTTCTACACCCGCGGGCACAGCGACCGGGTCTCCCGCGGGTCGGTCATGATCGCGCGCGAGATCGGCATGCGCAGTGAGCGGGTCGAGGCCATCAGGTACGCGGGCATGCTGCACGACGTCGGCAAGCTCGGCGTGCCGACCAAGGTGCTGCAGAAGACCGGGAAGCTGACCGAGGAGGAGTACGAGGCCATCCAGTTGCACCCGATGCGCGGCCTGGACATCGTCCGCGAGATCGGGTTCCTCGACGAGGCCCTGGCCGGGATCATGCATCATCACGAGCGGATCGACGGCCGGGGCTATCCGATGGGCCTGGCCGGGGACGAGATCCCCGAGTTCGCCCGGGTGCTGGCCGTCGCCGACGCCTTCGATTCCATGACGTCCACCCGGTCCTACCGCGGCGCGCGCCCGGTCGAGGAGGCCATCGCCGAGCTGAGGAAATGGTCGGGTACGCAGTTTGACCCGGCGTTCGTGGATGCCTTCGTGGCCGCGATCAAGCGCGACGGCTGGCAGAGTCCCGCGCCGCCCGTGCTGGCGGCCGGCGCGGCCGGCGCGGCCGGCGCGGCCGATCAGCTGTCCGCGGTCGCCGCCCAGGACCACGACGATCCCGGGGCGCCGCTACGGGTGATCGACAGCCTCTGAGCCCCCCATGACCGAACATCCGCTCCGCAGGTTTCCCTGGCAAGTCCGGGATTCCGGCCTGCTGCTGCTCGTGGTCGCGGCCGGCGTGGTGCTCGTCGCCTCGGTGGCGCAGACCGCCGTGGCGGGCCTGCGGGACCCCCGGATCGCGGTGGCGTTCGGCGTCCTGATCGCGTTCGGCGAGGTCCTGCGGCTCAACCTGCCGGGCGACCGGGAGGCGGCGCCGATCGGGATGGCAGGCGCGCTCGCCTACGCCCTGCTCATCCGGGTCGGAAACCACCTGGCTCAGTACACCGCCGAGCAGGTGGTCACCGTCACCGCGATCGCCATGATCGTGGGCGCGCTGCCGCACCTGGCCGTGGGCCGCCCGGCCAAGGTGGGTGCCATGTCGATCCGCCTGCTCTGCGTGGCGTGCGTCGCGTTCATCTTCCGCCCGGTGGCCGGCAACAGCGCGATCGTCGACCACTGGGGCCTGGCCTTCTCGCTGATGACGGCCCTGGCCGTGCTCGCCCTGCTGCTCGAGGCGGTGCTCACCGCGCTGATGCGGGTGGACGAGCAGCGGGCCAGGTTCCGGGTCGCGCTGGTCGACGAGATGCGCGTCCAGTTGCCGCTGGGCGCGGCGGTCGGGGCCTCGGCCCTGCTCATCGCGTTCGCCGCCGAGGTCATGGGGCTGGCCGCGCTGGCCGTGTTCACCGCCCCGCTGCTGGTCACCCAGGTGGCGTTCCGCCGCTACGCCGGGATCCGGGCCACCTACCTGCAGACCGTCCGGGCGCTGGCCAAGGTCACCGAGATCGGCGGGTACGTCGAGCCGGGCCACTCCGAGCGGGTGAGCCGGCTGGCCGTCGCCATCGGCCGCGAACTCGGCATCCACGAGCCCGAGCTGCTCGAGCTCGAATACGCCGCCCTCATGCACGACATCGGCCAGCTGTCCCTGGCCGACCCGATCCCCGGCGGGGCCACGGTCCTGGTCTCCCGCCAGGACCAGCGGCGCATCGCCGAGCTGGGCGCCGACGTGATCCAGCAGGCCCAGGTCCTCGGGTCGGTGGCCGAGATCGTCCGCCGCCAGAACGAGCCCTACCGCGGCGTCGAGGTGGCGCACGAGGGCTTCCGCGGGCGCCCGGGCCGCCCGGACGGCCAGCCGTCCCGGCCGCCGCTGAGCAGCCGCATCATCAAGGCCGCCAACGCCTTCGATGACCTGGTGGGCAGCTCGCTTGACCCCGGCCGCGCGGCCGCCGCCGTGCAGCAGCTCCGGCTGGACACGGCCAGCGAGTATGATCCCGAAGCAGTCGAGGCCCTGAGCCGGGTCGTCAGCCGCCGGTCGGTTATACAGCTGTAATTCCCCCCACTCGCCTCGGGGCCCCTTACGGCGCCTCCTTCCCTCCTCGCTCGTTCCTCGCTCGTCAGTCCGGTCGGCGCCGGGCCCTTCGGCTCGTGGGGCCCCAGTAAGCTGGCCCAATGCTTGAGTCTGTGCTGGTCGCCAACCGGGCCGAGATCGCGCGGCGGGTGATCCGGACGGCCCGCCGGATGGGGATCAGGACCGTCGCGGTCTACTCCGACGCCGACGCGGACCTGCCCTACGTCCGCGAGGCCGACGAGGCGGTGCACATCGGGCCCGCTCCGCCCGCCCGGAGCTACCTGGACGCCGCGGCCATCATCGAGGCGGCCCGCAAGACCGGGGCGGCCGCGGTCCACCCGGGTTACGGCTTCCTGGCCGAGAACGCGGACTTCGCCCGCCAGGTCATCGCGGCCGGCCTGACCTGGGTCGGACCGGATCCGGCCGCGATCGAGGAGATGGGCGACAAGATCAGGGCCAGGAATTTGATGGAACGGGCCGGGGTACCAGTGTCGCCGGGCAGCCGGGAGCCCCTCAGCGACGTCGCCGCGGCCAGCGCCGAGGCGGACCGGATCGGCTATCCGGTCATGGTCAAGGCGGCGGCCGGCGGCGGCGGGATCGGCATGGGCGTGGCGGCCACCCCCGCCGAACTGCACGCCGCGTTCGAGACGGCCCGGTCGCGCGCCGAGCGCTTCTTCGGCTCGCCGGAGATCCTGCTCGAGCGGTACGTGGAGCGGGCCCGGCATGTCGAGGTGCAGATCCTCGGCCTGGCCGACGGCCGGGTGCTCGCGCTCGGCGAGCGGGACTGCTCGGTGCAGCGGCGGCACCAGAAGGTGGCCGAGGAGACCCCGTCCCCGGGCGTCTCGGCCGGCCTGCGCGAGCAGATGCTGGCCGCCGCCGTCCGGGCCGGCCAGGCGGTGAGCTACCGGGGCGCCGGGACCGTCGAATGCCTGGTGGACACCCAGGCCGGCTCGTTCGTGTTCCTGGAGATGAACACCCGGCTGCAGGTCGAGCATCCCGTCACCGAGCTTGTCACCGGCATCGACCTGGTCGAGCAGCAGTTCCTCGTCGCCGCGGGCCAGCCGCCCTCGTTCGACCCGGCGGCCGTGACGTCCTCCGGGCATGCGCTCGAGCTGCGGATTTACGCCGAGGATCCGGTCAGGTTCCTGCCCGGCCCCGGCACGATCACCGAATGGGCCGAACCCGAGGGGGAGGGCATCCGGGTCGACGCGGGCTACCAGGCGGGCAACACGGTGACGCCGTTCTACGATCCGCTGCTGGCCAAGCTCTGCGTCCACGCCCCCGACCGTGAGCGCGCCCTGGAACGGGCCGCCGCGGCGGTCGACGCCTTCGCGATCGCGGGCCCCAAGACCAACCTGCGCTTTCACGCCGAGCTGCTCACCAGCCCGGAGTTCGTCAGCGGGGACTACGATACGTCCCTGATAAGCAGGATGCGTCCCAGCTGAGCCAACACAGCCAGGGCTGCCCACGAACAGACAGGAGTCGCGGTGGCTGAGGTCCGCGCGGAGATGGTCGCGAACGTGTGGAAGGTGGTCGCGGCCGAGGGCGATCACGTCGATGACGGTGACACCCTGGTCATCCTGGAGTCGATGAAGATGGAGATCCCGGTCCTGGCCGACACCGCGGGCACGGTCACGACCATGCACGTCGCCGAGGGTGACGTCGTCCAGGAAGGCGACCTCATCGCCGAGATCAGCTAGCGGTGCTGGCTCGCGGGGGGGACGACCCCCCGCACCCCCGTCAGACCCCAGTGGTGGACCGCGGGTAGGCGATCTCCGGGTCGGTGACCACGTTGACCAGGTAGGGGACGTTGGCGGCGAAGGCCCGGCGCAGGGCGGGAGCGATACCGGACGGGGCCGTGACGAGCTCGCCCGCGCCGCCCAGGGCCCGCACCACCTCGTCGTAGCGGCAGCCCGGCTGCAGGTCGGCCAGCACGTCATAGCCGTACAGGGCGCGCATGGGATGCTTTTCCAGGCCCCAGGCCCCGTTGTTCCCGCACACGATGACCACCGGCAGCCGGTGCCGGACCAGCGTGTCGGCGTCCATCAGCGAGAAGCCGGCCGCGCCGTCGCCGAGCAGCAGGACGACCTGCGCCGACGGGCGGGCCAGCCGGGCCGCGATCGCGTAGCCGAGCCCGGTGCCCAGGCAGCCGAACGGCCCCGGGTCCAGCCACCCGCCGGCCCGGGCGGGCTCGATGTACTTGCCCGCGAACGAGACGAAGTCGCCGCCGTCCCCGATCACCACCGCGTCGTCCGCCAGCACCCGGAGCAGTTCGCCGTAGACGCGCGCCGGGTGCACCGGCTCGGCGTCGCTGGCCAGCAGCGGGCCGTCGGCCGCCTGTGCGGCCCGCACGGCCTCGCTCAGCCGCCCGGCCCAGTCCGGGTCCCGCGAGCCGCCGGCGCCGCCAGAAGCCGCCAGCGCGCCGAAGAACGCGCCCAGGTCACCCGTGGCCGAGGCCGCCAGCGGCAGATGCGCCGCGACCCCGCCGGGTCCGTCGGCCACGTGCACCACCTGCGCCGGTGTTTCCTTTGGACCGAACGAGCCGTATGCGAGCCTGAAGTCAAGCGGTGCGCCTGCCACCAGGACGAGGTCCGCCTCGCGCAGCGCCACCGACCGGGCCCGCGTGACCAGCAGGTCGTGCCCGCGGGGCAGCACCCCGCGCGCCTGCCCGTTGGCCACCACGGGCAGGCGCAGTTCCTCGGCGGCCTGCCGGGCCGCGTCCTGCGCGCCGCCCAGCCACACGTCCGAGCCCAGGATCAGTACCGGCCGCCGGGCCGCCCGCACCAGGTCCGCGATCCGGCTGACGTCGCCCGGATCGGGCCCCGTGACCGGAAGCGGTGCCGGGTCGGGCAGTTCCGCCTCGGCCTGCCCGAAGATCGCCTCGAGCGAGAAGTCGAGGAACACCGGCCCGCGGTGCGGGCTCATGGCCAGCCGGAAGGCCTCATCCACCGACGCCGCGACCTTGGCCGTCTCGTGCTCGGTCCAGGCCCGCTTGGTCACCGGCGCCAGCAGCGGCGGGTGGTCGATCTCCTGCAGGCTGCCCGCGCCCCAGCGGTAGTCGGGCGCGCGCCCGGCCAGCACCACGACCGGGGCTCCGTTGAACCAGGCGGTGGTCACCGCGCTGACCGCGTTGGTCACGCCCGGCCCCGCGGTCACCGCGGCCAGCCCGGGGGAGCGGGTCAGCCGGGCGGTCGCCTCGGCGGCGAACACCGCGGTCTGCTCGTGCCGGACGTCCACCAGCCGCAGCGGCTGTCCCCCCTTCTCGGCCGCGTCGTAGAGCGGGAAGATGTGCCCGCCCGACAGGGTGAACAGCGCCGAGGAGCCGTACCGCCGGGCCGCCGCGAGGGCCAGCACGCCGCCATGACCGGATACCCGCACCATGGGAGCGACGTTACCAGCCGGTACGCGGCACCCGGCTGCCTTGCCAGGCCGCTGACGGCTAGCTAGCCTCGATAACGTTATGTGGGGCCTCACGAAGAAGAACTTCAAGTGGAACATGCTGGGGCTTGCCGCCATGGTCGCCCTGTCGGCGGCCTGGTTCTATCTTTCGCACGCCCTGTTCGGCTTGGTCGCGCTCCTGGTGGTCTGCATCGTGCTGGTGATCATCAGCCGCCACTTCACCGCTCAGGACGCCGGCCCGACCCATCCGTCCCGGTCCCGGTCCCGGCCGCCCGCCGCGAGAGCACCCGCCGCCAGAGCACCCGCCGCGAGAGTACCGAAGGCCAAGGCCGCCTCCCCGGCAGCGGGCCGCCGCTCCCGCAAGCGCGACGAGGTGCTCCAGCCGGACGCCAGCGTGACCCTGGCCGACGAGCGCCAGGTCGCGGGCATCGACGAGGTCTTCGCCGACCTGGACAACAAGCTGGTCGGCCTGTACCCGGTGAAGAACAAGGTCGAGGAGATCGCCTCGCTCCTGCTGGTGGACCGCGTCCGGCAGCGGTTCGGCCTGGAGGCCCCCCGGCCGAACCTGCATATGTGCTTCACCGGCGAGCCGGGGACCGGGAAAACCACCGTGGCCATGCAAATGGCCGAGCTATTGCACCGGCTCGGCTACCTGGAGAGCGGGCACCTCGTTCACGCCATGCGCGATGACCTGGTCGGAGAATTCATCGGGCACACCGCGCCGAAGACCAAGCGCGTCCTGGACCGGGCGATGGGCGGGGTCTTGTTCATTGACGAGGCGTATTACCTGTACCGCGCCAGCGATTCGAAGGATTACGGCCAGGAGTGCATCGACATCCTGTTGCAGGTCATGGAAAATGACCGCGACAAGCTGGTGGTCATCCTGGCCGGTTACAAGGACCGCATGGACGAGTTCTTCGAGTGCAACCCCGGCATGAGCTCCCGGATCGCCCACCACCTGGACTTCGCCCCGTACACCCAGGACGAATTGGTCGCCATCGGCCAGGCCATGCTGGCCGACGCGTCCTACTATCTGTGCGACGAGGCGGAGGTGGCCTTCCGCGAGTACCTGACCCTCCGGATGCGGCAGCCGCGGTTCGCCAACGCCCGCAGCGTGCGCAACGAGCTGGAACGAGCCAGGCTCCGGCACGCGCACCGGCTGGCCTCGGATCCGGAACTGAGCCGGACCAGGGACGACCTCATGCGCATCGAGGCCGTGGACGTCCTCAGCGACCCGGTCTTCTCCCTGGATGCCTCCCTGTCCGCGATCGACGAATAGCAGCGGGCCCGCCCGGCGTCAACCGCCCGGCGCTAACCGCCCGGCTGGGCCGCTCCGGTGGTGCCGATGCCGACCGTGGCCGGGACCGGAGCCGCGGCTGGCGCCGGGTCGGCGGTGTACTGGCCCGGCAGGGTCTCATCGGCGCCCGCCGGGACCCGGGCCGCCTTGAACACCAGGGTCAGGATCACCGAGATGGCCAGGTTCAAGATGAGCGCGGACAGGCCGATATACACGGTATGGCCGAACTCGAGGTCGGTCGATCCGGCCCAGTGCGACGTGGTGGGGGTGGCCACCTCGTAGGCGGCGATGGTGCCGAAGATCATCCCGCCCAGCCAGCCGGCCAGCAGCGCGTACCGGTCGAACCAGCGGGTGAACAGGCCGGACACCAGGGCCGGGAAGGTCTGCAGGATCCAGATGCCGCCGAGCAGCTGCAGGTTGATGGAGAACGTCTTGGGCAGCCCGATGGCGAACAGCAGCGCGCCGATCTTGACCAGCAGGGAGGCCCACTGCGAGACCCTGGTCTGCAGCCTGGGGCTGGCGTCGGATTTGAAGAATTCCTTGAAGATGTTCCGGGTGAACAGGTTGGCCGCCGCGATGGACATGATCGCGGCCGGAACCAGGGCGCCGATGATGATGGCCGCGAAGGCGATCCCGGTGAACCAGCTCGGGTACATGTGCTGGAACAGGAACGGCACCGCCAGCTGCGCGTTGCCGCCCGCGCTCTTGACGCTGGCCACGGTGGGCTTGTCGGCCAGCGCCATGTAGCCGAGCAGCGCGATGAAGCCGAGCATGATGGAGTACACCGGCAGCAGCGACATGTTGCGCTTGATGACGTTGCGCCGCTTGGTAGCCAGCGTGGCGGTAATCGCGTGCGGATAGCAGAACAGGGCGCATGCCGAGCCGAGGGCCAGCGTGGCGAACGCCAGCTGGCTTTGTCCCGTGGTGGGGATGAACACCCCGGTGGGCTTGCCGGTCTTCGGGTTGGTCGCGGTCATGTGCGCCTCGCCGACCGAGAAGATGTGGCCCCAGCCGCCGAGCCTGGCCGGGATGTAGAACACCGCCACGATGATCATGAGGTAGACCAGGGTGTCCTTGACGAACGCGATCAGCGTCGGTGCCCGCAGCCCGGACAGGGCGGTGAAGACCGCCAGGACCAGGAATGCGATGATCAGCGGCAGGTCCTTGACGAACGTGTTGCCCGACGTCGTGCCGACCCCCATCACGGTGAGCACCGCCTGGATGCCGACGAGTTGCAGCGCGATGTAGGGCATCAGCGCCAGGATGCCGGTGAGGGCCATGGCCAGCGACAGGCTGCGTGACCCGAACCGCCCGCGGATGAAGTCGGCCGGCGTTATGTAGTTGTGCGCCCGGCATACCGACCACAGCCTGGGCATGAAGATCAGCGCGATCGGGAACACCATGATCGTGTAGGACACCGCGAAGAAGCCTGCCACCGCGCCGGACAGGAACACCGCCGACGGCACCGCGATGAACGTGTACGCGGTGTAGAGGTCGCCGCCGATCAGGAACCAGCCGATGAACGTGCCGAAGCCGCGGCCGCCGAGCCCCCACTCGTTCAAGTGCAGCCGGTCCTCCGCCCGCCGCCACCGGGCCGCGGCGAAGCCGATGAGCGTGACCAGGAGGAACAGGACGAGAACGATGGTGAAGACGACGTAGTTGACGTTGCGCACAGCTCACCTCGCTCCCGCGTCCGCCGGCCGCAGCCTCTTCTGCAGCAGGTAGACGATCCACAGCACGATGCCGGTCACCGGCATGTAGATGAGCAGGTAGAAGTAGAAGAACGGGAAGTCGCCGACCTTCGGCGTGGCGCGCGCGTACAGCGGCACATAGAGCGAGAACCAGATGTCGGCGACCACCAAGATGGTGATCACCGCCGACGTGACCGGATGAGCGGCGATCGGATTCCTCGGCTTGACGGGCGGCTGGCTCACTGCTTCTCCTCTCGTCGGAGGACAGCCTTAACCCGTGTGACCCGAGCCACACGAGATTGTATACATCGTGCGCTCGACATCGCCGATCGGCAATGCCTTGTGTCCGCAAAAAGGAAATTGTTACCAGTCAGCTAGCTTTCAGCCGGTGAATTGATGATCCCCGTCTCGCCTGGTAAGAAAGACATTGGACTATAATTATCCATTAGCGAACCAGTTCTCATCTAATGAGGTTGCAATCAGCTGAAGGCGCGGGCGTTTACCGCTCGGGGATGCGCCGGAGCCGGGTGACGAACTTGTACCGGTCGCCCCGGTACCACGACTGCGCCCACTCGACCGGCTTGCCGGTGACGTCGTACGCGTGCCGGGACAGCAGCAGCAGCGGCAGGCCCGGGTCCACGCCGAGCAGCCGCGCGTCGTGCGGGTCGGCGAGCACGGTCTCGATCGTCTCCTCGGCCTCGGCGAGCTGGATGCCGTAGGCCAGGCGCAGCGTCTCGTACAGGGACGGCTGCCGTTCCAGCTGCTTGCGCAGGCCAGGGAAACGCCGGGCGGGCAGGTGCGAGGTGTCGATCGACATCGGCTCGCCGTCGGCCAGGCGCAGCCGGTGGATGCGCAGCGTGCGGCCGCCCGCGCGGATGCCGAGCAGCGTGGCGAGCTGCTCGTCGGCGGTGACGTACCCGATGTCCAGGATCCTGGTCTGCGGGTGCAGGCCGTGGGCTCGCATTCCCTCGGTGTAGCTGGCCAGCTCGAGCAGCTGGGCCACCTTGGGCTTGGCCACGAAGGTGCCCTTGCCCTGCATGCGCAGCAGCCGGCCCTCGATGACCAGCTCGGCGAGCGCCTGCCTGACCGTGGTCCGCGAGGTCCCGTAGGAGCGCGCGAGCTCCCGCTCCGGCGGGACGGGGCTGCCGGGATCCAGGGTCGCGGTGAGCTCGAGCAGCTGGCGCTTGACCTGGTAGTACTTGGGCAGCTTGGCCGGGACACCAGCCGGGGGCTCAGCGGCGGCATCGTCGGCCGGCAGCAGTGAAGCGGTCATCCGGAATCATTGCCTTAAGGGACGGTTAACGTCAACTTTGACATAGCTGACCGGCCTAGCTCGACTTAATGCCGCGACAGCGTCGTTTCCGATACCCGGGGCGGCCCGTCCCGGGTGCGATGATGATGGTGTGCCCACGCTGAACGACCTGGCCGCGAGCCGCACCAACCTGGGCGAAGCCGACGTCGAGTGGCTGCACGCGCTGGTGTCGGACTGGCAGCTGCTGGCCGACCTGTCCTTCGCCGACCTGATCTTGTGGTCACCGGTCCGGGACGACGGCGGCTGGCTGGCCCTGGCGCAGATGCGGCCGACCACCGGTCCCACCTCGCTCCAGGATGACGTGGTCGGGACGCTGGCCGGACCGGAGGACCAGCGGCTGCTGAACATCGCGCGGGACGAGCGGCGCATCTGGCGGGAGAGTGACCCGGACTGGACGAACGGCGTCCCGGTCCGGACCGAGGGCATTCCGGTGACCCGGGCGGGCCGGGTCATCGCCGTCATCGAGCGGTGCACCAACCTGAACTCGGCCCGCACTCCCAGCCGGCTCGAGCTCACCTACCTGCAAGGCGCCGATGACCTGGCCCGGATGGTGGCCGAGGGGACGTTCCCGTTCCCCGGCGAGGCGGCCATGCTGGTCCGGTCACCGCGGGTCGGCGACGGGCTGCTCCGGCTCGGCCGGTCCGGGCGGGTCACCTACGCCAGCCCGAACGCGGAGTCGGCCTACCGCCGCCTGGGTCTGGCCGCCGACCTCACCGGCGCCGAGCTGGCCGTAGTCACCGCCGGGTTGTGCACGTCGGACGAGCCGCTGGACGAGTCGCTGATGGTGGTGGCTGCGGGCCGCGCGCCGCGCGCGGCCGAGGTGGACGGGAACGGCTCGGTGGTCCAGTTGCGCGCGATCCCGCTGATCGTGGGCGGGACCAGGACCGGCGCCCTGATCCTGGTCCGGGACGTCACCGAACTGCGGCGCCGCGAGCGCGAGCTGATGACCAAGGACGCCACGATCAGGGAGATCCACCATCGGGTGAAGAACAACCTGCAGACCGTCGCCGCGCTGCTGCGGCTGCAGGCCCGGCGGCTACGGGCGCCCGAGGCTCGCGCGGCCCTGGACGAGGCGGTCCGCCGGGTCGGGTCGATCGCGGTGGTGCACGAGACGCTGTCCCACGCCCCGGACGAGGTGGTCGACTTCGACGACATCGCGGACCGGGTGGCGATGATGGCGGGGGAGGTGTCCGCCCCCGAGGTCCGGGTCATCCCGAAGATCACCGGGTCGTTCGGGCTGCTGTCGGCCGCGGTGGCCACGCCGCTGGCCATGGTCTTGACCGAGTTGCTGCAGAACGCGCTGCAGCACGGCTTCCCGCCCTCCGTGAAGGAACTAGCCAAGGATCAGGGCCTGCTCGAGGTCATCGCGGTGCGTGAGGCCGAACGGCTCACGGTGACCGTGGCGGACAACGGAGTGGGCCTGCCCGAGGGCTTCGACCTGGATTCGGCCACCAGCCTCGGCCTGCAGATCGTGCGCACGCTGGTGGTCAGCGAGCTGGGCGGACGGCTGCGGATCACGCCCCGGCCGGACGGCGGCACCGAGGCGGTCGTCGATCTCCGGGTCGGGCACGAGTCGCGTGCGGTCGATCCCCCGGACCGGTAACACGTGCGCGCGGGCCCGGAGCCGGATCGTGCGGCGCTTGAGCGCCCGCCGCTCGTCCTCGCTCATGCCGCCCCAGACGCCCGCGTCCTGGCCGCTGTCGATGGCCCAGCGCAGGCACTCGTCCATCACCGAGCACCGACGGCAGACCTGTTTGGCTTCATCGATCTGGAGCAGCGCGGGACCGGTGTTCCCGATGGGGAAGAACAGCTCGGGGTCCACCTCACGGCAGGCGGCTTCGTGGCGCCAGTCCATGATGTCCACTCCTTCTAGCGGAACGGTCCGGCCGCCACCGGATGCGGCCGGCGAAGCGTTATCTCTAGCTCGTGAACAGCTTGTGAAGCTTTTCACGAGCGTTTCCATACTGGGTCGTGTTCCGGTTTCCCGGAACCGTTATGATGCCGAGCAGGAACCCACCCGAGCCGAACCCGGCCTGAGCGTGCCCCCGAAGGCGACGCGGTGCCAGCCAAACCCAGCGCCATCCGAAAACCTGATGCCATCTGGGCTGATGACACGTGCGAGGCGCCCCCGCGCCAGACATCACAGTAAGCCTTTCAACATCCTTTGACATGCGCAAGGGGGCGCAGCAGCCGTTCGGCTTAATTTAATGTCAGATCGATCACATTTTGCTCGCGCCGCTGCAACGTGCCGCGGCAGGTCACGCGACGACGCGAAGCGCGTGCGGGACGAACTGGAACTTTACCGCTTCGGTCTCGCCCAGGTAATCCCCGTCGACCTGGAAGGCGATCGGGCGCGCGGCGCGAACGGTCACCGACTCCAGGCCGGTCACGGTCAGCACGTGCCGCCCGCGCGGCGACCGGCTCCTGATCAGCAGCATCTGGCCGACCGTGCTCACGATCGTGGTCGCCCGCAGCTTGCGCAGCGCGAGCACGTCCAGGCCCGAGTTGAAGTCCGGGTTCGGCACGGGCAGCATGGCGCGGCCGCGGACATAGGTCCAGGGCGAGCGGTTGGTGATCGCGGTCACGAACAGATCCGGGGTGGCCGGCTGCCCGTCGCGCTCCAGGGTCAGGGCCGGGTGCCGCCGGTCCGTGCCCGAGGAATACCGGCGCAGGATCGCCCACGCGAACAGCGCGGCGCTCTCCCGGCGCCCGCTGGCCCGCAGCCGTTCGACCTCCCGCACCACCTCGGCGTCCATGCCCAGGCCCGCGCTGAACGTGAAGTACCGGTCACCGGCCAGCCCGAGCCCGATGGTCCGGTACCGGCCCGCCTGGATGATCTCCCTGATCCTGGCGATGGCCGCCGCGGGGTCGGCCGGCAGCCCGAGCGCCCGGGCGAACACGTTGCCGCCCCCGCCCGGTATCACGGCCAGCAGCGGGGCTCCGGCGGCGCCCGGGCGGCCCATGATCCCGTTGACCGCCTCGTTGACGGCCCCGTCGCCGCCGAGCACGATGACGAGCTCACCAGGCGCCGCCGCGGCCAGCTCGCGGGCGTGGCCGCGGTGCCGGGTATGTTCTACGTCAAGGTCGACCAGACCGGCGAGCGAACGGATGACCAGATCCGCGGAGTTCCCCGTCGTGGTGGTCGCCTGAGGGTTAACGATCAGGAGGCCTCGCACTCGCTCAGGCTAGCCGCCGCCTAAGCTGAAAGCCGGTGCGGCCCCGGATCTCGAGGATGGAGGTGGACATGGCCGTGCGAGCCAAGCGAACGGGGCAAGCCAAGCGAACGGGGCAAGCCAAAGGACTCCCGTCCCCGGCTGCCCTGCGCCTGGCCGCGGCCGCGCAGGCGCTCGAGGCCGTCGGCTTGTGCGTCGCGGGCGTCTTCGGCATCATCTCGACCGCGGACGGGAAGGCCTCCCAGCTCGCCGCCGGGATCGTCATCTCCCTGCTCGCGTTCGGCACCGCCGCCGGGCTCGTGACCATTGCGGTAGCCCTGGCCCAGGCCCGGCCGTGGAGCCGCATCCCGGCCGTCATGACCCAGCTGTTCGTGGGCATCGCGGGACTCGCCCTGGTGGGCGGGCGGCCCGGGTGGGGCGTGCCCGCCCTGGTGCTCGCCGCCGTGTGCGTGGCCGGGCTGCTGACTCCGGCCAGCCTGCGGGCCCTGAACCGCACCTCGGTCCCGACCCTCAAGGACAAGTAGCCGGGCCGCTCAGTCCTCGGTGGTCAGCCCCTCCCGCAGCTGAGCCAGCGTGCGGGCCAGCAGCCGGGACACGTGCATCTGGGAGATGCCGAGCTCGGCTGCGATCTGCGACTGGGTCATGTTGCCGAAGAACCGTAGCAGCAGGATCTTCTTCTCCCGCGGCGGCAGCTGCTCAAGCAGCGGCTTGAGCGATTCCCGGTACTCCACGCCCTCCAGCGCGTCATCGACCATGCCGAGCGAGTCCGAGACGGCCGGGGCGTCCTCGTCGCCCGAATCGGGGGCGTCCAGCGACACCGTGGAGTAGGCGTTGGCCGACTCCAGCCCCTCCAGCACGTCTTCCTCGCTCATCTGCAGATGCGAGGCGAGCTCGCTGACCGTGGGCGCGCGGCCCTCACGCTGGGCCAGCTCGCCGATGGCCTTGGTCAGCGAGAGCTTGAGCTCCTGCAGGCGGCGCGGCACCCGCACCGCCCAGCCCTTGTCCCGGAAGTGCCGTTTGATCTCACCCACGATGGTCGGCGTGGCGTAGGTGGAGAACTCCACGCCGCGGTCCAGGTCGAATCGGTCGATGGACTTGATCAGCCCGATGGTCGCGACCTGGGTCAGGTCGTCCAGCCATTCGCCCCGGTTCCGGAACCGGCGGGCCAGGTACTCCACCAGCGGCAGGTGCAGCTCGACCAGGTAACCCCGGATCCTGGCCCGCTCCGGGTCGTCGGCGGGCAGCTCCGCGAGCCGTTCGAACAGCTCCCGGGCCCGGGCCCGGTCCGGCGAGGAGTGATCGATCCGCAGTGCCATCTCAGCCCGGGCCATCTCAGCCCGGGCCATCTCGGCCGGGACCACCTCGGCCGGGACCGCCTCGGCCGGGACCACCTCGAACTCCTCGGTCACCTGGACCTCGAATTCGCTGCTCACCCGGACCTCGACCCCGAGAGCGTCTCCCGGCGCTTCCGCATCACGATGGCTACCTGGTCGTCGGGCCCGAGCCGGGAATCGACGGTCCCGGCCAGGGCGGCCAGCACGGTCCAGGCGAAGGTGTCCCTGGCCGGCCTGCGCGGCTCCGCGGCGACCACCGACACCGTGATCGTCATCTCCTCGGTGCCCAGATCGAAGCCGCACTCCAGGTTGGTGCCGGGAATCGCCTGGGGCAGCAGCATCGCGCACGCCTCGTCCACCGCGATGCGCAGGTCCTCGATCTCGTCCAGGGTGAAGTCAAGCCTGGCCGCCAGGCCCGCGGTGGCCGTCCGGAGCACGGAAAGGTAGGCGCCCTC
>Ga0335072_10002657_pt1 | contig 27515 bp, 24 predicted proteins | sample Lox_Sample_21_FD_206725 | JGI IMG/M metagenome (GOLD analysis project Ga0335072, IMG submission 206725) | Soil microbial communities from Loxahatchee National Wildlife Refuge, Florida, United States - Lox_Sample_2.1 | ecosystem: Environmental > Terrestrial > Soil > Wetlands | place: USA... | reverse complement strand
CTCCTCCGCCTCGTCTCCTTTTTCCTGAGCTGACTCCACCACTTCGTTTCCTTGCTCCTGAGCTGGCTCCTCCACCTCGTCTCCTTTTTCCTGAGCTGGCTCCTCCGCCTCGTCTCCTTGTTCCTGAGCTGGCTCCTCCTCGTTTCCTTGTTCCTGAGTTGGCTCCTCCGCCTCGTCTCCTTGTTCCTGAGCTAACTCCTCCGCCTCATCTCTTTTTTCCTGAGCTGACTCCACCACTTCGCTTTCTTCTTCATGAGCTAAGCCCACCACTTCATATTCTTTTTCTTGAGCTAACTCCGCCGCTTCGTATTCTTTCTCCTGAGCTGACTTCACCACTTTGCTTCCATTTTTCTGAGCTGGCTCTATTGCTCCGTTTCCGTTCTCCTCAGCTAACTCAATTTCTTGATTTGCGGATTGTTCGGCGGACAGAAGTCCGTTTGAGAGGGGCTCCTTGACCGATCTTGCTTCCTCTTTGGTGGCTTCCTCGGAGGACTCGATCGCTTCTTCCGTCGAAATTGTCTCTCCATCTCCACTTCCATGCATACCTCCAATGGCTTCAACGGCATGTCTCGCGACCCCGTGAAAGGCGTCTTTGGCTGATTGCTCGACTTTATATGCTGTGGAGCTCCGACGTCGTTCGAGTCTCTTGCTGTAGGCTCGAATGAAAAACTTGACGAACAGGAAAGTCAGGGGCGCAAGATACATGCAATTGAGTAAGATTGCGAAGGCTTGTCCGCTGGTGTCTGTGCAGTGGATCCAGTGCAGCTCGTCTCGATATCTGATTTCCTCTCGTGCCCTTATATCTTCTGCTGCACGGACAGCTTCAATGCCAAATGTTTCACCTTGTTCATTGACAACATTCTCTGCGAGACCTTCTCTTCCAGCTGCGCGGAACGCGAGCTTCTTCGCCCATGATGGAAATGCTGCGGATGCAGTGGCAGTTGCGACAGACGCGGCGCTTGAAGCGTCTGCTGAGATGGCAGATGCCATGGTGGTCAGATCCGCAAGCGAGAAGGTGTAAGGGACAGAGACCGGGATTGTGTAGGCAAGAAAGAGGTGGGCAAAAGCGAAAGAAGCGCCAAAAATGAATTGAAAAATCTGCAGGGTGGTCAGAACCTTCTTGGCTCTTGTCGGCACCTTGATGGATAAAGCAGTGAGCGTGTAGTATGTGTACTGGATTGTATTAGCTAAACCCTCCGGAACGACCCTGAAAGCCTTACCATGAGCGCGTGCAATCCTGAATTGACGAGCACAAACATCCAGATCGGAGGCGCCATGTATCTGATACCAGCCCACATGCACATCATGGCCCCCGCATGATGGTAAGTCTGGAGGAACGAGCTCTTCCTTCCCTTGGCGAGGATAATGAGGGTGTCAAGGACCTCATAGAATTTTGAGAGATAGAACAGCCACCCGTAGAACGCCAGGCCCTCGTTCCAGATCCGGCCTACGTCTGTGCTGTCCGGAGTCAGCCCATCAGCGGCCAGGTGCATGGCCTTGTTGGCAATGCCCCAAGAGCCAGTGTTCGGATCGTATGTTGCTGCGGCTCCCAGTCCTCGTGGTCCATTGATCTTGCAAAATGAATCGACTACGCCTGCCAGCCCGTATGGACCTCTCCATCCTGGGAAGGACAGGCTGACGGCGTTTATCATTCCCAAGCAAGTCCATGCCGAATATAACGCAAGGAGGACGTTGTGTGCGATAACGAATACGAAAAACAATCTCGTATTGCTGATGGACCACGGCTTGTGGTTGCGTTGCGCATTGTATCGGTTGAGATAGGTGACACTTGTCATGTAGAGTAGGGCTATTGTAATCGGCACATTGACGTCTAGCAGCGCATTGTAGACATTTGGAGGAATGCTGAAGGGGTGCGCAAAAGCCGGCTTGTTGGACGGAGGAGGTAGGGCTTCCGGACGAGGGTCGGGTGGAAATCTGAGAAGGGAGTGAGGTAAAGAGGTGATTTTGACTGAAGGACTTGAAGTCGTCATGCTGTCACTTTGGGGTAAAAAGTATGCTGGACACGCAACAGAAGCGGCAGGGATATTCTCTATATGGGCGCCTCATGCGCAAAAGCAAATTGACTGCACCGCAGGAGTTTTGTTGCGTCTCAACGCGTGAGAGAACAGAAAATGGTGATAGAATTCCAGATATAGTGCACTCGCGTGACAGAGACGGCGATTTTCGGTTGAGAAAAATCTTGGGGTCGTCCACGCCCGACCACGTCATTGCGCTGGGCCAGGGGGGCCGAGCGGTTGGACTAAACGTAACCTCCATTCGCTTGCAAGGGTGACACGTATCACGGAAATCATTGGGCAATTGAAAAGATCGGCAAACTATTTTGCGAAGGCAGTCTTTGGCTTCTTCTCATCAAATTCATTCCTCAAGAGATTTGCGCCTCGGTGTTCGACTGCCAGAGGCTCTGTCTGCAGAAGCTTCAATTTACTACTTCAAGTGGCGCGATATGTCAGAACCGCAAGACATTGACGCTGGCATGGAGAATGACTACGACGAAGAAGCTGATAGCGACTTCGACGCCGGCGAAGCCAAGGACGATGTGATCTCATCGTCATCTGAGGAGGAAGGTTCAGACGATAATGCGAACAAGGCGAGACCCAAAAAGCGGCGAAAGACTGCTAAGATCGCTCAGAGTCATGAGGATTTGGGTGAGCTCGACTCCGGCGATGAAGCTACAATTCGCGAGCACGAGAGGATCAAGCGCAAACAGAAGAAGAAGAGCCAAGGCGAGGAAGATGATAGCGATGTTGAGGAGCACGGGTGGCGGGCAAGAACGCGCGCCATGCGGGAGCGAGACAAGGACGAAAAGAAGAAGAATAAGCTAGCGAGCATCAAAGGTAGCACAATCGATGTGGACAAGCTGTGGGAAGAGATGAACAAGCCTGGTGGACTTGATCTGCCACCACCTTCGATTGTCGACACATACAGTGTGGCGGATAAAGAAAGCAAAAACATCGGCACTCCATCAGCCCCAGAGGATGCCCCGAGAGAGAGCTCGATGAACCATCTTCGAGATGCTAACGGCGCCTACAAAGATGCTACTGATTGGACGGAAGAGATGATCACGATCAAACGAACTTATCAGTTTGCAGGAGAGCTCCACTCAGAAGAGAAGATTGTTCCGAAGTCATCTGCAGAGGCACAGCTGTGGTTGACTCAGCAATCTGCCAAAGGTCAACCAGCCAAAACACTCGACTCTAGACAGTTGCGGCGGCCACTGCGCAAGATCTCGCGGTTTGACCCAAATCTAAACAATTTGGACTCTATCAAGAAGAGTTGGGAGAAGCAATTGAATGCCGATGGGATGGCGACAGGGCCAAAGCTAAATACTGTAGAGAAGAGCAAGATGGACTGGGCGGCACACGTCGACCAGGAGGGTCTGAAGGACGAATTGGACGAGCACGCCAAAGCCAAGGAGGGCTACCTTGGGAGAATGGACTTCTTAGGACAAGTGGAGCAGAGAAGAGAGGAAGAAGCTCGAGCGGCTCGACTAAGAGGCTGAATGGTATTCTCTACATCATTTATAGATCTCATTCAGATGAATGTTCAGAGAACCATTCCACTCTAAGTTATGCCCAGGTGCCGTCGAGCGTAGTGTCATATTCTTCTGCGCCTGAACAGAAGGAATTTGGTCCAGAATCTTCCAGATTTCCGTGCCATGGACTGGAGGCCCCCTAGGTAATGTATTGTGTGACCAAACTCACACAAGAGACAGCGTGGGCTAGTGCAGGCGCATGCCAGCCAAACCTCTGGGCTTGATCTATCGGACATGCCCGATGATTGCAGACTTCTGGCAACTCTTACTAGCCTCTGGACAACAAACATCTGCAGACCCATTGAATGAGTCTTCTTGCCAACTCTTGTCAACGTGAGGCAAACATGGACGCAACTTCCTTTAAGCATGACGACCAAGATTCGGTGTCACCGTTGGACTATTTCACTCACTCAACATGTCGCCACCGTCCCCGGACCATCATGCTAGTACCGCAAAGCAAGACTTTGAACGCATCACATCCAAATTCCTCAAGTCAACACCAGAGTCTTCCAAGTACTGTCAATCACGGAGTTTTGCACCATCGCCGCTAGATACAATTCCTCCGAGTCTATACCCACATTTCCCACGTTTTTCCATAACTACGGAGAACAACACCAGATTTGTCAACAGAAGAGATGGCCTCAACCAGATTGTTCATTGACGAACATGCCATCATGCGAGCACTAGAGGCCGTGACAACGTCCCCCGAAGTCGATGAGGAAAAGCGGAGACTGAATATTACGCTCTACAAGGCCATTTCTACTCCCAGCTTAAGCATGAAGCGAGTGAAAGATAGGTTGCGTCGACCTCCAAGCAGTGCCTTGTCTGGAAACACTTTACGACAAGAGACAACGGCGACATCAGAGCAACAATCTCAGGTACGTAGTTAGATCTCGAGCTCTCCTATCAAACACCTATTGACTGTATGACAGTGCAATACGTCTCATACTTCGGGAGGTGATGTGATCGGCGAGTCCTGCATTCCTCAAGCAACGCGCAAACCCTCATTAAAGGTTGCGAGAGATCTGGCCTCTCCATTGTGCACTGCACAGTTACAGCACAAAGTACTGACATTTCCTCCGTGCAGGGGAACATGCCACACGGGCATCAGACGAATTTCACCTCTCCACCGTCAGGAGATGGATCCAGCGCTCGAGCGTTGTATCGTCCCCTCCGCAGTTGGAAAGTCAGATCTGATCGAAACCTTCGGCATACTCAAACCCACGCCACTCCTCATACGCCCAGCAAGCATAAATCAGGGATTCCAGCGCGGTGACTACCAGCAAAAGGTACCACTCTATGTGCCCTCGCAAATAATCAAGCCCAAGGGGCCAATTCTGTTCCTTCCTCATCAGGTCCCTTCTCTTGCTCAGGCAGATCCAGCATCCCAGACCTTGGATAACACGAGTGATGAGATTGGGGGAGTCTCGGATGAGTACTCGATGAATAGACTTTCTAAGACGTCGAAATGGTCCACCCCAGAAGATCGTGCTCACTGCCGAGACGATGGCCATCCAAGCTTGAGATCCGAAGACCCAAGTATCAAAGGCGGGGACCTTGGACCATGGTGGAAAGGCCGGAGATTCCGTGCTGTCTTCAAGAAGGCTACTGCATATCGTCCGGCTTTGGAGTCAGTGAACTCATAAGGGAGACCGTCTCAGACGAAACCAGAAAAGGGAAAACGCCAAGGCCCCATTCAAAAGAACTTGTGGATTTATGCACAACGCATGAAGCAGAAGCTGTTTGGCACTACTTGCACGATGCCCCAGAGAAGGATGAAGGGTACGGGGACAACCAGTAGGTGCTATTCACGAAGAACACCTAGCCAAACGGCCTATCTCAGGAGAGAAAGATGAAGGCGATGGCCCTGCGCAGCGTGCTTTTAACGATGGTCATGTAGCTAGATTGCCCAAGGTACAGGGATGTAGCTTACGCTTTCTCGTCGAAGATCTGACACGGATATCGATGAAGTCCAAGAGTAAGAGGAAATCCTCAGAACCGTGCTGCTGAACTGTTGCAACATCATGTACATGTCTTTGATAGTTTGAGTGGTCTGAAATCCTATTCATGTGCTGAATTGCTAATTCAGCCAACGTCATGCACCCTGTCTCGGGGGCTGCGGGCGCGTTACGCGACGCAAATCACTTAGTCCGATTAGCGGGACTTGCAGATTTTCATTACCACACATCACGTCCCTAAACACATTGCAGTTTACAATGACTTGCAATCCGACAATGCCATCGACCCTGCATGGTGATAATGATGCCAAAGCCCATGTTATGCTACATGCTTTGTATTCGGCGTCTCTGCTGTTCGTCTTGCTGCACTCGCATCCCATTGACCTCATTCTATCATGTCTTCCCTCTTTCGCAAGACCAATGACTGGAAAATCGCTGTGTTGCGGAGCCTAATTATACTCAACGCAGAAGCCTATTTGCACATATAATCGCACACATAAGTGCTGTCAAGAAAAAGCCCGAAATGTTGACCCTCCTTTACCTCCCTGGCCTGGAGAGTCGGACCTGGATAACGGTATACATACGACTTCCGGAAATCGGTGCCATGCAATTTTGAAGAACAAAGGACAAAATATTTGCAAATTTCTTGCTTGATGCCTGGCCATTGATAACCGTTTCTGACGTACTAACTCTTGGGGCGCCGAGGGCCGAAATTGCATCCTAAATTTTACTTCGATGGCCAACATTCAATACCTCAGACAAGTACCACCATATCCATCATGTACGTCATGTGATCAACGCCTACTCCTGATTGATTTTAGCACAGTCCCATGGCTATCAACGGGGTGTCCATTGTCGTCCAGATCGCCCCTCCACTCGGGATCAAAATTCTCGCTGGCGGGATCTAATGTGCTAACGTAACGATTGCGGGACGATACGGATCTCTTGCCATGAGTGCTCTTGAGGTGCGTGGTTAAGTTGTCGCTTCGGGTAAATGGTTGCGTGGTACAGCCGGGTACCCAACATCTGAACTGTTTCTTTTTCAAATGAACCGTGTCGACATGGCGCTTAGCGTGCTCTCGCCTCTTGAACATCTTGCGTTTTCCGTTCTTGTCAATGCAATCGGCGAATTCGCACGCGTACTTGTTCCCTTCGATGACGACATCGCAAGCCATGCCCGACTTGCTGACTGCCGATTTCGCGCGGCCTGATGTGCCTAAGCACTTGCGTTCATAAGTCGACCGACTTGAACGACCACCGCCACGCCTGACCTTAAGTACATGCTTCGGAGTCATTGGCATTGCTTCCAGAATTTGCTCGGCCAGTTCATACTCTTCTTGTGCGGAGAGATGCTCAGGAGAGTACAGAAGACATGGACTGCTGGACAATATTGATGCCGGTGCTGGTGCTGGTGCCGTATATCTTAGCGGCGTCATTGGTTCAAGCTTGCAAGGAGATGGCGCCAGGGTCGGCTGAAAAGTTGCACTGGGAGCTATGGTCTGAGGTGGTGTATGCACCATCGTTGGTGTCCATTCGTCCATGGTCTCGGGCGGAAAACCATCAGAGGAAAGTTGGTGCTCATCAAGAATGCTCCTCGAGAATGACAGATTTGCGGCAGAGGTCGACAAGAGATGCCAATCGTTCGAATTGCTTGGATTGGCGAAAATGTCTTGCACACCGAGAGTGTCCATGCCTGAATAGTCGAGAAACAGCGATGAGTTGTGGTATTTCGGTTCTTCAGTCATCCACATGAGATCCACGCCTTGACCTGCGCTCTTCCAGCCGCCGTACATTTCCGGCAGGTTGAAGTCGTCGGGCACGCAAATCATCGAGTCTCCGCTCGGCACGATGTTCATGTACTCTACCGGTAGTGGGGTCGACGGACTGGCCGAACTTCCAAAAGTCGATGAAGCGAAGTCTGTGCCTGATGAAGTTGAAGAAGATGCGACTGACTGTCTTCGGTACGTGACTGGTTCTCGCGGCGACGTATCGATGGCCAAAAAGCCTGTTGCCGTTGGTGGGCAACTGAAAGAAATTGAGAATGAACCGAAGTCGTCGTCGTCATCTAGCTCAGTGTTCGGTGTTGATCGCATGGCCACTATCACCTCGGCCATACCCACTATTTATCGGCTTTCGCGAAGGTAGTGCCAAACAAAAGGACGTCTGCTTTGATTGTGTTAATTCCATTTATTCCGATCTGGATTCGGACAGAGAACACACTTTTTATTGCTCAGAACTCTCCCGTGGATGAGCAATCAGGAGCTCAAATCTAGCCTCCGGGGGCAGAAAGCAAGGAACGACAGGACCTCTTGATATAATGACAGTTGAAGCGGTCTCACCGTCCACGATTCTCACGAACTCTCGATCGCAAAGTTCAAGAGAAGTATGGCCTTCGCAGCGAGTGGGCACCTTGCACACCTAACTTATCAAAAGCCAAAAGCAAGGTGCCGAGAGGAATGTGCGCTATGAAGATGACCGTGGCGGGAGTGGCGAGGAGCGATTCTAATTCAGAACAGACTGGCGGGCATATCTGAAAATGCGTCCGCCTTTGTCTAAGTGGCTTTTTGGGAATTCCTGGGCAAGACCCGAACAGGAAGCAAGAAGAGTTGCGGATCACTCTAGGCGAATCTGGATCAAAGGTAAGGGACAGCCCAATGTGGAGGAGGATCTTAAGCTAAAGCTGGCTTTCATTCATTCTCTACACTTTTTGACTTCTCGGGCCTCGAAGCAATCCCCTCCGGTGGAATTCTCGACCCTTGTCCCCCGTTCTACGGACACTCGACTTACAAAATGCGATTCCCGGCGACCAGAGAGGAGAACGAAGGTGGAGAGCTCTGAGAACAGGTCCACTATTTGACTGTAAGCTGTCTGCCAGTCACTCTGGGAGCTAGTGACGGAACTGCCCAAAGGATTGGGCGTGCCCACCCGAATGCCCAAGCCGAGAGCGCCCAAGCCGGGACTTCAAGCCATGACACCCACGGTCCTGGAAAGGAAAAACAGAGGGCTGGGACTTTGTATAGAATTTGTGACCGTTACTATATCGACGTCGGCCGGAGGTGCGGCGTGCGCTGCACATCGATAACGATTATGCGGCCGTTGCTCTACTCGCCTAGACCTACGCTACGCTTATGCTCGGTCATGCAGCAAGAACGGGTCAACATACAGAGTAGATCTGAGCACGTCGGGTGTTGGAGAGTTCCTGCATCGCCGAATTGATTATTGGTCTTAGGCCGGACCCTTGTTCCATGTTTATACCAGTTGCAGCGTTGCGCAGATCGGACATTTTCTACCAGAACGGCCTCTTCCATTTTTCTCACGAGCACAAAAGCCCACTTGCCATCATTGTATTCCCTCCTTGGTACACAAATTGTACAGCAATGAAAGCCGCTCCCAAGGGCTGCCTTGCGCTCGCACAAAATACGTTCCAGTGGGGCTAATTTGCCGCAATGTGGGAAGACCAGTCGTGGGATGATCGAAGCTCTGGATTATCGGTAGTGGAGACAATGAGATCTGTGTGAACGACTAGTGGATGGTTTGCCTCTGATCTGCACATATGCGCCAAGACGAGCTTTCCTTGTCGTTGCAGACGCCACTTTCCCCAGCGCAGGCCCCAGCTTCTACCAAACAGAAACAATCGCTTTCCGGCTGTCGCAAGGAATGTGGCGCTGTTGCAGGTCCCCACATTTTCCCATTGCGGCCATTGCCTCGTCGGTTATGGCCAAATGACGTTGAAAAACCTCGGCGATTAGCCCAGGACTCGTGCACCTAATTTGTCAACAGAAAATGGACCGTTCTGATGACAACTGAAGCTTGTGACTATACTGGCCTGCATTCTCTCATGCAAGGAATGTCAAGTCTGCGAGTACGGATTACAGTTCAATGATTGATGTGCGAATCGGTAGCCACTGCTCGAAAGGATGATCCTTGTTCACAGGGCCGCAATATTTCCCGGCATGGGTGTGCTTGGTCGGACGTCCTCAAAGTCATCTCGAAGTCAATGAACAGAAAGACAGCTTTAGCTAGTGAAATGTCGACTTTGGCTTGCTACTATGAGGACTCGTTTGGCTGGCTTTAATGAGGTTGGCAATATGCATGTGTGTGTGCATGTATGCATGCAATGGTGGGAGTTCGCCGCACGAAGGGCCGAAGGAGTCGGCGTCGATCGCACATGTGCACACTGCAGCAAATGCAAGGCGGGCCTTTCTGCCGGCTGGCTATCGAACATAGCCGATGCAGCTGCCTGCGCTATGCAAATCAGGTTGCAACGATGCCACTGCAATCGTGAAGAATTGCGCGACGTCATCTTTCGTGATAACCATTCTCTGGTGCCTGCTGTTGACATGCTGCAACGTATTTTCTCAATCCTCTCACATTCCAGAGGGAATTGGGCTTACCATGCGGGTGGTATCCAATGGTAACCATAAATTCCGGCCAGGGAGTGTTTCTGACCGGTGTCCTTTCTCGGCACTTCTTCATACCGTACTTACAATGGAACCGTCATTTCTCTGATTGATGTGGGCAGCGTGATATCACCAGGAGTCTCAAAAGTTTGTGTTTGAGATCTCACTACAATTTGAAGGATCTGTCAGACCACACAGAATGGTTGAACTATGCGGCAACTCGTCGTCTTGGTCAATTAAATTCGAAGGTTGGTACACGAGGGCGCTACTGGCGGCAGCAGGTCATCTTTGCAGGGCTTCGCTAGATCGCAGAGCATCTCCTTAGCTTATATGCTCCTGTTGGATTTAGCCTGAAGGATCTCCTGCAACAGCATACCTTGCGGCGTGTACATGTACCTCCTGTGGTCGGTCTTGTTTGTGCTCGGGGCTGGACACTGAGCCAAACTCCTTTAACTCGTACCTGAACCTCTTTTAAGAGCAAGGCGGACATTGTGGTATAACTCTTCATACCTCTCTCGTCCAGTAATTGCTTATAGCGGGCGGTACTTAACTTGGAACTCGTACGTGGACTAAACAAAAGCGCCTGTAGCTCCAAAGCTGATTGCTGACTCCTAACGTCTTGGCCAATGACGACCTACATCGACGCGGGCAGCTCTATATTTCACACCAGCGCAATGCCCATATCATCTCGACTCCAAGCATCGTTTCCGACTAATCTGCCGTCCCAGCCCGGCAGGTCGCTCATGCCCTATATGCATTCCCTTCAGCCATGGCTTTGAGATCGCTCTAACCCGATGTATTATGGCAAATCTTTCTAACTCGTGGGATAAACCTCTTGTGGTTTAGCATTCAAGCCCTCTTCGCTTATTCTCTCTAGGCCGTGCTGTCTCTCATCTACACCACACGGGGAAAATATCGCATCAGGCGTGTCGATATTGAGAATTCGTTGGTCATGAAACATGTCTGATCATTGCAATCTCTTTGCATGAACAGCATGCTTCTCCAGATTGGCTCTACTCCCTTCGCCAGTCCTAGAAGCTCCGACCCTATCAAGCCAGACTCAGAGCTGTTCTTTGCCTGATAGGAAAGGTTTCATGAACTTCGCAAGCAACCTTTGAGCTCCAACATTACTTAGATCGTTGCTCGTAGGCAGATTATCTGAATCTGGATCAGTTTATGCCAATGATCACGCAAAAGGCTCAAAGGGACTCACCACCAAAGCCGGGAAACCTGTTTGGACTTATCGCAGCGCTAACACTCCCACCTGCGGTTGGGAACCTGATATCAGCGGCAGTAACGCTGGCCTCCTTCTGGAACTGTTAGGACCCACACACATCCGAAATCCCGCCCGTCTTCTCCTAGCTTATCAACCTTCCTCTTCCTAAGATCAACAAAGTTCTAGTCTCAGCTTGGACATCCATGGCCGCCACAAGAACACCAAGCCATAGTGAAGGCATCCGCGGCGGACCGTGGCCACAGTACAGTGTGAATGAATCCAACGGACTACTTATTGGCAACTTTTCGAGCGTTGAATACGTTAACTACACGTTATGCGAGTCCTGAACTCCAACTCGTCGAATTCACATTCGACGGCTGCGGCCTCGTCCACTGGCCACAGTAGTATTAGTAGCTCATGGACAGCTACTTTTACGGGAGGAAGCAGAGATGTTCGAATGACTTTAGGGATCGGCTTTCTTACGATACTTGTCGCTATGCTTAGAGTTGTTAGGATGAAATCGTATCGTGTAAAGCAAAGAAGTTAAGAGTCCTTCGGACAAAGCCGGCTTGCGAACCTTTGAGGTCGGTCTCCCTCTAAAAGGCAAGTGACTTGCTCAATAAGGGAAATTAATGACCCGCGTCGAACGAATGGCCGAGTCGCCCGGGTCCTTGGGGGGCTTCCAGCCTCTTGTGGCTGGCGAGTCAAGCCACTAATGACGTTGTGCAGCCTGGGCTTGGATTTTCTACCAAACCCCATTTCACGCTCTACTTTTGCGCTTCAACGCGCCGAGGCGCCTCTCCATCGAGCAAAACTTTCTCCATTGGAACCTGACGACCTGCAACGTCTCGTCGTAATGTATAACCTTAACCCTGCCTGCTACGTCCCATCGGGCGTCGCGCAATACCTACCATCCTCCATCGCTTGTGCGCCGCCGCCTTCGTACTTCGCGCAAGTATACTCAGCCCTCACATCGCCATTCGCATCAACCTACAGTACCCTCCGCACGCTCATGAACGCTGTCGTCTCCTTGCCTGCCCTCTCGTTCCTCCTCATACCTACCATGACATCCTACTCGACCTCACTCAACCTCCTCTTCTTCTATATCACTTGGTCCACCCTGTACGTATCTCGTATAATCTGTGAATCATGAAAAAAAATGTTCGCGATAAAAGACGCGAATGGATAGAGCTCTACATTTAGCCCATTCCAGGAAGACCTCTACGAATTCAATGTTCCTTGTCTCTTCTCATTTGAGCCACTACCGCTGACTATACGGCTATGGCCTTTCTAGAGTCCTCTCGCATCCTCCGCTCCGCGTCGAAATCGTCGGCTCTCTCGCAATCCGCATCCTCTTCTACCTACTGCCCTCCCTTTCCTTCCTCGCCTTCGACACCGTCCTCCCATCCGCATCGTCTAGCCTGAAAGCCCTGGGCCCAAGTGCTCTCCCACTGCCACTTAAAAACACGTACTCCCGCCCGCACACCCTCCGCCTCGCGCGCATCCTCGCCTGTTCGGTCTTCAACACCTTTCTCAGCGTCATAATCCAATCTCTGACCGAAATCCTGCTTACGCGCGTCTTCACCGTCCGGTCCGCCCTCCGCGTCACAACCAGTCTCCCAACCCCATACGCCATCGCCAAAGACCTACTACGCGGCTACGTCCTCCGCGAGCTCCTCGCCTACACCCTGCACCGCTTCATCCTACACCCTCCCGAGTACGCGAACGTCCTCAGCAAACTCCACGGCAGCTGGTACCACACCGAGATCTCGTCCCCATTCCCGATGAGCGCAACCTACGACCATCCTGCCGCTTACTTCGTCCGCACCTTCCTGCCCATGTACTTACCTGCAGTGCTATTCCGGTTCCATCTACTAACCTACATGGTCTACACAGCATTTATTTCGATTGAGGAGACGTTCGCGTACAGCGGGTATAGCACTGTGCCGACAAACTTCGTCCTCGGCGGAATAGCAAGGAGGACAGAGAACCACGTCTTGTGTGGCGGGGAGGGGAACTTCGGACCCTGGGGCCTGGTTGATTGGATGATGGGGACGAGTGTTGGGGCTGACGTTATGGATGACGTAGTCGCGGAGGCGGAGAAACATGATGTGCCCGAGCGAATTGATGGCGCAATGCAAAGGGCAAAGAAAAGAGGGAAGGATGTGGTTAGAAGTAGAAGGGCAAGGCCGGCAAAAGCAAATGGTACGAAAGACTGACGGTGAACCAAGGAGGAAAGGGGCGAGAGCCCGGGTGAAAGAGAAATGTGAGAACAGGCCAAGGTGGGACAGCATCGTGGCTGCGACTGGCTGGGAGACATGAACTTGGATTTTGCAAAAATGCGAGCTTGTACAGTGTCTTTTACTTGCCCATCCCTTTTCCGATACCCCAAAGATGCTTTTTTTGCAACCTGGGCGTTTTAAGCGTGTAATTCAGAATGAGCCCATAGCTAGAGACACAACGTAGTTGAAGGTGTAAAGGATTCATGCTTGATGTTGCTCAGTATACCTAAGCCAGAGACTCTTTCGACGCATGTTGAACAAAACGTCCTATCTTAGCATTCGACCTGTCTATTAGGACGTCAAGTCGTGCTTTGGAGCTTTCTGCTACCCATAGCTCTTATCCCCTACTATACCTTCGCTACGCCGACGGTCCTCAACCCTCATCATTCCGTGGCACCGAGACAACCCCACACATCTTCGTCCCCGGCGCTCTCGCCTAGAATGTCATTTCGTGTGGCTTGTCACCTTTTCTTAGGCTAAAGCTGCTCGCAAGGTAACTACCGAGGAATTGCTCTTTCTTGATAGTTGAAAGCAAGGTCTTGTCGATTGTTTTCTGGTCGGAAGCCCTTGAGGAGGTGATCTTTTTCTTCTCTGGTTGTTCTCCCTGCTTGAAGAAAGCTTCCTCCGACTTCTTCTTTTCTGCCGCCTTGTTCTTTGTGAAGTAGTCTGCTCCTGCGACCTTTTCTAACGTCTTCTCGTCTATCCCCTTGAGGTCGACTTTAGAGCTTGTGGCGATGACATATCTGGCATTGACTCTTCGCAGTGGTACACCGTTGATTTTGAACGGGCCTGTGACGAGGAGGGTGCCTTCTTTCAGGTGTTTGAGGAGGACAACGCGCTTGCCCCGGAAGCGGCCAGCGAGGATGATGAGGATAGAGCCAGGCTCGAGAGATTGACGGGGTTTGGCTGGGTGGATGGTCTTGCGAGCCTGTGGAATCGTGAGTCAGAATGCGCATTGAGAAAGACTCGATGTCGGCGTAACAACAGTTATGCACGTACTTTCTTGGGCGCTTTTGTGTCCTCTGCAGGATACCAGCGTGAAGCTCGTTCGCTCTTGTGTGGCACTATTCTGCCCTTCCCTTGGAACTGTGCAAGTTAGTCCGACTGGTCCCCCATGTCGAATTTCAATGATCGACTGAACTCACCTTCTTGGTCGTATGCGGCTTGGCTTCCTGCGCCGACATGATGACTCAAGCTCCACGAAGGTGGAAGAGAAAAAGAAAATGAGCGAGGTAATTTATGGGTGGTGAGGGTTGTGAGTTTGGAAAGGTACTATCACGACCGCTGTCGAAGAGAAGGTGCGCCAATAGTCGAATTTGGCAGTTAGGGCAACGGCGGGCAGATTTAGATCCAGTCGTGCGGGCTTGGCAATTTTCTTGCTGTTTAGGCGATAGCGGCCGCCAGAAGCTCTGTGAAACCCAAACTAGCTCCCAAAGCACCCAGAGAATTATCTTCTCCACGATCTGCCTGCAGCCTAACCACTGCTAGGACGTTCGATACCACGGAGTAACTTGGAATCGACAACCTCTGGATTTCTCTAATACATCATTTCATAATGTCTATCTCGCCGATCATAACCTTCAAAGCTGGCATTTGCGAGCTTGGTGTGAGTATTTTCCCTTTCTCACATCATCACAAATCGTGAAGTCGGGCTGCCGATACTCAAGGAAACCAATCGCTGCGAAAATTACAAATTGAGCTTCTGGTTTTGCTGTAGCATCAACAACTTTTTCTGAGCTGACAGACTGTTGAATAGAACACATCACCTCCAAAAGTCAAGCCTCTTCCTACTCCTGGCTACATCTACATCTACAGTGACGATGACTTGCTGCATTTTTGCTGGCGACCACGCTCTGCCCCATTAGACTCGCCTGAACTAGATCTGATCATGTTCCCCACCGACGGCTCATTCACACCATACGAACCTACCAGCGCGCAGATGCCGTCAAATCCCCGGAGACCTACGAATGGCAGAATCTACGTTCTCAAGTTCTCATCAAGTTCTCAGAGACACTTCTTCTGGCTACAGTCGAGAAGTCAACATGAGTCGGCGGACCCTGCTTGGTTCAGTGCAAGAGACCTCAAGCTCGGCCAGATTGTCAACACATTACTGCAAGGCGAGGACATTAACGTACAACAAGCTATCGCGAACCTGCCAACAGACCAAGATGGCCCTGATGGAGATGATGATGAGACGATGGAGGATGTGGAAGGCCAGAACCCTGATACGGAACGCCATCATGGAGGCAGTGGTGGCGCAGGACCTGGAGCTACTGGCGGTGATATTCGAGAGGAAGGCCACGAAGCTAGGGAAGGTGGTGCAGACGGTGGGAGAGCGTAGGTACTGCACCCAAATTGTGCTTGCGTCAAGCCGGCGTGGTTCCTGCTGACATCAGCTCAGTGCGAATGCAGACGTAATGGACGCCCACACCATCATTCAGAACTTCATCAAATCAATGCCTGGCAGTCAACCTGGTGCCCAGGAATCACTTTTCACGACCCTGGCCGATTTACTTACTCCGGCATCCACTATACCATTCATTGAATCAGCCAATACGGCGACAGTCGATCGTCTGTTGGAGTATCTCCCACCCTCCTTGGTTTCTCTCGCTCAAGTAGCGGATGATGTGGTATCGACAACGACTCAAGACTCGACTCCAATCGAAGCTTCTTTACGGTCAATTACTCTAGAACAGAAAAAGGACATTCTGAGGAGAGTTATTCGATCGCCCCAATTTTCGCAGAGCTTATCCAGCCTGACCATAGCTCTGCGGGATGGAGGGCTTCCTTCTCTCAGTGAAGCATTGAATGTACCAGTCCGAAATGGTGGTTTTATGAGGAGAGGAGGCGTTCCTCTGGGCGGCGGAGATGCAGTGGAAGCTTTCCTTGATGGTGTGAAGGAATTTGTCGAGAAGGAGGACGGAGCAGAAAAGAATGACATGGACACTACCTGAATGCCTGACCTATGTAGAAAAGTCCAAGCAAAAAGAGTTGTCAAACAATGACGCAAAGATTCTGAGCTTCGTTACAGGGGCACCCCCTTGGGCACTCTAGGCAACCCGGGCTTGGCAGACAATCAACAGCTTCTCCAATTTTCGAATGCGGAGTTCCAAATGCGTCTTTGTTATCCACTATTCCTCTGTATGTGCCACGACCTTGCATGATATTGTGTTCTTAAGGTAGAGCATCTCTCTATTTCGAGCACGGAGGGACTTGGAGGTCATGGAGAGGCTACCTGATGAATTGATCGCTCAGATCCTCGAATGTAAAAAACCAGCTCTAATAAGTGTCTCAGGTGAGGCTTTGCTAACATTTTCTCAGACCTTGAGCCTACTGAGCTCGTGAGCCTTCAGAGCGTCTCATCGCGGCTTCTCAAGCTAGCTCGCGACAACCAATTATGGCGTTCCAAATGCTTCGATAGATCGCCCTGTGCTGCCACATCCGCAAATGCTCGCTTTTCCGGCCCAGCCTTGCGGGGAATGCTTCGTGAGACTGAGACCGACTCAGAAGAGACAGATGAGGGTGTGGCAGCATGGCGCTCCGCAGAGCGATGGAGCAAGAACAAAGCTAGGCAGAGAAACATTGATTTGGGCCGCACTAGGGCCATCGCAAGCTGGGATCTCACAAGCGAGCTAGAAAGAGTAGACTGGTACTCAGATTACATTGCAAGGCACGCGACTCTAGCTGCAACATGGCTCGACCAAGGCTTGTCAACCCTGCAGGAAGTCCGAGGCTTAGCGATCTCCAAGCACTCCGCGAGAGCATTTGGGCCGCTTGACAATGGCGCATTGTGTGTATGGGATGTCGGGCAAACAGCGGCCGGCCGCCTACAGAATCATCGCACCTTTCGTGAGATCTCGAGAAGTCCTGCTTCCATACTATTCGAGGACCGAACAAGAGTGGGTGGATCTTCCACGAATAAAGCCCGGTTAGAATTCTTTGGCCCAACAGAATGCATTGCCATCAACTCAGACCAGCAGAAAGCGTACGTTGCAGTTGGCGAAATCTTCAACGAGGTCGATCTGGAAACATTTCAGGTGGTTTCTCAGAACAAGTATGCTTGGCCAGTTACTGCGCTGTCACAAGAAGACAGCCCAGAACGGCCATTGACGGTCGGGACAAGTTGGAGTCTCCATTTGCACGATCCTCGAATGCAATTTCGCGAACGGTCGCGATCCCCAGAAGATATGTTGAAAGGAGCTTCCACCGTCCCGGAGGACTCGATTGCCTTTCTTCCAAACTACACTAAGGTTTTACCAAGAGCGTTTGATTCGGGCGATGCAACGCCGCCGCAATCAGGGCAACTTTCGCCGGTAGCACCATCACTATCCTGGCAGCCATATTTTGGTTCAAGCTCTGGTCCGACTTCTACTCCAAACCGCCTGTCAAATTGGCAATCACCTTTTGCTTCAAGCTCCAATCCATTCGCCGCCCCAGACAATGTTACACCTCCAATACCACGTCGCTCCAGGCGGCGGACCACGCTCTCGCACTACGCACAATGCGACCCGGGCCCTCTTTCCATCGTACACCAAGGACAAGACAACATATTCATCGCCGGACGGTTCCCAAGTATTCTCTCCTACGATAGGAGATACTTCCCCAAACTACATTACGTCATACATTCTGGCGCTCGACTAGCAGCCCTGGCAACGCTGCCCCATCCGCCCGCCCAAGCCTCAACCAAGCTCGGTGTTGAAGCCACCCTCGTGGCTTGCGGAGAATATAACGGTCGCGGATCCCTGGAAATTTACTCTCTTCCGCATCTCAAGCAAAGTACGAGCGAGAGCTCAAGTCCCCCAGATTTTCCAGCTATGCTAGAGGACACTACCGATGGCATATCACTAGAAGCTGAACGAGCACTCTCTGCTTCGATGAAACTCGTGGGTGAAACCGAACCGTACAACTATAAGAACCGACAGGCCGCTTCCCCCGCAAAGCTCCTGTCGGTGGCCACGCAGGGAACGAGGATAGTATTCAGTGACGCAGAAGGCGGCCTGAAGTGGGTAGAGCGCGATGGCTATGGCCTGGTGAGACGGTGGAATGTGAACAATTTTGAGCTGCAGGGCAACCATGCGAGCGTTCAAGGGGAACAAGTCGTACGCAAGATCATCCCAGTCAACCCACCAGATTCGGAGAGAGGGGCACGGGGAGATGGAGACTTGCTCGTCTGGACGGGTGAGAAGGTTGGCGTTATCACCACGCAGAAATTGCACGATGATGTGGATGAGTTAAACAAGACCTTTAATGAGACATTGGGGAATGGCGATGTGGATACGAAGGCTGGCGAGTATGCGAGGGTCATGAGACAAGCGCTAGAGAGGCAGGCGGATGAGAGACGGTGGATGAGTCGGTTTAACATGAGGTACAGGTAGATGATCCGAAGATCTCATCAACGCTCAGGGATTTGCGTGGTCTAGAGGAACTACAGGTTACTGTGAGAGAAGAACTTAGAGATAGATTCAAAGAGCTTTCAGTCGTTCTCCATCCGTTTCCTATGTAGTTCTCTGACACTCGAGTAGCTAGCTATGCAGGAGAGAACAGGAAAAGGTCGTCCATGCTAATGTATGCACCACCCCGAAACCCAATGCTCGCAGACACCGGTCGATGCAATTTGCTAAGGGTATCCAGACTTCGCTCTCAAGTCATCTCTCCCCACAACTCCAACGTGACCGCTTGTGCTGAAGGAAGCCGTCATGCAATATTACAAAGGTTGTCTAGTCGTCAATATCCTGGTGTCGCGCAAGCACCTTCCTCTGGTACTCTTCCGGGTCCTTTTCGTGTAGTTGGGCGGCTTCGTTATTTAATGGACTCGCACTAAGGAAAAGGTATTAGCATTTCCTCTCTCCATTTTCTGGAATGCTTTCTCAATCTAAGATGACATGCGACTCACTTATTCGGCTCCCCCAACAGACTCTGTAAACTCAACAAGACGCTCTGCACGTTGTACACGGCACTCCACTTGTCTTTCAGGATGTCCAGACAGATCCGGCCGCTGAAGTCGATGTTGGGGTGGTAGATGGGCGTCTTAAAGAGAACGGTGGGCGGCAAGTAAGGGTAGTTTGCTGGGAAGGAGAAGGAGAGCTTGAGCGTGAGGCCTGAGTAGGGGGTTTCGGTTGGGCCGATGATGGTGGCAGTCCAGTGCATGAGGTTGCCGTCGGCGTCGGGGAATGCGGAGATTCCGGGCGTCGGGGAGAGCATGAGGGTCATTAATTCGGATTGTAAGCTGCGAGGAAACGAGTAGCATCAGTAAATGTTGTAGGTAGGTTTCCTTTGGACTCGGGTGAGAGCTTGAGGTCAGAGGCTGCATCGAGGGACGTACCGTTTGGTGACACTCTGGGTGTCCGCCTTGCGGGTGGATGTGCTGAGCTTGTTGACTTCCGCCATACTGGGTGCATCTGGTGCAGAGTTCTGAGTGTCTTCCATTGAAAAATCCATGTTCGTTGTGAAGTACTCCCGCAATGGCGATGACCGCTTCTGGCGACTTTGACAAAATGTAGGTGGCTGGTTGCGGACAAAGGATGTTCCCGAGGAAAGATGGACCTGCTTGGATGGAGACTCCAATTGCTTTGAGGGAAATTGTCGGGTTACTTGCTAATGTTGCCTGGGAAAAGTTGCTATCCAGATGGAACTTGCAGGAAAGGCACTGTTAAAAGATTGCGGAGGCGGGTTCCCAAGTGTTTACGTCGCTCGGGTGACTGCAAATCTGCCAAAGCGGTAAGGCCTGTGAGCCAATCATACCTAAGCTCCGACGCGCTTTCGAGCAGGCCAAATTTTGGGACGTGTCAAAGCTCAGACATCATTGCGTTGGACCAGAGACCCTCGAGAACCACAGGTGGTCGACAGCTGACCATATAGTGGGACAGCGTGCATCTTACGCTGAAGAGGAAGAGGCCTATTTGGCTCTGAATGCATATGACTTAGGGTCGAAATCATGACAGCCTCAATTCCGCACTCGCAGCTCGCGCCGTTACCAACCCAGGTTCCTTTCAGACTCGTGTCAAGAACGATAGGCTCTGGCGCATATGCATGGTACATGATACTTGTCCGCAAACTCGCTCTTCTGGCTCGACGACCGCTAACAGAAAGTCTAGCATCAAGAAAGCAGCGCCGCTCCATACCGATAATCCAGTCTTCGCCGTCAAGTTCATCAACAAGAACTATGCCCAAAAATATGGCCGGATCAAGGCCAAACAACTCGCCATGGAGACGACCCTTCATAAACATGTGGGTATGCACAGGAACATCATCGAGTACTATGACAGTGGGGAGGATGCAACCTGGACTTGGATCGCCATGGAGCTAGCAGAGGGCGGAGACCTGTTTGACAAGATTGAGGCCGATTCTGGCGTTTCGGAAGACATTGCCCACGTGTATTTCACGCAGCTCATCAATGCTGTCGGATACATGCACTCAAAGGGTGTGGGGCATCGAGATATAAAGCCAGAAAACGTGTTACTTTCCGCCGATGGAGATCTGAAGTTGGCTGATTTTGGCATGGCCACTCTATTCGAGTACCACGGAAAGCGCAAGCTCGCTGTCACCATGTGTGGTAGCCCACCGTACATTGCACCAGAAGTGCTCTCTTGTAGTACTCAGGAAGGCATGAAAGGGACCGGGTATTGTGCTGATTTGGCCGATATCTGGTCCTGCGGTGTCGTTCTTTTCGTTTTGCTAGCTGGTAACACTCCTTGGAGTCGGCCAACAGAGGGGTTTGATGAATATGACCGCCCGAACGAGTTCAGCGAGTACGTCAAGAGCAATGGAAGGCCTTCAGATGAATTGTGGAATGCACTACCCACCGAAGTCTTGTCGCTTCTAAGGGGGATGATGAGAGTAGATGTTGGATCACGGTTCTCTCTAGAAGATGTGCGAAGACACCCATGGTTCACTCGCCGGAATGAGTACATGGATGAGAAAGGGAGGTTGATTAGTCCGATGTCATTGGCAACCAACATGTTTGAATCACTACATATCGACTTCGGCGCAGATCCGCTTGCAGGAAAGCAGCAATCTACATACTCAGATGCAATGGAGGTCGACAACGATTTTGCATTGAAGGTGGCGATCTCTTCCACACAGCCGGAGACTCCTGCCGAGGATATGCTCTTTGACTGGGAGAAGACAAATCGGGCGGCCGTTCCCTCGACGCAGCCGACAAGACCGGGATTTTCCTATGCTACAACGCAGTCTGACGTGACTTCAGACTTCCTTGCTGACGAGCCATCTATGTCTCAATTTGCGATGACGCCAAGTGTACCGATGAGTCGGACACAGATGGCACGCAAGTTCCGCGACATCCTGCCTGCTCAAAGCTTGACTAGGTTCTTCTCGCTTTGGTCACTCAACCTCTTGTTTCCGTTGGTCCTTGAGGCGTTGAGTCGCCTAGGAGTACCAACACCCAATTGTCCTCGACCAACTGCGCAGGATAGAGAATGTACCATCAAAGTCAGAACCCATGATGGACGAAGTTGCCAAATGAGCGGGAATATTGATATCAGTGTTATAACTGATGGGGTGGTCGAAGTGACCTTTGTAAAAGGCTTAGGGGATCCGTTGGAGTGGCGGAGATTCTTTAAGAGAGTTGCAGTTCTTTGCAAGGATGTTGTTTACAAACCTGATGAGTGAAGAGGTGGAAATTGCATCGCCATCATCACCTGGGGTGCAGGAGCTGGGGATAGCATTCATACCTAGTAAATTACGGCCAGAATGGTAGCGGAAAGGATCATGTCATTTCTTCTTCCATTTCACGGCCAGGAGTAGATGCAAATTATGTTGTTTTCACACTGAAGGAATCAACAGTTCCATCCCTGTAGATCGCGTGGCCAGAGCCTCTTCCATGCAAGGCTAGCCTCCGCACGCTCCAGATCTTTAAGCAAAAATGTTCCTGGGCTAGCCTGGAGCTACTCTTGCCTCGGTGTCCGACCGATATTTCACATGCCAGACTCGCGGTGATGTATACACGCATGTGACCTTGAAGATCTGACAACTCTGCTGCCCTTTTACAACAGAAGTTCCTACTCTTTCAATACCGCCACAAATCAAAGATCCTAACCGTCCACACAAAGTAAACGCCCTAGCTGCGTCCTTGCAAGTTCCGACGGAAGCCGCCCCTTCTAGCACACAATCAGATTCACAATGTCTCTGAAGAGTGGTGAGCACATCATCAACCTTCTCTGCGGCGTCCTCTGACCATTGATTCGCGCAGACGCTTTCCCATCATCGGTCGCTTTTGACCTCATCAATGACTCGCTGAAATCTAACGCCGCGGATCGCAAAGACGCTATCAAAAAGACCAATGCTATCTTCGCCTTCACTCTGAAAAACGCTGCTGGTGAAACGGAGAGCTGGCATATTGACCTGAAGGAGAAGGGCGAGGTCGCAAAGGGCGAGGCGCCTGAGGGGAAGAAGGCTGATGGTAAGACGGTCATACCATTGCAAGGGGACTTTGCCGCATGTTTGAGCACTTTCTGACTTGGGATTGATAGTCACCTTATCACTTTCGGACGAGAACTTCGGCAAACTGGTCTCTGGAAAAGCAATGGCACAATCGTAAGCTCTAACAAGAGCGCATATTCGGAAGATATAATACTGACATGTTTGATTTCAGGTTGTTCATGTCAGGGAAGTTGAAGGTCAAGGGTAATGTCATGAAAGGTAAGATTATTCGGACACATTCACAGTTCGTTGAAGCTGACATTCTGCCTTTAGCGACGAAGATGGAGCCTATACTTGCTAAGGCGCAAATGAAAGCCAAACTGTAGATTTACTTGTCCTAGATCTTTATGTGAAACCTATCCATACTAACACACAATTCACTTTGAAATCTACGACTCTTCGCATCACATCTCCATTTTCGTTCCCAATACAGCGACTGGTCTAGGATTTTGCCCAGAAGCAAAATCGAGAAAGAAAGCAAACCAGCATTACTCTAATTCAGTCTGTCATTGAGCAAATTTCAGTTGGGTACACAAAGAGAAATTATCTGCCTGCATTTGGCAAATGCTGTACATTCTCGACTACCTTTCTGGTCCAAGCGCTGAAAGTGTGGCATGAAGGTTGGAAGAATGTGGGCACGGTGCAGCCGGTAGTCAGTTCATTATGTGTGAACTCGAGAGCAGCCAAGCACAAATACGCTACTCCCATCGGGAGTCCTGATTTCAAGATGTCCTGGGTCAGAATACGACTTTAGACTACGGCAGGTGACTACACTCATCATGTTGTTCGGTGTGTAGGAACAGTCTGCTAGGGATCATTTTGTCCAGGGCACAGCAATATCGATGCTGAGCTGAGAATTCTCTCAACCGTCCCGGTCCGTGCTACCTCGAAGCTAACTCCATGTACCTAAGCGATCGAGGTTACTTGCCAGCATGGGTACAACGGCAGGTCCGACGGCTTACAGTTTGAAACATTGGGATGTTCAAACGCGACACGTCATACTCACCGGTCGGCCGCGCATGTATTGGCCTGAGCGCCGTTGACGTAGTCCTGTTTCGAGACATGCAATTTCAAGGAGTCGGATCTATTGATTCGTAAGACAAAGAAATGGGGGGTCCCACTTTCTCGACAAATCCGGCGAACAGGCCGGCGCTTCCGTTAGTGCTCGCTACCTTAGTTAAGCTTTGTAGCCTGCAATCAAGCCTCACCAAGCTTTTTAGCTCCCCAAAAGACCCGGGAAGCAGTTTATCGGTAGAGAGCCATGAGGGAATTAGCATTAATCGAGCCAGCCGTCTTGGAGCCATTACTTCCAAGAAGAAGTGTCACGCCCCAAAAAGCTTTGTTGGTGTTGATTCTCAACTTGTAAGCAAGTTCACACCTTCTAAGGTCAAAACCAGACGCTCAGGAAACAATCGATAATGGAAATGAAAGTGGGTAAGCTGGCCTTTGACCGCCCAATCGTAGACATTGCGCGCTCCAGGCTCCTTTTGGCCGCCTTTGCTGCGGTAAGCCATCCCTTAGGCCAATCTCATCCCTTGAAGCCACTGCTCCCTTATCTCCCGCCACCGCACAAATTCCGTGAGGAACGGACCACGTATTAGCAGCAAAACAATTTAAAACAATTTGTAACAGTGTTCAAAAACCATGTCAGCCGCTTTCAATCCTGCATTTGAGTAATTCCAGTGCCGTGTGCTACCTCAAAGGAGTTCCACTATCAACGCAACTGCTTGTCGCGTGACCAATTAGCATTTGGAACCCCGCTCTAGCAGAACGAGGGCCCTCAGCCTCAATCTTGTGCTTATAATAGGCTTGCCGCAGTCGACCTCGACAGGACCCTAAACGCCCGTATCTTGTCTCCGGCTGGAAAATATCAAACACCACGGCCTTTCTTCGACTACCCACGTCGTGCCGCCACAGTACCATGTCTCGCAAAGCGTATTGGAGATGACAACTCGACACCTCTCTTGGGCCAACATAGCCGTTTTCTTGCTGTCAATCATTTCGTTCCATCACAAGGCTCTGGTCAATGGTGATGCCGCTTTCATAGATGTGAGGACCAAGTTGGAAAGAGATCGCAGTGGCAAGAGAGGTGATTCAAAGGACAAATATTTTCGTAAGATCTTTGCTTCTGATCGTCGAAGCTTTTTGCCGTGCTGATTCTCCGATCTGATTAGATGAATCGGTGTATGTTCTCGCGCCAGGCTATCAAGCAAAACTTGCTAACACGAAGCTTGAAGTTTCCACCCACACTACGACGGCCGGTGCGTTCTGTGAGAGCCTTCACCTAGGAGTCTTCTGACGACCGCTAGATTCGCCAACAGGCAAATTCCCAAAAATGATCGACTACCACATCTCACCGCCCTCATGCAGACATTTCTCTCTACAATGGCGGACATCGGTGCCGAAACCTGGATAATGCACGGAACACTTCTTGGGTGGTGGTGGAACCAGAAGGTGCGTGTTACAGATGCCCCATCAGAGAGCCCAGGCCCTGACACGAGGGACAGATATTACCGTGGGACTCCGACATCGATGTCCAGGTTTCTGAGGCTACCATAGCCTACTTAGCCAAGTACTACAACATGACGGAGTACCACTTCAGTGTGCCAGAGATCGAAGCTGGACGAAACTATCTGCTCGAGATTAATCCGCACTACACTATTCGCGGGATCGAGGACAAGTTAAACGTCATTGATGGCAGGTGGATTGACACTGATACCGGCCTGTTCATCGACATCTCGACAGTTCGAAAGAACTACACGGCAATCGCTCAAGGCATTCCCGGGGCCTTGATGTGCAAAGATAAGCATCACTACCTTGTAAGATTCACAATGCTTCATTCCCCCTCCCTTCAAAATCTCTGCTGCGCGTTACTGACTGGCGCTGCTCATAGGAAAGGGATCTGTTTCCACTGAGAGACAGCTTCTTCGAAGGCATCCATGTCAAGATTCCATTCGACTATGCATGGCTTCTTGAAGAAGAGTATGGCAAAAAAGCGTTGACTGTGCAAGTATTCGAGCAGTAAGTCGGCTCCTTTGAAACAGGAGCTTCAGCTAATAGCTCCGCTAAGCCACCGATGGAATGATACCAGCAAACTCTGGGAGCCGATAAAGTAAGACCGGTCGCTCTGCCTTGTTTCAATGACTAATATGTGTCCATCAGCTATCTGGCCGGAACACGATCTCGTGGTCGTCCACTACCAGGGTCAACACGTATAACTGGACGATCGAATCGCGCCATGAAGTTTGCGCCTGGCTCGGAGTGAGAATAGATTTTAACGAAGATACCCCCTGTGTTTTTGCAGAGCATCGGCGTGGGTGCAATCATTGATCGTTTGTTGCATGGCGCTTTGGAGAACCAGTTAGCTATGTTACGAACACCGGCTGTACAGGCTCTTGCGGTGCGGCCTTGGCGCACACTGGGTTGTCTTTTGTACCTAGTAGCCCTGCTTCATTTTCCTTCCTTCTTTAGATTTGATGTCCTCGTTTAATGACACCTCTATTTGACCTGCTCTAGACTGGCCTCCTAACAAGCTAAGAGGATTTGCCCGTCTCAAAAGCTACTTGCAATCCTATACATCCATATTGTAGTTCAAGATTTTGCCGCAAAGTACGAGACTTTAGGCAAAGTTTTCGTTGTCGCCTGAACCGAGAATAGACCTTTTAGAGACATGGCTGAGTTGACACCATTCTGGATGGAAGCTTTTCGGGTTTAACTAATCGTGGCATTTAAAGCCCGAGTCATTTCGGCCGGAACCAGCGGTAGCCGTCACGCACCCCCGCCAAATCGTCACGGAGCCTGGGCGAAGTTATGTCCGCACCGCAGATCGTCGACTATGCTCGGTCGCTGGTCTAGACAATCTCTATTACAAAGCCACTTCATTTCCTCGTTGTGATTGACTGGTTCAAGCTGCCAAGAACAGCGTATCCAAGCCGCACGCCCAAAGCACATCCCTTTTTACTGAGACAAATTCGAACAGCAAATGTGCCACACCCACACTTCATCCAGTCGCCTACGGGAGACCCAGCTAGGCGAAACAGAATGTCGGAGTCTACTCCAGCTAGCTCAGATTCGGTAGATGTGAAGAAAACACCAGATCCCAACACTGGCAGCACCAGTCCCAAGCAACCGACGCGGTCCGACTCCGTCCATTCTGCCCACCTCAATCAGCGGAGCTGTGTGACATGCCGTCGCAGGAAAGTCCGCTGCGACAAGATCCATCCCTCATGTACGAACTGTAGCAAGGCAGGAATCGAATGCGTCTTCCCCGGGCCAGGAAGAGCGAAGAGAAAAACCAGGAAGCCACAAGATGCTGAGCTGCTTGCCAGGCTGAAGAAGCTTGAAGGAGTCATACAGAGTTTGGGAGCACAAGTCGAGGAGGACAAGGGTACAATAAGAGGACCCAGTGTTATGCCCAGCATCCAAGGGGAACTAGAGGCACATCGGGAAGATGGCACACGTCAGAACGGCGACACTGGTCCGCAGAGAAGAAATTCTTCAATAATTGACAAGCAACTTGGCCGATTGGTTATTAATGAAGGCCGGAGTCGATATGTGAGCAACTCATTTTGGGCAAGCATGGGTGATGAGGTACTGCAGTGGGGGGCGCGCCCCCCCCCGCCCCGCGTGAATGGAGGGGGATGTGGTGGGGGGGGGGGGGGGAAAAGG